>WNGK01000486.1_pt1 | contig 45116 bp, 47 predicted proteins | sample 5400601 | NCBI WGS metagenome assembly WNGK01 (sample SAMN13153376, study PRJNA577476) | soil metagenome | isolation source: 60 cm soil or saprolite under Garry oak tree replicate 1 | place: USA:California | collected 2016-06-15 | reverse complement strand
CAGCCTCGGGCGTGTTTCCAGTAGGAAAAGAAGAAATGTTCCTTGACGAAATAGATCGAATGGCTTCCTAGGCGTCCTTGACGATAGTCTGGGCTTGTTCGTGCATGAACTCCAGCAAATAGTATGGTCCTCCAACTCCTTTGCCCGTCGCTCCACTTCCCTTCCAGCCGCCAAACGATTGAGAGCCTGGCCATGCGCCTGTTGTCGCACCGCCTTTTCTGTTCGCATATGTGACACCGAAGTCGATGTTCTTGAAGAAGCTGTCAACCTCGCTCGGATCGTTGCTAAAGATCCCTGCAGTCAATCCGAAGTCCGTATCGTTCGCCTTCTTCAAAGCCTCGTCCAAGCTTTTGACCTCGTCGACGACAATGAAAGGCAGGAACAATTCCTCTTTCAAGAGACGGTCATTAGAAGGTAGGCCTGCGACGACTGTTGGTTTGACATAGTAGCCTTTGGACAGTTTCTTGTCTTCAGGCAGGCCGCCTCCGGCAACGATCTTGCCGCCGTCCTTCTTTGCGAGTTCGAGATAGCGTTGGTATTTCTTCACCGATTTTTCGTTAATAACAGGTCCGACGAAGGCGTCCTTGTCTCGGGGGTCCCCGACTTTGAGCTGGTCTACTTTGTCTTTGAGGATCTTGAGGAAGTCGTTCTTGATACCTCTCTCTACGTAGACGCGTGATGTGGCGCTGCATTTTTGGCCGCTGTATCCGAAAGCTCCTCTGACTACTCCCTCTGCCGCTTTCTCTAGGTCGGCCTTTGAGGTGATTACTGCTGGGTTCTTGCTGCCCATTTCAGCGATGAACGGTTTCGGATAGGGTTGCTTGTTAACGTAGTCGCGGTAGAGCTTCATCCCCACGTCTTTCGAGCCGGTGAAGGCGATGCCAGCGACATCGAGGTTCCCGGTGACTTCTGCGCCGAAAGACTCGCCTGGACCAGTAACATAGCTCAGCGCTCCAGGTGGTACTCCAGCGTTGACGAGTGTCTCGTAGAGCTTTAGCCCTGACAAAGGTGCGGCGCTTGTGGGATGAAACACAACCGTATTGCCAGTGACGAGTGCGGATGCCACCATGCCTGCGGCCAGGGCGAGCGGAAAGTTGAACGGTGATATGACTGCCCATACTCCGTAGGGGCGGAGAACGCTCTTCGAGGTTTCTCCCGGTGCGCCTGGCTTCATAGGCTTCACATATCCATCATTCTGCTCCATCAGATCAGCGTAGTAGTCGAGCATGTCAATTGCCTCGCTTGCTTCTGCGACAGCCTCGTATCGGTTCTTGCCGACCTCGTAGGTGATTAGCGCTGCAAGCTGGAACCGATCCTCCTCCATCAGGTCTGCGGCTTTCCTAATGATCCTGACTCTATCCATCCACGGCCTCCTGCTCCATTCTTCGAACGCGTCCTTGGCCGCGCCGATGGCTTTCCGGGCGTACTGGGCCGTTCCTTTCTGGAAATAGCCTAGAAGGATCTTGGTGTCCAGAGGGCTTCTGACATCGAATTCTCCCTCTCCCGCGAGGACTTTTCGACCGTTGATGATCATCGGATGATGCTTTCCAAAATCAGCTTCGACATGTTTCAATGCCGATTCATATTTCGGATGAATGCTCGGGTCAGCGAGCAACGTAACGTAAGTCAGCTTCGTTTCTGGGCTCAAGGTATTACTAAGGACTAGCAGATCACAGGCTGAAGATAAGACTACGGCTCTGGCGAAAGCCTCGCTCGGGGCGGCTGAAAACTCGAGGTCCGAGAAATCACGCAGACACGGAACGCGGGGCCGCTCTGTATGTAATCGCCAAAAGTCCGCCTATTATTCCAAGGCCCGACCCAACTCCGGTGAGGAAGTTGCCGCCTGCGAAAAGCCCGACCACGGACAATACTAGGATAATAGTTCCCCATATGGGGTACTGATGAAGCCGGAAGCTCATCACAACAGCACTAACCAAGACCAGGATTCCAGAGAGAATCAATAGGACCGCGGAGACTCGTGCGCTCGCTAACGCGAAACCGAAATTGGTCGACCGGACGCTATTTCCTACGAAATTGTTGAAGGTGGCTCCCGAAGGAGTATATTTTATGACCCCAGTCGTAGAAGCCTTCGCTAATCCACCGATGAAGGTCAATATCCCCGCCAGAAGCGAGATCGCGTAGGCGGGAGCGCGGTCCTGAGCTGACAACCGTTAGTTCCTCGAGGTAGAGTCTTGAGTCGGCCAAGAAATAAGCGTTGCCTGGGACAATATTGGGCTAGGCTGTGATCCTTGCTCTGACTCTCTTGGACGCGCTGCGTGCCTTTCGAGATCTTCTTAGAGATCCGCCGGAGCGTGTGCTTTCATCCTTTCTCATCCAGTCTGGGACGATAACGGCTCTGATTAGCTCCTGCATGGTTATGCCTCTGTCCTTCGCGATCTTCCGGAGTTCTGCGTAGACTTGGGGGTCAAGCGATTGCATGAACTTGGTTGGCATTTCTCTACGCTTCCGTTATACCGGCCGCATCCGTAGGATATAATTGCACGCTTTTTGATGCAGATAAGATCCTCTTCCATCTTTCTATTCCGTCCGGTCGATAGCGGCTCACTGTTTTGCCACAGGCAAGAGCTCGACCAGAGATCGTAGGGGAACTCCTTCGATACTCTCTTTTCCGCTCTTGTTTGCGAGCACGACTACTCCGACAGCCTTTGCCTTTACTCCTGTAAGTGTCTCGATAGCAGCCCTGATCGTCTCTCCCATCCGGAGTATTGTGTCGACGATCAGTACCTTCTTGCCTTCGACTCTTGCAAAGCTCGGGTTTACTGCGCCAGCAACTTTCTTCTCGCCCAGTCTCTGGGGTCGCACAGAGGCGATGGGCTTGTTCAACGATCTTGCGACGATGAGTCCCAGCGCCATGCCACCGCTCTCGATTCCAGCTACAACCTCCGGCTCTTCCATTAGCCCTGCTTCAGTCGCTTCGCGGACCATGTCTGCCATTGCTCGGCCGACAAGGGTTAGCCGTCGAACACTGGATCCTATCGGGTTCCAGTTAACATAAACATCGTAGGCTTCTTTTGTTTTGACTCCTTCTTTGCCATGGAGTAGGAGCCAGACGACAGTGTCAGCTTGAACTTTCAACTCATCAGCTATCTCGTACGTGGACATGCCGCGTTCTTTCAGCTCGCGGGCGCTTTTCGCGAGTTCTTCCAGTGATCTCACGTCTAACCGACCTATAGTATCGAGGGCCGTTGAGCCTAGTTATAACTTGTCAGATGTTTTATCGGGAAATAGCTTGAAGGGCTTGTTTCCCTAAGATTATAATTCGATCAAAGGGGACCGCGACACGGGCTTGACTTGAGAAAAAGATTCCAGGTAGCAAGTGACGACGAGATCAAGAACGGGGAAACAACGGATGTCTACTTCACACGGACAAAAGAGATACTGGAAAAAGAGGGGCTCTCTGACCTTAGAGTAACTGCGGAGATAACGACAGGCTCTCTTCCGAGGAACTGGGAGTGGGGTATTCCTGCTGGGGTCGAGGAAGCGGCTCATCTCTTAGAAGGGGTACCGATCGATGTTCACTCCTTTCCGGAGGGAACTCTGTTTCATTCAAGTGATCTGGAAGGTGTTAGAGAGCCTGTTATGGTGCTTTAGGGCCGATACCTGGATTTCTGTCTCTACGAGACGCCGCTACTCGGATTTCTCTGCCAGGCATCCGGGATAACAACTATGGCGGCGCGGGTGAGGAGAGCGGCCGGCAAGAAAACTCTCCTCTCTTTCGGGATTCGCAGAACCCATCCAGCTCTCGCCCCTATGATCGACCGCTCCTGCTACATCGGTGGCTTCGACGAGGTGTCCAGCATCGTTGGCGCGAAGCTTCTCGGAAAAGATCCGGCGGGGACGATGCCTCACTCGCTGATAATCGCGATGGGAGACCAGGTCAAAGCTTGGAAGAGCTTCAACAAACACATGCCGAAAAAGGTGCCAAGAATCGCTCTGGTCGACACTTACTATGATGAGAAGACGGAATCTATCTTGGCCGCTGAAGCGCTTGGAAAAGATCTCTACGGGGTCCGACTGGATACGCCTAGCTCCAGACGGGGGAATTTTGCCGAGATTGTTCGAGAGGTGAGATGGGAACTGGACTCGAGAGGATACAACCACGTGAAGATCTTCGTCTCGGGCGGACTGAACGATGAATCAGTCGCTGACCTATCTCTCGCCGGAGCGGACGGGTTCGGGGTTGGAACTTCAGTAAGCAACGCGCCCAGTATGTCCGAAGTGCGGGGGAAAAATGGTGGAGCTGCTTGCGCCTCTCCTTTCGAAAGGGCAATTATCAAAGGCGCTTCCGTCCGCCGATCACATTCGTGAAAATGTGGTTGGCCAGCTCGGGCGACTTGGCGCTTCCTAGAAGAAGGGTTTCGAGGCCGGTCCTTTACTCATTACCGACGATACTTACTGCCTTTGAGGAGAGCTGGAGCTCCCGGTCATACGACTTAAAATGCTTGAACAATACCCCACTTTTCTGGTCAGGACACTCGCCTTCTGGCACTGTTAATAGGCGAGTCCGGCTGAACAGGGCACAATACCAGCTTATATGGCAAGGCGAAATTTGCCGTTTTTTTCGCCGATTCTCGAACGATTCTCGGCGAACGATCGGACGGCTTCCCAGATTCGAGATCAGGGCTGATAACAAGCGATTTCGCGAATCAGACTGTTCCCTCGACCACTTTGCGTCGCGAGTCGCGATCGCTAAGACCCCCCTCCTGGAGAGGTCACTTGCTGTCTGGCACGTATTATGGGCGAGTCTCGCGAGTCTCGTGATTCAGGGCGCGTTCCGGGCTTGGGTCGGATAATGGATGATGGGATTTCGTCGGGGGGATCCCGAACGTTTGGAGGGAAGTCTAGGGACCCCCTCTCATTTTCAAGATCAGGGCTGATAATGGGCGATTCTTACCATGTCGTGCACCTTAAACCTCAAGCTAGGGAAACCGGATGCTCGTCGGATACATGAATCGAGGTCATTTGCCTGCGCTCGACGATATTGTTGCCGCCAGTAAGCGGATCGAAGGAGTAGCAACCAAGACCCCACTCGTGGAGTCGCCATCACTCTCGAAGAGATTCGATCGCAGGGTCTACTTGAAGCTCGAATGCTTCCAGCCTATACGGGTCTTCAAGATTCGAGGCGCCTACAACAAGATCTCACAATTGTCATCCAAGAACATCGTCGCAGTCTCTTCCGGGAATCATGGCATGGCAGTAGCTTACAGTTCTCGACTTCTCGGAAAGAAATGCACCGTAATACTACCAGAGACTGCGGTCCAAGAGAAAGTCAACACAATCATCGAGTACGGCGCTGAAGCGATCAAGTACGGAAAATATACGACTGATCGTGATGCGAAAGCTAAGGAAATAGTCAGCAAGACCGGAGCGACACTCGTCCATCCATTCAACGACCCTGACATAATTGCTGGACAAGGAACCTGCGGGCTAGAGATAGCAAATCAACTGGACGACTTCGACTCGGTAATAGTTCCGGTAGGTGGGGGAGGTCTCATCTCCGGTATATCCACCGCGATCAAATCGCTCAAACCAGCAACGAAAGTCTACGGGGTCGAACCGCAGGGAGCGCCGAAACTCCAAGCAGCGCTCAAAGCGGGGAAGATTGTCACATTCGATTCCCCGAAATCGATCGCGGACGGACTTATCCCTTCAGCAGTCGGAGAATTGACTCTTGAAGCATGCAGAAAGCACGTAGATGGCGTCTACAATGTTTCGGACGACGAGATTCTTGCGGCAATGAAACTATTGATTCGTGAAGCCCATATTTTCCCGGAGCCCTCAGGAGCGGCGCCGGCCGCTGTCCTACTCGCCAACAGGGATATAGAGAAACTCGGTGAGAAAATCGTGCTAGTCATATCCGGCGGAAATGTGTCATTGGATCTTCTTGCAAAGACGATTACTGGATGACGATTGGAAGCTAGTATTCTTGCCTGTCCGTGACAAGGTATTCCGCCGGGTCTACGATATTCTTTGGTTTAAGACCCCTAAGAAACCGCATAACATTAGCGACAGCAAACTTGGCAGGCTTTCCGGTGGCTAAACCTGATGGACCTGACACGTGAGGGGTCCCGATGAAGTTTGACAACTCGAAGAAAGGACTCACGGTCTTGAGGGACTCTTTTCCTTCTCGATACCACCAAACGTCAGTGGCGTATCGAAAGTCCGGGTTCGTTTTCAGATGCTCGTAGAGCGCGGTTTCGTCCACTAGCTCTCCACGCGCTATGTTCACAAGTATCGCGTCTTTCTTCATCGTGGCAAGTTTGTCAGCGTCAATGATTTTGTTGGTGAACTTCGTCAATGGAAGCGAGATAATGACTGCATCGCTCTCGGCAAGGACTCTCGATAATCCTCTGTTCCCCTGAAACGATCTCACGCCTTTCTCTTGAATTGGCTTTCTCGAAAACGCATGGATGTTCACCCTGAACCCTTTACCCATTCGTGCAACAGCGGACCCTATGCCGCCGTATCCGAGGATGCCAAGCGTCTTTTGCTCCAGAATGGTTACTTCTTTCCCGCCTAATGTTCGTCTCAATGTCCATTGATCAGTCTTGACTGCGTTGTGAAAGTCAACTATTCGCTTGGCGGCCGTTAGTAGCAGAGACCAGGCGTACTCGGCAACCTCATCCGAATAGGCGCTCGCATTGCTACAAACAACGACTTTCTTGTCGAGCTGGGCGAAGGGGATGTGGTTGACACCGGCGAGGATGCTCTGAATGAGTCGCAGATTACTCATTCTCGACAAGTTTTCAGGGGTCAAGAAGCTGGGCCAGAAGAACACGAGAAGGATGTCTATCGACGGTAAGAGTTGGCTCAGCGAAGCCTCGTCAAGGGCAGTCGAGCTGAAAACCCTCGCGTATTTAGAGAGCGCCCGAACGCTAGCCGGGTCAACGACATCAGTTGTAATCAACAGATTGGGTTTTGCCAATGATTACTCAAGCTTCGCCTGTCATTACTTGATTCTCGGGGGCTGACTGCATCACCGGTATCTAGTTCAGCTTTAACCATAAGTGTTAGAGAAACGGAACACGCACAGAGCGTGGACCTCTGACCATGGAACGGACGCTGGCGCTGGCAATCCTTGAGGACCTTGTTCCCAATGGAATCAGGTTCGGAGCTAGTTATCTCGTAGAGTTCGGTCCAGATTCTCCGTGGTACGAAACGTCGCTCACAATAGCCGCCAGTGCGTTGAGAAACGGGGCTCGCACAGAGTATCATACCTACATGCATTCGCCCCACGAAGTTAGAGAATCCCTAACAAGACTCGGATTGCACATGAAAGAATTGGAGCAGAAAGACCATCTCAGAATACTGGACACCTACGACGTGATGACTGGGCTCGCACACCCCGAAACGCCTGAGGGCATGCGATCAAAGGGACGGGAAGCTTACGAACACCAGTCCTTCGACCTAAATCACTGGAGCAGCAAAGTAGTCACCATGATTCGAGAGGGAGTTGCTGAGGACGAGAAACAGTGGCTGCACCTTGACGACAACACCTCAGTGATGTGTCACTATACAGATGAGAAGCGGATGGTCGATATCTGGAGGACGAGGATAATTCCCTACGCAAAGATTCGGGGTCTTGCAATGTTTCATTCAGTGATGATGGGAATCGCATCCGACTCTTTCTATAAACAGTTTGAATCGTTATGCGACGGCATTATCGAGTTCCGAAGTAGCGACGAGGGAGGACAGGTCGAGCACTTCGCAAGGGTAAGAACTCTTCGCGGCATGTCAAGTGACAACAGATGGCGACGGCTTCAACTTCACAACGATGGCTCAGTTACAATCGACAAGGATAGCAAGCTTAGGGAGCTTGGAATCGGAGGATGGCTCAAAGGCCCTAAGAAATCGCGATAGCCGATTCAGGCTTTGGACCTAGACGCCCAGAGAAACTTTCTCTGGAGGGTTTTGGGATAGATCCCCTTCCAGTCGAATTCGGCTTTATTGGCCCAGTTCTTGTAGACTCTTGGATCAATGTAGTTTCTAAGTGACGTGTTCAGATTGTAATCGCGAGTCCGCTTCTGAAGATCCACCTCAAGCTTCAGTTTTCGGATGCGTTCTTCCAGCCTCATCTTCTGCTTGTCCGTCTTGACCTCCCTTGTCTTCAGCTCGTCCAATCGTTGCTGCTTCTTGAGAAGGGTTCCCTCCCAGGTCTTCGGTGGAGTCCGCTTGTGGTTGCATCTGATCGCTGCTTCGAGATTCGCGACGCGGGCGTGATGCAGCTTGACATACGGGGACTCTTCGGGCTTGAAGCCGTTATGTCTTCGTAGGTAGGTCTGAACTGTCTCTGTGGCGTGGTGGGTTCTGAAAACCTTGGCGGTTAGGCCTCTCATCGCCTTGTTGAGGAAACGGTTCACGTGCTGAGAGGTAATTCCATCGAAGACCAGATCCTCTGGCCCCTTTCCTTCCGAAAATTCCTGAAGATTCTTGCGAATAGGCGTATTCGTTCCGTCGACCTTCAGAATTTTCTGCCAGCGAACACTGTCCTTTCCTAGAAAATCGAACTCGACCCCGTGCGGAAGGAAATTGAGGTGTTCGACTCTAAGTGTTGAAGCGCCTACCGTGTCTGCCTCGTCTTCTTCCTTCTCGTCGCCCACCCTCATGGCTAGATTGTCTATGAGATAGCAGACCGTTGCGAGCTTGCGCATCTTCAGGTCAGGCGATAGAAGATTCTTGTCGATGAACTGTCGAACTTTCGGGAGACGCCGTTGCAGTTTCCGAGCAGCATCATACTTCAGCTTGTCTCGTTCTTGACGGAGATCAGAGATGTCACTGGGCCAGACGTATTTGCGGACATTGCTGAGCTTGTCCACCCAGTAAGCGATCCAGATGGACTCGTGATCGTGAACAATCTCCTTCCAGTTACCCTGAGGAGCTTCAACGTTTTCCGACAGGTTTAGAACAACATCCTCAGGATGGATTCGTGGCTTCCATCGTCCCCTCATCGGATGGCTGCCTCTCCCCATGAAGAGGCTGGGAGGTTCTACCATCCAATTGGCGACCTCAGTCTTGACTCCATCAATCTCTGCGAACCCGTACTTCTCCTTAAGCGATAGGCGAAGTTGTTTCCGCTGAACCGCCATTTTCTTTTTGAAATCAAGATTCTGCTTCTGAAGCTCTTCCTTTGCTTGATACTCGTATACCGGGGTAAAATCGATCTCGGAATACTTTGTATTTGCAAAGTCTACGGGCAGAAGTTTGAGAAAATCTGAGAGAAAGTTTGTCTGGAAGACTGAGTCTTGGATATAGGGCGTGGTTCTCTTCTTTCCCCACGCTTGGGCTAATTCCTCGGCTTTAGGGGAGAGTTGGACAACGGTGCCATGGATTCGGATAGAGAGGTTCCTGGGCTCGTAAGGCGGCGGAAAAGCCACACCGTTGTGCCTCAACTCTCTCCACGTCACAACCCATTCCCTCCTGCCTACTCGTCACCAGTATGAATAGCGCGAGTCCAGTCTTCCATTCTTGTCAAGGTTACAAAGTTGTAAATGAGGATTTTTCTTAAAAGCCCTGCCAGAAATCACAAAAGACCGGGATAGACTAAAGAAGGCGGACTAGTGAGGACTAGGTCAGGTTGAGCCGGCCAAAGAGCGCGCCACTGCTAGGGCCAGTAGGATTCCTCTTTGCTGCTGTAGGGTTCACCATGGCCGTTTTTGTAGCGAGATTGTTCGTCGCTCTTGAGGCGAGGTGTACTCAGTCTTGTCCTGTTATCAGGGTTCAGGGATTTCACATCCATCATCTCTACTATGGAGTCCTCTTGTTGCTGGCCTCGTCAACTATCATGGTTTTTGCGACAGATGTCCGCACGAGATGGGACACTGCCTTGGTGTTTGGGGCCGGCCTTGGTCTAATAGCTGATGAGGTAGGTCTCCTAATTCTTAGAGTCCCGTACTGGGCGCTCGCTTCCTTAGCGACGCTAGCTGCAGGCGGGCTCGCGCTCTATCTCACCACCTTTTACAAGGTCTGGTCCGTTGGACGGAGAGACTTTAGACTGTTAGATAGATACCAGACGCTGAGCATCTTCGCGATAGTTCTAGCGATGCTGGGCTTTCTCTACTTCGGCAGACCATTACGGGCAATGTTCGCGGACGCCGCACTCGTCGCCTGGGTCTCAGCTTCCCTGCTATTGCTGACGTTTGGCAGGAAACACATCCAAGAAATCAGGCGCACACCCTTAAACCCCCTCCCGCCTCCTCCCTAGAAGAACAGGCGCAAGGGCAAACTGCAGGTTTCCAAGCCACTGGGCATTCAGGCAAGAGAGTATCAAAGCACTATTGCAGAGTCCGCCGCCAAAGCCAACACTCTCGTCGTTCTACCAACTGGTCTCGGCAAGACCATAGTGGCCTTGTTGGTAGCCGCAAAGCGTCTTTCAGAACACTCTAACGATAAGGTAGTCATGCTTGCCCCAACGAAACCATTGGTTCTACAACACGCCGATTTCTTTAGAGAACATTTTCCGGACAAGAAAGTCACGTTGTCGGAGCTTACCGGGGAAACCTCTCCAGCTACGAGAGTCATGGATTTCGAAGGATCTCAACTGGTTTTCGCGACCCCTGAAGTGATTCGAAACGATGTCCTGAGCGAACGGTATACGCTCAGCCGCGTCTGTTTGATCGTTTTTGACGAGGCGCATCGGTGTGTCCGAGACTATGCTTACTCTGAGGTGGCTGAGAGCTACAGGCGCCAGGCATCGAACCCGTTGATACTCGGGTTAACGGCATCGCCGAGCGCTCGAAGAGAGCGGGTCCAAGAGATCTGTGACAAGCTTGCCATTACAAACGTAGAGATGAGAACCGAGGAGGATGAGGATGTAGTTCAGTACGTCAATGATGTGACCATAAACTGGGAACGGGTCCCGCTTCCTTCAGCTTACAAGGAAATTAGCAAGATTCTTCGAGCTGCGATGGAGGAGAGGACGGAGAAGCTTAGAGCTATGCACCAGCTGCCTACAGGTGTTCGCGCGAACAAGAGGATGCTGCTGGAGCTCGGGGAGAAGTTGCGAAAGAGTCTGAGAAGGGGAGGGTCCGGAGCCTTGTATGGAGCAATCATTCTGCAAGCCCAGGCGATGTCGTTGAGTCATGCAATCGACGTGCTGGAGACACAGGGTTTGCACAATCTCACAAGATATCTTGCAAAGCTCGAATCCGCCAGCAGTAAGTCGGGCAAGAGCCTCTCGCGAGACCCAAAAATTCTTGAAGCTAGGCAGCTCGCATTCTCGATGGAGGAGAGAGAGCATCCGAAACAGAAGAGGCTCCGAGAGCTAGTCGAAGCGCAGATGAAGTTGAATAAGGATGCGAAAGTAATAGTCTTTACTCAGTACAGAGATACTGTCGAGACGCTTGTCGAGAGACTGAACAAGCTCGATGGTGTCTCCGCTGTCCGCTTTGTCGGTCAGGCAACCCGGGACGCTGATGACGTGGGTCTAAGCCAGAGCGAGCAGATGAATATTCTAGATGATTTTCGACAAGGACGTCATAACTTACTCGTGACAACTAGCATAGGCGAGGAGGGACTGCACGTCCCCGACGTGGATCATGTCATATTCTACGAGGCCGTTCCGTCCGAGATCCGTCTGATACAGCGTCGAGGGCGTACCGGCAGAACACGGCAAGGGAAAATGACGGTACTCATGTCAGAAGGAACGATCGACGAGGCTTACTATTGGACAAGCAAGAAGAGAGAGCAGCAGATGCACCGTTTCTTGCAGACGGTAAAGAAGAAAGGACCGAAACCTCCATCTAGGACAAAACGGACTTTAGACGACTGGTCCAGCTCCCAAAATAACTAGGACGACGCTACGCAGATTGATTTCTACCTCGAGTGATTCATCCAAGCTATGGTTTGAACGTCTCTAGGCTCATATCGGTGGTGGGACTTCGCCATAGTCGGGTCATGAGCGAGGTTGAGGCTTCGGGAGATGGACCTCTCAGCGAAGGAATTGTGAGCGAACTTCTAGCCATTGGTGCTATCAAACGGGAGATTCACCAGATGCACGATTGGCCGTTTGACATTGGAACAGTTTTGCGCCTGACAGGGATATTGGGTGCTCCCCTCGTCGCTACAGTGCTGGCAGCTTACCTGATACGCCTGTTTGAAGTGTAATTCCCTCCGGTGCCGTTACAACTCCAAGGTAAGCTACTAAATACCTAGTTAACCACGCCTGGAAGGACCTTAAGTTGATAGAGAAAAGAAGCCCTGGTTGGCTGCGCGTTCTAGAGATACTTGCGGGCGTATTAGTTCTGGCGGTCGCATTTTTCGTGTTGGCCGACTCCTCATTTGCCCTGACTGTCCTTGCCTATACTCTAGGTATAGGGCTCTTCATTCTGGGGTTATCGCGGATCTTCGCCGGCATTTACGGGAGATATTTTGCGCCCTGGTTTCGAGAGATAAACGCTGGAGGAGGATTAATCGCCGTGGTCCTCGGCATCGTTGCAATAATTGACCCACAGTTCGCACTCGGCTTCCTAGCCCTTCTCGTCGCCTTCGCATTACTTGTCGTTGGAATTGTTGAAATTGTAGCAGCAGTCTTCGCAAAGCACCCACCGGTTTGGGTACGAGGGCTGTTCGGAATAGTGGGGGTTTTGACCGTTATTCTCTCCATCTTCGTAATCCTCGACTCGTCCTTAGGTCAGCTAAGCCTGGCCGTCATAATCGCTATCGTATTGGTCGCCGTTGGAGTACGAGACATTGCTCACGGAATATCAGGACACCGGCCGGTCAGAATTGAACCCGGTGTCAAAACAAAAATCTGAGCCTACTTCTGAAGAGTGTAGAGACTACGCTAGGCTCTATTTCCAAGAAGTCGAATTCGTAATCCGCGATTAGACGTGCGGAATCCGGATCTTGGGGATTCTTGCTCCAGACAGAGTCAGGACTAGTCCTAGGACGATTAGGAAAAGACCCGAGATCATGTACGTGTTAGCAGAGATTGTTGCTCCGGCGTAGGCGACCTTAGCGCTGGTAATGTACAGGCTCTCAGCGACAATTCCGAGCAGGACGAATACTGCTCCGATGAGGACCATTAGTTTCCTCATTCTTCGACGACCACAATTCAGGATTGGGCAAAATGCCTCTTAAGCCCTGTTTAACCGGAGATTATCATCCTTGGGATATCCTTCGACTACTCGCTAACATTGTTCAACCCTAGAGGTTCTCCGTTCCCGGCGTGAAATTGAAAGGTGTCTGAAGAGATCGGCCTCCGAAGGGGATGTCTGGTCTCTTTTGAACCGTGGTCCCGATTCGCTTATTAATTGAATTAACGATATTCGTTCTGAAAGCGGCGAGGCATTTGGCCCTTCTCGCTCTCCCTGGGCTTTGCTTGCCCAGGTCATCGTTTTGTGGACTCTGAGGCTGCCGCGGCTTTTTTCCTTGCTTTTTCCAATTTTCGGTTTTGGACCAAGCCATCGGAGTAGATGATCAAGCCCGCGAGAAATAGAATAACGGCAAAACCCCTCAGCACTCCGAGAACTAAGAGGAGTGGGAAAGAAGCCAACATGGAAAGTATTCCAATCCTTAGCTTGTCGGTGGGGCTGCTGTCGGTAATTGTTGGGACTGATAAGACGCCTCAACGGAACTCAGCCACTCGCTAAGTCCTATCGCTACCGCCCCCTGGGGAAGCCGGTGACAATCTTACAAGCAAGATCACGAACTTCTAGCGGGTGAGATTCCTCTTGCTGAATGATCGTCAGGATGCCTACGGGCACCAATTGTACGACTGTTTCAAGGGAAGGGAAGTTGTTGAGGTAGTGGAGAGAGACGACGGCTTCATCGATACCAGCCCTTCACTTCCCAGATACTACCTTGCCGAATACAAAAACTGGCGGCCACACGAAAAAGAGGCGATGCGATACGCACAGGGGAAAATACTCGATATCGGATGCGGAGGCGGAAGAGTCTCCCTCCATTTCCAGAAGAGAGGCTTCGATGTCCTTGGAATTGACGTATCACCCCTAGCCATCAAGGTTTGCAAGCTGCGGGGCCTGCGGAACGCCCGAGTCATGTCGATCACAGACGTGAGTTCAAGACTCGGAAAGTTCGACACGATTCTAATGATCGGCAACAACTTCGGACTCTTCGGCAGCCCCAACCGGGCGAAGCAATTACTCAGGCAGTTCTACCGCTCAACGAGTTCAGAGGCTTTGATAATTGCCGAAAGCAACGACCCTTATCGAACAAATGAGCAGTTTCATCTATCCTACCACAGACGCAACCGTAGAAAGGGAAAAACGCCCGGCGAATTGACCATCCGAGTCCGATACAAGAAGTACATGACACCATGGTTTGACTATCTGATTGTCTCGAAGAAGGAGATGAAGAGAATACTCGAAGGCACCGGATGGAGAATAAAGCGTTTTGTAGACTCTCAAGGCTCTGTGTATATCGGAATCATAGAAAAAATATCGAAGTTAAGAAGCCCAGCATAGTCGGTGAGAAATCCCTGACTGGAGTCCAAGAGCGGGAAGCTACCCTAGCCAGGGAACGCCTATCTCGGTCCCCACCTGCTTCATAGCTTCCACAACCTTGGGAGCTAATGGAACGCCCTCTTTCCGGAACTTTTCCATCCTTGCATAACTCTTCTCACCATGAACGTAGATCCGTGATTGGCCTTCCGCCTTCGGCGAATCTTTCAACTCTCGGGCCAACCGGTCCATCTCTCTCTTGAAATCCTCCAACGGTCGAAACGCCGCTGGATCCAAGGCCATGAAGAAGTGCCCGACGTTCGGTTTTTCCTTGTTAACATCGACACCGAGAGCCGTGGCAGCACCGCTCAAGACCCCGCTTAGAACGTCTACCATCAAAGCGAGACCATACCCTTTGTGTCCCGAGTGCTCCTCACCCTCCCCACCCAAAGGTAGAATCCCGCCGCCCAATCTCTTAGACAGAGCATCGAGGACTGCATGCGGGTCTTCCGTCCCTCTTCCGCTCTTGTCCACTGCCCATCCCAGAGGCACCTTCTTGCCTTGGCGATCGTAGACCTCAAGCTTCCCTCGCGGAACCACCGACGTTGCCATGTCCAAGACGAATGCCTTCTCCTTCCCCGCAGGCGCGGTCAGGCTAATGGGGTTCGTACCGAGCATCGCGTTCCTACCGAATGTAGGAACCACGAGCGGTGCGGCATTGGTCATGCTCATCCCGATCAAATCGTATTCCAGGGCCATCAGACTGTAGTACCCCGCGATCCCATAGTGGTGAGAATTCCGAACAGAAACGATTCCGACCGCAGTTTCTTTGGCCTTTTTAATGGCCAACTCCATTCCCTTGTGCCCGACCACCTGGCCCAGGCTCTGTCCACCGTCAATCATCGCCGTCGCCTTGGTCTCTTTCACAATCTTGCTTTGGTCCGTGGGCTTTGTCCAGCCGTTCTTTAGATCCGTATAATATCGAGGAAGACGAGCGACCCCGTGGGACTCGATGCCACGGAGATCAGCTAGAACCAGTACGTCCGTCGTTATCTTGGCGTCCTGTGCCGGGACGCCCAGCTTCATCCACACTTTGTTACAGAAGTCTTTCAGCTTCGGTTCTTGTACAAACACCTGCTTCTGAACTGTAACCTGATCAACCATGACTTTTTCCCGGGACCCTGTCGTTTTGAGCGTCCAAGGGGACATTTTTTAACTTAGGCCTATTCTCGGATACACTTCGAGAGAAATGGATACTCATCAAGCAATCCTGACCAAACTGGATGTTAGGCAGTTCAGCCCCAAGAAGGTCCTGGCCGACGTGAAGCTGAAAGTACTTGAAGCGGCGCGAGCCGCCCAGACGGGAAATAACAAGCAACACCTGAGATACATACTGGTCCAAAACAAGGAATCGATCAAGAAGTTGGCAGAGGATAGTACGAGTGGTCCTTGGGTCGCCGGGGCAGACTTCGCAGTTATCGTTCTGACGGACCCCAAAATAGGGTTCCACCTCATCGACACCGGACGCGCAGTACAACAAATGCAACTCTCCGCCTGGAACAACGGAGTAATCTCCGGAGTCTATACGGGAATCAAGGAAGAGGCGATGCGGAAGGATTTTGGTTTCCCAGCTGATATCAAGCCCACTATGGTGGTCGGTTTTGGCTATCCCGTCACGAAGATAGTTGGGAAGAAGAACCGGATGCCGCTTTCAGAACTAGCTTCCATCGAAAAATTTGGCAACAAGTTCGAACCAAAGAAACTCGGCTAGAACAATCGCCAACTGGCAGAGCCTATGAGGAGTCTGTGACTACTCCCCTCATCGAATGCTCATTTAGGAGGGGTGAGAGACCGGTTGGACTTCACCGAGATCCTGGCCAACGAATTGTGGGTAGGCGCAGCCCCAACACTAGCAGACCTAGAAGAAATCAAGAAACATAGCGAGGGCAAGGCTGTGATTGTCGACCTAACGAGAAATCCGCGGGAGGAGGAGTGGTCCAAGAAACTAGGCTTGCAATATGAAGATCGGACCCCCAAGGTCGAAGAAACTTTTTCCGCGGTTCCGGTAAGCCAGCTCCGACTGATATCCCGAATCATTGAGCAACACATCCGTGGAGGAAGAAAAGTCTACCTTCATTGCAAGATGGGGCTCGGCAGGAGCCCAACGTGCGCCGCCGCCTACCTCGTATATTGTGGGATTCCCCTTCGGGACGCGAAAAAGCTCATATTGAGCAAACGCTCGGTTTGGAATGGTGAAGACGGAAATTATGCGAGTGGCTTGGAAGACTTTGCCAAAATGCTGGAAATAGCGAGACTCTCAGAATAACCTTCGAGTCTGACCCCTCGCATGTTCGGGAGACGCGTTTCTGACTATTTCTTGAGAACTGAGCTCTTGAGGACCGTCTTTACCAAGTCCGGCTCTTTCAGAAGATAATACGTAGCCCGCCTAGTTCTCATGCTGATTTTGGCGATTCCTTCTATCACAAGCTTCAGGACGCGGGTGGGGTGCATCTCGACATCGCTCCACTGCCATCCCTGATAAGACGGGTTTCCTAGTCCCTCTTCCTCGCTTCGAGCAGCCAACCACAGGGCTTTCCGATAGTCTGGAAACTTCGCGAGGAACTGCTCCACGTAATTCTCATGTGGACTTATTGAATGGGTTGACGCTTCGGTAATGGCCTGAGAGAGTATTGTGGCTCTGGGGGAGCGGGGTAAAGGGGATGTTCTTGACATGAGGCTCGCCTTCTTCAGAAGGACCCTCGAAACAGGTAATGGTGATTCCGGCGATTTATTCAGCTCGTTTTCCTCGAAACAACGACTAGGTTACAGAACGCTGCGTGATTACAAAATCCGAGAATATCGAGATTCGATACTTGGGGCCGCTCGGTCCTACGATATAGGAGGTGTGAGACTAGTGAAGATGGCTTTGCCAATACTTCGGCACTTTGCGTGAATAGACTACTTCTTTCGCTCCGAGAAATTCTGACAGCTGTTTCACACTATCTCGTATTTCCCTTGAGGTATCCTTGTCCTTGGGCGCGTGTGATTCAGCGTGTACTGCATTGATGATCAGTTTCCCGTTTTTCCGGTCCATAAGCGGATCCAAACGCCCGATGAATTTGTCGCCGTACAGTATCGGGAGGACGTAGTAACCGTACTTGCGTTTGCTTGGGGGAGTGTAGATTTCGATTGTGTAGTCGAAATTGAACAGAAGCTTGGTTCTGGCCCTGTCGCAGAACAGATTGTCGAAAGGAGAGAGCAATGAGACCCGCGGCTCCCAATTGTTTGAATCCAACTTGTTTAGTAAGGCGATGTCTTTCGAGTGAATGTACCGTTCGCCCTTCCCGACTGGTCCATCCGTGAGATCGATTGGAATGATTTTTTCGTCTGCCACTAATTGTTTCATGGTTGCTTTCAGGTTTGGATAGCGGTTACGGAAAAAGTGCCAGCTTATCTCGGACGAATTTGCGATTCCAAGGGCGCGGAGCGATCTCTGGGCCGAAAGGTACTCGACCTCTTCCGCCGACAATTCCTTCTTTGAAACCCAGGATGGCAGGAAATTTTCTGAGAGACCGTAGAGTTTCTGTTTGCCCTGACGGCCAACTACCATTACTTCTCCCCTCAAGAAAAGATGGAATATCATCCGTGAGACATCTCCCCAGCTACTCCAGCCAAAACTTCGCTTTACCCTGGTCTTGTCCTCAAACTGGCGAGAGAGGAGAGGGCCTTTCTTTCCTAGTTCGCTCAAAATGTGATCTCTCAACTTTGTGTTCGCGCTCAGAAATTTGTCGATTCTTTGTCGCCAAACTGATCCTTGACGTACGAGCACGTCAGGATATCTTCGCATGAGGGAATAGTAGAGAGGATAGTCTTCCATCAAAACTATTGATGCTTGGTGGGCCCAGTATTCGAAGAGTTTCTTGTCGCGCCACAACAAATTGTCCAAGTCAGTTCTGTCGAAGTTTCCGAGTCTGCTCCAGAGAACGATGAGATGACTAGGAGCAACCGTACTGATCGGATCAAGCTGGACGCAACCTAGGTCTCGTGCCACTCTCAGAATGTCATCGGAGTCCGGCTTGCTGGGTCTCTTTCCAGCGAGATGCTGTTTGGCAACTGCGAGACGTCTAGCGTTCTCTCGAGTCGTTGTAATTTTCTCGGGCACGGAAGAAAAGTTGTCGGAGCTGTTTCATAAGGGATTCGAAATTTACTCTTGGGCAGCGATTGAAACAAAGGCCTGACCGGACCCTGGGCCCGAGACTAAAACGATGCTTCCAAACGCGCAGCTCTGTTAATAGAAAGAGCTAAGGTGCCATCCTTTGAGGGTCATTGGTTATTCATGAATGAAAGAGGAATCGCTAGAATCGTCCGGCATCCTCTGTCTCCGTTCAAAAGAAGAGCGTTCTGGGCCGTTGTGGTGCTGGCTATCGTGTTGGCCATTGGGACCGTAGGAATGATGATCATAGAGCATTGGGATCCAGTGACTTCGTTCTATTTCATGGCCCTTCTGGCAACAGCTGAAGGTCCCCCAGAGGTGCCCGGATCACCCCAAGGAAAGATTTTCGCCTCAGTCATGGCTTTCTTCTCGATAGGCGCGGCGATATCGGCTATCACTTTCACCTTCGGACCCTTGTTCGGCTCCGTACTGAAAGAGGGATTCTCCTACGTCGAGAAAGAAGAGGACAAGCTAAAAGCAAGGCTTGAGCACAAAGACCAAGCGCATTCCTCTCCTAACCAGGAGGACTAAGACTTGCCCAAACTCGTTAGTGACATAGGGCACATCATCCTTCAAGTCGGGGACATGGACAAGGCGGTCAAGCTATACTGCGACACTCTCGGATTCGAACTCAAAGAACACTCGCCCGAATGGAGCGTTATCGCGACAAAGCTCGGTGAGTTGACGCTCTACAAGACTCCCAAGATCACACCCCTAGTTCTCCGAGGCGCGGACGTTAGTCCGATTCACCTTCACGTCGTCAGCTTCGAAGAGGCTGCCGACCAGTTGGAGAAGAAGGGGTATTCCATCAAACGAAAGGGCAAGAACTCGGGCACATTAACGGACCCTTGGGGAAACATGCTCGAACTCCACGATCACCGCAAACCCTGAAGTTTTTCGACTTCTGTGATACGCTCTAGTTAGGAGAACTCCTCTAGAATTACTTCTTCATGAAAGGCATGCCTTTCATCATCGGCCCACGTCGTTTCATCTGCTTCATCATTTTCCGCATCGTAAAATACTGGTTAACCAATTCGCGCACCTCGCGCTCGGGCCGACCTGCACCTCGCGCAATCCTTCTCGACCTGGAGCTGTCCACGAGCCGAGGCTCTTCCAACTCTTTCTTCGTCATAGACTGAATAATGACCCTCCACGCTTTCATCTTCTCCTCCGCCACTCCTAACTGCTCCTCGGGAAGACTTACCCCTCCAGGAATCATCTGCAGAACTTTTCTCAACGGCCCCATCTTCCGAAGGTTCTCCATCTGATCATACATGTCCTTCAAAGTAAAACGACCTTCCATGAATTGTTTGACTTTCGCCTGGGGAACTTGCACTTCTGCCTCCTTCACTTTCTCGAGAAGCGCGTTGAGATCGCCCATTCCCAGTAGCCGTCCCACAAAGTCTGTGGGGATGAACTGCTCCAAATCCTCAACTCGTTCTCCTGTTCCGATGAATTTGACCTTCGAACCGGTTCCTGCAACGGCTGAAAGCGCTCCTCCTCCCTTGGCTGACCCGTCCATCTTTGTCAATAGCACCGACCCGACAGGTGTTGCTTCGTGGAACGCGCGGGCTTGAGTAATCGCCTGCTGTCCAATCGTTGCATCGATTGCGAGCACGATCTCGTCGGGCTTAACGGCAGAGGCAATTCTCTTCATCTCGTCCATTAGGTCCCGCTCGTTCCTGTGCCTTCCCGCTGTATCGATGATCACCAAGTCAGTCTTCTCTTTCCGATAGTGTTCGAGACCATGCTTGGCAATTTCCTCTGGCTTCTTGTTGCCGGGCTCGCCGTAGACTGGAATCTCCACTGTGGCCGCTAACTGCTTGAGTTGTTCCAGTGCGCCAGGACGGTAAGTATCGGCGCCAACGACGCCCACTCTCAATCCTCTCTTCTGGAAAAACCGTGCTAGCTTCACGGAGCTAGTTGTCTTCCCCGTTCCCTGAATCCCGACCAGCATGAGCTTGCGAAACACGCCCGGTTGAACCTCGACCTTAGCGGGGTCTTGACCGACAAACTTTGTCATTTCCTCGTACAGCACTTTGACAACATGCTCACGTCTGGTGATCCCCGGGGGAAGCCTTTCCTTCAACGAACGATCTTCGACGGCCTTGGATAGTTGGAGGACAAGTTCGACGTTCACATCCGCCTGCAATAGTGTCCTCTGGAGGTCTTTCACAAGCTCCTTGATCGCCTTCTCGTCGACATTCGGCATCCGCAAGAGCTTGCGGACTGCGTCCGTGAGAGAACGGCCGACTGTTTCCAAGACTACTCTCTCAACGTTCTCACGCGCTTCTTAACCTTCCCGAGGACAGCGGCGATTATCAGCGGGAAGCAGACAGTTGCATCACCATACACGTCAACGAACCTTCCTCCTTTCCGGATCTTCCTCCAGCTTATCGACTCAGCCAGGGGCGCACCGCTCAATCCTCCCGGCTCGGGTCTATCTGCAGTTATCTGAACCGCTACATCAACCCCCTCTCGAAGAACACTGGCCAAGAGAGTGTGGTGTTTGGGCAATCCTCCGCCCAGAATCAAGACCCCGAGTTTTTTCGAGGTCATCGCCATTTCTACCATATTAGTCACATCTGCCATCGGGTTCAACTGTAGCAATTCTGTCTGAGAGAAACTCCAGAGGCTGAGACCAAGGATCGAGTCCAGCAGACCTGGCGAGAAGACCTTAACCTTGTTACGGGCAGCCTTGTAAATAATCGAATCTCTATCTCGCAATAGAAGGCCGATTTTCTGGAGAAGGTCTGAGACCGCGACCCCTCGCCTCTGGTCAGCTGGAATCCTTCCAAGCAACCTTCTGACCATCTTGTCTAAAATCTGGAATGATTCTTCTTTGACAAAGATGTCCGCGATTCGACTGTACCCTTTCTTGATCAGGAGACGATCGTCGACTTGGAACGTCCCTTGATAATGGTGCAAACCCAGCGCCTCGATCACGTCGTGGGTCAAGTTTGCGCCCGTAGTAACGATCGCATCGAGAAACCCTCGATCGATCAAATCTCCAATGAGCAACCGAAAACCTGACGGGACCATCGGACCAGCGAGCGTTAGGAAATTTGTGAAGTCCGGTCTTCGGAACATTTCTTCGACAACATCGGAGGCTGCTCCGATTCGGCCTCCACCTAGGACTCCGGTTGCTCTCATCTCTCGGACGAGAGCGTCGGCCCTCATTCCCGGCCAAAGCCGCAGGTGTCTTACTCTTGAAGGATTTTTACTCGTGATGGATTGTTCAGCCCTTTCGACGGACAACCATGTTCCGTCCCATAACGCTCCAGTACTCGACTTCGATTCCGGAAGTCATTTGTTTCTTCAAGTCCTCATCATCAGGCATAGGTGTCTCGAATGTCTGATAATTCTCCATGTCCATCACTTGGAGAAGATTTCCAGAGATGGAAAGAACCTGTCCCGTTCGCTTGTCTATGAGTGGGACCTCGGCCTTGCCGTCAACAGGGCTGATGAGGTTCTTCTTCTGGCCTGTGAACGCGCTTATCGCAACGATCCTTGCCTTTGCGGAGCCGTGCTTGCCGGGCTTGGATTTCTCGAACTCTACAATCCTGCACGGTTCACCATCAATGAGGACGTACTGGCCTATCTTCAAACTGCCAACTTCGACCGGCTTGCTCATGAAATTGCGTCTCGACGGCGAGCGGTCCTAGGACTGCATCTAAAAGACTTCGCGTGATTGGAAACGTATTCCTAGAGAATTCTTTTCAACTGGTCTATTCCAGCTCTCCACGATCTGAATCGCCTTGCCCAAGGTAGTCGGCATCCTGGCCAAGAAAGGCTCGAAAGAAATCCTCACTGAGGCTAGGAAGATTCACAAAATTATTGAACAGCACGGCTTCAGATCAGTTCCCGACGAAGAAATAGGAAGATCGGCGAAGATTCCAGGTGGCAAGCCTCTCAGGCGAATGGAGATCGCGCTCCTAGTAACACTGGGAGGAGATGGGACAGTATTGAAAGCTGCTAAGGAAATGCTGAAACCAAAGACTCCTATCCTTGCCGTGAACATGGGCCGCAGGGGCTACCTGACCGAGGTCGAGCCCTCAGAGTTCGAGGCTGCTTTCACTAAGTGGGAGAAAGGAGATTACGAGTTAGAGCAGCAATGGAAGCTCTCAGTGATTCACCAGAATCGACTCTTAGGTGAAGCTCTCAACGAGGCACTTCTTCTTCCGACTATTCCAGCGAAAATGCTCAACCTGAACCTGACACTCCGAGGCAAACGAGTTTTCCAGGCTAGAGCAGACGGAATTATCGTCTCCACTCCAACAGGATCAACAGCCCACTCCTTCTCGGCAGGAGGACCAGTTCTCGAAACCTCGATGGATAGTGTATCGCTGACACTGATTGCTCCTCTCCAACCGGTCAAGTCTATCGTTGTACCGGTGAAAGCAGGCGTACAGCTGCGCGTGGTAGAGCCGGGTCCAAGCGCTAACTTGGTGATAGACGGCCGTTTTGAGCGGGAAATCAGGATCGGGCAATCGTTGTCGTTCAGAAAATCCGGCAACAGCACGTTTTTCGTCAGGTTCGGCGACTCATTTCTCCAGAGGAGTCTCAGAAGACTGTCCTCCGAAAGGGAAAACGGTTGAAAGTGCTCGTCCTAGATACCTCAGCCTTCATCATGGGCTTCAACCCAACTCGGCAGGGAGAAGTGTACACGGTTCCGGCTGTAGAGAATGAGCTGTTGAGGGGGACGATGACACAGCTACGATTTCATGTGAACAAGGAAAAGGGCAAGGTGATCCTCAGGATCCCATCTCCTCGCGCCTTGGAATCTGTGGAGGCGGTCAGCACCAATGCAGGGGAGAAAGGCCATGTCTCACAAGCCGATCGAGAAGTTGTCGCTCTTGCTCTTGACCTGAAACAAGACGGACAAGACCCTGTGATAGTCAGCGATGATTATGCGGTGCAGAACATGGCTGAACATCTTCATCTCAGCTATGGATCACTAGCCAATTTTGGAATAGCTCACAAGTTTGACTGGATAATGTACTGCCCCGCTTGCCACCGAAGATCAACGGGACCAGAAAAGACATGTAGAGTTTGCGGAACAGAGCTGAAGAGAAAGGTGTTATCTCGATCGAAAGTCTCTCGGGACCACTCTGTAAAGTGAAAAGCAACCGAATTGGCTCTGGGAACTAGAGACCGACCTTGTCCCTGAATGATATCTCTAATACTAGAGTGTGAAGCACTTTCAGAAGAATTAAATCCAGTACTCAGCCCACCTTGGGAATGAGACAGCCATGCTGAAGACCGAAACCAACCTTTACGATGACATGTCGAAGGGACGAGTAGACCCTTCGAAATGGAAGGTTCTCAGCTTTCCTATGGGCAATGGCGAGAACTGGGTTTGGGAAGAACCGAAGGCCAGAATTTCATCCCGGAATGGCGGTCTGGCTCTGACTGTGGATCCCTTCACGCGGAAGCATGACAAGATCCATATGTTCGACGATCCAAAGCAGTTGTACGCGTCCACGAGGACTTTTCCTGTATCGCGTGATCAGGTGACGGTTTTCGAGGCTGAGATGGGAGCCGAGACCTATCGAAGCAACGCGGAGGATCTACAGGACGCGTTCGCAGGTCTCATACTCATAGACTTTGCAACCGCCATGATATTCGACTTCATCACGACCGGGAAAAAAATCGGAGCAATCTACGAACGACTCCTGATCCCTGGCGTAACTGATGAGAAGACGGCGTTTACCTATGTCATTGAGGCACCATTCTCGGGCGTCCGTACGAAGCCCGAAATGATGCACCACTACACGGTTAGAATAGACATGCCGAAGAAGCGGGCGGAATGGATTGTCGATGGAAAGACATTCTTCAAGATCGAGAGCCTCCCGGTGGCTCCAAAGGACATCCTCATAGGCTGGGGACTCTTCACACTCAAGCCTGTTGACCCCGAGAAGGGAAGCGTGTCAGTCCACGGACAAGGCGCCACTGGGATCTGGAAGAACTTCGGATACTCTATTCCCTGAGTACAGACAATCTAGGGACTACAGCCTTCGAACAGCTTTCTAGATTAGGATCCTTGGTGACCCTGAACCAAGTCTCCCTATCCTTAGTTTTGCGGTCGCGTTTTGGGCTGCTTGCGAGAGGTTCGTGTCGAGGGTTTTCTTGGTGACGGTTCCTTTTTCTTTGTGGGGGATGTCGAGCGGGTTGGTTCGGGCCCGGGCTCCCTTTCGGCCTTTTCCTCCGCTTTTGGAGCAGGTTTCCACGGTGAGTCGCCTACCATGTTGGTGATCGATTCAAAGTCCCATGATCCCGTAGACCCTGAAGACTTTCTCGTTCTGAGATCCAAATAGCCTAGGGAACCCAGCTTCTGAACCAGCCAGGCAGCGTAGGCAGGTGACCCAGTTGCTCCTGGAGAGTTATAGTTGGTAATGTGGTACGATAACGGGCCCTTGATCTCTATGGCTTCTTTGATGAAGTTGCCGTTTCGGTCTATTACTTGTGCGCGGATCCCTGCGATGCCCGGCTTTACCAGATAGTCTAGTTTGAGTTCTGGAATGAACTCCTGCGCCCTTCTCGCCATTTCCGACTTGAAGATGGACGATTTCCATTCCTCCCCCGCCAGAGTCAGAAAATCCTTGTTGAAAAGAAGAGCGACCTTGTTCACCATAGGAGGCTCGAGAATCTTCTCCAACGCTTGTATCGGGTTTCTGAAAAAGCCCTTGTAAGTATAGGGGCCGGCCACCGGGACGGCGTTCGGGCCAATCTCGCGACGACCATCTGCACGGCATATCCAGTGGGGATCTAGAAAGGGTAGTTCGGGGTGCTGCGCCACAGTGTATATGTTCCTGGAGGCGAGGTATGTCCATTCTTTTCCTATTTCCCAGTACTCCCCTCGGAAGTTGAGATCGGCGTATTCTCTCCCTACCCCAAGCATATGGGCTATGCGCATGGAATTTCCTCCCGCGCAATTTAGGAGGAACCGGGTCCGAATCACCTCGCCGCCATTCTTCGATTGAATCTCCAAGAAATCTTTGGTTACTTCGATTGACTTGACCTCGAAACCGAGAATGAACTTCACGCCTTCTCGTTCCGCATCTCCTCGCAGCGAGCGTGTGAACGATGGATAGTCAACAGAGGTGTCCGTCTTCGACCATATAGCCCCGTGAGACTTTACGTGGGGCTCAAGCTTCCGCACATCTTCCGCTGTTAGAACTTCCAGCTCGTCCTCTCCCATCCCGTTATCCAAGCCCCAATGGTAGTACTTCTCTACCCGCTTCACATCCTCGTCCCGCGTCGCCACCTCCAAAGTTGTCACCGGGGACCATGGCAGACCCCGCTCCTTTGCGTATGATTTCCACATCCCGTAGGCTGCCTGGGATGACCTTGCGAAGACTCGTCTCTTGACAGGGTCCAAGTAGAAGGGACGGTGGACGACTCCGGTATTCCTCTTGGAGGTGTGAACCGCTACCTGCTGTTCTTTCTCGATAACTGCGATTCGGCCCTCATACTGGTTCGCTAGCCAGTAGGAAACGGAGGTCCCGAGAATTCCTCCGCCAATGATAGTCACGTCCCAGGGTTCCGGCGATGCCAAGAAGTCCCACCCGGTGGAGATGTTCAGTATGCTATATTCGGGTTATGCATTACTTTCCAGAAACAGACGAAGCCTACATTCTAGCGAGCTGCAGGTACTCCGCCTCTATCTTTCCCCCGGACTTCAGGTAGAGCAGTGCTCCGGGAGCGAGACTATCCAAGTAGGAGAACGTGTAAACAATCATCTTTCTCTGGCCTATGGTCTTCGCAAATTTTGAGATCTCGGACATCAAAGCTGAGCCGATTCTCTTTCCTCGATGCTCTGGAAGAACAAATGCTCCTCGGAACCAGGCCACCCCCGGCTCATAAAAGTCCGGAATGATCCCTACTAACCCAACAGGTTGTTTGTCTAAACTAGCAAGAATCCACCTAGCTCCGCGCGATCTGTCTTCTTTGAATGATTCGCCCACAGCGACGGTGCCGCCTTCTTCCTCCGTCCGCCAGTCCCAATAGGGACTCAAGGCTCGGACGAACATACTGCTGGCACTATCCGTCGTGTCGTCTGAGATCTCCTTAGTTTCAAGCCCAGAGTCTCCGGTCTGTGGAATGTCTTCTATTTGCCAGCTGATTCGAAAATCCCGCCGCAGCGGCTTGAACACGAATTTCCGGTACACCTCAACGTAAGGCTGAACTGCTGGAGTGGTGGCTCGCAAGTATTCGGGTCCTTTTGACTCTACGTACGTAATCGCTCTGGCAAGAAGGGTTTCAACGACTTTGTTTTGGAGCTTCGCGGGTTTAACGCTGAGATATCTTATCACGAACCACTTGTTTCGGGGAAGCCGTGTCGCAGTCACCCATCCAATCGGTACTCCATTATCTTCGGCGATGAAGCATCCATCAGAGTCAAATCGCAGTGAGGAGAGAGTCGCCTTTGTCCGTGGAACATCTGCAAAGCTGCCGAACGCATCGCTCAGAATGTCTAGTAATGTTGACTCTTCACCGTGAGAAAAGGCTCTGACTGAAACACTGGTCAGTTTTTCGACGTCGACAGTCTCGGCCATTTTCAGGACTTTCCCCTGAGTCTAATGGTCCTGAGAATGGTCCAATACGCGAGGGCTCCTAACATCGCGAGAGGAAGCGAAGTGGCGAGAAGATTTGTTAGAGCGCCAGTGTCCAGAGGATTTCCACCGAAGGCTGAGTCTCGAAGAACGCCAGCTGCAATGCTAAGAGGGTTGTATTCAGCTATCGTGGCTACGGGGGCTGGAAGATACTTGGCTATCGTTTGCGCAGGGTAGAATACAGTGCTGATTGTAACCATTGACACTTGGAGTGCCTGCGCGTAAACCCAGTAGATCTCCCCTCTTCGGGAGACGCTCGCGAAGAAGGCTGCCAGACCCGCGATCCCCGTCGCGAGAACGAATAGAAAGGGAATGAGTACGAGAGCATACAATATTCCCTGAACGGGTATTGCTGTCGGTCCTAGGAACGAGAGCGCAAGATATGCTATGGCTAGGAGTGCGCCGGAGTATACTATTCCGCCCAGGCCTCCAGATATGATGTAAGCTCCAACTAACCCACCTGTCCGGATTGGAAGTGTCAAGTAATACTGCACGACTCCCTCCCGAAGCGCGAGCCAGATTCGTCGGCCAGTGTCTGTGGCGGCAGAAAAGAGACCCACTACGACGATCCCTGGAACTAGGAACTGAAAATAGGTAAGACCTGCGAATTTGGTAGGGATCAGCCTTCCGTATACAAGCCCCACGACCAGCATGTCTGAGAGGCTGAGGCTGATCAATACGGCCATCAACCATTTAGTTCGGAAGAAGTACGAGAAATCTGTCCGTGCGATACGTACGAGTCGTGAGAGTTGGCTCATGCTGCTTTCACGCCTTCGATGACCTTGTCGACTATTCTTGCGCTCAAGGAGAGGGTTCCGATGGCGACTCCGGTGACTACCGCTGCGGCGAGGATCGGGTTGAGCAGGAAGTTAGGGTCGAAACCCAAGACCCATCTTGTCAAGTCCGCGCCATAGGTCAAGGGGCTGAACACGGATATTGGTGAGTAGAAACTGGGCATGAAGATCAGTGGGTAGAAGACTGTGCTGAACCTGACGATCAGTGCCGATAGCCCGGCGAGGAACGCGCTGTAAATGTCCACGGACTTGAATGCGATGAACGACATTGACACCATGATTCCCGTGATTCCAAGTCCAAGGAGAAACATCGAAATCAAGGCAAACACAACGCCTTGAATTGTAAGGTCGCCAACGAACCATAGGACTCCGAGAAGGGGAGGGAGAACCTTGATCATGGTGTTCACGACTCCATAGATCGCCTGAGCTGCCAAGAATCCTCCGCGTGAGACCGGCAGGGAGAGAAAGTAGGGCAGTTCTCCCTCATGCGCATGCTCAACGAAGTGTCGGCCCACCTCGGCTCCAGAATCGAATACGGTAATCACCATCAGTCCTATCGCATAGTAAAACAGGTAGTTGGGGACCGCTGTCGATACCAGCTTTGACATCAGGGAGCCGTAGATCGCTATTTGTAGTCCGAAAAGCGCCCAGGCGAGAACGAACCAGGTTCTCAGCGATAAGAGCATCCGAACGTTGTATGCTGCGAGAGTCAGCACGCGGTTCATGGTTGGTCTGCCAGGGCTTTACCTGTGAAATGTAGGAAGACATCATCGAGGGAGGGTTCGGTAATTCTGATAGACGCGATCTTCGCACCAGCCATGTAACTAGCGGATGTCATCTTCGGAACCCAGTCTTCCGCCTTCGAGACCTTCGCGCGCAACTGATTACTTCCAGTTGACACTGACACCTCGCCACCGAGCCCGTTGAGGCTATCCACTAGCCTTTCAGAAACAGGGTCCTCGAAATCAACTTCGACAATGTCTCCGCCAGCGATTGCATCCTTCAACTTTGGAATGGTATCACAGACGACCCGTTGGCCCTGGTGCAATATCGTCACCCTATCGGCAAGGTATTCAGCCTCCCGAACCTCGTTCGTCGCAACTATAATCGTGGATCCTTGATCGCGGAGCTCGCGGATCTTGTCCCATATCCTCCTCTTACCCCTAAGATCGACCTGGCTCGTCGGCTCGTCGAAGATTGCCAGCTCAGGCTTCTGAATGAGGACCTTGGCGGTTTCCAGGCGTTTTGCTTGGCCGCCTGACAGGTGCATGAACATCTTGTCACGTGACTCCCACAATTCCAAATCCTTCATCGTACTCTCGATCAGATCCTGCCTCTTCGCAGGATCGATATCGAACATAGAAGCGTGAAACCTGAGAATGGACGAGGGCTTGTGGCGCCAGAAACCCCTCGCCTCCTGGAACGCTATTCCCATAACCTCTCGAACCTTGGTTCCATCGTCTACAACATCAATCCCCACAACCCTGGCAGTGCCCGATGTCGGCTTCAGAATCGTGCAGAGGATCATCAGGAGAGTGGTTTTACCCGAGCCGTTCGGGCCTAGAATTACCATTATCTCGCCCTCGTTGACCGTGAAGTTTAGGCCAGCAAGGGCGTCAGTCTTCCCGTACCTCTTCGAGAGGTTTAGCGTTTCCACTGCAAACAAGCTTGGGAAACGTCCGATGATCAGGATGGGCGATAAAAATGTTGAACCAACGCCACTGAGATCCAGCTCAGGGTCCACGCTCACGAATTCAATGGAATGTTATCAACAAGTCGCACAATCCCCACGATATGAAATTCGGCGTATGTGTCCCAAACTACGGGGAATCATCCTCTGCTGAGGCGCTACGTACCGTAGCTTTGGAGGCCGAACGTGCAGGCTGTGATTCCCTTTGGACCACCGACCACATACTGATGCCCATAAACAGCGGAACTCCATATGAGAGAATATTCGACAGCATCACGACCCTCGCCTATCTAGCCGCAATTACTAGCCGAGTAAAGCTAGGAATCTCATCACTCATCACAGCAGTGCGGAATCCTGTCGTCATCGCCAAACAACTCGCAACGATTGACAACCTCAGCGGCGGAAGACTCATGCTGGCCACTAGTGCAGGCTGGAACGAGAAAGAGTTCGCCCATCTAGGCTCAAACTTCCACAACAGAGGCAAGAGGCTTGACGCGTCTATTCGACTGGTACGAGCGCTATGGAAAGGAGAGACGAACTTCAAGAGCCGTATCCTTGGGATCGAACTCAGCGACGCCGTCTTCGAACCGCGCCCTGTTCAGAAGCATCTAACGATGTGGATTGGTGGAACAAGCAAGGCTGCCATGAAACGGGCCGCAACCATAGGCGACGCCTGGCATCCGAACGTCCGACCTCTCGACCAATTCACAGAACTCGTTGCAGAGTTCAGGGGAACTTCGCCAGATGCAAAGACCAAGGAGATCTGCGTCCGAATTGCGATAAACACAAGGGCCGAGCAATCAGAATACAAGTCGGCCCAGGGGGAAAGACGAATAATGCTCTCCGGAAACCAGGCTCAGAACAAGCAGATACTGTCCCGTCTTGAAGAGCTCGGAGTTTCCTACATTGTTGCCGTGCCGAGCCTCGACGGAAAAGCAAGCGTACCAAACCAGGTGGACTCGATCAAGACATTGTCGAGACTTCTCAGCTGATCTGCAAATGCTCTAGGCATATCCAAAGTTCTTTAACCCCAGTCAGGTCCAAGCGAATCCTGTAAAGAGAATGCTCCCTACCGCCGGCGTGAACCGCGTCTTCGGTCTGCTAGACCTTTTGAAAGCGTACAATGGAAAGACGGACATTGCCAATCTCACCATCGACCTCCGCATCGACCTCGACGAGCTACTCCCGATCATTGACACCGCAGAATATCTCGGTCTTGTCGCCGTCCAGCAGGGCGAGATCTCCCTGACAGAGCTCGGCACCAAAGCACTCAACAGCAAGATAGCGGAACGGAAAAAGCTCGTCCACCAGCGCCTGGAAACCCTCGAGCCTTTCTCCGACATCGCAAAACTACTCAAGGAACAAGGACAAGTCACGCGTTTCAGCCTCGCCCGTTTCGTAAGCTCCAAGTACGGTCCTACGCTCGACATCCCCGCACTGATCAGCATACTCATCAGCTGGGGCGTCTTCACAGGCCTATTCGGCTACGATGGCCAGTCAGAACGGTTGCTGCCAAAAACCCACATTCACTAGCTGATCTTCGAGATTATCCGATCCGCGAGATCATACAATACCGGATCTCGAGGGCTCCTAGGTCGCTCGAGATCGATCCTGACATCATCAACTATCTTCGCTGGCCTAGCGCTCAACACGATCACCCGGTCAGCCATCTCGACAGCCTCCTGAACGTTGTGCGTAACCATGATCACCGAACCAGTAGGGTAGGCCGGGTCTCTCCAAATATCCACGACCTCGCGTCGTAAGTTCTCGGCTGTCAACGCGTCGAGGCTGGAGAACGGCTCGTCCATCAACAACACCTCCGGCTGGAGCGCGAGAGCACGGGCAATCCCGACCCGCTGCTTCATCCCACCTGACAACTCCTTCGGATAGGAAGACTCGAACCCCTCCAAGCCAACATCCTGAATATACTTCTGTGCGATCTTCAACTGTTCCTCTTTCTGAATCGACGCCGATGAGATCGCCATCAAAACGTTTCCAAGCACCGTTTTCCAAGGTATCAGGGCGAAGGTCTGGAAGATCACACCGACCTTCGGGCTTGGACTCGTAATTGGTTGGCCGTGAAACAGCACCTGACCGCTTGTCGGTTTGTCGAGTCCATCAATAATTCGAAGCAGAGTGCTTTTTCCGCAGCCTGAAGGGCCGACAATGCAGAGGAATTCTTTGTAGACGTCGAATGAAATATGGTCGAGTACTGTGGTGCTCTTGCCTTCACCCGGATAGATCTTTGCAATGTCCTTGATTTGGAGAATAGGTTCAGATGTCTGGCTCAACCTGCTATGCCTCGAACTTGTACCTGTCGGCCTTACGTAGCAAACGTCTCCAGACCAACCGGTTAATGATAAGAACAGTTGCAGTCATGACCAATAGAGACGCATAGATCTCAACAGCTCCCAGTGCAGGCTCTCTTGATGAGGCCTGAACCAGAAACGAACCCAATCCCGGGACACTAACATTGGGCCCGATGGACTCAGAGACTATCAGGGCGTTCCAGCCGCCGCCCCAGGCCTGTATGCTTCCGATGAGGATTGCGGGAAAAGATGCCGGGATTAGGATTTCTTTCACAAAACGTCGTCCCCGAATTCGATAAGCTGCAGTCGCCTCCAAAATGTCATTCGGGACACCGTTCACTGCGCCGACGATGTTGAACAGCAAATACCACTGCATACCAGTGAGAATCAAGAACACAGAAGCTAGGTTCAATGTGAATCCGAGATAGGGGGAGTTCTTGAACGGGTCGACTAGTAATATTACAACAAGCGGGAACAGGGCCGTCGCAGGGATTGACTGTCCGATGTCAAAGATAGGCACGAGAAGCCTAGAAAGCCTCTGACTTCTAGCTATCAATATTCCCGCACCAAGCGTCCACGAGAGGGCAATGACGTACGCAATGACCAGCCTCGATAGTGAAAGAAGCGTAATCGCGATCAATTCGAAAGCTGTCACATCAGTAGCCAGAAGGGAAATGCCCCTCTCAATGGATTGGGATCGCGACATAATCGTCACGATGAGACCCAAGATAACGAGTCCAACGAAGATCGCGTAGCTGAGGATCCTTCCCCATAACGGGATTCTTCCGATTCGCTCCGGAAACCTCAACCTCTCTGTTATGTGGCGTATTCGTTTCAGGCGCGTGATTTCCAGTACTCGTGCCGCGTAAGACCGTTCAGATTTGAAGAAGGTGAGTACCGGTGAAACCAAAAGATCCTCGTATCTTCTCACTCCAGCAACAACACTACTCTGTCGTGTTGCAGTCGTCCTTGGAGCCGCGACTGTTTCGTACTTGTACTTCTCCGCCCTCACGCCTAGGGGCTTCCATATCAAACGGTCAATGGCAAGTATGATTCCCACAAGCACCACCAGTCCAAAGAGCGCCAGCCCTAGGTTCGCCTTCAACGCAGCCAGCGCGATAAATCTGCCTAATCCAGGAAGGTCCACCTGGGTCTGATTTGGGGGTTGACCGAAGGAAAGGTGCTCTTCGACAGGTATGAGATACCATCCTCCGCCCCAGGCCAGTATGCTACTCCAGACTAGCTCAGGAAATACGGCCGGAAGAACGATCTGGCGCAGATACCTAGTGCCGTGCATTCCGTAAGCATGAGCCGCCTCCTTGATGTCCGTCGGGATCGCATTTATTCCGGCTATGACTCCGAAAGTAGGGGCCCACGCCATCGCAGTGAAGATCAGTATGATGGATGCAACTTCTTGGTTGAACTCAGGCGGAGGAGTGGTTCCGGTCCCAGTCCCCAAGATGATCAGGAACACGACAGGTACTACTCCAAGAACAGGGACCGACTGGAATATGTCCAGCAAAGGCAAGAGCACGTGGGAGGCTCGGTGGCTCATCGCCGTCGCGATTCCATATGCTAGGGCAAAGGTGAGTGCGAAAACGTACGCGATTGTCATTCGTGTAAGAGTCCGAACCGCATACCCTGGAACACACAGTGGGTCCAGAGGATTATTTTGACACTTCGGAGTCAGCCCGCCGGTCACTAGCTCGGTTACCAGAGCCCCTATCGCCAAAACGGCGATTCCGACTAGTAATATCTTGGTGAAAGGTGAGGCTTTCTTTCCGGCCGAGGATAAGCTCGCTCGTCTTCTAAAGCTCGGCGTTGGAACATGCAAAATGAATTCAACCCGGTATGATTAGAAAAATGGACTCGTCAGTCTCGTTATAAAAGGGCAACCAGAACGATCATTCGACAATCCTCTCCAACTTTGGTCCTGATGTGATCTTCTAGGATATTGGTTGATGGTGGGGCCGGTGGGATTTGAACCCACGACCTCTGGCCCCGATTTCTCGGGGTCGCCAGCGCCCCAGGGTCACCGTCCAAGATTGGACTCTGGTATCCTCTGGGCGGGGTCAATCCCCTTGACCAAGCTAGACGACGGCCCCTAAGTTCGGAATCGAATCGGGCTGCTTTTCTGTGTTATGCTAGGATATCGCTAGCGTACGAACTGAGAAGCCATCTCTGAGACGAGGAGCTTTTGAGAGGGATAAATTGACGAAAGGATTCGCTGAGAAGCGGGACTGATCGTCTGCACGACTATTTGTTCCATCGGATAGCTTTCCTTCTTCCATCCGTTCATTTATTGGCTGTCTGGACCGAGACTTGTCGTTGTGTCGATAGAGCGATCGAGTGCGGCCTGTGCATGCGATAGGTTGCTAGTGATCCCAGCCCACTAATGACCAAGAGAGTCGCTATTGGAAATACCGGCACAACGAGTAGCGTTGCCACTAGACGGTCAACCGGTATTACTAGAGGCGCAGTGTAGAATTGAGCGAAATGGAGCGAGAGCCCTTGGAGACTGGCGGCTCTTGCCGCTTGTTCCAAGCTTCTAGCGTAGAGCACGCCAATGCCAAACGTTGTCAATCCTCCCAGAATGTTAATCGCCCCGCCCAACCGGGTATATCTGGCCAGCATCAGACCGCTTCCGATCAATACGACGAATGCCACGCCGAACTGGGCGAGCATCAAGTTGTCCGGTTGGCTAGACGCGAGATTGAAGGTTGTCGGAAGGTTGTAGGCGAATAGGGCCCAGCCGATAGCGAGAAGGCTGGAGAACACGCCTAGACCACCGGCTAACAAAGACCGTGGATGTCCAACTCGCACCGGATTTACCTTCACCATTTTCCAATCTGCGTTCCGAAGCCGGTCTATCGGATAAGTCTTCCATACTATCTCGTGAAGGATTCTATCATCCTTCCGAGGCTAACTCCCTTTCGTTTTGCTTCTTTCAACAAAACCTTCTGGACGCCGCTAGAATATTGGACAGCTTTCTTCGGCCGATCCACCACGCTCTCAGGCAGGTTCAGTCGGGCGGCAAGTTTTCTAAGAACATATTTTCGTATCACCTTTCCATTGGCGAGATTGACTCGGAGAGATACAGGTAGCTTCAGGGCATACTCGACAAGTGGAAGATAAGCGAATGGCGAACAAAGCTCGAGCCCAGCTGCAACAGCCAGCTTGTCTCCAGGATCAAAGTCTTTGACAGAAGCGGCAACAACACTATCGAACATGTCCCTTCCGAGGTTCTCGGTCCCGTCTCGAAGAGCGATGTCTTCGAATTTTCCATAACCGCCGAACAGCTCATCGCTCAATTGGCCGGCTGCGATGTAGCTCAGGCCCAACTCGTGAGCTTTCTGACAGGCAAAGTAGATTGGAACGGAGATCCCGACGACCACTGGATCGCTGGTCTCTATTATCTCGACAACATCCGGCAATGAGTTGAGAATCTCTGAATTCGACAATTCCCTTATCTCGACGCGGAGTCCGAAACTTTTGGCGGTTCTCTCTGCGTGGCCTAGTTCTTGCTGACCTTTCAGCCCTACAGAGATTAGCTCAGGCTCTAGACCCCCACACTTTGCTACATGGGCAACGAGCGCGCTGTCCAATCCCCCAGAGAACGCGACTCCGGAACCTCGTGGTACAATTCTACAGACAGCTTGAGTGAAGAGCTCGTCCAAAGTCCGAGTCGCGTCCGACTCACCTATCGATTCTTCCTTTGGCTGCTTGAGCGAGTAGTTACCCATCGTCTTGTACCCTCCAGCCGCGGCTCGAATCACCTTGCCCGGAGGAACAGGCTCGGGTTCGCGAATGCCGATTGAGACGAGAGGAGATTGCAGGCTCGCAAAGGCGACAGCTCCGTCTCGCGTCTGCCCAAAATAGAGAGGTTTCTGCCCCAGGATGTCCCTTCCCGCGAATAGTTGATCCTGGAGCGAGGTCAAGAAGGCAAAAGCTCCAGGTGTTTGTATGAGACGGCTGGGACCCGCTGGCTCGGTCTTTTGGGGTCCCTGATCGTCGCCGAAGAGAACACCGTCAAGGGCTAAAGGCACCGCTTGATCAGCGAACGACTGCGCACCAGTGGGATCGCAGGCTCCAATAATGATCTTTTCTCCGCCAGGAACGCTTTGCGAGAAAGTTCGGGATTCTGATCCGCGATTCCGCATCAGAGAGAGGATGGTCTTCGCTTTCGATTCGAGATCTTCCGTTTCTCCTCCTATGAGGCCGCAAATACCCGTCATTATTCCCCTATTCTTCTTCGGAGTTGTTTAATATGATGGGCTAGTTGTTTCTCCCTTCGAGTCGGTAAGATTGCCCATTCTTCCAATTGACACAGGCCGCTATGGCAGTCCGGAGATGAGGAGAATCTTCGAGGAAGAAAACAAGCTCCAGCGATGGCTAGACGTGGAGGCGGCGGTGGCAGAAGCACAGGCCTTCGTCGGAGATATTCCGAAAGAGGCGGTGGAGGAAATCCGGCGAAACGCCAACACAAAGATCGTGACTCTGGATCATGTCAAAGGGATTGAGAAAGAGATCCATCATGATCTAATGTCGATGGTTGTAGCGCTCTCAGAAGCATGCACGGGCGAGGGACGCAAATACGTCCATTATGGTCTAACAAGCTACGATATTGAGGATACCGCGACCGCGCTCCAGTTCAAAGAAGCCTTCTCGGTGCTCGAGAAACGACTCGACGAGCTTGAGCAGGTCCTTGTTTCAAGAGTACGTAAATACAGAGCGCTGTTGATCGTCGGCCGGACTCACGGACGTCACGCCGGAGTCATCACCCTCGGCCTCAAGCTCGCAGTCTGGCTAGAGGAGGTTCGAAGATACCAGCAGAGGCTGAAGCAGATCAAAGAACGCGTTCTGGTCGGTAAGATTCTGGGAATTGTTGGAAATGGAGCTGGGCTTGGGAAAAACGCGCTGAAGATTCAGGAAAGAGCGCTAGGCAAGCTAGGGCTCAAACCAGCCGGTCTCGTCACCCAGGTAATTCAGCGGGATCTACACGCCGAAACCGTCTGTTATCTCTCGCTCCTAGGGTCGAGCCTCGACAAGTTCGCTACTGAGATCCGGAACCTTCAGAGAAGTGAGATTTCGGAGGTAATGGAGCCGTTTGAGCGAGAAAAACAGGTCGGAAGCTCAGCTCTACCATCGAAAAGGAATCCGGAGCTCAGCGAAAGAGTCTCGAGCATGGCGAAGCTGATGCGAGGCCTAGTCATACCTGCTCTCGAGAATATTCCGCTCTGGCACGAGCGGGACCTATCTAACTCCGCCAGCGAGCGCTTCATCTTTCCAATGTCTTTCATTCTTGCCGACGAAATGATCCGGCTTGTAACACGTGTCCTGGATGGCTTGGAGGTCTTGCCGGAGAACATGGAACGAAACTTGGAGTTGTCACAAGGCGCTTTGCTGGCGGAGAGAATTGTGAACTCGCTTGTGGAGGCAGGAGTGCCAAGACAAGATGCTCATGAGAGAATAAGAAAAATATCGATAAGAGCCCTCGACAACAAGATTCCATTTGGGCAACTCCTGCTTGAAGACAGGTTCATCTCGAAGAGACTAAAGCCGCAGGAAATCAAGGAAGCACTTGACTACCGGACATATCTCGGCGTAACGCGTGAACTAGTCAACATGGCTTTGAGGGAATAAAGCGGTCTATTCGATCATAGACTAAACTTTTATTTCGCTTCCAACCGCGAGAATGAGTGAAGGCGACACGGCTTGAAGGAAGCTTTTCTCACCGTCGGAATGTTACTCCTCTTCACAGGATGCATGGGCGCAATTGCTGCCACTACAGCCATGGGCGCTGGAGCGGCCATTACCAACCAGGCCCTTCAACAACTTCTGGTTGCTGAGGTCATCTCGACCATCATCGCCTTCGTCGGCGGCGCGCTGGTAATGCGCAACCGCTAGGCGGCTGGCTCGGTTTCCAGCGTGAGAATCTCGTCTAGTGGTTCTTTCGCGTCAAGCCATTCTGCAATCTGGCGATACTTTTCCGGATCGTGCTCAGCGATGAACTTGATCAAGGGAAGGTAGAGTTTAGTTCCTCTTCGACTGGATATGTGGGACTTGGACCCGATTAGCGCTCCAACGCCCTTTCGAAGCTCTCTTGTTCCTCGGCTGCGGGACATGGAGCTGATTCGTTGAGGGAACTTCATCGACACCCAGCCTCCCGGGCCCGACTCTTTTGCAACCGCAACACCGGCAGTCATGAGATCGAGAGCATATGACAGTAGATGCCACGACTGCGTCTTCCTGATCCGCGCGAAGTAGAGGTCGGCCTCAGAGAGCGCGGACATAGCCGCTTCGAGTTCGCGAGGCTTCGGGACCTGGCTCGGCGTGTTTTCCACTATCCATTGAAAGAGCATTTCTTGGTCCAGATCTGACTTGTCCAGAGCTCGTCGAGCTTGAGCAACGGTTCTGCTGTTGAAGATGATCCTTAGAACTTCGAATATGGACTCCGTACGATCTCGGCTTGACAGCAACGTCGTATCGTCCAACGTCAGACTCTTCTTGGGTCCGGTTAGTATCTGGAGGTCAGTTATCGCCGATCGCATATCACCACGATCCCGCTCCATGATCGCCCTGAGCGCCTCCTCGTCAGCATTCACGCCCTCTTTAGCAAGGATTCCTTTCATCAACGGAATTCCTTCTCTCAGTCCGAGTCTTTTCAGCTCGATGAGCAGACAAGCGTCACGGAGGGGTCTGATCTTTGGATCCCAAGGATCGTTGGCGGTCAGAACGATTGGAAACTGAGACTCTTTGATTACCCGCAGGATCGCGATGATCGCCCCCGAGTCCGTTCTAAGGTTGATACCATCCACCTCATCCAGAAGTATGAGTCTTCCCTTGCTGAACAGCGACGATTGTGTTGACGCAAGTCCAGCGATTCTCGAGAGAATATCGCCGCTCCGCTTGTCAGAAGCATTGATCTCAACAAGGTCCCAGCCTCTCTCCCGAGCAACAGCCTCGGCGACGGTTGTCTTTCCTACACCGGCCGGTCCATAAAGCAGGACCGCCGCCTTCGACGGTTTTTCTTTAGACCAAGAATCAAGCCATAGACGAATCTTCTCAAGGGCAGGCTTGTTACCTGCGATCTCGCGAGTGGTCTGCGGTCTATATCTAACGGTCCAGGGCTGGGACATGTTCTTCCCGAACACTTCTATGGACCGACGATTGAGCCGCTAGATGAGCCAGCAAAGCACTGAGCTGGACCTCTTCATCTCCGCCTTGTACCAACCGGAAGTCCGTCTCTCCGATAGCCTCAATCAGGCTAATCCTTGTTTTCTCTGGAACAGCGAGACGGAACACTTCCGAGTGAATCTGACGGACAATGTCGGACCCCGACAATCCATATTTGACAAGAAGGGTTCGAAGCTCGTCACGCGCCTTGAGGAAGTCGCCCTTCAAAGCATGATTCAGCATCTCATGGACATCAGTAGGCCTCGCCCTTCCAACTACTTGGTAGACCGTCTCCTCAGAGATACCCTTCGACATAGAGGAGGCCGCTTGGAGAATGTTGATGGCTTTCCGTAGGTCCCCTTCGGCCACTTCTACAATGGTTTTTAAACCCCCCTCAGTGGTCTTCAGGCTCTCGTTCTTTGCGATTCGATGAAGAGATTCCACGACCTTCTCTTCGGGTAGGGGCGTGAACCGGAATAAGGCGCATCTGGACTGGATTGGCTCAATTATTTTACCAGAATAGTTGCAGCAGAGAATGAAACGGCAAGTATTGGTGTAATTCTCCATCGTTCGTCGGAGCGCGCTTTGGGCATCGCCCGTCATGTTGTCAGCCTCGTCCAAAACAAGGATCTTGAAAGGAACACTAGTTAGCGAGGCCATTCGGGCAAACTCTTTCACGGTAGTCCGAACAACATCTATTCCTCGTTCATCACTGGCGTTGAGCTCCTTGAACGCGTCTTGGAATCGCTCGCCGAATAGATCATGCGCGAGACATAACCCTGCAGTTGTCTTGCCCGTTCCTGGGGGACCTGCAAACAAGCAATGCGGCATGGTTCCTCTCTTGACGAAATCCTTGAGCCGCGAGACTATCTCTTCCTGATCCATGATGTCGTCGAGTCTCTTCGGCCTGTACTTCTCAGTCCAGAGAGCGGCTTCCAATCAGATCCTACCAAGTCTAGTTGGTGGGTCGGTCTTATAGAACTGTTTCACCCATCTCTCAACCAAATATCCAGAGTAATCGAGATGCTTTTTTGTTCAAGAACATTTTATGCAGCTTATAATTGCCTGGGTGACCCCGGGGCGAGTAAAATGGAGAAAGAACCATCCATCGTAGAGGTTGTAGACACAGAACTCGAAAACTTACCGTCACGTATAACGCTTCTGCGCGAATTTCCCGAGACCCGGGTCGGGGATAGGACCCTAGGCCCTTACCGAATGGGACAAGAGATCGAACTTTCACTCTGGATCGCCCAGCATTTGGTTCAGATGGGGTACGCTCGCTTCAAGGATGAAGAACAGCTCACTCTGAACACTCTCTCAACTACCCATTACAGACAAACCCTGCCCGCCTCAAACCAGATTCCGGAACTGCCTAGGTCATTTTACTTCCAACTCCGTCGGCTCATCAAAGACCTCAAGAGTCTTGAAGTGAAAGACCGTACGAAGGCCAGGGAGCTAGACAAAGCACTTGCTTTGGCATGGGATATTGTCAACTTACGAGTGAAGAAAATCGCATCCCTAGGGGCTTCAGGAGGGCAAACTACGGAGGTTACGTCGAAACTTACACTCGAGGAAAAGGCACTGTACGAGAAAGTCCGCCAGAACGTGGAGTCTTGGAAAAAGGACATTCTTGGCAGCGAGACTACGAATTGACCATGCTCGTTCAGACGGAAACCGCTCTTCCGGAGAATGTTTTCCAGGACTTCTTCCGCGCCTACCAAGCCGACCCAGTGGGATCGAAGTATAGGAAACGCCTCGCCGAGGTGGCAGTCAACAATGGGCGGTCACTCGTAATAGATTTCGACGACCTAATTGTGTTCGACCCAGTACTTGCAAGGAATGTCGTTCAACACCCGGACGACTTCTTTCTTCACGCTAGCTCCGCGGCGACCTCTCAAATGCGTGTCGAGGATCCCGAGTACGCTGAACAGGTGGGTCGTATCATTGTGCGATTTCGTCGTCTTCCCGAAAAGAGGGCTCTCAGAAAGATTGGGGCTGAGGACTTGATGAAACTCGCGTTAGTCGAGGGCATAGTTGTCCGAACGAGCCAAGTGCGGCCTATGATCGTTAAAGCCGTATTCCGCTGCCGGAAATGTGGCGAACACTCTCGTCAGGATCAAGCGGGAGATTTGTTACGCGGGCCGGGCCCCATTTGTGCAAGTTGTAAGCAACAGAGCGGCTGGGATTTGATAGAAGACCAGTGCGTGTTCAAGAACACTCAGGAAGCTCGCGTCCAAGAACGCCCTGAGGATCTTCCCCCTGGGATGCTACCTAGATATCTAGATGTCAGACTAGACGACGACCTCGTTGACACTGCGCGTCCCGGCGACAGAGTGGCCTTGACCTCTGTAGTGAGAGCTGAGAAACAGTACGTCGGGGAGAAAGGGAAGCTTAGAACCTTCAACCTGTATCTAGAAGCGAATTTTGTAGATGTTGTCGGGAAGGAGACTGAAATTGTTGAGATTACTCTTGAAGACGAGAAGAAGATCGTCGAGGCATCGAAACATCCTTTCGTCCATCGAAATCTCATCATGAGTTTAGCCCCATCAATCTATGGCTACGATGAGATCAAGGAAGGAATACTATACCTTCTATTTGCGGGAGTTGCAAAACGACTTCCTGATGGCGTCAACATTCGAGGTGATCTGAATTGCTTGATCGTGGGTGATCCTGGAACGGCGAAAAGCCAGTTATTGCAATACGTTTCCAGAATTGCCCCTAGAGGCCTCTATACTTCGGGAAGAGGGACTACTGCTGCCGGGCTCACTGCGGCGGTCTTGCGTGAGAAAACAGGAGGAATGGTGCTCGAAGCTGGCGCTTTGGTCCTAGCCGACAAAGGGGTCGCTTGCATCGACGAACTTGACAAGATGAGGCCTGATGATAGAGTCGCGATCCACGAGGCTCTGGAACAGCAAACTGTCAGCGTTGCCAAAGGAGGAATTGTGGCCACTCTGAATGCTCGAGCGGCCGTGCTTGCTGCCGCGAACCCTTCTCTAGGAAGGTATGAGCCCCATAGGAACATCAACGAAAACATCAACCTCCCCGTAACTATACTCTCCAGATTTGACTTGATATTTCTCGTCAAGGATCTACCAGATCCCGATAGCGATTCCGAAATGTCGTCTCATATTCTACAATTGCACAGAGCAAGACACGGAACGGAAGAAGCGCCATTCCAACCGGACTTCCTACGGAAATACATCAGCTATGCGAAGAGGATAGTCCCAGTGCTGACTCCGGACGCCGTCAAGGAGTTGCAGGACTTTTACCTGAAAATGCGTGGGACAACAGGCCGAGAGGCAGCGGTGGCGATCACCCCTCGCCAATTAGAGGCCTTGGTCAGACTGTCTGAGGCGAGGGCGCGCGCATTTCTTCGTGATCAAGTGACAGTGGAGGATGCGAAAAGTGCTGTAAAGATCATGACCTACGCTTTGCTAGACGTGGGAGTGGATGTAAAAACCGGCAAGATCGATATCGACACGATAATGACAGGTAGGCCTGCGACGGTGCGTGACACGTTGGGTCGAGTAATTGACATCGTTCGAGAGCTTGAACGGGAAACTGGAGATGTAGATGAGAAAATCCTGATTGCCGCCATAGTGGACAAGAATAAGGTCACCGATGGAGAGGCTAGGCGATTCGTCGGGCAGTTGATAAAAGAGGGAATGCTCTACTCCCCCAAGGAAGGAAGACTAAAGCGAACCTCAAGCTAGAACCCATTCTTCGGAGCTTTCATATCAGGTGAAGATTAGCGAACTCCCTATTGACAGGCAAGTAGTCGAGCTATTAGCCAAAGAAGGTCTCGACGAGCTCTACCCGCCCCAGCAACACGCCATCGAAGCAGGGGTTCTGGAGGGGAAGAATCTTGTTCTGGCAAGCCCCACCGCCAGCGGCAAAACCCTAGTCGCAGAGCTCTGCATTCTACATCACGTCGTCGAGCACCGAGGCAAAGCAATCTACCTGGCCCCACTACGTGCATTGGCTAGCGAGAAATTCAAGGAGTTCCAAAGATACTCAGCAATCAAGAAACCTAACGGGGACCGTGTCAGAACCGGAATATCAACTGGTGACTATGACGGCTCAGACCCGTGGCTAGGAAGATACGACATCATTCTTTGTACTAATGAGAAAGCAGACTCTCTCCTGAGGCACAAAGCGCCCTGGATGAGCGAACTTACCTTGGTCGTTGCAGACGAAGTTCATCTCCTGACAGAACAGGAAAGGGGTCCAACCCTCGAAGTGGTTCTGACTCGACTAACAGAGATCAATCCGAACATCCAGGTCTTGGCTCTCAGCGCAACGGTGAGGAATGCGGAGGAGGTAGGGTCATGGCTGAAAGCCGGATCGGTGACAACCGACTGGCGACCCGTCCCGCTAAGAGAAGGAATCTATCACGATAATCAAGTACAGTTCCGAGATGGCGCAAGCCGAGCGATTCTTAGCGGAACCAAAACGCCGGGCGTCGACATCGCGCTCGACGTTTTGAGCACTGGCGGACAGGCACTGATTTTCACTGAGACGCGAAGGTCTGCGGTCGAGATGGGACGAAAGGCCTCGGTAGCGGTGAAGAGTCGCTTGTCGAAGCCCGAAGAGAGGGCGTTGAGCACCATTGCTGAGCGAATTCTCTCGACTGGTGAGAAGACTCGGCTAGGCGAAGACCTTGCCATGCAGGTCGCGGCGGGCGCGGGTTTTCACCATGCGGGATTGGCGGGAATTCATCGCGGAATAGTGGAGGACGCTTTTCGTGATGGTAAAATCAAGGTCCTGGCGGCGACTCCGACCCTTGCAGCAGGAGTCAACCTCCCAGCAAGGGCTGTTGTCATCAGTAGCTACGAACGTTACGAAGCGGGGTATGGTAGATATCCGATAAGCGTGCTAGAGTACAAGCAATTCTGCGGAAGAGCTGGAAGGCCGAAGTACGACAAGTTCGGCGAGGCATTGCTGATCGCGCGTAACCCTGACGAGGCGGAGTGGTTGATGGAGAATTATGTTCTCGCTCAACCTGAGAAGCTCTGGTCCAAGCTGGCAGCGGAGCGAGTTCTGCGCCCACATGTACTATCCACTGTTGCTGCCGGCTACGCTCATTCAGAAGAAGGATTGTACAACTTCTTCGCAAGAACGTTCTACGCGCACCAGTACGGGCCGCGCCTGATCAAAGGCAAGATTGGCGATATTCTTCGGTTTCTCTTCAAGGAAGAGATGGTGCTGATCGAGGGCAAAGAATTGTCGGCTTCAAGGTTTGGCAAGCGGGTTTCTGAGCTCTACGTTGATCCAATGTCAGCCGTGATACTCCGGGACGGATTGTACAATCGAGCAAAGAAGATGACTGATCTGAGTATATTGCATTTAATCTCAAAGACCCCCGATCTTTCCCCACGGCCTCGTCCCCGAGGAGGCGAAATCGACAAGCTGAGCTTGTTGGCAGAGCAAAGAAGCGATGAATTCACCTACCCCATACCAACTCAGTTCGAGGATCCTGTCGCCTACGAGGAGTTTCTCGGCGAACTAAAGAGCGCTCAAGTTCTATCCGACTGGATCGATGAGCGGACCGAGGACCAAATTCTCGAGACGAGGAAAGTTGAGCCCGGTGACCTTCTCAGACTTGTGCAAGGTTCCGAATGGCTGATCCTCGCCACCCGAGAACTAGGGCGTCTATTCGGACACAAGGATCTCCTAGCTCCTCTAGAAATGCTCAAGGTAAGACTTGCAAAGGGCGTTCGGCCAGAGCTAGTCAAGCTTACAACGCTTGAAGGCGTGGGGCGAGTCCGAGCACGCATGCTCTACGACGCAGGACTGAAAACGATTGAGGATATCAAGGAAAGAAGCCTCGAACAATTGATGAGCATTCGAACGATTGGTCCATCGCTGGCGAAGAAGATCAAGGAACAAGCGGGAGGAC
>WNGK01001344.1_pt1 | contig 45174 bp, 42 predicted proteins | sample 5400601 | NCBI WGS metagenome assembly WNGK01 (sample SAMN13153376, study PRJNA577476) | soil metagenome | isolation source: 60 cm soil or saprolite under Garry oak tree replicate 1 | place: USA:California | collected 2016-06-15 | reverse complement strand
GTTTAGTTTCAATCGAACCGGCAGGCAGTGATCAGCAAGAGGCTCATCGTCTATCAATGCCAACATATCCCACTCCTTCTAGTGCCGCTCCTGGAGGGCGGCCACCGCTTTCGGATTGTTAGATGTTATTACAATAGTTGCCTTGTACAACCACCCCTTCGTACATGTCCTCTTTCTCGAAAAGCTAGGGTGCAAGCCAGCGCCTGACATTTGTTAAAACACACTTAGAACTGCCCGCGCGTTTTCCCTGGAGTAATATCGCAATTACAGTGTGCCGGGATGAACCGGTATGAAGTAGAGGATGAAAGAGCCTTACGAGCAAGGAGTAGCGATCCGCTCGGCCTCGAGTCTTGCGCTGCTACCGCGAGGGACACAGCGAAGCGTAGACAGAGGATAGGCGGGGTGGTATTCAGCTCCTACAAAAGATGCAATCCGGACGCCGACGCCCTCACCATGAGGACACCGAGCAGTCATCGTGATGTCACTCGCGATGGGCTCTAAGCGCAAGGGCCTGTTTTGATCGACCATCGTATAAAATCGCTGCCGGCGAGAGGATTTCCGAGCGCGGCGGGAACTGGTTCACAAGGAGCTTTCGCGCCGGCTAACCCGATCTCGAGAGCGTGGTCGAGCAGCTCGAGAACCACCGTGCGAATGACGCAGCGCGTTAGGCAGCAGGTCTCGAGTTGCCCAGGTCGGTCAGGCGCCCAGCACTCTCGCTAAAGGAGACGACGGAGCTATGGCACGAGATGGTTCGTTCCGCTATGAACTTGAGAAGTCGAAAGATAAAAAGGGGAATCAAGTGACGACAATCAAGTGTCATGGCGAGCTGGTCAGTAACACCGCGGGTGGGATGAAAGAACTGGTGAGGCCCCTCATTCCCCTTGGCGGTCGCATCATTATCGACCTTGGTGATGTAAAACATCTGGATAGCGCGGGCCTCGGAGCACTGGTTGGCCTCAAGACGTCCGCAATCAAGCAAGGGCTATGCATCCTTGAACTCGCCAACATGACACCTGGCGTGCTGGAATTGCTGCGCATCACTCATCTGACGCAGATGTTCTCGTCGTAAGGACGACCTAATTTGACTTCATCCCGAGGGATGCCCCACAGGTGCCGGGGTGCCCCGCTCAAGCTCTGCTTGGTCGGGGATTTTTATTTGGTTCTTCGCCTTGGTGAATTGAACGAACTGGTAGCTGTTGCAAAATCGCGATTTCACTTATCCGGGTCGTGAGTGAATGGCCTGTTAGCGACAGTCACTCCATGATTGCCCCGTCACTCGACCCCGTTGCGCTGGCCTGCTCCTTGCATTGTTGAACGTTCACGTCCATTAACACTCATCGACCGGGGTTCTGAGCTAAGGCCTGTTATCAACACTTAGCGAGGGTCCGCCAGGGTTGCTGTCGGCAAGCTCCGTCGAGGGCACGCAGCGCTCGGGGACCGAACCCGATCAGTGGGAAATTGCCTGCAACAAGGAGTTTGCGGCAGAAGTAGTTTTTGAGGTCAACCTCTGGACCTCGTCACGCGTATGGAAGCCGCCCTACCCTATTGGGTTCGGTTGGTGAATTTCTGCAACCAACTGCGCTTCTCCTTGTTCGCCGCAAGTCTCATGCGCAACTGGGGAACAACCAATGCTTGCTCGACGGTTGGCTGATTCGTCGCTGCCAACTTCAGCTCGAGGACATGCGCTTTGTCGTTAGCTCCGGTTTGAGTGTAGGCCAAAATCAGGTCTTGGATTGACAGCGGATTCCCGACGTCCTCCTGAAGATAGGCAATAGCCTCGGCATACTTGTGATCTGCCAGGAGGACAGAACCCAACGCGCCGTAGTACGAACGTCGCAGAATAGCGCTATGAGTCGTGTTCATAAGAGCTTCCATTTGCTTTAAGGCCTGGTCTGAGGCTGGCTTTAGTCCGGCGGCCTCAGCACGGATAGCGCGTACACGTAATATCTGCGCCAGCTCCTCGTGGAGATCAGTACGGGGAGTTTCCGTGTCTGCGGCCAGAGCAGCGTCCGCCATATCGAGGTATTTGAGGGCCAGTGAGTTCTCCTGCTCGTACAAAGCCAGGATACGAAATGCCTCGGCTTCCGGAACCGAGAGGTGCGCGTCTTGCGCCTGTTTAGCAACTGCGTTCAGAGCGGTGTTGGCTTTTCCCTGCTTCTTCTCCCTGACGTAAGTAACGGCCGACTGCAGCGCATACCGAATTTTGTCGCCGGCCACGCTGGCGCCGCGGATGGCCTTGTCGTATTCACTGCGAGCCGTCGCTTGCTCTCCCATGAGCGCATAGGTATCAGCGATCCCGATCCGCGACGGTTGAAATGCAGGATCGATTTTCAAGGCCTGACGATAATGCTCGAGTGCATCGCGAGAATTGCCAGACATGCGCAGGATTTCGGCATAAGAGTTCTGCGGATTGGGCTCACTGGGCAGTAGGGTGACGTAACGCTCCATGGCTGCAAATGCTTTGCTGTAGTCGCCGCTGTATGCATGACAGTATGCTAGCCGGTTCCATGCCGGGGCATAGGAAGCGTCCAGAGCTATGGCGCGTTCAAGGAACCTGGCCGCCGGTCCGTATTGCTCTTGCAGGCTCAGCCATCGGCCGGCGAGAAAAGCCATCCGCTTGTCTCCGGGATATTTGGCCAGTAGATCGTTCATTGCCCCGATAGCGGTCACGTACTGCTCTTCCTGCATGCCCATGAGCCATTTGATCAGGAGTTTTTCACCCGGGGTCACTGTTCGAGCCAGCGCCTTCGCCCGACGGCGTTCGGTCTTCTGCTCTACGGGGTCGTAGGATGCTTCCGAGATGAAAAGATGTGCCAATGCAAACGAAGGATCTTTCTTGATTGCTCTCTGCCAATTTTCCAACGCCCTTTGGATATGTTCGTTTTCAAATTCCACCATTCCGGATTCAAACAGCTTGCGGGCATCTGGGCGCGATGTGGTGATGTTTATGTTGGTCGCCTGTGAAGCAGGCGGCTGTTTTCGCTCCGTGGCGGCATAGCCAGAAAGCGCCGAGAAGCACATCAGGATTAGTCCATACCAACGAGGACACATAAGCAATTTCCCAAGGTTGGGGTGAGACTCAGCCTACCATGCAGCGTAATGCCCGACAGGTTACGCGGGTAATCAAAATTAAGGCGTTTTGGTCTTTCTTACCTCATACGCGAAAAACTCGAGGCAGGCGCCATGAGTTGCGTCGAGCTCGTGAGGCGGCAATCCTTCATGGGCGACGGACACATCGGCAGAGGTACAGGCATTTCGCGGAACGAACCTTATTGGGAACTATGGAAACGTCTGCGTCACAAAGACATCCCGGCTCGGCAACCACAATCACGTGATTCTGAGATTGAGTCACCCCGAGCCGTGAGGGGCAGCCTGCTAGACATTGTTCACGGCTCGCTGTACAGCATTTCCCGGCAACCTTGAACGTGTACACCATCTCAGGAAGTCGCTGGCTTCGCCAGGCAACGGACTACACGTTCGTAATTACAAAAATGGGGGTACCTTAACCGAGCGCGGTTCGCCACGCCCTGCCAGGAACTTCTCGCGGTGTTCCGCGTCCCGAAAAGCTTCGGTACCTCCTGAGCGCGTGGTCGAGAGGGCGCCCGCCAAATTAGCGCCTGCCAGACAGGTGGGCACGTCGGCGCCTCGTAAATAATGATGCAGGAAGCCGGCATCGAAACTGTCGCCCGCCCCAACCGCGTCGACTGCTTCAACCCGCCACGCCGGACTCGTAAACCTTGTCGCTCCCCGCTGTCCCAACGCTCCCTCAGGACCCAGCTTGACTACGACGAGCGGTACGATGTCGGCTAATCGCAGGATTGCAGCTTCCAGATCCTCTGTCCCCGCCGCCAGTTTCGCCTCGCGTTCGTTGGGCAGAAAAATATCCACATACCGTAGCACTTCAAGCAGTCCGCCTTCCCATCGGTCGTCCGGATCATCATTCGTGTCCAGAGAAACGGTCAGCCCGGATGCTTTCATCCTCTGAAGCAACTCGACAACGCGGGGCCGTAAGGCACGCTGCAGATAATACGACGACAAATGAAAGTGTCGCGAATCGATGAGGTAGTCCAAATCGAGATCTTCCCAGCAGAGTTCCGCGATCGTACCCGAGTAGGTGACCATGTTTCGCCAGGTGTCCCGCTGCAAAATAACCGTGAAGCCGGTTTTCGTCGCCCCCGCAACATGCCGCACGCGCGAGACATCCACTCCACCTTGTTCCAATTTTTCTAGCGCGATCCGACCAAGATGGTCATCTCCGATCCGCGACTGAAATCCCACACGACTGCCCAACGCGGCAAGATTATGCGCCACGATACTGGAGGAGCCGCCCAGTGTCAGCATCATTCGATCGGCTAACAGCTCCCGCTCGGGCGGAAGCTCGTCAGGCAGCCCGTAAAGGATTAGATCGAGGTTGAGCTCCCCGGCAATCGTGACGTCAAAGCGTGGCATTCTGGGCGTGCCCATCAACTAGACTCCGGTGGTCCAGCGTATGCGTTGAGGCGCGACGTGTGCTTCATCAATAGACGTCCACTTCATCTGTAATTATTGAGTGCTGTTGCAGCTCTTGGAAACCGCTAAGAGGGCTTTCTTTTGTTTTTTTATAGGGTTTTGTTTCCTTTGTCCACTGTTGATCTATAGTTGCTGAAAGTGTCGAGCACGCTGAAGGCATCCCCCAGCCACCCTGGGAGGGTCGACTCTCAAGGCGAAGTCGGTGTTGCCCAGCCGGCGTGCACAAAGCGTACATCGTGCTTGACGATCCTGCTATGCAGTTCAAGCCGCCGGGCCAGTGCTAATGCGCTCTAACACGATGCTCAAGATTGTGCACTCAGCGCCGCCACCCGAGGAACTGCAGTTGGTCGCAGCGGCTCTCGAAGAGCTCGCATGACCTTCTCGAATCCGGCAAAGTCCAGCGACTGAGGCCCATCTGACAAAGCCCTTTCCGGGCAGGGATGCACTTCGATGATGAGACCGTCGGCTCCTACTGCCACGGCCGCGCGCGAGACTGCCGCGATTAGACTTTGCTTGCCGGTGCCGTGTGACGGATCGGCAATCACCGGAAGGTGAGAAAGATCGCGCGCCAAGGCCACGGCAGCCAGGTCGAATGTATTGCGCATCTCCGTCTCAAATGTCTTGATCCCACGCTCGCAGAGTACAACCTGCTGATTCCCGCCGGAGAGCAAATACTCCGCTGCCAGAAGCCATTCCTTTACCGTTGCTGATGGCCCCCGTTTCAGCAGTATGGGCCTATTCACAGTTGCCAGGCGCCGAAGGAGCGCGAAGTTCTGCATGTTGCGCGCACCCACTTGGAGCATGTCGACGTGCTCGCAAATGACGTCCACATCCTCTGTGCTCATGACTTCCGTGACTACGGGCAGCCCGGTTTGTTCGCGAGCTTCGCGAAGAATCTTGAGCGCTTCCAACCCCAGTCCCTGAAAGTCATACGGCGAAGTCCGCGGCTTGTACGCACCACCCCGAAGCATACTGGCTCCCGCCTGCCTCACGGCATGAGCAGTGTCGAGCAACTGCTCGCGGGATTCCACGGAGCAGGGTCCGGCAATCACCACGACCTCTGGTCCGCCGATCCGGACACCGTTTATCTCCACAACCGACCGCTCCGGCCTCACCTGCCGGCTTACCAGCTTAAAAGGCTGCGCGATCGCGACTACCGTGTCGACGCCCGGAGCGACCTGGAGTGCCTCAATTTCGTGGCGCCGGCCGCTGCCCACCGCGGCGACGATGGTCCGTTCCACGCCACGCGTGACGTGCGGTTGATAGCCGGCCTCACGAATGCGCTCGATCACATGGGTGATTTCCTGCTCTGTGGCTTTCTCCGACATGTTGACGATCATGTTGTTCACTTCTCCAGTGCAATTTATGCGGAAAAAAACAAAAGCCGCGACTCTAAGTCGCGGCTGCCGTACCGAACTTGTCTGAAACTCGATCAGTACTGACCCGATCTCCCCACAAGCTCCACCGCAGCCCCTGCCCTGGTAAATCGACAGCAGGCGAAGGTTGCAGCCCTAAAGGCAAATCGCGTCACGAACACCCTCCCAGTGGGTGCAGGGTCCCTGAAATCAAACCCTGCAAGAAATAACGATCGCTACTGAATCGAGCTGGCCACACTCGAGAAAGCGTTATTGGCATTCGATCCAATCAAACGGATCGTTCCGACCACGAGAACCAGAATTACCGCCAGCATCACGGCGTATTCGGCGATGTCTTGCCCTGTATCTTCCGACCAAATTTTGTGAATAAATTCAGGCATGCTCTTCTCCAGGGACCGGCTTTGAGAGGAAAGAACTCTCCTCGATGAGAGCCATAATGCGCGCTGGCACAGGGGCTTGTCAAATACGGTTTTTGATGATGAATACGGTTTTTGATGATTTCCACAGAAAACAGCGACGAACTAAAGCTTTCTCATGCAGGCGCAAGGCCCGCCAAATGTGGCAGTTCCAGACGGCGCAGATTGTTGCACCATCGGTGCAGATTGTTGCACCATCTCCTGTGCGGAGTGCTGCGCATATCGCAACACGGAATTAGGAAGCACACCCAGATAAATGGTCGCCGCAGTGCTGATGGCGAGAGCCCACGCCAGCCCGATGGGCACAGGCATAATCGGAACCTCCTTTCTCGACTCGCGCATGTACATGACGACAATGATGCGCAAGTAATAGTAGGCCCCGACCGCGCTATTGATCACACCAATGATCGTCAGTCCGATAAGGTGAGACTTCATGGCGGCGCTGAACACGTAAAACTTGGCGAAGAATCCGCCCGTCATCGGGATTCCGATCAGTGATAGTAAGAAAATGGCGAGCGTGGCCGCCATCAGTGGACAGCTCCGGCCCAGACCCTCGTAGTCCTCGAGCGTCACATAGCGTTCGCCCGCATTTGCGAAGTGGCTCACTATGGCAAAAGCACCTACGTTCATCGCAGCATACGCAGCCGTGTAGAACATGACCGCCGATGTGCCCAACTCCGGAGTGGCAGCAAATGCCACCAGTAAATATCCGGCGTGGGCAATGGAGCTGTAAGCGAGCAGGCGCTTTACGTTGTTCTGTACGAGAGCCCCGATGTTGCCCAAAGTCATGGATAGCGCCGCCGAGACCCAGATCAGCCAGAATGGTCCCGGAGCATTCATCGCGAACACAATCCGCAACAACACAGCAAAGGCGGCGGCCTTAGGGGCGGTGGACATCAATCCCACGATCGGCGCCGGAGCACCTTCGTAAACATCCGGCGTCCAGATGTGGAAGGGAGCGGCGGCGACTTTGAACCCCAGGCCCACGAACATCAGGGCAACAGAGACATAAGCCAGCAAAGGAGGGGAAGCCGACCGCAGGGCACGGCTGACGTCATCCACATTCGTGGAGCCGGTAGCGCCAAATATGAGTGCTATTCCGTACAGAAAAAACGCGGTCGCGAAAGACCCCAATAGAAAATATTTCAGCGACGATTCGCTGCTCGCGGCTTCCTGACGGCGGAAGCCCGCAAGAACATACGACGAGATCGAAGAGATCTCCAGAGCGATGAAGATCAGCACCAATTCAATTGCAGACGACATGAGCGCCATGCCCACCACGCCGAACAGAATGAGTCCGTAATACTCCCCAGCGCGAATTTGCTGAACGGCCATGTATTCGAAAGAAATAAGGATCACCACGGCAGCGATGGCAATGATCAGAAAATGAAAAAACACGCTAAATCCGTCAACCCTCACCATGTTCCAGAAGGCCACACCCGGGGAACGCGCCATGCGCCAAGTCGCCCACATACCCGCCACAGCGCCCGCCAGGGCGATTGCGCCAAGAGTCTTCCGGCTCTGCCTCTCATCCATCAAAGGATCGAGAACCATGATCACCATGCCGAAAATAGAGAGAACGATCTCCGGCAAGATTCGAAGGTAATCCATGCTTGGTGGGAGGGCCTCGAGCAGCGCCGCAGCGAAAGAAAGAGTGGGGAATCCCGTCACCGGCCCACCACCTTGCTGATCACTTGGGCGAAAGGAGTCAGCGCCGACTGGACTGCCGGATCAATCGCATTCAGCCACAGCAGGGGGGCTACGCCCATCACCAGCGCCGCTACAGCGCACGGCCAGACTGCGGCTTTCTCGAAGCCGGAAAGATCACTCAGAGAGTTGTTCGCGGGCACAGTGATTTTTCCGAAAAAGACTCTCTGGTACATCCACAAGAGGTAGCAGGCGCTCCAGATCACACCTGTGGCCGCCAAAATTCCATACACCGCTCTGGCCTGAAAAGCTCCGCTCAATACCAGGAATTCGCCTACGAACCCGTTCAGCAGCGGCAATCCAACGGAAGCCAACACGATGAACAGAAAGGATGCCGCATATATTGGCATGGGAGCAGCCAGACCACCAAATTCGCGGATCTCATAGGTGTGACGGCGTTCCTGAAGTATCCCTGCCAGCATGAATAATCCGCCCGTGGAAATTCCATGCGCCAGCATGACGAACAACGCACCATTCAACCCCGCCTGCGTGAAGCTGAAAATCCCCAGCACCACAAAGCCCAGATGGCTCACCGAAGAATACGCGATCAACTTCTTCAGGTTCGGTTGAACCATCGCGACCAGTGCGCCATAAATAATGCCAATGAGCGCGAGCGTCATGATCCAGGGAGCGTTGCGGAGCGACTGCTCGGGGAAAAGGCCCAAGTTGAAGCGCAGCATCCCATACGTGCCCATCTTGAGCAGTACTCCCGCCAACAATACCGAACCCGCGGTGGGAGCCTCAACGTGCGCGTCGGGCAGCCAGGTATGAAAAGGGAAGAGGGGAACCTTTACCGCGAATGCCAGGAAGAATCCCAAGAACAGCCATGGTGCTGCTGACGCGAAGCCCGGTACCGCGCCGCTCATGATCTTTTCCCGAATCACAATAAAATCGAAGCTGCCGACCTGAGCGTAGAGCCACAAAATCGCGGCCAGCATGAACACGGAAGCGATCATGGTGTACATGAAGAATTTCACCGCGGCGTAGACCTTGCGTTCGTGGCCGAAGACTCCTATGAGCAAGGCCATGGGAATCAGGGTTGCTTCCCAGAAGAAGTAGAAGAGAAACAAGTCGAGGGAAGTGAACACTCCAATCAGGGCCGTCTCCAGAATCAACAACAAGATAAAGAATTCCTTGACGCGCTCATGCACTGACTTCCATGAGATCAGCACGCACAGCGGCGTCAGGAATGTGGTCAGCAGCACCAGCCAGAGCGAGATGCCGTCGACGCCCATGTGGTAATGAATGTTGGGCGTTGAGACCCACGGCCTGTCGATTTCATACTGAAAGGCTGTCTGCGCTCGCTGAAAGTGGACGGGCAAATGTAACGACGCCAGGACGGTCAGCAGCGAAACGACCAGGGCGAAGATGCGGACGTCCCGGTCGCGGCGAGGAAATATGGTCAGCAGCAACCCGCCAAACAGCGGCGCGAACGTCACCATCGTCAGGATGGATGAGCTGAAATTGTCGGTGCTCACTGCCCCACTCCCATCCAGATCATGAAGGCAATGATCACGGCAGAGCCCGCCGCGATCCAACCGGCGTAAGAGCGCAAATTGCCGGACTGCATGTGCCGCGCTTGGTCGGAGACATGGCGTGCAGCATCGGCGCCATTGTTCACCGTGCCGTCAATCAAGTTTTGATCGACGCCTTGCCATAGAATGCGGGTCGAACCGTCGAGCAGGGGCTTGACGAAAACTTCGCCATAAAGCTCGTCGATGTAGTATTTGTGAACGACGGTGTCATAAAGACCATCCAAATCGGTCGCGATTCTCTCGGGAAGTTGAGGATTGCGATAGTAAAACGTCCATGCCAGTCCCAAACCGAGCAGTGCCGCTGCAACCGAGATTCCAGTAAAAACGAGTTCAGTGGCGTGGCTGGTTTGCGGCTCAGTACCCTCGCTCTGTTGTTCCGGAGGGTTGGTCTCGCCCGGGACATTATGCTGCGTATTCAACCCTGGCGTGGTAGGGCGAAACACAGGGTCGAGAAATTTTTCGAAGCGATTACCGCCGCCAAGCGAGCCGGGCACTCCGACATATCCTCCGACAACGGAAAGAATTGCCAGAATGACCAGGGGCGCGAGCATGACGGGCGGGCTCTCATGAATCCCAGCATGACCGTGCCTTCGATCTGCGCCGTGCGCTGGGTGGCCGTGCTCGCCGGCGGCCCCATCGGCATGGCCACGATATTCACCGAAGAACGTCAGGAACCACAGCCGGAACATGTAAAAAGAGGTAAGAAAGACGGTGACGATGCCGACCACCCAGTAGATCCAGCTCGCCTGATACACCCTCCACAAAATCTCGTCTTTGCTGAAGAAACCAGCCAGCCCAGGAATCCCCGCGATCGCCAGCGTTCCCGCCGTCATAGTCCAGAACGTAACGGGGATTTTGGTACGCAAGCCGCCCATCTTTCTCATGTCTTGCTCGCCCCCCACCGCGTGAATCACCGAACCGGCGGCCAGGAAGAGCAAGCCCTTGAAGAAGGCATGTGTCATCAGGTGAAAAATGCCTGCCGAGAAGGCTCCAACGCCGCACGCCATGAACATATAACCGAGCTGCGAGACGGTGGAATAGGCGAGCACTTTCTTGATATCGGTTTGTGCGATGCCGATGGTCGCGGCGAAAAATGCAGTCAGCGTACCAATGACCGCCACGACGGTAAGGGCCATTGGAGCGCGTTCGAAAATGACATGCGAGCGGGCCACCATGTACACCCCAGCCGTCACCATCGTGGCTGCGTGAATAAGCGCGGAAACCGGAGTCGGGCCCTCCATCGCATCCGGAAGCCACACGTACAGAGGAATCTGCGCCGACTTGCCACAAGCTCCTACCAGCAGGAGCAGTCCGACAGCGGTGAGAACGCCTGCTTCCGCCGTTTCGGGGCTCATCGGCGCTATGCTGTGAAATACTTGCTCAAAGGTCAACGACCCAAAATGTCGGATCAACAGAAATAAGCCAATGAGAAATCCAAAGTCGCCAATGCGATTTACGATGAAAGCTTTCTTTCCCGCCGCCGCCGCCGAGTCTTTTGTAAACCAGAACCCGATCAGCAGATAGGACGCCAGTCCCACTCCCTCCCAACCGATGAACATCAGCAGGTAGTTGTTGGCCAACACCAGCGTCAACATGAAAAACATGAACAGGTTCAGGTAGGCGAAAAAGCGGTAATAGCTGGGGTCGTCCCACATGTAGCCGACCGAATAGATGTGAATCAGTAAGCCCACTCCGGTGACCACGAGCAACATAAGCAGCGACAGTGGATCGAGGTAGAAGGCGAAGTCCACAGCGAAAGTTCCCGAGCGAATCCAGTGCGCCAAAAACTCCTGATAGGGCAGAGGGATGGAAGCGAAGCGTGCGGCCACCCAAAGGGCCATTGCGAAAGCGGCGCCGGAGAAGACCAAGGCAATCGTCGTCACCGCCTGCCGCGACGAGCGGCGGCCCCACAGCCCATTAATGGCGGCCCCGGCCAGTGGCAAAATCGGAATCAGCCAGAGATTCAGGTTCGGCGTCATAGCTTGAGCAGGTTCACCTGGTCCACGTTCAAGGTCTCGCGCGTGCGGTACACGGAGATAATGATGGCAAGTCCGACCGCCGCTTCCGCCGCTGCCACCACCATCACAAAAAACACGAAGACCTGGCCACTCAATCGATGCCAGTGAGCGGCGAAAGCCACGAAGGAAAGATTTACGCCGTTGAGCATGAGCTCAATCGACATAAAAATAGTGATGATATTCCGCTTGATCAGGAATCCGGCGACACCGCAGGCGAATAAGATGCTGCTCAGCAGCAAGTAATAAGAAAGCGGGACCATCAGCGTGCCTTCCGGTTCTCGGTGGCTTCGGGCTTCGTCGCCAGCACTACCGCCCCCATGATTGCGATCAATATCAAAATGGATGTGACCTCAAAAGGCAAAAGGAATTCGTGGAAAAGCAATTGGCCGATCGTCTTCGGATCTCCGAGCAACGCGCCGACCGGAGCAGACCCTGTCCCCGAGTGGCGCAGCAAGACCCAAGCCACCAGGGTGCCTCCGATCAGCATGCCTGGCACACCCAGCAGAATCGCCACGCGACTGCCTTTGGTCCGTTCCTCTTCCCCCGCGTTCAGCAGCATGATGGTGAAGACGAACAGCACCATAATCGCGCCGGCATAGACGATCAGCTGGATCGCGGCGACGAACTCAGCGCCCAGCAGCAGGTATTCGCCGGCCAGAGCGCCCATAACCGCGATCAACGAAAGGGCGCTATTGATGGGATGCCGCTGCGCCAGCAGGTTCACCGCTCCCGCCACGCAAACCGCCCCGAAAGTCAGGAATAAGATCAGATGCAGACTCATGAAATCAGTTCTCGGTTCTCCGTCTTCAGTAAATTCTGCCGTTTCTCAGCGCAGGCTTTTAACCCGTGGCAACTGAGAACTGAAAACCGAGAGCTGAGAACCTCCCTTCCTTACCAAGCCACTGCCACAGCCGTCGCCACCACATTGGCAATTGCCATGGGCAGCAGGAACTTCCATCCGAACGCCATGAGTTGGTCGTAACGGAAGCGTGGCAATGTACCCCGTACCCATATATAGATGAAGAGGAATACAAAGACTTTCGCCACAAACCAAAACACCGGAAGCAGCGCCTCGAAAACCGGCGGTCCGCCAATCGGGCCGTGCCATCCCCCGAAGAACAAAAGAGTCGCTAGGCAGGCCACCGTGATCATATTGGCGTACTCAGCCATGAAGAACATGGCAAATTTCATGGCGCTGTATTCCGTGTGATATCCCGCCACCAGCTCCGTCTCAGCCTCGGGCAAGTCGAAAGGGATACGATTGGTTTCTGCGTACGCGGCGACAAGGTAGACGAGGAATCCAATAATCTGCCCTTGGAAAATGTTCCAACGGGGGATGAATCCCCAGAATCTTCCCCCTTGGGCATCCACGATCGCGCGAAGACTAAAACTTCCGGACATGATGAGAACGCCCACCAGCGACAGCCCCAGCGAAATTTCGTAGCTCACCATTTGCGCGCTGGCGCGCAGCCCACCTAGCAAAGAGTATTTATTGTTGGACGACCAACCTGCCAGCGCAACCCCGTAAACGCCCATCGAGGTGACGCCCAGAATCATCAACAGCCCAATGTTCACATCGGTAATCTGCAACGGAGTGTGCACGCCGGCAATCGTGATCCAGTTCCCGATCGGAATTACCGAAATCGAGGTCAACGCAAACACGACAGCCAGAACCGGGGCAGCGATGTACAAAGGCTTATAGACGTGGGGAGGCGTCAGATCTTCTTTAAAAAGAAACTTGATGCCGTCCGCCGCCGGTTGAAGCAAGCCAAATGGCCCGACCCGCGTCGGTCCCCAGCGATTCTGCATGTGTCCCACGACTTTTCGCTCTAACCATACCGTGTATGCCACCGCCGTGAGCAGTACAAACAGTGTGAGCGCGGACTTAATCACGGAGACGAGTATGAAAGTGCCGATGCTCAACGATTGCTATTCCCTTTCCACAGACGTTCGTCGTGGAACATTTGTCAAATTCGTGCTGAACCTTCCGGTCCGTTACGAACCCAAATCGCGTGTTCCGCGTCGAGGACAGTATCTAATCTGCGGCGACCGCTTCCGTGGTCTTTTGCTGATGGCTTTCCATCACTGACTTCAAGGTGCTCGAGTATCTCCCCAATGTCCCCGAGCTGAACAAACTGTCGTTGGCTGGCGCGATGGACTGGTCACGCTGTGCCGCTCCCGTTCCGCTGCCCGCCAGCGATGTGTGCTGGCTGTTTCCTGCTAACAGGTTCATGTGTGACACATCGTAACCAGGAACCAGCCGCTGGATCTCATCGAGGATTGCCATCGGATCAAACGGACTCAGCTTCGGTTCCAGGCCGCGCGCCTCGAGCCAGACCGCATGCCGGTCTGCCTCACCCGATTGCGCCCCTCGCGACTGTCCCATGTCCGCGCGCGTGCCGCCTCCGAAAGGAACTAACTTTCGCACATTGAATCCCATGGCGTCGGCGATCCGGACGATCATTTCGAAGTCCGATTTTGTTCCAGCCACTTCGCCCGCTTTCTTTAACAGTTGAAGGTCGCCGCAGGTGTTGGTGAACGTTCCAGATTTCTCGTATGCATTGGCCGCGGGCAGGATGACGTCGGCCATGATCGCCGTTTCCGTTAGGAACATGTCCTGCACCACGACGAAGGCTTTGGAAAATGCAAACGGATCAATCTTGAGTCGCCCCACTGGATTGGACCCAACGACGTAAACCGCGCCCAAGTGTCCGGCCTTAGCTCGGTCGATCATGGCAACCAGATCGAGGCCAGCAGCCTGTGGGACTTCTCCCCAGTCTGTGTGGAACTGGCTATGCCCAGTTGGTGAATGATAGCCAGGCAGCAGGTCGGGATACAGTCCCATGTCGGCAGCGCCTCGCGAGTTGGCGTAGTCGGCCAGGCACACGAACTTCGCTCCGGGAATTGCGCTGCCGAACTTTATCAGGCTGGCAATCTCGGCGCCGCGAACCTCTGAGTCGACAATAATAACCAGGTTTTGTTCGCCGCGCAGCTTGTCTCGCAGGGCGAACAGGGCGTCACGGCCCGTCCCCGAAGGTACGAGATTCCCTGCCGCATGGTCATTTCCAGAAAGAAATTCCACGACCTGCCCCTCTGCCCCAGAGGGAATCTCGAAGAACCCGGTGGATTGCCGACGCAGCTTGATGGGTTGCGAGTTAATTACATAAAGACGTGCGCGATGTAGGCGGACATTGTTGCGAATCTGCCACGCCAGCAGCGGGTGCCTTTCTGTAGGATCATTTCCAATCAGCAGGATGGCAGGAGCAGTGAAGAGGTCGACCATGCTGGCGGTGGCATTGGGCTTGGCTCGCAGCGCTGCCGCCAGGGCAGGGAAGTCGGCAGTGCGGTGGTGATCGATATTATTCGTCTTGAGCACAGCGCGCGCAAACTTTGAAAGCAGGTAGGATTCTTCATTGGTCGTGCGGGTTGAGCCGATCACACCAATGGCCTGCCCGCCATCCCGGTCGCGAACGTCCGCGAACTTCTTCCCGATGAGCGCAAAGGCTTCTTCCCAGGTCGAGGGAGTCAACGTACCGTTCTTGCGGATGAGGGGCTCAGTGAGCCGCTCTTCGTGGTTGGCGAAATCGAAGGCGTAGCGGCCTTTAATGCACAGGAAGTCGCCGTTGATGCCGCTCTTGTCGCGATTGTCTCCCCGCACGATTTCCAGGCCAGTATCGGAACGGCGCACGCCCAAAGTCGTCTTACATCCGTCTCCACAGTGCGTGCAAATTGTGCCCACGTGTTTCATTTCCCAGGGGCGCGTCTTATAGCGGTAGGCGCCCGAGGTCAGCGCGCCCACCGGACAAATATCGATACACATGCCGCATTCTTCGCATTCGAGATGGTCTTCTTTATTGGGAGCAATGATTGAGTTCACCCCGCGGTTCTGCACACCCAACGCCCAAACGTCCATGGCTTCGCCGCATACCCGGACACAGCGGTAACAAAGAATGCAGCGCGGACGATCGAAGAAAACCACCGGAGACCACTGCTGCTCGTCCTTATGGTTCTTGGCCTCCATGAATTTCGATTCGGCGGCGCCATACGAAAATGTCATGTCCTGGAGTTCGCACTCGCCGCCGGCGTCGCAAACCGGACAATCCAGCGGATGATTTCCGAGCAGCATCTCGACCATCGCCTTGCGCGCCTGCCTGACTTCTTCGTTGTCAGAAACTACGACCATGCCTTCGCTGACCACGGTAGTGCAGGCGGTCTGAAGCTTCGGCATCTTCTCAACCTTCACCAGGCACATGCGGCAAGCGCCCTGCAAAGAAAGATTAGGGTAGTAGCAGAATGATGGCACTTCGATGCCAACGCTCTTGCAGGCTTCGATGAGCAGCGTCCCAGCAGCAGCCGTGAGTTTCTTGCCATCGACCGTAAATGTTACGTCAGCCATGTTGTTTGAGAGATCGATTCACTCAGCCATTGCCATCAATGGCTCAGCACAGGTAGCCGTTCGACCGCGCCCTCTGGTTCATAGGGACACGGTCTGCCTTCTAAATGATCTTCAAATTCCTTGCGGAACTTTTTTATGAATGCGATGGTTGGCATCGCCGCGGCATCGCCTAACGGGCAAAATGTCCGACCCAGCATGTTCTCCGACAAGTATTGCATGTTGTCGATGTCTTTCTTCAAGCCGCCGCCAGCGTGAAAACGAATGAGCGTTTTCTCCAGCCAGTCGGTACCTTCGCGACACGGGATACACCACCCGCAGCTCTCATGCCGGTAAAACTTCATGGTGCGGAGAGCGAACTTCACGATGCATTGCTGGTCGTCGATTACGACAACCCCGCCAGAACCGAGCATCGATCCAGCTTTCATCACGGAATCGAAGTCCATGCTCACATCAATTTCATCGGCAGTGAGGCAGGGACAAGAGCTTCCACCGGGCACAACCGCTTTTAGTTTGCGTCGGTTTGGAATCCCACCTCCCACTTCGTACAGCATTTTTTTGAGGTTATAGCCCATGGGGAGCTCGTAGACTCCCGGTTTGGCAATGTTGCCACTGAGGCAAAACAAGCGCGTGCCGCCATTTTTGGGGGTGCCGAGCTTGGCGTACCAGTCCGCGCCACCCAGGATAATGTGAGGCACGTTGGCCAGTGTTTCGGCATTGTTAATGACTGTCGGACCGCCCCACAGACCGACCACGGCAGGGAAGGGAGGCCGGATGCGGGGAATGCCGCGCTTCCCTTCGAGCGATTCCATAAGCGCGGATTCTTCTCCGACTTCGTAGGCTCCTGCGCCGCCGTGCCAATAGATGTCGAAGTCACGACCGCTGCCGAAGATATTCTTGCCGAGGAACCCTTTGGCATAGGCGTCGCGGAGAGCCTTCTGCATGATGACGGAGAGATAACGATATTCGCCGCGAATATAGATGTATCCGCTGCGCGCGCCCACCGCCAAACCGCCGATCACCACTCCTTCAATCACCGCATGCGGATCATGCTCAAAGAGCAGACGATCTTTGCAGGTACCGGGCTCGCTTTCGTCGCCGTTGCACAGAACGTACTTCGGCTTGGCTGACTGCTTGGGAACGAACGACCACTTCATTCCCGTGGAAAATCCCGCACCGCCGCGTCCGCGCAGGGCGGAATTCTTCACTTCGTTGACAATGGCATCGGGCTCCATGGCAAGCGCCTTCTCGACGGCTTTGTAGCCGTCCAGTTCGAGGTAGCGATCGATGTCAGTCGCACCCTGGCCGAAGCGCCGGGAGACGACTTTTACCTCGTCGGGATGGAAGACTAAGTCAGCCATTGAGAAATTAATGGTTGCGTTGTTGAACAAAAGTGCTAGCGAACGGTTTCAATCACACATGAAAAATCAACAATCAAACATTGTCACTGTTTTCCGCTCTTCCTATATTCCTCGAGTACCCTATCCATCTTGTCGGGTGTGAGGTTTTCGTGAAAATCGTAATTGACTTGGGCCGCCGGCGCCCAACTGCAGGCACCAATGCATTCCACTTCTTCCAGCGAAAACAAGCCGTCGGGGGTGGTTCCTTTGTGTCCTATGCCGAGGTTCTGCGAGCAATGTTCGAGAATCTCCTCGCCACCGCGCACCATGCAACTGATGTTGGTGCAGACCTGCACGTTGAACTTCCCGCGGGGCTGAGTGGTCAGCATCGAGTAATAGCTGATTACATTTCGAACTTCGAGTTCGGTTAAGTCGAGACGCACGGCGATTTCGGCAATCACCTCATCGCTGAGGAACCCAATTTCATCCTGGGCATAAAGAAGAGTCGGAACCAGCGCCGATCGCTTCGTCGGATAGTGCGGCACCATCTCGGCGAATCTCTGCTCAAACTCTTCGGAGAATTTCACCGGTCAATCTCTCCCAGAACAATGTCGATTGATCCAATCGCGGCTACGACGTCGGCCAGCATCCTTCCCTCACACATCTTCGGCAGGGTCTGCAGATTCGCTAAGCATGCCGCACGCATGTGCACCCGGTAGGGCTTGGCGGTTCCATCGCTGACGACGTAGTAGCCCATTTCCCCGCGAGGCGACTCGACCGCTTGATAAACTTCGCCGCCCGGAACGGCAAAGCCCTCGGTGATGATCTTGAAGTGGTAGATGAGGGCTTCCATTTCCGTCTTCATCTTTTCGCGATCGGGCAGCACCACCTTGGGAGCATTGGCTTTGATCGGTCCTTCGGGCATGCCGTCGGCGGCCTGCTTGACGATGGCGATTGATTCGCGCATTTCCCGTACGCGACACACGTAACGCGCGAAGACGTCCCCCTCGGTTGCCACCGGCACGTTGAACCTGAAATTCTCGTAGCCAGAGTAGGGCATGTCGCGACGGAGATCGATATCCACGCCACTGGCGCGTAAAGTGGGGCCGCTGGCACCCAGGGCGATGGCATCTTCCGCAGTGATCGTGGCCACGCCCTTGGTACGCATACCCCAGATGGGGTTTCCCGTCAGCAGGTTTTCGTATTCATCGACTTTTGCGGGAAAGCGGGAGGCAAAATCTCTGACACGATCAAGAAAGCCCAGCGGCGGCTCCAGCGCGATGCCACCAACGCGGAAGTACGACGTCATCATGCGTTGGCCGCTAACCATCTCGAAAATGCGCAAGATATCTTCGCGCTCGCGGAAGCAATAGAGGAATACCGTCATGGCCCCGATGTCGAGTGCGTGCGTTCCCAGCCAGACCAGATGCGAGTTGATGCGCGTCAACTCGTTGAGCAGCACCCGCAACCACTGTGCTTTCTGCGGAATTTCCAGCCCCAGAAGCTTTTCCACCGCCAGCACGTAGCAAAGATTGTTGGTCAGGGGACAGAGGTAATCGATGCGGTCGGTCAGCGGCACCACCTGCTGGTAGAACTTGGCTTCGCAAGTCTTTTCGATTCCGGTGTGAAGATAGCCGATGTCAGGCATCATGCGGACTACGTTCTCGCCATCAATCTCGAGGATCAGGCGAAGCACGCCGTGGGTCGAAGGATGTTGCGGACCCATATTCAGGATCATGGTGCGATCCTGATCAGGCTCTAGAACGGGAGTTGGCGTGAGATGCGCCATAAGCCTAGCGATACCCCTCCACCGGATAGTCTTTGCGGAGGGGATGGCCTTCCCAATCCTCGGGCATCAGGAGCCGCCGCAAGTATGGATGCCCGCTGAAGCGAACCCCGAACAGGTCAAAGACCTCGCGCTCAAAGTAATTTGCTCCGGGCCATACCGCTGTCACCGACTCTACGACCGGACTGGAGCTATCTAGCCGCACTTTCAGACGCAGGCGTTCCTTCTTAGGAATTGAAAGCAGGTGATAGACGACTTCAAACCTGGGCTCGGCCGGATACCAGTCCACGCAGGTGATGTCGGCGAGAAAGTTGAATTCGCACTCGGAATCATCTTTCAGGATCGCGCAGGCCTCGCGGAGCAGGCCGCGGTCGACATAGATTGTCATTTCATCGCGGTCGTACTTCACGGCTTCGACGGCTGACGGATTCCAGGCCAGCAGCAGAGCCAGTGCGGGATGACTCTTCAGTTCTTCGAGATTTGTGATGGCCGGAGACAAGGGCATTTATAAATCTCCTGGCTCGGCCTTGCCCCATTCCAGAGCACCTTTTTTCCAGATATAGAAGAAGCCCACCAGGACGATGGCGATGTAGATCATCATCTCCGCTAGGCCAAACCTTCCCTGGCCCGCCGCCTTCAGGTCGCGCAAAATCACTGCCCAGGGATAAAGAAAGACAGCCTCTACATCGAAGAGAATGAACAACATGGCGACCAGGTAAAATTTCACAGAAAAGCGCTGGCGGGAGTCCCCAACCGGGGTCATGCCACACTCATAGGGGGCCAGTTTGGCTCGAGTTGGTTTCCGCTGCCCAATCAGCCAGGAAAGCGTCACAATAGCGCCCGCAATCCCACCCGCCAGCACAATATGAATGAGAATAGGGAGGTAGCGTGCGAAGTAATTGTCGGGCATGGGAGAGGCTATATATAATTCGCGCCAAGCGTTATCTAAACGTTCTAGATTAGGTGGTTGAAGTCACGAGTGTCAAGGGAACCGGGCGAGCAGATAATTGGCTAGTTGGGCGATTGAGCAATTGTGTAATGCTTAGCGCTCGAAGCTAGGGGTGATCGGTTTGCAGTGACACAATTACCCGATGGCGCAATTACGAGTCTTTTATGATTTTCGGCTTCAATACTGACGTAAAGCACGGTGAGACCATTTACCACGTGCAAAGCGAAGCTCGCGAGGGTGAGCTTTTGTTGCAGACGCAGGTTTTCGTGCGTGGCCGTTGCGTGGGGAAAAAGGCCATTTCGTATGCCGCGTCGGCGTCCCAGGCACAGTTCGGCGATTCCCAAAAGGAACAGCTGCTACGCGATCAGCATCGCCAAGTGTTGGATGCGATTCGGGAAGGAAACTTGGATCACGCATGGGACCATGTGGAGCCGGATAGCCTCTCCTCGGTGAAGGAGCTCGACGTCGAATGGCTGAATGCGTCCTCCGTACACGCGGATCGCAGTTTAACTATGCGATTGCGGGTCACCGAAGCGGGCTCGGCTGCGGCCGGCGCTCGCCTGACATTCCGCTTTGCCCGGCCGGACGCGGCGCCGTTTTATACGCAAGCGGTGACTGACGCGGGTGGCGGTGCCGAGATTAAGATTGAGGCGGACGAATCTTTGTTGCCGGATTCTTCTGTGTTGGTCCAGGCCCATTACGAGGGGCGGACGGCCACCCGAAAGTTCCAGTTGCGCAAATTGGAGCAGTGAAGCGGTCCCCCTTCGTTACCTGAAGTGATCCAGATGAAACTCCAAATCAACGGCGACTTCCGCGAATTCAATGGCCCGCTCACGCTTTCCGCTCTGGTAGAGATTCTGGGGCTAAAGCCAGACCGGGTCGCGGTGGAATTGAATCGTTTGATCGTCGCGCGTGAGCATTGGCCGGAAACAAATCTGCGGGAAGGCGACCGGTTGGAGATGGTCCAGTTTGTGGGGGGCGGTTCGCCAGGAACTTCCGGGTTACCACGTTGGGACTCGGGTTTGAAACTGCTTCCCTGCGCCATGGCAACATCAACCGGGCTGCGGTAACTCTTCTAGTCAACCTCCTCTTCTTGATTGGTTCTTGACAAGTAACGAACCACAGCTAAAATGTTTCAAACATCTAGCTTACGAATTGTTTTAAACATTTTCGAGGACAGATGACGCGTCATTTCACGTCGCAGGAGGTGGTGGTCCTTACCGGGATCACGCCGCGCCAATTGCAATGGTGGGATGAACGGGGTGTGGTGCAGCCTCTGCGGCGCGGCCATCGGCGGGTGTATTCGGTGAAAAACGTCACCGAAGTTGCAGTAATTTGCGAACTGCGTCGCAAGGGGTTCTCGCTCCAGGGAGTGCGCAAAGTCTTGCGCTTTTTGAAGCGCGAGTTCGGCAAGGGCTTGGCAGAGATCGTTGCCAGGAACTCCGAATACCACCTGCTGACCGACGGCACGCATCTATATCTTGAGACTTCGGCGCGGCAGATTGTGGATATTTTAAAAAATTCGAGCCAGCCCATCTTGGGCATCTGTCTCAGCGATGCGGTGCGGCAGGTACGGGCGCAGATCATGGCCAGGAAGGCGAAAACCTCGGTAACTTCGCCGACAGAAACTTGGCGTGCTAAAAAGGCTTCTTAAGCAGGACAGTTTGGTTCCAAGGGGGGGAAAGTATGGTCGCAGAACTGGACATCCTGAACGAATGGATCCCGGATCAGATGCTACCGGGGACAGTTTTTGTGCTGGAGAACGCCGGCGAAGTGGGGGAGAAAGAAGATCCCTACTGGGCTGTGCTGGCCTGCCCGTCCTGCGGCATGCTTGGCCTGATCACGCGCAAACAAATCAATGGACTGCTGCCTGTGATTTGCGGGTCGGAACAGTGCTCGGCTCAGTTCTTTATTCGGGACAGTGAAGTGATCGTGCGCAAGCCGTTTTAGCTGCGCGGCGCTAGCGCCGTATCCATCTACGCCTTAGCCTCGATCAATTCCACCGGAACCTGCTCGACAATTTCAATTCCAAATCCCTCCAGGGCGGCTGCCCGTTTCGGGCGGTTGGTGAGCAGGCGGATACGTCTCAAATTCAGGTCGGAGAGGATTTGCGCTCCGATGCCGATTTCACGTTGGGTTTGGCGAACATTATCAAGCAGCGCAGGCAATTTTTGTCCGCGGTGAAAGCTGAGCGCTGCTCGCTCCCCGGCTCGTTCGACAGAGAATCCCTTGGAAGTCTGATGCAGGTAGATCAGTGCGCCGCGGCCTTCCTGTGCAATGCGACGCAGAGAACCCTCCAGGGTCGCGTGGCATTCACAGCCGGTGGCGCCGAAGACGTCGCCCATCAGGCAATGGGCATGCATGCGAACGAGAACAGGTTGGGCGCCGCTTTCAATGTCGCCGCGGATTAGCGCCACGTGCGACTCGCCGCCGTCCACTTCGCTCTCGTAGGCGATGAGGCGAAACTCTCCGTAGCGTGTGTCGACCAACGCTTCGCCCACGCGATGCACGTAGCGCTCATGCGCCATGCGGTAACGGATCAGTTCGGCCACGGTTAAGATCTTCAGGTCGTGCTGGCGGCAAAATTCGATGAGATCGGCCACACGGGCCATGGTCCCATCGTCTTTCATGATTTCGCAGATGATGCCTGCCGGAATCAGTCCCGCCAGACGGGAGAGATCTACTGCGGCCTCTGTTTGTCCTGCTCGCACCAGTACGCCGCCTTTACGTGCCCTTAACGGGAAGACATGGCCAGGACGGGCCAAGTCGGCGGGCTGAGTTGCGGGATCGATCGCTACCTGAATCGTGCGGGCGCGGTCGTAAGCTGAGATGCCGGTAGTGACGCCCGCGCGGGCGTCAATTGCCTCGCAGAAGGCGGTTCCATACTGCGAAGTATTTTCGCTACTCATGGGCCCAATACGGAGATGATCGAGACGTTCTTCGGTCATCGCGAGGCAAACCAGTCCACGTCCGTACTTGGCCATGAAGTTGATGGCTTCGGGAGTGACTTTCTCCGCGGCCAGAGTGAGGTCGCCTTCGTTCTCGCGATCCTCGTCGTCCACGACCACAATCATGCGGCCGTTGCGGATTTCCTCGATGGCGGTCTGAACATCTGTAAAAGGAGGGTGAGGACTCATTTGAGGCGATTGTAGCAAAAGCGGTTTATGAGGTTAACCGCAACCAGTTGCTCTGCCTCAGCGGCTTAAAATTGCTCCTTGCTCTTGCGCGTTTTATCGCAGCGCTCGAAGCGCTGCGCCACCCAAAATCACAGCATCTCAGCCACACGGTCGTGTGGATCTGGTCCCATGGAGGAGCGTCGGCTTCGTGGCAGGCTATCCTGGTCCCCGCGGTACGAACGCGTCTAGCCGAGGAACCCCCCGCCCACGCAAAAAGCTCGGAAGGGGCACCGTCGTGAGCAGAATGGACGCGATCGCCCGGGCCACCGTCATGCCCCCGAGGCGTTACCAATATTTCTTGATCACATCGAGCGCCGAGCTGGTAGTTCCATCCGGACGAATGATCCAAAGCCCGCGGCACTGCGCATCTGTTGGGTGTTGTGGGTTTCCGGCCGATTGTCATGACGACCTTAACATTTGCGAATGGGCAACGGGTGCGTAGTGTCCGTTCCGCTTGCACGCATTGTCGTTCAGGTTCCAGAAGAAAGCCCCATAGAGACCGGCATTTTCGGCGGTGCTGAGAACAGCGTCGGCGCGCCATGTATCACCGGGTTGCTCGTTCTCGAACAGACCGAATTGCGAGATCAGGATCCGGCGGTTGCCCAGTCCCTGCGGATCGGGCGCTAATTCTTCGATTGTCTGCAAAGCCTGTGTGAGGCTCTGTTGCACCGATTGCGCGTCGGAACCGTATACCATCGCATCGTAGGACGAACAAGTGAGCATGTCCGCATTGCCCGCGGCACGACCGCGTTGATCACGCGCCTCAGCCCGTTCTGAGCGTAATCGAGGACACGATTCACCTGCGCGCCATTTAGCACGAGCACGCTCGAGTCGTGAGCCTCATTGCGGGCGCGAGTCACCCCGCGCTGGCGAGCTGAGAGCCACGCAATCAGATCTCCCGCCACATTTTGGGGAATATCGCCGGCCGTACTTCCCAGGAAAGCGGCGAATCCGTCCGTCTCCCAATTCTTCAAAACAAAAGTTTCTCCCGAACCCGAGAAACGCGAATAGAGATACCCCGTGAGCTGATAGAACTCGTTTTCTTCGGCATTCAGCCGGTCCTGCGACTGCGCAATACCTTGCACCCGGTCCGGCGAGGGCGCTGATTTTCTGTGCACCCTCAAGTAAATAGTTGTTCTGGGTGAACCTGTATTTGCCGTCGATATGGCTGATCCCGGCGGTGAAGGCGGTTGAGACGGAGCCGGGAAAAGGACTCGCACCAGAACCGCGCAGTCCCCCCTCCTGCTGCTCCTCCTCCGCACCCAAGCGTGATGAAAATGAAAGCTATCGTGCTGATTGTAAACGACTGTCTCATGTGGACTCCGCTGCTGGTGCGCGGGTCAAGTCCGGACACACTACGGCCTGAAAGGGCACAACCCTCGATCTTTTTGGGGGGAAACCCTGCAGGGAGACGCGGGAAAAGCCTGAGGCTGAATTGTTGGGGTGAATGCTACCAGACGCCGTCAATCATTTGGTGGAGCGAATGTAGTTTTGAATAACCGGAGGGTTCAGGGCCTCGAGAGGCTGCGATAGAAGGGCGTGGTGTATTGCATTCATATCGCGCCAGTCGAGGCCTTCAGTTCGCGAGCTTGCTGGCCCTGGACCGCTCCATCTCGCCGCTTTTGCTGCCCGGTTTAAGGCTCTCAACCGACCCGCGCGGCGCATTTAGCCGGTAACTGTTGATGGGGGTGTCCATTCGTAATTTGAAAGCCGTGGGTGATGTCGGCAGAATCGAGTTGCCTGCCACTTCAGTGATCAGCGACGGGTAGTTTCCAACCGGGAAGCCCACCGCTGACACAGACCGTTCTGGCCGAATTGGACTGTGAACAACGATGTTTGGGCTGAAAGCAACAATCCTTTGCATTGACGACCATCGAAATGGACTCATCGGCCGCAAGATGCTGCTCGAAGAAAATGGTTATGAAGTTCTCGAAGCGACTGGCGGGGACGAGGGCCTGAAGCTGTTCCGGTCGCACTCGGTGGATGCGGTGGTCCTCGACTACCAGATGCCGGGTATGAATGGGGACGTGGTTGCGGTGAAGATGAAGCGGGTTAAGGCGCACGTCCCAATCATGCTGTTATCGGCTTATGGACCGCTGCCCCAGAACAAGCTGAAGGCGGTGGATACCTTCTTGTCCAAATCCCAACCACCTAACATTCTTTTGTCCACGCTTCAGAGTTTGCTGGACAGCCGGTCTAAGCCCTTTTTCTCTCGTTGGCTCGATCACTGGAGAGTTCGCAATGAATCGGTGATGCACTGATTTTTTTGAAACGTTGTCTGAGACGGGCCGCTCGCATCGATTTGCCAGGCCGCGCATCGACGTAAGTGGTCGTCACTATCAGATCTGCCTGCATTGTGGAACGGCTTATGAATATAACTGGCGAACGATGTGCCAGACTGGTCGGCTGATGGTCCGAGACGTCCAGCGCGGGTGACGTGGTCGAGAGGCGTGAGTTCATTCCGCAGCACTTCCAGCATGCCCGAAGGCACGAGCTGACACGAATCTCTTCAAACCATTCTTCAAGACACTTCTGGGCTAGTTCTCCTTCTCGAGTCCCAAAAGCAAAAGGGTCGCTTTTCAGCGACCCTCGAAAGCTCCTGTTACATCCGCGTTACAGCGTTGATTCGATCTCAAAGCCCCAAGCCTCAAGCAGAGGTTCGGGGATATACTTCGAATTCTTGTTGCGGCGTGCCCACTCTCGCAGACGTGTAGAACGCAGATACTGATCGGGGGAGAGCTTGTATTCGCGCACGACCTGTTCAAATTCGGTAATCGTGGGGACAATCGGACCGATCGGCTCGGGTTTGCCCCAGTTAGGGTTTCCGCGTCGCTTAGCCATGAAAAAATTACCTTTCCAAATCGAGGGATAAATACCTTTACCGGTATTGCCTTACCTCAATAAGATTCTCCGCACGGCGTTCCGGATGCACTTGAACACAACCTCGCGTTGGACAGCTAGGTACTCCTAGACGTCCCCCGGCGACCCTAAAGCTAATCGGAGACTCAGAATAATATCCTGCAATTCACTCAAAGTCAAATCCGCAATGTGGCCTCGCAGCTTCGAGGAAGCTTGCGCAAGTCCTTGTGTTTGCTAGCTTTAATTGCTCACCGGGACCAAGCTCGCCGAAAAAACCCCCTTTCCTTAAGCCTAGAATGCCCGGTCCGATTTAACTTGCAATCTAGATCGCACACGCCAGAACACCGTAGCCATAAAGTTCGAACTGGAGCCTGCGGTCCCTGGTAGTTCTGCAGGCTGGAGTTCGTCTCGATCCGGGGCAAGGCAGTTATCCGCACTTCGCGGGCAAGGATTAAGGCTGTGCCATGAGTTTGAAGGCGCTGGTGCTGTGTTCTGACGAAAAAATTGTGCGAGTGTTGCGCCGGACTCTGGGTGACCTGGAGATCGGCGTCGAGCTCTGCACCAACGCTGACAGCGCCCTGCGAAAGTTAACTCGAGACCGGTTCGAGGCAATCATCGTGGACCGTGCAGGCCCACGTTCGGCCGAAGTATTGCTTAGCGCCCGCAGGGCCCCTTGCAACAAGCGTGCTGTGGCTGTAGCCATTGTGGAGCCGGTGGTGGGTCTGCGGTCGGCATTCGATATCGGCGCTCACTTCGTACTCTACAAGCCGGTTTCAACCGAACGGGCCAAGTCGAGCTTCCGCGCGGCGCGAGCTTTGATGAAACGAGAGCGCAGGCGCAACTCCAGAATTCCCATCCTGATTCCCGTCACGTTGTCGAACCCCACTACTGGGGTGGACTTGAAAGTCTCCACCTTGGATCTGAGCGAGGGCGGGATGGCTATCAAGTTTCCCCGCGGGAGACGGCCTGCTGGGCGCTGGAACCTTGCATTTTCGCTGCCTGCCTGCGAAACCAGTTTGGAACTCGTCGCGGAATTCGCATGGGAGGGAACTGGGGCGCAAGCCGGACTTCGATTCATGGAAATGACGCCGGAAACCTCGCATCAATTATGCAGCTGGATCAGCCGCAATGCCTCCGACGCAGAAAAGGATGACCCGCCCGAACAGTGCCGACTCAGCGATCTGAGCTTAGGTGGCTGCTACTTGGAGATCTCCTCGCCTTTTCCTGTATCGACACGAGTCACGCTTTCGATGCGAGCGGCTCACGCAGAGCTGAGGGCCGAAGGGATAGTCAGAGTGATGCATCCAGATACGGGCATGGGCGTGGAGTTCACGCAAGCCACTCCCGAGCATCGGAGAGCGCTGGAAAAATTTCTTGATGTCCTTAACGACAATCGAGACTTGTTACCGGAATTGTTAGTTGAACCCGAAGGCCTGGAAACCGAGAGTCCGGCAAGTGCCCCGGAACAAGCTTCCAGCGGCGAAACCGAAGATCCATTGTTGGAGCTCTTCCGCAGCCAAGCCAGGTTGTCCACCGAGTCCTTTCGAGAGGAATTGCGCAAGCAGCGCCGCGCTGAACCGCCCAAGAGCGCGACCACGCATGCTTAAAACGGCAATTCCATCAAACCCATGCGAAGTGTTGAACTCCTGCGAGCGCGGTTAAGCAATCTTGCAGCCTACAAATCATTCGCGTTGAGAAGCTTCCTCGCTGGCGCTGATCTTCACAAGTTCAGTCTTGATTGTGGACTTCTGATTTGCCACCAATTCGATGTCGGTTTCAAAGGTTTGATAGCTGACAAATCCCAGCGCCAAATACGAGTTGGGCCAGCGCAAAGATCGCCAGATACCAGAGTGTAAACGCATCGGCACGCCGCGCAGAGATTCAGGGAAACTTCAGATTCCCTGGCATAGACTCAAAGCTCGAGCCCGAAAGGCGAAATGTGACAAAGTGTCGGGTTCGGGCCACAATTGTCAGTTACACGAATTTGAAACTTTCCGCCGATGCATGCGCAGATCGAATTGCGAAGTAAGCAAACATTCAGGAGGCGTCCTTTGAAGAAAGCATCAAGCATTGTTCTGTTCGCGTTCCTGGTCACAATGGCTTCGGCCGCGGATTATCAGATCACGAAGAAGATCCCCATCCCCGGCCAGGGAAGTTGGGATTATCTTGCGGTTGACGAGGCCGCTCGCCGCTTGTACGTTTCGCATGGCACTCAGGTCGAAGTGCTGGATGTAGACTCCGGAACTGTGGTAGGCAACATCCCCAATACTCCGGGGGTGCATGGGATCGCGATCGCGCCCGCACTCGGTCGCGGGTTCGTGAGCAACGGCCAATCCTCAACGGTCACGATTTTTGACCTGAAGACGCTGAAGCGGATCGCGGACGTGACGACCGGCAAGAAGCCGGATGCCATCATTTTCGATCCAGCCACGTCGCAAGTGTTTGCCTTCAACGGAGGGAGCGACAGCGCGACGGCGATCGATGCAGCCACCGGCAAAGTTGCTGGCACGGTGGACCTAGGCGGTGGCCCAGAATTTGCGGTCGCTGATGGCAAAGGTTATGTCTTCAACAATTTGGAAGATGAGGGCCTGGTGCTCAAGATCGATTCGCGTAAGCTGACCGTTGAGCAACGTTGGCCTGCGGCCCCCTGTGCCAAGCCCGCCAGCTTAGCAATGGATCGCGAGAATCGCCGTCTATTCGTCGGCTGCCGCAGCAAAGTGATGGCAGTAATGAATGCGGATACGGGGCAGGTAATTACAACTCTTCCCATCGGCGATCATGTGGACGCCACTGCCTTCGATCCCGAGAGCAAGCTGATCTTCAACTCCAACGGCGAGGGGACCGTGACTGCGATTCACCAGGATGGCCCGGACAAGTACTCCGTGGTCGAGACGGTGAAGACTTTGCCGCGAGCGAAGACCATGGCGCTTGATCCGAAAACGCATCAGCTATTTCTGTCTACGGCTGAGTCGGGCCAGTTCGAGGTATTGGTGGTGGGAAAGTAGAGCGCGGCAATCTGTGCATTGGTTGGAGTCTCGGTCCTGACGTTTAGATGCCGATCTGCGCACCCTGTTCTTGTTGTGAGCGACAACTCTACTCCGGCACAGATGTGTTGTACGAAGAAGCCCTGTACTTTGATAAAGACGGTCGATCGGACGGTGAGGGGATGGCTGCCTGGACGCAGTCCGTCTCAGGGAAGATTTCCCTTCTCGCGGCGGTATCCTCTAGTGCGGCCGCAGCACACTGATTTCCGCAATACCTAGCGACGACGATTTTGCAAGACTCGCGGGGATCTGAGGCATCTCAATCAAGAATTGGTTGTCCGTTACGGATTTGATGCCTGATCGGTCGATTCATCTTCCTTCCGTCAATTCTCTCTTCCCAGAAACCCTGGAGAGTTTGAAGTTAGCTTTGCTGCCACGCCCGAGCAGCTGGGGTAAGAGTGCAGCGTTAGCGCCAAGACCATCGAGTGGGCGACGCCGCCACACCCATCTTAGGTCTCAAGCCCAGCTAGCAGCTGTTCAGTAGCTATGCAATACTGAAAACGATCAGACGGCCGCCGAAAACTGGCAGTGCGGCCGGTGGTGAGCGATGTCCCATTCGGCTGCAATCAAAGCTCCGAATCGAGATAAATTATTCTGCGACGCCGGGATGGCGAAATTGGCAGACGCAGCGGACTTAAAATCCGCAGGTCCGAAAGGACTGTGGGGGTTCGATTCCCCCTCCCGGCACCAATTTACCCGCGTAAACACTGCACATTACTGCACCTTGGCGCTGGCCAGCTTTGGCTCGCCAACCGTCGTTTGTGATGCAATAGGGGCCGTAGTAGGGGCTAAACCGCTGGGCTGGCCCTGTGCAGCCTGTCGGGCACGGGCCGCCTCCAGCAGTTCAACAGCCTGTTGTTGGTCCTTGTGGCTGTCAATGGCATAGCGGCGAAACATACTGGCCGTTTTCCAACCGCCAATTTTCATCACCGTGCTTTCGGCCACGCCCGCCAGCCGCATGGCCTTGGCCGCGCTGCGACGCAGGTCGTGTACTTCCAAACCTTCCTTCTTGCCGTTCAGGCCGTAATAGCCAATATGCTTGCTAACGCCACATTTGTCGCAACCTGCCAGACTTGTCGCATTGACTGGCCAATGTGCACTCATTTTGGGGTTAGGTGATCGAGTTCGTGGTCGATGTTGAGGAGCCGCTGCGCGAGTCGGCGAAGTTTACGGCGAGCCTTATCTTCCAGCTGGGGCTGGATTAACCCCGGCAGAAGCGGCCAAACCGGTCGTTAAGAGATCTCGTCGTGTGTAGCTCACGTTCTTAGTCTCCTGGTAACTGTGGTCTATTGCGGATTGTAAGGTTCCTCGAAGGACCGGCCGACGTTTCGTAATCCTCGAGCTTTGCGAATTCAGTTTGATCCCGACTGTGGTGTTAGCGAAAACTGTGAGGCTGCAGTGAGCTGCGCCCGAATCCAGACCACAAGACTGGAGCCTTCTAACCGGTCAATGTGGCCGACGCGAAAGTCTTTGCCTTCTGTAACAAGCTTGCCGTTCAATCGCAGCGCTGCGCCTTCTCTGCCCCATCCATCGATGACGAATGCCGGGTTCACTACCGGCGATTTCTCGCCAGCCTGAATATTGAACTCCAGTTTCGTGTTTCCTTGCGACAGCCGGCGAAGGTGGTAAGCCCGGTCATCGCGATCATAACCGTCGCTGGCGAAATCCTTCCCGGACATTTTCAAGTCAGGTGGCTGCAACCAGGCGCGGGCGAAGGGAAGAATCACAGATATCGGCTGGTTCGTGAGGCCCATAACAAATCTGCCCTCCACAATGCCGTCTCTGGGTCGCTTCGTCTCTGGTGGTTCAGGAGAGAGAATCGCCGAACTTGACACCCGATCCAGAGCAAGTGCGGGTCGGCCATCCGATGGAATTTGCGCAACAGGCCAGTGGTTCCAGATCGGAAACTTCGACAGATACGGGCGAGTCTCGCCGACGCCTCCACCGTAGGGGATAATGCGAGTGGGAGGCTGATAGATATAGACGGGCTTGAAATCCGATTTGGTGTTAACGATCGCAATATTGGCATTGGACAACGGATGTAGGAATTCGGCGCCTATGCCTCCATCGGAGGGCCACGTTTCCCAGCTAAAGGTCCGCGTCTCGCCATCCATATTGGCCAGAGTCGCCGCGTCGATCGAGACGTTGTCTTCCGCTCTTTCGCCAGGATTGTTCAACGTAGCGGGTTCTGTAATGCTGTATCCCCTCTGCCGGCCATGTACGAGAAAATGACGAACCGCCAGACCATCGGGATAGATGGTGTAGTACTCGTCCGCCCAAGCTCCCCAACCGGTGATCGGATCCTCCTCCCCGATGTTGTACTTGACATCCGTCAAGGCATACCGCCAGTGAACGACAACGCGCGCAGCGCTATTTTCGAGCAGGCGAACGTGAGCATAGCGGGCCTGCTTGTCGGACATATGCTCCTCACATCCAAACTCACCTCTTGCTCCCTCCGCGCTTTGGTCTCCGATCCAGCGGCCGTTCTCCGTGACCAGATTCATGTTGTATGTAGTCCCGTGCCAGAACACCATCTTGTACGATTGGTCGTCGAAGGTGACGACCAGGTCCGGATACTCGTCGATTCGCCACAGCTGGTCCCACTCAGGATAGAACTTCAGACGCGTATAAAAAGCGCCAAATCGCTTGTCTCCGACCGGGATTACGGGAAGCTTGCGTGAGGTAAGTCCAGGTGGGGACGCGGGACGCACCGATTCGTACGCTGTCCTGATCTCGCCGGCATCGAGAGCGCGGCCGTAGATCTTCAGCTCATCGATGATTCCGTCAAACGAATACGACGCCGGAATCTTCAACGATGCGGCGGCCGGAACTTCTTCCAGGTTGCGGCCGATCTGAAATTTGCCTGCGGTGGGTTGACCATTACTAGGGTCTACTTCACCTTGACCGAGATGACCGGCAATATTGAGACGCCCGCCTTCCTGGCCGTTGATGTAGAGGCTAAGGCCGTTTTGGGGATCGAAAGTGCCGGCGATATGCGACCACTGCATGAACGGAACTTGCACCGCCGAAAAGCACTCCCGCCATTGATCATCAACGAAAACCCGCAGACCGATGTGCCCAGTGGCGTCCAGTCCAAAAAAATAGCGCTTCTCCTGCTCGACGATGGCATTCCAATTCCAAGGGTACGCTTGCGGTGCGATCCAGGCCTCGAATGTCACAGCCTCGTGGATCTCCGGCAGATCTGATTTGCGTGTAATGCGGGTCGTGAATCCATCGAACTTGATCCCCTTGCCACGGACGCCGCTCACCAACGAAAAATTCCCTTGGATCACGTCTTCCGTCTGCTTGCTGCTCTCAACGGTGGCCGTACCCTTCGCTTCATCGAACGGCCAGTAGGCCACCAGTCCCTGATCTTGCCCGAATCCTGACGGGCAAACGAGAGCCAACAACGCTATCCAACCTAGTCGACGCAGCAGCATGGACACACTCATTAGGCTCCAGACCAAGTACTCAGATTGAAATCCCTCGCATGCCTACTTTGTTCACATTCTTCGGGACTGCTCAGTGGGGGCATCGCGCACTCACACCATTAGAAATCCCCCGTTCACCTCAATTACTTGGCCCTGAATGAAACGAGCACCATCCGAACAAAGAAAAACAATCACATGGGCAATATCATTTGCTGTCCCAAGGCGCTGTAAGGCGTCGCAGCCACGACCGCATCGAGAGACTCCCGTGCAGAAAACTTCTTGTGGTAATTCGTATCGATGTTCCAGGTGAAACTGCATTTATGCGAATACCTTTTGGTCCAAATTCTCGAGCGAGTCCTTTCGTCATTGTCGATAGCGTTGCTTTTGCTGAGGAGTACGCAATTGCCCCAATGCCACCGCCAAAGCGGCCGCTACTGACGTAACGTTCACCACACAACCACGTCCGCGCTGCACCATCGACAGAAGGAGAGCCTTTGTCGTTAGGAATGCGCTTGACATTCAACGTGAAGGCTTCTGACCACAGTTGTTCAGTAATCTCCAGAAAACGGCTTTCTCTGTATCAGAGAACAGCGTTATTCACCAAAATGTCAATTGGCCTTTGCAAGCTTGCGAATGAACCAGTGAATTGCGCAATGCCTGAACTGTTACTCAAATCTCTGGAGATGAGTTCCCCATCGCCACGGACTTGGCGAATCTTCTCAAGAACTTCTGTCGCGCCCTGCAAGTTTTCATGGTAATGAATAAGCGTATACGCACCGTTGGCTCCAAGTCGAAATGCCGTTTCCGCACCTATTCCACTACTTGCACCGGTGACTAGCGCGGTTAGTCCTTTAAGTTTGCTCTTGACCACAAGCATCCTTCGGTATCTCTGTCAAGACCGCGGCAATGGCCAATCTTCTCGTCCAACTTGCCACGCGCCAGTGTGCGCACTGTTCAAGAAACTGCAAATCACTGATTAACGCCGCTCGCCAAGAAACCGCCATCGACAATCAATACGGAACCAGTCATAAAGCTGGCCGCATCTGAAGCAAGAAGAATCGCCGCTCCTACCACCTCTTCCGCGGTACCAAACCTCTTCATCGGTGTGCGCATCAGCAATTCCTGCCCTCGGTCAGTGCCTTGCAATAGCTCTGAATTTAGTGCGGTTGCAAATACGCCGGGCGCAATCGCATTGACGCAAACTCCACGACCTGCCCACTCAACTGCTAACGATCTCGTCAGCGATTGAACTGCCGCTTTACTGGCCGCGTAGGCCGCGACTTCATGCAGCGCCACGAATGCATTGAGCGACGTGATGTTGAGGACTCGTCCATATCCTTTTTGTAGCATGTGGCGCCCGAATATCTGGCAGGCGCGGAGCACACCCATCAGGTTTATATCCAGAATTTCTTCCCAGTCACTTTCAGACGAGTCGATCGTAGGCGCTCGTTTTATGCGTCCGGCGCAGTTCACCAGGATGTCTACTTTTCCAAATGAGTCCAGTGCGGCAGAGAGCAGTCGTTCCAAGGAAGCCCTATCGCTAACATCAACTGTCATGGACAAACTGCGACAGCCGGCAGCTTCGATTTCGGCAGCGATTGCCTTTACCTGCTCAAGCCTACGACCGGTGGCGATGACGTCGGCACCCGCGTGTGCCAATCCCAAACGATCGCTTGGCCGATGCCAGATGTGCCTCCAATGACCACGGCGGTCTGCCGTTCAGATCCAAGCAGGCGTATGCCACTCTGCCTCCCGCGATGTCCACCGCCTCGTGATCCAATGCCGGCTCAGAACGGTCCGACAACTTAGAAATAAAACTTCAGCGCGATTTGCAGCTGGCGCTCAGTGTTGGCGGTGTACGACACTAAGCCAAAAGTGCCGCCCTGATAAGCGTTTCCATCTCCTAAGAACGTGTCGGGAGTCCCCATTACGGGGGTGTTGGTTAGGTTGAAAGCTTCGGCTCTGAACTCGAACCGCTTGGACTCTGATATGGAGAATGAGCGGAATAGTGACAGATCCAAGTTGCGCCCCCAGTCCGCGGTCAGACTGTTGCGCCGCATTGTGCCGAAACTCCCCGTCGGAGGATCAGCGAAAGCGTTAAAGTTAATCGGGTGAAGTTTGTCCAAGGCATAGTCGAGCGTACTCCGACGAGGATCCGCAACCTGGTTGACACGTTCGATTCCGGCAAAGTTACTGATATTCGAAATCGCGTTATTGTCTTGGACGTCGTAACGCGGTCCACTGTTTAGAGAAAGGATCCCATTCAGCTGCCAATTGCCGATGATGTGATTCATCAGGCTGCTGCCAGTGCTGAATCGTCTTCCTCCACCGAACGGAAGCGGCAGCACGAAGCTCGTGGTGAAGATATGGGTAAGATCGTGGGCCGCCGGTCCACGATCCATACTCAGATTGTATGGGTTCTGGACCTCGCAGCCTGAGTTGTAACCGTCACAGCCAGTAGTGAGCGCCTTCGACCACGTGTATGCGATGGTCCCCATGATCCCGGAATGCAACTTATATTGCGAGGAAACTTGCAGACCGTTGTAGTTCGTTGACGAGATGCTCTTGGTGTACGGCACCTGGAACTGAATGTACGGATAAGGAATGGGCTGGCTGATGGGGCAAGGGGCGCCCGAACAACCCGCGTTGGCGGTGACCGTAGTGGCTACGTTTCCGTTACGAGAACCTACGTAATTAATGGTCGCAATTGCGCCCGGAGCCAATTCTCGCTGGAATCCGAGATTCCATTGGTCCGAATACCCGTTCTTGAGGTGAGGGTCGGTATATGGGCTTGCATTCAGAGGCGTAAACGGCGAAACATCCGGCTTGATACTACCCGTGCCAGTTCCCAAATTAAGCGGATCGTTGGCTAATCCGGTGGGTGGTCCAAAGGAATTGAAGCCGCCAGGAGCTGCGACAAATGCCACATTGGGCCAGAGCTGAGTGAAATTGGAAATATTTTCGGTGATACCGGCCCAATTGTCGTAGAACCTTGCATACCCGCCGTGCATCACCGTTCTCGGTGTCAGTCGATAGGCAAATCCGACTCTGGGCTGAAAATTGGTGTAGTCGTCCTGGGGGATTTTTCCGTTACTGGCGATTACGACATGAGGTGGCAGCGTACCACCTGGAATGCAGGGCGCTCCCTGAGTCGCGGAACATGCCGGAGCAGCTTTCTGCAGAATGTACGTTCCGTTGCTGAAGTTAAAGTCCCCGGTGATATCACTTCCGTTGGAGGATTTGCCCTGGCGGGGATTTACTGTCAGGTCGTAACGCAGACCATAGTTAACGGTGAGCTTATCGTTAACCCTCCACTGATCCTGCGCGTACACGCCAATGATCTTGCCGCCGTGAAGCAGCGAATAAACGTTGTCCACTTCGGCATAGGACGGGACACCCAGTACCATGGACGCCATTGCATCGCCTGTATTCGAGTCAAAGGCAGCATCCTGGGTCTGCGTTTGGTCAAAGTTCTCCTGCGAGCCATAGAAAGGTTGTTCCCATCCGTAGGAGGCGAGGCTGGCGCCCGTGCGGAAACTGTGCCTGCCAAAAGTCTTGGAGTAATCACCGCGGTATTCCCAGATGTTCGTATAGTGCAACTTGCCCACGAAGGTCGCGGTGCTGCCGAGGTAGTTTTCGCCCACCACAAATCCTGGAACGATGGGGCCACCAAAAACACCATGGTTGTAGAAATTGGGAGCTAGTCCAGCCTGTTGATAGAAGTTCGACGGCACATTCGCGTAACTTCCTCCGTGGTTGGCCTGCGCTGAAGTACGACCGAATGTTAGCTCTAGCACGGAACTGGAGCCAAAAGTGTGAGTCCAGTTCACTGCCACATTGTAGTTACTGTCCTTAGTCGTCCCCGTCACACCCGGGTACCCCCCGGAAGCGGTAATGGGCTCCCATGCTGCCGTCCAGCGCCCGAAGAAGCGGTCCTTCGTACCGATCTGCTGGTCGAAGCGGAGGGAGATCTGATCCTGCCGGATAATCGCGGGAGTCGTATCGACGCCATTGAAAGGTAGAGACTGAGCAGCGATCGTGGGGTTCGGCGCCGGGAACAACGTCTTCGCGATGTAAACCGTGGTCGGACTGATCATGCTCGACGGAATTTTGTTGCAAGGAGTTCCCGCGGCTTGGATATTGCCGGGAGCGGGGAGCGCGTTTCCACTCGCGTCGCACATAAACGGCTGAACCGTGGTGCCGTTGTTGCTGAACGGATTGTAGAGTTGTACTCCTTGACTATCGAGGTTGCTGAAGTCGCCGCCCAATTGCGCTGCGGTTGGGGTGCGAAAGAAGCTGTTCGATGCCGTGTGGTTACGAAATCCTTCGTAAGAAAGGTAGAAGAAAGTCTTGTCGTGGCCGTTGTAATGCGGCAGGATCACGGGACCGCCGACTCCCCCGCCAAACTGGTTCTGCTTTAGCGGGGTCTTCACCGGGTGGAAATAGTTTGCCGCATCCATCGCATCATTGCGCAGGAATTCCCACACGTCTCCGTGAAGTCGATTGGTTCCTGACTTCGTCACCACATTTACGATCCCGCCTAATACTTGCCCGAATTGCGCTTCGTCGTTGTGGGATTGGACTTTGAACTCCTGAATATCGTCCAGAGTCGGCTGCACCGCGTAAGTGTCGCGGATCGAGCCGTAATTGTTGATGCCGTCCAGCAGGTACATATTGCTGCGGTTATTCTGGCCATTGATCGCGGGAAGCACGACGGTTCCGGTGGGATTACCGAAGAAACCGCCACCGAAGCCGGAATTCTCCGTAGTGTTTACAGGGCTAACGCCAGGCTGAAGCAGCAGTAGCTCTGTGAAATTGCGCCCGTTCAAGGGCAGCGAACTGACTTCAACGGTCCCGATCACTGTCCCGAGTTCGGCCGTGGACGTTTCGATCTGAACCGAATTGGCAGAGACCTCAACCGTTGTATTCGTGCTGCCCACCCTTAAATCGAAGTTGAGGGTGGCTGTCTGATTCACACCGAGTTCGAACTCAGATGACTTGCCGGTGGAAAAACCTTCCTTCGCAACCGTCGCGGTGTAGTTGCCCGGGCTGATGTTGACAAGAGAATAGCTTCCGGTCGCGTTGCTCTGCGTCACTTGCCGGAACCCTGTTTGGACATTGATCAGGGTTATAGTTGCGCTCGGCACCGCGGCACCGGAAGGGTCTCGCACCGTGCCGTTGAGTGCAGCTGCGGCAGTGCCCGCTTGCGCCGCGGAGTTGACGGACATCCCGATACAGATCGCGACGGTCAACATCGCTGAGCTGAGAATCCTCAAACTACGACTAAGCGGAGAATTCATAGAGCCTCCCTGGTTCTAGGCTTTCCACGAAGAAGCCTCGCTGGCACAAGGGCTAATTGATCCAACCAATTACGACAGGAGACGCTAGCACCGCGTGATTTCTGTTGTCAAGCACTTTTGCTTCCGATGAAGCAACGCCCGAAAAAAGCCTGATTGACAGGAATTGTCAAGGGTGAGACACCATTTTAGCCTGGAATCGCGGCATTGACTGGGGGGCGAGCTTGCCCCTAAAATCTAGAGCTATATGGTTCATCCAATACCAAGCGCACGCCCGCGCGGTTCACAGCCGTGTTCATATCACCACGGGCGGAACGCATTTGCTCGCAGATCACTCAACCCCACATCTCGAGGTCCCACTCCGGGTAAAACTTCAGACTTGTGTAGAACTCACCAAACCGCTTTTGTCCATCCGGAATGCTGGGCAGCTTGCGCCAGGTCAGTGGAGGCGGAGAAGTGGGACGCAGAGAGTCGTACGATCTCTTGATCTCGCTGGCATCAAGGGCGCGGCCGTAGATTTTCAGTTCGTCGATGATTCCGTCAAAAGAATAAGAAGCTGGGATCGGCCTCGTTGCGGCGGCGGGGAGTTCGTCGAGGTTGCGGCCAATCTGGAAGGCGCCGCCCGCGGCTTGCCGTTTCGTGAAGAATTTATCCTCAATCTCGTTCGGCTCGAAGGGGCGCCTCCGGGCGAAACGGCCACTGATTTTCAGACGACCAGCCTCCTGCCCATTGATATAGATGGTAAGGCCACAGTTGGGATCGACAGTCGCGGCTATATGGGACCACTCCATCAAGGGCACCTGAGTGGCCGAAACACACTCGCGCCAATGATCGTCGATGAAAACTCGCAAACCGATGTGCCCGGTCTCGTCTAACCCAAAGAAGTATCGGTCCCTCTGCTCGACGATCGCATTCCAATTCCAAGGATAGGCCTGAGGAGCTATCCAAGCCTCGAAAGTCACGGCATCTTGGATTTCGGGCGCATTCCACACACCGTCCAACAAACAGACTAAAGACGTAATCTAAGGCAACCTCTCTTTTGTGAGCGGCGTCCGAGGCCAGGGCCTCAAGTTTGATGGGTTCACGACCCGCATTCCACGCGATACAATCGTTTGGCTTCAACGACAGCTGTACCGCCCGTACCGTCGAACGGCCAGTATGCCACCAGTCCGTTATGTTGCCCTAATCCTGACTGGCAAATGAAAAGCAATATAGCTAGCTCCCACCGACGCAGCAGCATGAATGCGTCCATCAATGGCTCTGCAGGATCCTCGTTATCCATTTGAGTTTTGGCTTGCTGGCTGAATCCTCGCCGACTAGGGATTGTGATAGACCTCTTTCATCATCGCCCAGGACTGTTCCCCGGGAAGAGGAGCTTGCATCGGACCCGCTATGGAGAGCCACTTTTGGTTGCGAGGCTCCGCCGCGAGCTTTTCCATCTCCGCTTTGAAGTCTGTGCCGGTGTACTCGTAATACCCAAATAGGTAGTACTTTCCATCGTCGAGTTGACGCATGTAGATGGAGAAGTTATGCATGTGATATTTATCCAGCAAGTCGCGAACGCCAGGGTTGGATGCGGCGTGCAGGGCTTCGTATGCGCTGATCTGGTCGGCTTTGATTCCGATTACCATGCCGATGCGCTGTACGTGTGCGTTCTCGGTTTTGGCGAACATCGCTACAGTCAATAAGGCAGCAGCAACGAATACTGTTGCAAATGCGAGTTTTCTCATTGGTTCCTCGTCGAGTTACTAGCTTGTTGATTTTCGCCACTGCTCAGGAAATCCGTCCGTCAATCCCCATTTGCCCATCTCGAAGTTTTTGAAACCCAACTTCAGCGCTGGTGATTCCGGGCGCACTTGGAAATCGTGGTTTTCGGGGTCGACGAAAAGTGGATCGGCAAACATGGAGTGCTGGTCAAAGCCTAGCTTTTGCCATTCCTCCAGGTTGTAGCGTTTCGCGTTGCGTCTACCATCTTCCGAGCGTAGCTGGTCTACCACTGCCTGAAATTCTCCACCAACACAATAGAAACAATTGTTATCGATCTTTTCGAGCCAAGGTCCAACCGTCGGAGGCGCGATGATCGAGTAAACCATCTGCGGCCACCACGGCCATCCATCCGGCCATTTGGTGCTGCCGGGATGCATGACTGTGATGTTGTTAAAATACTGATCGTGGTTATAGTTGTTTCCAACGTGAAAGCATGGGGCCCCTTTCGAAAGGTACCAGATGTTGTTGTAGACCTTCCGATACGCTCCCTCGCGCAGCTTCATGCTGACGCCACCTACCGAGATGTTGTTGTAAATCTCGTAGTTCGTAGCACCGTCATCCAGATCGAGCCCCCACCCCGACTTTTCATCGAAGAAATTGTTGCGAACGATCACAGGTTCCATGGCGTCGACGAGGGCCTCCCAGACATCGAGGCTGCGATCCGAAGTGTAGGGAGCGTGAGACTGGCCTAAAGCCCAACCCCGATCCCGGCCCCACGCGTTGAAGGGACCGTGGTCACTGGTCTCGCGCACGGTGTCATGAGTCTGGTTGTATTCGATGACGTGCCCCCCCCATGTACCGTCGCCGATGCAGATGGCCGCCCGGGGCATGTTGTATATCAGGTTGTGGCTGACCGTGATTCGCTTGGCGCGGGAAACATAAACGCCAGCAATCTGCTTCCCGTAATAACCACAATCATGAATCAAGTTGTCAGCTGCTCGGCATTCATAAGGGAAGGCGCGCTGTGTACCATTCGTTTTTTCCAGGTCGCCTACAAAGCAGATCGCACTATCGCCTGTCTCTGTGAATCTGCATCCAACCACCGAGAATTCGCGGTTGTAGTTGTTGACGAAAACGGCGTTGCCTCCGATGGCATCAAACCAGCAAGCCTCAATTGAGCAGTTGCGGGTACCTTCGGCAAAGACTGAGCCACTGCGCTGAATCGCCCAGTCGCTAAGCGACGGGACCTCATAGGCTTTCAGATAAGTCGTAGCGGTGTGCGCAATGTGGAAACCATGCAGAGACACGTGCTCCACAGGATCGTGCTGCGTACCTGTAAACTGTATCGCCTGCTCCAGAATGGGCACTTCCACAAGTGCACTTCGCAAATCAGTGCCCGGCTCGGGATAGTAGTAAAGAATGCCCTTCTGCTTGTCTAGGAACCACTCGCCTGGCACGTCCAGTTCCTCAAATACATTGTCGATAAAAAACCGTGAGCTTTCGTTAAGAACCGCGGGATTATGGCTCCACTTAGCGCCAATTTGTTGACCGCCATCGCCGAACCAGATCGAATCGGTGCTGAAGTCGATGCCCTTGATCTTCCATTGCAGGTTTCCCCAGTAAGCAGCTTGGAAAATGTGGATCTCCGCCTCCTGTAGATTCGCCCACCTTTTTTTGGTAAACGTGGCGGGGTCGAATCGTATTCCCCTGGGGGCTTGAGTGGAAAATGTCATGTCGTCGTCCAGACCCGCATCTGGGTTCACGGTACCAGCGCGGATCGGACCTGCCGCCTGAACATATCCCGACTTCCCAGGATTCGAGGGATCGTAATTCGGATACCGGGCACGAGTCTGGCGTTTACCGTTGATGAACAGCTGCGTGAACTTCAGCCCTGATGGAACTGAGGCCATCATGATGCCGTTCTTATATGGGTTCCAGTTGCACGCCAGCTTGCGTCCGCCGCTGATTGTCACGCGCTCCCCGGGATAGGCGGTATAAATCATCGGCGCTTCCTTGCTGCCGGAATCCTCCCGACCGAAAGTCAGCGCACTCTTCAAGTAGTAGGTGCCTTCCCGAACCAACACTCTGACCGGAGCGGAGCTGTTCCGTGATTGCCGAACAGCCTCTTGTGCGCGGTGAAGGGTTGCAAAGGGCAGTTTCTTAGTCCCAGGGCTCTTGTCATTCCCGGAAGAAGAAACATAGAAAGTAGCGGCTTCGCCCAACTCCGGCGCGCCCGCAGCGATCAGAGTTTCGCCTTGGCTGTAAACACCAGCCAGAGCAGCGGTGGCACTGAGCTTCAAGAATTCTCGACGTTTCATAGGAGCACAATGGACGAACCAAATCGTACACCGGTTATTTAGGAAGTCAAGCAGAAGGGCGGAAGGAAGTGCATGCCGAGAAACTGGCACACACAGAGGCAACAGATTGTCGGGCACTGAAGAAGCTTGACAATGAAAATGGAGCGGTGCGAGCGTCTCACGTCGTAATTGGTTGGATCAATGTGTCCTACTTCGTCGCCGAGGTCAGGAGTGCTTTGGTGTCGGCAATGTGATCCAGCATCTGGCGCCGTGCTTCTTCCGAATTTCGCTCCTGAATCGCCGCATAGATTCGCTTGTGAAAAGCCAGCGGCCGATCGAGGTTCACGCGCGTGGAAAACTGGGCCATGCTGGTCAGCAAGTTGCGGTGGATCACTCTAAACAACAAATGACAGATTCGATTGCCGCTGGCGCGAAAAATACATTCATGGAATGCGAGGTCTGCATCCAACCTCTCTTCGTTTGTCCGGCAATGCTCCATCGCGACAATCGCCTTTCGGAGCCCGATCAGGTCCTCCGCAGTGGCGCGCTGAGCTGCCCGGGCCGCGAGCTCCGGTTCGACGATCATCCGCGTCTCCAACAGCTCATGATGGGAGAGGTCGTCTAATAGGATGAGAAAATCGAGCGGCTCTTTAAGGGTCGCTTCGGCGCTGGCGCTCAGGTACGTCCCATCGCCCACCCTCTGGGTCAGGACACCCATTATCTCAAGCACTTTCAAGGCCTGGCGCAATGAGGCTCGGTTTACGCCAAACTCTTTCGCCAGTTCACGTTCAGGGGGAAACTTTGCTCCCGGCACAACCGCCCCGGTCGAGATGAGGCGTTTCATCCTCTCAAGTATTTTTGCCGTAATCCGGGTATCAGCGGGCGTCTTGCGGCGGGTCTGTTGGGAAGATGCCATGCCATGTGCGCGACAGGCGGTGCCGTATTGTGCTTCCAGGAAAAAACAAAAGCAGGGTTCATTTTAGCGAGATTCACACAATTCGTACAGCAACTCTGCTACTGCACCGCCTGATTAGAGAGCTTCCCGAACGATCCGCACTAAGCCTGTTCGCCTTCAATTCTGAAGGTCCATGCCACTTTGCAAGGCCGTTTCGCTTCATCTTGAAGTGCACTCGGAGTCTCGATAACCATTCCACCAGAGGTGTCGTCGTGCCATTTCAATGATTGGTTCACACCGAGCAGGGTGATCTTGGTACTTTGGGCTGCCCCGACAGTCCTCAACCTTAGCGTTGGACCAGGCCATTGCAAACAGATGGCGTACAGCGCTCGTTCATCCTTGCGGCGAGTAAAACGAATCGGACCATTTTCGCTGGTTACAGCAGGCTGTTCGCCATTTTCGGGCCTGGATTCGGCAAGGGAAACGTCTTCACCTTCTTTCCACAAATCACCCGGCCGCGGCCTCGTTTCGTAAATCGCTTCGCCATTTACCTTCAGCCATTGGCCGACTTCCTCCAGTTGACTCATCGCCGTGGGACTGAACGTGCCATTGCGGTCTGGACCGATACCGACCATGAAATTGCCGCCCTTCGCCACTGTGTCGGCGAGATTTTGGATGACCCACCTGCTGCCCTTGAAATGGTCATCGGCCCCGCTATAAGAGAAGCCGCGGCCTAACGGATAGATTACGAACCAAGGTATATCCGTCGTTCCTTTTCCACCAGGCACATAGCGTTCGGGTGTGTAGTAGTCACCGTAATTACCGATGCCGCGTGCGCGAAACATTACATCCGGTTGAAGCTTACGGAGTGCCAACATCGTCTCTCGCAATTGAGGCCACACCTCTTTCCCCAGCCACATGTCCAGACACACCATATCGATCTTGCCGTAGTTCGTCAGCAACTCCGTAAGTTGCTGACGATGATGCGCCATCATCCGCGTTTGTTCTTCTTGCGTAAGATCCGGAATACCATACGATCCCGGCAGCAAGGGATGTCTGCAAAAGGGACGAAAGTCTGCATCGTACCAGTTCGGATGAGAAAAATAGAGATCGATCTTTAGCCCATGCCTGCGACCCGCATCGCACACTTCTCTTACTACGTCTCGCTTGAACGGCGTCTCCATAATGCTGTAAGCCAGGTCGCAATTCTGGAGTTTAGGTCCCCCCGGTGCCGTCCAGTCAACACGACTCGTTACTCTCCTTTTTGTGTCGTACATGGAGAAGCCTTCGTGATGATTGCAAGTGATGGCAAACATCTTCATCCCATTCTCTTTGAAGAACTTCATCCATTCATCAGCGTTGAACCCTGTGGGATTCCAAGTTTTGTATTGCTCCTGATATTCCTGCTTCTCCGCAGGCGACAATTTCAGAAATAGCCAACTAGTGTCCCACCACTCCTTGAGTGCGTACAGCCCCCAGTGGATCCGCACGCCATATTTAATATCGCGAAACGCCTCGAAGGCGGATTCGGAAGCATGTCGGTATTCCGGACCGGGTTCGTCAACGTAATCTTTCACTGCTTTCCATTGATCGTCCGATTCCGGCACCCGGATGTTTCCACGCGGAGGAACGTAACCTTGGGCTAACGCCGATGTGGCTGAGTTGCTCGCGAACACACGACGGATCCGCTTGGTAGCCATAACGGAGGCAATCCCCAAACTTTTTAGGAAAGACCTTCTCGTGTTGTCGTCCATTGATTCCTCCTGCCTCCGGAAATAGTTGCCTTGAGGAAGGGCCTCGATGGCTCGGTGCGTTTAGCCGTCATTCACTCGATGACAAAAGCCGAACTTCCCAGGTTCGAGAAGTTCGGCTTTGCAATGCACGATTAATAATCTAAGTCTGCATTGCAGCTGCAGGTCTTCGAGTGGTCGCAGAAATGATCATCCACGAGTGCGCCACTCGCCGTCAGATTCGGCAGTTCCGGCAAACCACAGCCCGTTCAACTCGCCTAGTAGTCCCACTGTTTGTCGCGCACGGGTCTTAACAGCTTCTGCACTTCTGCTACAAGTTGTAGGTCAAACGGTTCTTGATGCCATTCAACGTTGCGTCGCACAGATTCGGGATTCGCGGAGCTGAAAAGAGTGGTAGGAAGGCTGGGGTTCTGGCTGGCAAATTGTAGAGCTAGCTTCGCGATGGAACTACCTTGCTTTCGACAGAAGTCGGCCGCGGTTTTGAAAGTGGCTCGATCCTGAGCACTTGCAGGATGCCAATCCGCGGGTCCACGGTCTGTCAACAAGGCACTGGCGAATGGAGAACCATTGATGATTCCAATTCCCTTCGCCTCGGCCATGGGCAGCAGTTCTGTCATTCGCGTGTCGTTCAGGCAGTAGTGGTTATGGACCAGGCCGGCATCGACATCGAGAGAAGAGAGAATTCTCA
>WNGK01000551.1_pt1 | contig 45213 bp, 36 predicted proteins | sample 5400601 | NCBI WGS metagenome assembly WNGK01 (sample SAMN13153376, study PRJNA577476) | soil metagenome | isolation source: 60 cm soil or saprolite under Garry oak tree replicate 1 | place: USA:California | collected 2016-06-15 | reverse complement strand
ATGGCAGGCGCTCCTCCAGCACCGTGCGGGTGACGCCGCGGCCTGGGACCTTCACGGCATCCGCGCCCATTCGCCCACGCTCGAGATCCTCCCGAGGATCAGCCCCGCATCGGGGCTGCGGGCTTCGGTCGAAAGAGAAGATCGCTGTCCGGTCCTCGAGCTGCCCTCCTCGTGGGAGGCCTATCTTGAGCGGCTGTCCGGCAAGGATCGCCACGAGCTCAAGCGCAAGATACGCAAGCTCGAGCGCGAGTTGCCCGGCACGTCCGTGCGCTCCCACGCTTCGCCCGAGGGATGGGAGGAGGCGCTCGCCGAGTTCCTCAGGCTCCACCGTCTCTCCAAGGTCGGCAAGGCGCGCTTCATGGACGAGCGCATGGAGGCGTTCTTCCGCGAGGTCACGCGGTCCCTGGCCGCGGCGGGCTGGGCCCGGCTGTGGTTTCTCGACCACGAGGGCGCCGCGGTGGCGGCGTTTCTCTGCGTGGAATATCGCGGCTCCGTGGATCTCTACAATTCCGGCTTCGATCCCGTTCACGCCAAGCTCGCGCCGGGCATCGTGCTGCTCGCCCACGTGATTCGCGATGCCATCGAGCGGGGTATGCCCCTGTTCGACTTCCTCCGTGGAGAAGAGCCCTACAAGTACGCGTTCGGCCCGGTCCCCCAGGATCTCTTCCGCGTCCAGGTCGCCCCGTGAGCCTGCGCGTGGCCGTGCTCAGCGTCCACACGTGTCCCCTTGCCGCCCTCGGCGGGAAGGAGACGGGCGGCATGAACGTGTACGTGCGCGAGACCGCGCGTGAGCTCGGCCGCATGGGGGTGGCCGTGGACGTCTTCACGCGGTCGCAGAATCCCAGCATTCCCCGCGTGGCGGAGCTTGGGAACGGCGCGCGCGTCATCCACCTGCCCGCGGGGCCGCAGGCGCCCATCGGGCGCGCGACCATCCACCAGCACCTGGGCGAGTTCGTCGAAGGCGTGGAAAAGCATCGGTGGGACGAGGGCATCGACTACGACGTCGTCCACGGGCACTACTGGCTCTCGGGCGTGGCGGGGCTCGAGCTTCGCGAGCGCTGGGGCGTGCCGCTCGTGCAAATGTTCCACACCCTCGGGCGACTGAAGAACTCGGTCGCCCTGGACGCTCTCGAGATGGAGCCCGAGCTCAGGCTGTCCGAGGAGGCGCGCATCGTGGCAAGCGCGGACCGCATCGTGGCCGCCAACGTGGTCGAGCGGGCGCACCTCGTCTGGTACTACGGCGCCGCTGCCGATCGCATCGCGGTCATTCCGTGCGGCGTCGACACCGAGCTCTTCCAGCCCATGGCCCAGAGCACCGCCAAGGATCTTCTCGAAGTTCCGCCCGGCCCCATGCTGCTCTATGTCGGCCGGCTCCAGCCCATCAAGGGCCTCGAGACCCTGCTGGACGCGGTGGCCCGGCTCGGCGACTCCTCGCGGCTCTACATCGTGGGCGGAGACGCCGACGAGCCCGAGCCTTCGCCGATGGCGCGAGGAAGCTCGGCGCGGGGACATGCCGGCCGCCTGCGCGCGCGCGTCCGGGCGCTCGGGCTCCAGGATCGTGTGCACTTCCTGGGCGCCCAGCCGCAGCGGCGGCTCCGGCTCTTCTACGCCGCGGCCGACGCCACGGTCATGCCGTCGGCGTACGAGTCGTTCGGGATGGTGGCGCTCGAGGCCATGGCCTGCGGCTGCCCCGTCGTGGCCTCGCGCGTGGGCGGGCTGCAGACCACGGTCAAGGACGGCGCGACCGGCTACCTCGTGCCCGAGGGCGATCCCGTTGCCCTGGCCGAGCGCCTCGAAGGTCTGCTCCGCGATCCCGCCGAGCGCGCCCGGCTCGGGCGGGAGGCCTCGCGCTGGGTGGACGACTACCGCTGGCCCTGCATCACCGAGTCGGTGTGTAGGCTCTATTCCGAGCTGCGCCCCGCCGCCGTCTCGCACCTCGGCCGCGGAGGCTGCCAGACCCAATCTTGAGACACTGCGGACGAGCCGGGGCGTGGAGGTTCGAGCTGAAGGGCGAAGCCCTGAGGCGAGGGCTGAGTGAAGAAGTTCGAGCTGAAGGGCGAAGCCCCGAGGCGAGGGCTGAGTCATGACCACCGCGTCGCGCGAGCCCATCGCCATCAACGGGCGAACCTACGCGTGGCCGCCTCGCCCGCTCGTGGTCGTCTGCGTGGACGGCTGTGAGCCCGACTACATCGAGCAAGCGTTCCGGGCCGGCGCCATGCCGTTTCTGGCCTCGGCCGCGGCGGAGGGCACACGGCTCCTCGGGGCCTGCGTGGTGCCGAGCTTCACAAATCCGAACAACCTCTCCATCGTCACCGGCGTGCCGCCCTCCGTGCACGGCATCTGCGGCAACTACTTCTGGGACCGCGAGGCGGGCGCCGAAGTGATGATGAACGACCCGAAGTATCTCCGCTGCGACACCATCCTGGCCGCCTTCGCCGAGGCGGGCGCCTGCGTCGCCGTCGTCACGGCCAAGGACAAGCTGCGGCGGCTGCTCGGCCACGGCATGCGCGGGATCTGCTTCTCCGCCGAGAAGGCGAACGAGGCCACCGTCGGCGAGCATGGCATCGCCGACGTGCTCGACCTCGTCGGCCTCCCGCTGCCGTCGGTGTACAGCGCCGACCTCAGCGAGTTCGTCTTCGCGGCGGGCGTGCGGCTCATGGAGACCACGCGGCCGGACCTGACCTATCTGTCCACCACGGACTATGTCCAGCACAAGCATGCTCCCGGCACCTCGACCGCCAACGCCTTCTACCGGATGATGGACGGCTACCTCGCGCGACTGGCCGGGCTCGGCGCCTCCATTGCCATCACCGCGGACCACGGCATGAACGCCAAGACCGATAGCGCCGGGAAGCCGCAGGTCATCTATCTCCAGGATGTCCTCGACGGCTGGCTGGGGACCGGCCGGGCGCGGGTCATCCTGCCCATCACCGATCCTTATGTCGTCCACCACGGCGCCCTCGGCTCCTTCGCCACCGTCTATCTGCCGGAGGGCATCGACCCGAGAGCGGCGGCGGGCAGCGTGGCGGCGCTGCCGGGCATGGAGCTGGTGCTGGATCGCTCGGAAGGCTGTCGCCGCTTCGAGCTGCCACCGGACCGCATGGGCGATCTCATCACGGTCTCGCGTCGCCACTACGTCATCGGGACAAGCCTGGCCAAGCACGACCTCTCCGGGCTCGACGCCCCCCTGCGCTCCCATGGTGGGCTGTCGGAGCAGACGGTGCCGCTCGTGTTCACCGAGCGTCTCGGCGAGCGGCCGCCCGGGCGCCGCCTCCGCAACTTCGACATCTTCGACCTCGCCCTCAACCGCTCCCGGTGACCGCGCTTCCGAGCCAGGCGCGCGTCGTCATCGTCGGCGGTGGCATCGTCGGCGCCAGCGTCGCCTATCACCTGACCACGCTGGGGTGGCGTGACGTGGTCGTGCTCGAGCAGGGGAGCCTCTCGGGAGGGACCACGTGGCACGCCGCCGGCCTCGTGGGCCAGCTCCGCTCCTCGAGCAATCTGACCCAGCTCATCCGCGACAGCGTCGATCTCTACAGCCGCCTCGAGGCCGAGACGGGCCAGGCCACGGGCTGGAAGCGCTGCGGCAGCATCAGCGTGGCGCGCACGGTCGAGCGCATGGTCCAGCTCCGACGCAACGCCTCGGTGGCCCGCTCCTACGGCATCGAGGCCGAGGAGATCAGCCCCAAGCAGGCGGGCGAGCGCTACCCGCTCATGCGCACCGATGACCTCGTGGGGGCGGTGTGGATTCCCGGCGACGGCAAGGCGAACCCCGCCGACATCACCCAGGCCCTCGCCCGGGGCGCCCGGGCGGGCGGTGCGCAGATTCACGAGAGCGTCAAGGTCACGGGCGTCAAGCTCGAGCGCGGCCGCGTGGCGGGAGTGCACACCTCGCAGGGCGACATCACCACGGAAGTCCTGGTGAACTGCGCGGGCATGTGGGCGCGCGAGCTCGGCCGCATGAGCGGCGTCACCGTACCCCTGCACGCCTGCGAGCACATGTACATCGTCACCAACCCCATCGACGGCGTCACCTCCGATCTGCCCGTGATGCGCGATGGCGACGGCCACATCTACTTCAAGGAAGAGGTGGCGGGACTCCTCATGGGCGGCTTCGATCCCTGGGCCAAGCCCTGGGGCATGGAGGGTATCCCCGAGGGATTCAGCTTCGGAACGCTCCCGGAAGACTGGGGCAAGTTCGAGATCCTCATGCGCAATGCCATCGAGCGGGTGCCCGCGCTCGAGACGGCCCAGGTCCGTCTCCTGATGAACGGGCCGGAGAGCTTCACGCCGGACAACTACTTCATCCTGGGCGAAGCGCCCGAGGTGCGCCGCTACTACGTCGGGGCGGGCTTCTGCTCGGGTGGCATCGCGACGGCGGGCGGAGCGGGGCGGGCCCTCGCGGAGTGGATCATCGCGGACCGCCCGCCCATGGATCTCTGGCAGGCGGACATCCGACGCTTCGCCCCCTTCCATGCCAACCCCGCCTTCCTGCGCGAGCGCGTGAGCGAGATCGTGGGCGTGCACTACTTCGTCGCCTTCCCCAACCGCGAGCTCGAGAGCGGCCGCGGGCTCCGGCGCTCCCCGCTCTACGAGCGCCTCCAGGCGCGCGGCGCCTGCTTCGGCAGCAAGATGGGCTGGGAGCGCGCGAACTGGTTCGCCCCGGCCGGGGTGACGCCGAAGACCGAGTACTCCTTCGGCCGCCAGAACTGGTTCCCCCACGCCGCCGCCGAGCACCGCGCGTGCCGCGAGGCCGTGGCCCGCTTCGATCAGACCTCCTTTTCCAAGTTCCTCGTGCAGGGTCGCGACGCCGAAGCCGTTCTCCAGCGGCTCTGCGCCAACGACGTCGCCGTGCCACCCGGACGCGTCGTGTACACGGCCATGCTCAACGAGCGCGGCGGCTTCGAGAGCGATCTCACGGTCACCCGGCTCGCCGGGGACGCCTATCTCGTCGTCACCGGCTCGGCCCAGACCACGCGTGACGCGGACTGGATCCGCCGCCACGTCCCCGAAGACGGCCGCGCGACCCTGACCGACGTGGGCAGCGCCTATGCCGTCATCGGGGTGATGGGGCCGCGCTCGCGGGAGCTCCTGTCGCGCGTGAGCTCTGCCGACCTCTCCAGCGCCGGCTTCCCGTTCGCCACGAGCCGGGAGATCGGTATCGGCCGGGCCATGGTCCGCGCCTCGCGGATCACCTACGTGGGAGAGCTGGGCTGGGAGCTCTACGTGCCGATGGAGTTCGCAGGCGACGTGTACGACACGCTGAGCGAGGCGGGGGATGCTCTCGGGCTCGTGGATGCCGGCTACTATGCCATCGACTCGCTGCGGCTCGAGAAGGGCTACCGCGCCTGGGGGCGGGAGCTGACGCCCGACGACACCCCGCTCGAAGCGGGGCTCGGCTGGGCGGTACGTTTTGACAAGGGGAGCGAGTTCCTCGGCCGCCAGGCCCTGCTCGAGCGGAAGGGCCAGCCTCTCGCCAAGCGCCTGGTCAGCCTCGTGCTCGACAATCCCGAGCTCTTGCCCTGGGGCGACGAGCCCATCTGGTGCGACGGCAAGCTCGCGGGCGCGGTCACCTCGGCGGCCTTCGGGCACACCCTCGGACGCGGTGGGCACACCCTCGGACGCGGTGTGGCCCTCGGCTGGATACGCCGCGACGAGGGCGTGGGAGCGGCCTGGCTCGAAGGCGCGCGGGTAGAGATGGAGATCGCCGGCCAGCGTCATGCGGCCCGCGCGAGTCTCCGGGCGCCGTACGATCCCGACGGCCTGCGAGTAAAAGCATAGCGGGCGCCACGCGGCGCCATTCATCCCTCGCCTCGGCAGGCGAGTGCCATCGTCCGCTCAACCTCCTCGCCTAGACGCGCCTCCTCGCTCGGGCGCCTCCGCCCGCCCCCCATCCCCCGAGACGGGGGTCGCTCGCCGCCCCGCCTGCGGCGGGGACGACTCGCGCGGCGGAGGCGCCCTGCGCTTCGGGGCGCGCTACGGCTCGTCGGATTCGCTCCCGACGGCACTCGCCTGCCGAGGCGAGCGCGAGGTGGATCGGGGGCGCGTTGTGCCCGGTCAGCGGCCCTATGCTAGACTGCGCGCACATGGAGCAGGGCGGGGATCTCCTCCTCGACGTTCAGAACCTCCAGACCCAGTTCTCGACCGGCGGCGGCATCGTGCGCGCCGTGGACGGCGTGTCCTGGGACGTGCGGGCGGGGGAGACGGTTGCCCTCGTCGGCGAGTCGGGCTGCGGCAAGTCCGTGAGCGCCCTCAGCATCATGCGGCTGATCTCCGCCCCCGCCGGCCGCATCCTCGGCGGGCGCATCTTCTTCAAGGGACGCGATCTCCTCCAGCTTCCGGAAGACGAGATGCGCCAGATCCGCGGGCGCGAGATCGCCATGATCTTCCAGGAGCCGATGACCTCGCTCAACCCCGTGCTCACCGTCGGCCGCCAGCTGACCGAGCCCACGGAGGTCCATTTCGGGATGAGCTCGGCGCAGTCGCGGGCGCGCGCCATCGAGCTCCTTGGCCTCGTGGGCATCTCCGATCCCGAGCGGCGACTGCGACAGTATCCCCACCAGTTCAGCGGCGGGATGCGGCAGCGGATGATGATCGCCATGGCCCTGGCCTGCAACCCCGCCCTCATCCTGGCCGATGAGCCCACCACCGCGCTGGATGTCACAATACAGGCTCAGATACTCGAGTTGATGAAGGGCCTGTCGCGCCGGCTCGGCGTGGCCATGGTCATGATCACCCACAATCTCGGCGTGGTCGCGCGCTACGCCGACCGCGTCAACGTCATGTATGCCGGCCGCATCGTGGAGCGGGCCACCGCCCGCGAGACCTATGCCAACCCGCGCCACCCGTACACGCTCGGCTTGCTCCGCTCGGTGCCCCGGCTGGACGAGCCGCGCCGCGCGAAGCTTCTCCCGATCCAGGGGCAGCCCCCGGACCTGTCGCGGCTGCCCCCCGGGTGCGCTTTTCAGCCGCGCTGCCAGTTCGCACTGGAGCGCTGCCGTGTCGAGGCGCCGCCTCTCGAGTCGGTCTCGCCCGGGCACGTGTCGGCGTGCTGGGTCGCCGCCGAGCTGGGCCAGAAGGTGCCCGCGTGACCGTGACGGCCTCCGCCCGCGGGGACCGAAGTCCTGAAAATCGCCCACGTGATGATCGGGCGCCCGACGAACCCCACAGCGGCGAAGAGATTCTAGAAGTCCGTCACCTCAGCAAGCATTTCGAGGTCAGCGGGGGCTTCTTCGGCGCCCGCCGCGGCATCGTCAAGGCCGTGGACGACGTGTCCTTTTCCATCCGCCGCGGGGAGACGCTGGGCCTCGTCGGCGAGTCCGGCTGCGGCAAGACCACCACCGGCCGCTGCGTCCTGCAGCTCGAGAAGCCGACGAGCGGCTCCATCTTCTTCGAGGGCAAGGACCTGGCCGCGGCCTCGCCCGCCGAGCTTCGCGCGGTGCGACGCAAGATGCAGGTCATCTTCCAGGACCCCTACAGCTCGCTCAACCCGCGAATGACCGTGGGACAGATCATCGCCGAGCCGCTGGCCGTGCACGGCATCGTCGCCGACGGCGCGGCCAGGGAGGCGCGGGTCAAGGAGCTGCTCAGCCACGCCGGCCTGCTCTCGGCCATGGCCCGGCGCTATCCGCACGAGCTCTCGGGCGGCCAGCGCCAGCGCGTGGGCATCGCGCGCGCCCTCGCCATGGAGCCGACGCTCATCGTCTGCGACGAGCCCGTCTCCGCCCTCGATGTGTCGATCCAGGCGCAGATCATCAACCTGCTCGAGGAGCTCCAGACGGAGTTCGGCCTGACCTACCTCTTCGTCGCCCACGATCTCTCGGTGGTCCGCCACATCTCCGACCGCGTGGCCGTGATGTATCTGGGCAAGATCGTCGAGATCACCGACCGCCAGGCGCTCTACGAGCATCCCCAGCACCCGTACACCAAGGCCCTCCTCTCGGCGGTGCCCATTCCCGACCCCGCCGTCGAGCTGGCCCGTGAGCGCACCGTCCTCGGCGGTGAGGTGCCGAGCCCACTGAATCCCCCGTCGGGATGCGTCTTCCACCCCCGCTGTCCTATTGCTATCGAGGAATGCAAGGAGGGCGTCCCCGAGCTGCGTGAGACGCGGCCCGGGCACCGCGCGGCCTGCATCCGCGTTTAAGCGCTACCGGATGACGCCGCCAACTTGACAGGGCGCGGCGCGGCCCGCTAAGGTACGGTAACTCGTTGTAACGATTGACCGACTTTCCCGTGGCTCCCGGAGTCTCCGTCCTCGCCGTGATCGGTTCCATCCGGGCGATGAGGACAGGCGCCGGAAGCAACCGCGCAAGGAGGCGTGAATGAGCGTGTCCAAGCTGATACGGATCACGATCGGGCTCCTGGTGGCGGGCGTCCTGGCCGCGCCAGGCTTGGTGACCGCCCAGGTCAAGCCGCGCTCCGGTGGTGAGCTGGTCTTTGTCGTTCCGTCCGAGCCGCCGTCCTACGACGCCCACCAGGAAGAGACCTTCGGCGTCATCCATCCAATGGCACCGCTCTACAGCACCCTCTTGCGAGTCGATCCCGTGGACAAGACAGGTACCCGGCCCGTGGGCGATCTGGCCGAGTCGTGGACGGTCTCCAAGGACGGCATGACGTACACGTTCAAGATCCGGCACGGCGTCAAGTTCCACGACGGCAGCGTGCTGACTTCCAAGGACATCAAGGCTTCCTACGACAAGATCATCTCTCCGCCCGCGGGCATGAAGTCCCTGCGCAAGGAGGCGTACGAGGCCATAGAAGTCGTGGAGGCGCCGGATCCGTCCACGGTCCGGTTCCGTCTCAAGCGGCCGGAGTCATCACTGCTCCTGAACCTCGCCTCACCCTGGAACTGGATCTACAAGGCCGATCTCCTGGCCAAGGACATCCACTGGTACGAGAAGAACGTGATGGGGACGGGCGCCTTCACCTTCGTCGAGCACGTCAAGGGCTCGCACATGGTGGGCAAGAAGAACCCCGACTACTGGGACAAGGGCAAACCCTACCTGGACGGCTACCGGGCCATCTTCATCAGCTCCTCTTCTGCCCAGGTGGCGGCCATCCGCGGCGAGCGGGCCCACATCCAGTTCCGCGGCTTCAGCCCGCCCGAGCGCGACCAGCTCGTGCAGGCGCTCGGGCCCAAGATCACGGTGCAGGAGAGCCCGTGGGATTGCCTGAACTTCGTCTCCATGCATCACGAGAAGAAGCCGTTCAGCGACAAGCGGGTGCGGCGGGCTCTCTCGCTGGCCCTCGACCGGTACGAGGGCTCGAAGAACCTGTCCAAGATCACCCTGGTGCGGGACGTGGGCGGCATCCAGGTGCCGGGCACGCCGTATGCGACGCCCCCGGCGGAGCTGGAGAAGCTCGCCGGCTACGGCCACGACATTGCCGCCAATCGCGCGGAGGCGCGACGCCTTCTCAAGGAAGCGGGGGCGGAAGGGCTCTCGTTCACCTTCAAGAACCGCGGCATTCCCCATCCCTATGAGCCCATCGGCATCTGGCTGATCGACCAGTGGCGGCAGATCGGGGTCACCGTCAAGATGGAGATGATCGAGGCCTCGGCGTATCACCCGATGCTCAAGCGGGGAGACTTCGAGGTGGCCATGGACTTCCAGTGCGGCTTCATCGTGGAGCCGGATCTGGATCTGCCGCGCTTCATTACCAAGTCCGACGCGAACTTCGGCAGGCACAAGGACACGGTCATCGACGACCTCTTCCAGAAGCAGGCGAGGGCCACCGACCTCGAGGAGCGCAAGAAGTACCTCCGGGCGTTCGAGAAGCGGCTGCTGGACGAGGAGGCCCATGTCATCTACACGATCCAGTGGCACCGGATCATCCCGCACAGCGCCAAGGTCAAGGGGTGGACGATCACGCCCAGCCACTATCTGAACAACCAGCTCGACGTGGTCTGGCTAGGAGAGTAGCTTGGCTAGCCAAGCTACTCCTCATATCCCTCTCCCCCATCGGGGGAGAGGGAAGGGTGAGGGGGCAGTTCCCGAGGGGGCGGTTCTCGAGGGGACGGCATTCCCGGAGGGAGTAGTCCCAGGCTGAGAATATGTGGCGCTATCTCCTCAAGCGCTTCGTCCTGATGTTCCCCACCTTGCTCGGGGTGGCGATCTTCACGTTCTTCCTCATCCGGGTCATTCCCGGCGACGTGGTCGAGCTGCGGCTGGCCGGCGACCGCGGCTCGGTCTCCCCCGAGGCGCTGCAGTCGGAGCGCGCGCGCTTCGGCCTCGACCAGCCCATCTGGCGCCAGTTCGTGACGTGGATCGGGGGCGCCGCGCGGCTGGACTTCGGCACGTCCATGTGGACGGGCTCGCCCATCTGGGAGGAGATCCGGCTTCGCTTCGCGCTGTCCTTCCAGGTCGCCATCATGGCCACCATTGTCGCTGTGCTCCTGGCCATTCCCCTGGGAGTGATGGCCGCCCTCAAGCAGGACACGTGGGTGGACTATGCCGTCCGGGTCTTCTCCATCGCCGGGCTGGCCACGCCCTCCTTCTGGCTGGGCATCGTGCTGATCCTGGCCCTCCTCATCATCTTCAAATGGCTGCCCCCGATGGTCTACACGCCCTTCTGGGTCAATCCCTGGCAGAACCTGGCCCAGCTCATCTGGCCGGCCCTCGCGGTGGGCTACCGCTATTCGGCGGTGGCCACGCGCATGACCCGCTCGGCCATGCTGGAAGTGCTCCGCGAGGACTACATCCGGACCGCGCGCGCCAAGGGCCTCGTGCAGAAGCTCATCCTCACCCGGCATGCCCTCAAGAACGCCATGCTCCCCGTGCTGACGGTGGTGGCCATCGAGTTCGCCTTTCTCATCGGCGGCCTCGTGGTCACCGAGCAGGTCTTCAACCTCAACGGCATCGGGCTGCTCTTCGTGCAGGCCGTCGCCCACCGGGACTACACGCTCATCCAGGCGCTCGTGCTGCTCGTGGCCGGCATCTTCATCTTCATGAACTTCCTGATGGACATCATGTACGCCTGGCTCGACCCCCGGATCCGGTACCGATAGGAGTCCGCCATGGCCATCAATCCCGCCATCGATTCCATCGCCGACCGGCTCGCCGAAGAGCCCCGCTCGGGCTGGCTCGCCACGACCATGGACTTCGTCCGGCGCCGACCCCTCGGCGCCATCGGCGGGTTCGTGGTGGTGCTGATGCTCGTCACGGCCGCGGGAGCGGGCGTCTTGGCGCCGTACGATCCGGTGACCGTCGATTTCGGGGCCATGCTCGCTCGACCGAGCGCGGCTCACTGGCTCGGCACCGACGCCTTCGGCCGCGACGTGCTGAGCCGACTGATCTACGGCTCGCGCACGGCGCTCCTCGTCGGGTTCGGCGCGGCGCTGATCGGGGCCACCGGGGGGGCCATTCTCGGGGTGGGGAGCGCCTTCTTTGGTGGAAAGGTCGACCTCTACCTGCAGCGGCTGATGGACATCTTCCTCTGCTTCCCGCTCATCATCCTTGCCCTCGCCCTCGTGGCGATTCTCGGCAATAGCCTTCCCAATCTCATCGTGGCCATCACGATTCCCATGATCCCGCGTTGCGCCCTCGTCATCCGCTCGAGCGCCCTGGCCATCCGCGAGATGCCCTATGTCGACGCGGCCCGTGCGGCGGGCTTCAGCAACGCTCGCATCATCCTGCGGCACATGCTGCCCAACGTGATGGCGCCGTACCTGATCATGCTCACGGCCTTCCTGGGCCAGGCCATCCTGCTCGAATCCTCGCTGTCCTTCCTCGGTCTGGGCGTCCAGGAGCCGACGGCCGCCTGGGGGCTGATGCTGCGCGGGGCGGCCGTGGACTTCGCCGAGTCGGCGCCGTGGATGGCCATTTTCCCGGGGGTCGCCATCAGCCTGGCCGTCTTCGCCTTCAACCTCTTCGGCGACTCGCTCCGGGACGCCCTGGATCCCAAGCTGAGAACACTCTAGTCCTGGGCCAGGAGCTTAGAGGCTTGACACCTGCTGGGCAGGTTGATACAACTACGTGGGTTTTAGCGCCCGACGTCGCGCGCCGACGAGGAAAATTGCGGTTCACAGGGAGGCGGTAATGGCGTACATCATCGCGGAACCCTGCATCAACGTGAAAGACAAGGCCTGCGTCGAGGTGTGCCCCGTGGATTGCATCTACGAGGGCGACACCATGCTCTACATCCATCCGGAGGAGTGCATCGACTGCGGCGCCTGCGAGCCCGTTTGCCCCGTCAAGGCCATCTTCGCCGAGGACGAGACACCGGCGAACTGGAAGAACTACATCGAGCTGAACAAGCAGTTCTTCAAGGACCACCCTGGGGTCAAGCCCGCCACCAAGTCGTAGCCGCTCGCCATCACGCGAATCCACGCGGGAGCCCACCGCCGGGCTCCCGCTTTTTTTGTGCGCGCGCGCTGCCCAGCCTTCGTTGCAACGCGCGCGCCTCGATGCACAGAGGATGCGGCAGCCGCGCGTGGCGCCGCCGCGCATATGGCTGAAAACCTGCAGCGTCACTCCTGGCACAGCGCTTGCGATCGTGTTCTGCATGGCCGCCGTCGCCCCCACCCCCGATCCCAAGCCGCCGGGCTTCCACGGCGCCGTCACCGACTTCAAGCGCCGACTCATCGAGGCGACCTTGACGCAAGCCGGAGGCAATCGCACGCGTGCCGCCCGGGCGCTGGGCCTCCAGAGAACGTACCTCCTGCGACTGATGCGCGAGTTCCAGGTCAACATCCCGCCGCCGCCCGGCCCGCACGGCCGCGCCGCCGGGGTGCCGCCCGCGAATGGCAGCAACGGCGCCACGCCCGCGCCACCGAGCCCGAGACGATGACCTCGGGGAGCCGTGCTAGACTTTCTTTCCAGAGCCGACGGCCGGGTGCCGCGGCGAAAAGGAGCCTGGCGATGGCGACGTTCTCGGGAGTATGGCTGCCCATCATCACGCCGTTCATCGACGGCGAGATCGACTACGCGGGCTATGAAAAGCTGATCGACCACTACCTGCGCGCCGGGGTGGCGGGGATCATTCCGCTCGGCACCACGGGCGAGAGCCCGACCATCGACGAGGTGGAGGCCGAGACGCTGGTGGAGCGGACGGTGGCCGCGGTGGCCGGGCGCGTGCCGGTCCTCGTGGGAGTAGGCGCCAACGATACGCGCAAGGCCGTCAAGGCGGTGAAGCGCCTGGGCCGCCAGAGCGTGCAGGGCATCCTCTCCGTCTGCCCCTACTACAACCGGCCGAGCCAGGACGGGATGCGCGAGCACTTCACGCGCATCGCGGAGGCGACCGACCGGCCGATCCTGATCTACAACATCCCGTATCGGACGGGCGTCAACCTGACCAACGAGACCTTGCTCGCGCTGGCCGAGTTGCCCAACATCGTCGGGGTGAAGGATTCTTCGGGTATCATCGCCCAGTCTCTCGAGCTGCTTCGTCTGCGCCCCAAGGGCTTCAGCGTGCTCACGGGCGAGGACGCCTACTTCTACACGATGCTCGCCCACGGCGCGGACGGCGGCATCCTCGCCTCCTCGCACGTCGAGACCGGGCGCTTCCTGGCCGTCTACCAGCGCATGGTGGCGAACGACCATCACGGCGCGCATGCCGTCTGGCAGGGGCTCGAGCCGCTCGTGCCCCTCCTCTTCAAGGAGCCGAACCCCATGCCCATCAAGCACTGCTTGTGGCGGCAGGGGCTGATCCAGTCGCCCGAGTGCCGCCTCCCCCTGACGCGCGTCTCCGAGGCTCTCGCGCGCGAGCTCGACCGCGTGCCCACCGGCGCCGCGAAAGCGGGTGTGTAACGCGCCGGCAAGGCTCGATTCTCGCCGTCCGGTCAAAGAGTTTGACACTTCATAGGCTCACGGTTTGAAATGAGTCCGTGAACCAGGTGTGGATCGCCGGGGCGGGGATGACCCGCTTCGGCCGGCGCGACGAGACCCTCCCCGACCTCATGGCCGAGGCCGCCCTCTCCGCGCTCGCGGACGCCATGATCGAGCAGCCCGACGGCCTCGTCGTCGCGGCCATGAATCCCGAGGAGTTCACGGGAGCGGGCAACTACGGCTCGCTGATCAACACGCATCTCGGCCTGTCCCATGTGCCCTCCCTACGCGTGGAGACGGCGACCTCGTCGGGTGTGGCGGCCGTCTATAGCGCGTTTGCCGCGATCGCCTCTGGACTGCACAAGACCGTCCTGGTCGTGGGCGGCGAGAAGATGACCCACGTGCCGACGCCACGGGTGTCGGAGATCATCGGGCGATCCATCGATCCGCACGAGCGGAGCTATGGCACCACCATGCCGGCCCTGGCCGGGCTCATCACCCGCGCGGCCATGCACCGGCGCGGCCTCACGCTCAGGGAGATCTCCCAGGTCGCCGTCAAGAACCACGCCAACGGGACGCGCAATCCCCTCGCGCACTTCCAGGAAGCGGTGACGCTCGAGGCGGTCATGGAGAGCCGTTTCGTGGCCGACCCCCTCCGGCTCTTCCACTGCTGCCCCATCTCCGACGGCGCGGCGGCCATCGTCATGACCTCCGAGCCCGCGGAGGTGCGCATCGCCGGTATCGGGCAGGGCACGGACACGATCGCCATGCGCTACCGGAGCGATCTGACCGCCTTCGTGGCGACCCAGACGGCGGCCCAGGCGGCGTACAAGATGGCGGGGTTCGGCCCCGAGCGGGTCGAGGTCGCCGAGATCCACGACGCCTTCGCGCCCTTCGAGATCATCTCGCTCGAGGACACCGGACTCATCCCGCCCGGCAAGGCGGGGCGCGCCACCCTGGAAGGCGAGACGGCGCTCGACGGCCGGCTGCCCATCAATACCTCGGGCGGGCTCAAGGCGCGCGGGCATCCGCTGGCGGGCACGGGCATCGCCCAGATCGTCGAGCTCTGCTGGCAGCTGCGCGGCATGGCGGCCGGCCGCCAGGTCCACGCTCAGGTCGCGCTCGCCCACTCCATCGGCGGCCTCGCCACCAACAACTGGGTGACGCTGCTCGAGGCGAGGCGATGAACGTCCACACGCTGCCCGCCTCGCGCTGCCCGCGCTGTCATCGCGTGGTAGTGCCGCCGGCCCGGCTCTGCCCCGACCATCCCGTGACCATGGAGGCGGCCACCGTGTCCAATCTCGGCGAGGTGGTCTCGTTCACGACGCTTCACTCGCCACCGGAAGGCTTCAAGGCGCCGCTCCACATCGCGCTCGTCGAGCTGGACGGCGGCGCCCGGCTCTTCTGCCACGGGGAGGAGACGAAAGGCATCAGGATCGGCTCGAGCGTGGGTGTCGAATCGCTCGACCGCGTGTTCTACTTCTCCCACATGGGGTTCGCGGATCGGGCGCGCCTCTTCTGGCGGCGGGCGGGCGCCCGCGGCGAGAAGGTGGCCTCCATCACCAAGAGCGTGGTCCAGGGCATCTGGAGAGGACGGTCAAGTGGCGACAGCTAGGAGGCAGAGGAAGGTGGCGAAGACGGGCCCGTCCCCCTCATTGACTCAGCCCTCGCCTCGTCGCTCGAGGCGAGCGTCTCAGCTCGAACGGCGGCCCTCTCCCCCAGTGGGTGAGAGGGAGAAAAGAAGCCGAGCTAGGCCGCCGCTCGCGGGCATCCGCGTGCTCGACCTGACGCGCGTGCTCGCCGGCCCGTTCTGCTCGATGATCCTGGGGGACATGGGGGCGGAGATCATCAAGGTCGAGGAACCGGGCAAGGGGGACGACACGCGCGGCTGGCCGCCCTTCTCCGGCGGCGAGGCGACGTACTTTCTCTCCGTCAACCGCAACAAGAAGAGCCTGACCCTCAACATGAAAGCGCCCGACGGACAGGCCATCCTCCGCAGGCTCGTGGCCAAGGCCGACGTGGTGCTGGAGAACTTCAGGCCCGGCACCATGGAGCGGCTGGGCTTCGGCTACGACGCCCTTCGCAAGCTGAACCCGCGCCTGATCTACTGCGCCATCTCGGGCTTCGGCGAGAGCGGCCCCGAGGCCTCGCGCCCCGGCTACGATCTCATCGTGCAGGGCGAGTCGGGCGTCATGGATCTCACCGGCTTCGCCGACGGCCCGCCCGTCAAGGTGGGCAACTCCGTCGCCGATCTCGTCTCCGGCATGGCGGCGGCTCACGGCGTGACCCTCGCGCTTCTCTCTCGCGCCCGCACGGGCAAGGGCCAGAAGGTCGAGATCGGCATGCTGGACGTCATGGCCTCGCTCCTGACCTATCAGGCGGGCCTGTACTGGAACGGCGGCGGCCGGCCGGCCCGCCGCGGAAACCAGCACCCGTCCATCGTGCCCTACGAGGTTTTCCAGGCCCAGGACGCGTACATGACGCTGGGCGTGGCGAACAACTCGCTCTTCGACCGGATGTGCCGCGCCATCGGCCGGGAAGAGCTCGCAAAGGATCCGCGCTTCGATTCCGAAGCCAGCCGCGTGACCAATCGCGAGGTCCTCGTGCCTCTCCTGAACTCGATCTTCTCGACGCGCCCGGCCTCGGACTGGCTGAAGCGCCTCGACGAGGCCGGCGTGCCCGCGGGCCGGATCAAGACCGTGGCCGAGGTCTGCGACAGCGAGCATCTCCGCGCGCGCGGCATGTTCGTCTCGCTGAACCATCCCAAGGCCGGCGCCGTCACCGCCATGGGCGTGCCCATCCGGCTCTGGGACACGCCGGGCGCCGCGCAAGCGCCCGCGCCCCTCCTCGGCCAGCACACCGACGAGATCCTGACCGGTCTCCTGCGCATCCCGAGGGCCAAGGTCGACAAGCTCCGCGCCGACAGCGTGGTCTAGGACTAGACTCCCCCCGTAGCACATCCACGATCCGGTGCGGGGCGCCGCCGGCGCGTTCCCCGCGCCAAGACGGAGGTCACCCGTGCCCCAGACTCCGCATGTCGAGAAGCACTTCACCGCCTCGGAGACGATTCGGGACATCGTGATCGGGATGTCGGACGGGCTGACCGTGCCTTTCGCCCTCGCCGCGGGTCTGTCGGGGGCGGTGGAGTCGACCCGGGTCATCATCACCGCGGGCTCGGCGGAGATCGCCGCGGGCGCGATCGCCATGGGCCTGGGCGGTTATCTCGCCGCCAGGACCGACGCCGAGCATTACGCCTCCGAAGAGGCGCGTGAGAGACGCGAGACGGTCGAGATGCCGGACGAGGAGACGGAGGAAGTCACCCAGATCTTCCGGACTTATGGCTTGCCGGAGGGGATGGCTGCCAAGGTGGCGCATGCGATTCGGCGGGACCGCCGGCGCTGGGTGGACTTCATGATGAGGTTCGAGCTGGGGCTCGAGCGGCCCGACCCCAAGCGTGCCCGGGTGAGCGCTCTCACCATCGGGCTGTCTTACGTCGCGGGCGGCCTCGTCCCGCTGTCGCCCTACTTCTTCACGAGGACCCCGGCCACGGGACTCCTCGTGTCCATCGTGGTCACCCTGCTGGCGCTCCTCGTCTTCGGCTACGTCAAGGGCACCTTCACGGTGCGCCGGCCCCTGAGGAGCGCGTGGCAAACGGCGGTGGTCGGCGGCCTCGCCGCGGCCGCCGCCTTCGCCATCGCCAAGTTCATCGCCTGAGAGAGCGCCTGAGAGGGGGTCAGGTCTTGCATTGCCACATCGTCGCTTGATTTTTTACCCAGTGTTGCATTGCAAGACCTGACCCCGATCAGCCGCCGACTACGTGCTTCTCGTGGAGCGCGCTCAGGATCTCGTCGATGCCCGCGGAGGCCCAGAGGTCGAAGAAGGGCGAGGCCTGGAGGGCCCTGAACTCCCCGCGGTCGCGCTCCTTGGCCTGGGTCTCGCTCTCGCCGGGGCGGGCCGCCTGCATGTGGCCCCGCACGCGGTCCTTGTGGTAGATGGCCGGAAACTCAAAGTAGCGGTGGAGCTCCGTGAAGTCCTTGGAGTAGATGGCGACGACGGGCAACGAGGCCCACTCGCCGCCGTTCTTCTTGTTCATGAACTCGAGCATGAGATCGTGATTGCCGTCGGGGTAGGCGGCGGGGTCCGGCCGCCGCGTGCCGAGGATCTTCTTGCCGTCGCGGTTGAAGATGCGGAGCTCGAGCCCGCCCGCCTCGGCCAATCGCTGGAGCATGGGCAGGTCACGACGACAGTCCGATGACCAGTCCTCGGAGATGGCGAGGATCCTGGCGGGCCCGTTGGGCTGGGCGGCCAGCCACTTGATGGCGGCCACCTGGTGATCCGCGAGACGCGCGCGGGCGTAGCGCTCGCGAAACACGCTGCTGTTGTCCGGTCGAGAGGCGCCGATCGACCCCGCGTCGGGAAAATACCCTCCCCAGGCCTCACGCGCGAGGTTCTCGGGCGAGCCAATGTACTTCACGTACTCGTCGAAGGTCATGCCCTGGGCGAAGCGCTCGGGCGTGACCACGCTCCTAGACACGGGCAACTCCCTTGCCGGCGGCCAAGACCTCCGCGGCCTGCTTTTCGACCACCGTGCCCTTGAAGAAGTCGGGATTGACCTCGCCCCAGAAACGCACGGCATTGCTGAACATGAAGTCACGGAAGTCGCCGTCGTTGAGCAGTCCGTGCTCGACCAGCTCGTAGGCCTCGGGGACCACGTCGGTCATGTCCGGCACGTCGAAATGCCCGATGTCCGAGCTGAAGATCGCGTTGAGCCGGGCGCCCATCGGGTTCGCGCTCTTGTTGAAGGCCCAGCCATTGACGGGGTCGTCGGCCTCGCACCCGAAATAGAAGCGCGGGACGAACAGGTCACGGATGTCTTGCTTTTTCTCGATCTTGCAGCGGAAGTAGTCGTCGAGATCCTCGATGCCCCCCGTTGCCGTGGAGTTCGAGTCGCCCTCCAGCCCGTCGCCGCGGCGCACCGCCTCCACCATGGTCTCGCGTCCGTACTTCTGCGTGTACTGCAGCAGGGCGGCGCGGTCGAGCTTGCTCGGGTTGGTGCTCTCGATGGCCTGGCGGTTGCGCTTCTCCCAGTGCCCGATGAGATCGGCGTAGAGCATGCAGGCCCAGCCGACCCCGCCCTCGAGGAAGGCGAAGTTGAGGTCCGGGAAGCGACGCGTGACACCGCCGAAGAAGAGCGCCTTGCACACGGCGTGGCCGGCGGAGGCGAAGTGGCCGATGTGGTTGTAGCAGAAGTTCGACGGGGAGTTGCGCAGCAGGATGGAGCGTGCCCCGTTGTGGAAGCTGGGCGCGATCTTGAGCTCGCGGCACTTGGCCCACACGGGATCGTAGTCGTGGTCGCTGTCGATGCCGACCACGTCGTACCACTCGATGAGCTTCGCGGCGTCGGGCTTCTCCTCGAGGAGGGCGGGAATGGGCCGGCGCATGAGGCCGCCGACCATGATCACCTTGTAGCCGAGCTGTTTGGAGGCAAACTCGATCTCCTCGATCGCCTCCTCCGGCGTGTACATGGGGATGATGGCGGCGGGGATGACGCGATCCTCGAGCCCGCGGAACTGGTCGGCCGCGAACACGTTGTAGGCGCGGCAGATGGCGCGACGCTGCCGGGTGTCCTGCATGCGGTGATAGCCGAGGCCCGCCGTGGGATACACGACGCAGAAGTCGATGCCGAGATCGTCCAGGCGCTCGTACATGAGGCGCGGCAGCATCGCGGTGGCCCGGTCGAGCACGTTCTCGCACGGCGAGCCCCAGAACGCCTCCTGGCCGACCCGGCGCCGGCGGCGCTCGGCCAGCGTCATCTTGAGGGAGTTCGGGACCCGCTGGCTGGCGATGTCATAGGCTTCGACCGCCGCCTCCCCTCCGATGCGCCGAAATTCCTCCCGCATGACCGGGGCGTACTCGATCCAGTGCCCATCGGCGTCGATGACGGGATGGCTGAGACGGGAGTGGAGCTTCCGGGCCTCCGTGTGACCGTTCGTCTGCATGGACGAGCCTCCCAGGAGAGCGGGTTGAGAGATGACGTGAGGGGATGATACCCGACCAGGGCACCGTGCGCGACAGTGCCAGCGCCCTTGCAGCGCCCGGCACGGGTCGACTACGATAGCGCCCGGAGGTGTCATGAGATCACTTTTCGCCCGAGTCGGAATCGTCACGCTGGCCGCCTTGCTGCTGCTCCCCGCCCTTGGGGGGCCGGTCGCGGCCGCTCCCGAGGGGACGATGACCTGGGGGCTCCACGTCACGCTGGCTGCGAAATGGCTCGACCCCTCCGACACCGAGGCGTTCATCAACCCGTTCATGGTGCTGTACGCCATCCACGACGCGCTGGTGAAGCCGATGCCGGGAAGCGACAACACGCCGAGCCTGGCCGAGTCGTGGACGGCGTCGAAGGACGGGCTCAGCTACGAGTTCGTCCTGCGCAAGAACGCCAAGTTCCACAACGGCGATCCCGTGACGGCGGAGGACGTCAAGTTCTCCTTCGATCGCTATAAGGGCGCGGGAGCCACGCTCCTGAAGGAAAAGGTCAAGGACCTCCAGGTACTGGCCCCAAACCGCGTCCGCTTCGTCCTCAAGGAGCCGTGGCCGGATTTCATGACCTTCTACGGCACCTCCGCCACCGGGGCGGCCTGGATCGTGCCGAAGAAGTACGTGGAGAAGGTGGGCGACGATGGCTTCAAGAAGGCGCCCATCGGGGCGGGGCCCTACAAGGTGGTCAGCTTCAACCCCGGCGTCGAGCTGGTCATGGAAGCGTACGAGGGTTACTGGCGAAAAGTTCCCAGCGTCAAACGGCTGATCTTCCGCTCGATGACCGACGAGACCACGCGCGCCGCCGCCCTCAAGGCGGGAGAGCTCGACATCGTCTATCTGTTGAGCGGACCGACGGCGCAGGATATCAAGCGAACCTCCGGGCTCAGGCTGGCCGCGGCAATGCCGCCGGGCGTTCCGTACCTCGACATGCAAGAGCAGTGGGATCCGAAATCGCCGTGGCACGACCGCCGCGTGCGATTGGCGGCGAGCCACGCCCTCGACCGCAACGCTCTCAACCAGGCCGAGACGCTCGGGTTCTCGCATCCCACGGGCGGCCTGATTCCGCGGAGCCTGGAGTTCGCGCGGGCCTACGAGCCACCCGCCTACGACCCGGCGCTCGCCAAGAAGCTGCTCGCCGAGGCGGGCTATCCCAACGGTTTCGACGCGGGCGACCTGACCCCGTTCCCCCCGTTCTTCTCGCTTGCCGAAGCGATCGGCGGCTACCTCCAGGCCGTTGGCATCAAAACGCGCGTGCGCACGATGGAGCGCGCCACTTTCTTGGCCGCGTGGCGCGAGAAGAAGATCAAAGGGCTGATCATGGGACTGGGCGCCCCCGCCGGCAACGCGGCGACGCGCATAGAGGTCTACGTCCTCAAGAGCGGGATCTATTCCTCCGGCGTGGTGCCGGAGATCGAGGACCTGTACCAGCGGCAGGCCCGCGAGCTGGACCGAAAGAAGCGCGAGGCCCTCCTCCACCAGATCCAGCAGATCATGCACGACCGCGTGCTGCACGTGCCCATCTACGAGCTGGCCTTCCTCTGGGGCATCGGCCCCCGCGTCGAGGAAGCCTGCGTCGATCACATCAAGGGCTTCTCCTATTCCGCGCCCTACGAGGACCTGAAGCTCAAGGCGGGCGCTAGGTAGCGAGACGCTCGCGGAGGTAGTCGCCGATCTCCCAGGTGCACGCGAGGCCCTGCGGAATCGCCTTGGTCAGCGAGACGAAGGCGTGGATCTGCCCCGGATACTCGCGATACGTGACGTCAACCCCCGCGTTGCGGAGCCGCTCCGCGTACGCAAGCCCCTCGTCGCGGAGCGGATCGAAACCGGCGGTGATGATCAGGGTCGCGGGCTGGCCGGCCAGGTCGCTCGAGAGAAGCGGCGCCGCCCGAGGGTCTCGCCGATCAGCTTCGTCGCGCAGGTACTGTGTCATGTACCAGAGGATGCGGTCGCGCGGGATGACGTGCGCATCCTCCAGCTCGCGGTGCGACGACGTGTCGAGCCCGCAATCGAGGGCAGGGTAGATGAGCACCTGGCAGGCGGGCACGACGTCACCGGCGCGGGCGGAGAGCTGCGACACGACCGCGGAGAGGTTGCCCCCGGCGGAGTCCCCGGCAAGGCCGACGCGAGCGGCGTCGCCTCCGAGCTCGCCCGCGTGGGAGCGGAGCCATCGGTACGCGGCAAAGCAATCGTCCACCGCGGCAGGGAACTTGTGCTCGGGAGCCAGCCGATAGTCGATGGCGACGATGAGGGCGCCGGCGCGCGAGGCCAGCCGCGCGCAAAGTCCGTGATGTGTCTCCAGGTCTCCCTGCACCCAGCCGCCACCGTGGAAGTAGGCGACCACCGGACGGGGTGACGCCGACGGTCCTGCCGGGTCGTAGACTCTGGCCCCGATCGGGCCCGCCGGTCCAGGGATGCGGATGTCCTCGACCCGCGGGAGTGCCGGCGCCGGCGCGTCCATGATGCTCACCATGGTTCGGAGCTGCTGGCGAAGCTCGGGCAAGGGCGGGTAATAGCCGGGCACGCGGATCGACTTGACGAATTCGCCCACGATCTGGGCCTTCGGATCCATGATGCGTCCGCCGCGTGTGATCCGATGGCCGTCCAGGAAGCGAAGCGCTTCTTCCTCGCTCAGCATCGTGTGCGCCAGCTCCAGCGTGACTGCTGCCGCCTGCCGATCGCTCATGGGATCCTCCGTCTCATTCGTGGACGCCGGTCGCGGAGATCTCCGCCCGTGCCAAGTGTAGCCTATGCCACCCGGATGTGATCGGGCGGCCGCGACCGGCCGGACGCATGGTATCGTACCTGGCACTTCCATCTTCTCCGGAGGTCCATGATGACTCGGCGCGCTCGAATGTCGGTGATCCTCGTGTGCCTGGCGGCCATGCTCGGGACGGCTGGCGCGACCTCTGCCCAGGACAAGCCGCGCTACGGGGGCGAGCTGGTCTTCGTGGTCGCGGCCGAGCCGCCGAGCTATGACGCGCACCGGGAAGAGACCTTCGGGATGCTCCATCCCGCCGCGCCCCACTACAACACGCTGCTGCGCGTCGATCCCTTCGACAAGACGGGCACCAAGTTCGTCGGCGACCTCGCCGAGTCGTGGACCGTCTCCGCGGACAAGCGCACCTACACCTTCAAGCTGCGCCAGGGCGTGAAGTTCCACGACGGCAGCGTGATGACCTCCAGGGACGTCAAGGCCTCCTACGATCGGATCATCAATCCACCGCCCACCGTCGTCTCGAGCCGCCAGGCCCAGTACAAGAACGTGGAGGCCGTGGAAGCGCCCGCGCCCGACACCATCGTCTTCCGGCTGAAGTATCCGGAGGCCTCGTTCATGGCCGGCCTGGCCTCGCCGTGGAACTGGATCTACAAGGCCGACATCCTGGCCAAGGACCAGCACTGGTACGAGAAGAACGTGATGGGCACGGGGCCCTTCAAGTTCGTGGAGTACGTGCACGGCTCGCACTGGCTCGGCAAGAAGAACCCGGACTACTGGGACAAGGGCAAGCCCTACCTCGACGGCTACCGGGCCATCTTCATCCCGGATGCCGCGGCGCAGGTCTCGGCCATCCGTGGCGAGCGGGCCATGATCCAGTTCCGCGGCTTCAGCCCGCAGCAGCGCGATTCCCTCGTGGCGGCGCTCGGCAACAAGCTCACCGTCCAGGAGAGCCCGTGGAACTGCTCGATCCAGGTCGCCCTGAACCAGCAGAAGAAGCCCTTCGAAGACAGACGCGTGCGACGGGCCCTGACCCTGGCGCTCGACCGCTGGTCAGGCTCGAAGGCCCTCTCGCGCATCGCCGTCGTGAAGGAGGTGGCGGGCATCCAGGTGCCGGGGACGCCGTGGGCGAGCCCCACGGAAGAGCTCGTGAAGCTGGCGGGCTACGGCACCGACATCAACGCCTCGCGGGCGGAGGCGAGGCGCCTGCTGAAAGAGGCGGGCTACGAGAACCTGTCCTTCACGCTGCTCAATCGCGGCGTACCCATGCCGTACGAGCCCGTGGGCATCTGGCTCATCGATCAGTGGCGCCAGATCGGCCTCAACATCAAGCAGGTGGTGCTGGAGTCGGCCTCCTGGCTGCAGGCCCAGAAGAACGGCGACTTCGAGGTGTCCACCAATGCCCCGTGCAATACCATCGTCGAGCCCGACCTGGACCTGCACTGGTTCCTGACCACGTCACCCGTGAACTTCAGCAAGCACAAGGACACGGTGATGGACGACGTCTACACGAAGCAGTCGCGCGCCACCGATCCGGAAGAGCGGCGCAAGCTGCTCCGCGCCTTCCAGAAACGTCTCTACGACGAAGAGGTGCACTACATCCACACCTTCCAGTGGCACCGGATCGTCCCTCACCTCAGCAAGGTGCGCGGCTGGACGATCACGCCCAGCCACTACCTGAACAACCAGCTCGATACGGTCTGGCTTGGTGACTAGCTTGGCAGCGCCAAGCTAATCCTCATATCCCTCTCCCCCATCGGGGGAGAGGGCAGGGTGAGGGGGCAGGGGGGGGGCAGTCGTTCACCCTCGCTTCCGGGCCAGCGCGCCGAGGGCCCCGAGAATCTTTCCCGTGGGCCGCGCGAGCTCCTCGAGGATCGAGAAGTGATCGTGACGCGCCACCGGCAGATACTCGCCGGGCAGCCCGTGCTGCTGCCACGCGCGGGCGTATTCCTCTGATTGTCGAATCAGCTCCGGCAGCTCTCCGAGCCCGACGGTGACGACCAGCGGCGATGCCCCCGAGGGGAGATGGAGGATCGGGCTGTTGCGAGCGGCCTCGGCCTCGTCGAGCCGGAGCTTCTCGTTCAGGTAGTTCAGACGTATGGGCTCGAGGTCGTAGATGCCGCTGATGGCGATGCCGCCGGCCACGCGCCCGTCATCCATCGCCATCGCGGTCAGGTGGCCGCCCGCCGAGTGCCCCGTCACGAACACGCGACCCGGATCGCCGCCGAACTCCTTCGCGTGGTCGATCACCCACGCGACGGCCGCGCGCACCTCCGCGACGATCTCGTCGAGCCGCGCCGCCGGCGCCAGCGTGTACTCCACGAGGGCCAGGTTGAACCCGGCGTCGAGGACGCCCTCGCCCAGGAAGGCGTACGGCTCCTTGTCGTTCATCTGCCAGTAGCCGCCGTGGATGTACACGAGCGTCGGCGCCGGCGGCATCCCGCACTCGAAGACGTCCAAGCGCTGCCGCGGACCCGCGCCGTAGCGGACGTCGATCGAGCCGCCCCGAGCCTTCCGGAGCCTGTCGCTGCGGGTCGCCCAGTCTGCGACGTACCGATCGCGCGCGGCCTGGCCCACGGCGGCGGTGTTGTTGTACGCGGCATCGAGCGCCGCCCGATCCATCCCTCGGTAGAGCATCGTCAGCCTCGCTCTCGGGCCAATTAGATGCGCCGGCTGTTGTCGTCCGGCTGGTAGCGGTACTCCATGTGACGCGCCGTAGCGCGTGCGATTGCATCGCCGTGGTACCGTGCGACCACGCGGAGAGCCATGTCAATCCCGGCCGAGATCCCGGCCGACGTGAGCACGTGCCCGTCCTCGACTACGTGGAGCTTCTCTTCGACGGTCACGGTCGGGAACGCCTCGCGCATCCACGGCAGGGAACGCCAGTGCGTCGTGGCCCGTCGACCGTCGAGGAGGCCGGCCTGGCCGAGCAGCATCGCGCCGGTGCACACCGACGTGAGCGTTTCCACGGTCTTGCCCCGGTCGGCGATCCATTCGAGCAGGCGCTGGTTCTTGATCTCGCTGCGCGTTCCCCGACCGCCCGGGACCACGAGCACGTGGAGAGGCGCGCACGCATCGATCGGGGCGTCGGGGATGACGCGCAAACCGCCCGTGGCGACGACCGGCTCGGCGCTCTCGGCGACGAGCAGCACCTCGAAGGGCGACGGCTCCTCGCGTCGGCGCTCCTCGTCGAGGCGGGTGACGGAAAAGACTTCGAAGGGACCGCAGAAATCGAGGACTTCGACCTGCGGGAAGATCAGGATTCCGACACGCTTCGTGGCCATTGGCTAAGCTCCAGGCGCCCCGGCGCTCGCCTCGAGCCGGGCGCGCAGCCGCTCGCGCTGCTTGGCCACGATGTGAGGAGGCGCCGTCTCCGGCGAGCCCGCCGAGAAGGGCGGCTGCGGATCGTACTCGATGCCGAGCTGGATGCTCTGCGCCACCTCGTCGCCCGCGATGCGCGCGGCCAGCGTGAGCCCCATGTCGATCCCTGACGAGACTCCCGCGGCGGTGATGATCTTGCCCTGCACGACCACCCGTCTGAGCGTCGGACGCGCGCCCAGCTCGCGTAGCGTCTCGAGGGCCGCCCAGTGCGTGGTCGCCTCCAGGCCCTTGAGCAGGCCGGCGGCGCCGAGGAGAAGCGAGCCCGTGCACGTCGAGGTCGTCCACTGGGTGGTCGTGTGCGCCTCGCGGATCCAGTCCAGCAGGGGATTGGGCGTCATGAGCGCGCGCGTGCCGAAGCCTCCCGGCACCATGATGATCTCCGGGTGCGGGACGGCGGAGAGCGGGTCGGCGGCCACGAGCGTGACCTGCTTCGTGTCGGTCTGGTACGGGCCCGCCGTGACGGCGACGAAGCGCACGCGATAGCCCGGGAGGCGCGAGAGCACCTCGTAGGGGCCGATGGCGTCCAGAGCGGTGAAGCCGTCGAAGAGCGGGATGGCGATGTCCATGAGATCTCCTGGGCTCCGCCTCACGAGGCCGTGGCGCGGCCACGCGGGACGGCGCGGAAATGACGGCGATAGCTGCCGGGGGTGACGTGAAGCGCGCGCCGGAAGGCGCGATGCATGGTCTCGACGCGCCCGAAGCCGCAGGCGATGGCGATGTCGGCCACGCTCCGCCCCGTGGTCTCGAGCAGACGGCGCGCCCCTTCCACTCGCTGGGCCTCCACGTAGGCGGCGGGCGTCACGCCGATCTCCCGCCCGAAGGCGCGCGCGAAGTTGCGCGGGCTCATGCGCGAGCTCTGGGCCAGGGCGGACACCGAGAGATCGGCGTCCAGGTGGTCAGCGATGAAGGCCTGCAGGTCGCGCAGGCCGCGACGCTCGGCGAGCTGGGCCGAGAGCTGCACGCTGAACTGGGACTGACCGCCCGGCCGGCGGAGAAACATCACGAGCCAGCGCGCCACCTTCAAGGCGAGGTCGCGGCCCCGGTCTTCCTCCACCAGCTCGAGGGCCAGATCCATCCCCGCGGTCACGCCGGCGGAGGTCGACACCTTGCCGTCGCGGACGAATATGGGATCGCGCTCGACGCGCGCGGAGGGGAAGCGCTGCTGCAAGGCGTCGCAGGCGGCCCAGTGGGTGGTGACACGCCGGCCGTCGAGGAGCCCGGCCGCGCCGAGCAGGAACGCGCCGGTGCACACCGAGCTGATCCGGCGCGCCCGCGGCGCCGTCCGCTTGATCCACGACACGAGCGGGCGATCCCGCATGGCTTCACGGGTGCCGAGCCCGCCCGCGACGATCAGGGTGTCGATGGGGCCCGTGATCTGACCCAAGCTGCGCGCGGCAACAAGTCCGACCCCGCTCGAGGTCCGCACCGCGCCGGGCTTGGGCGCCACCACCCTCACGGCATAGGGCGGGGGCGCGCCGGCGAGCCGGTTGGCCATGGAGAAGACTTCCAGGGGACCGGTCACGTCCAGGATCTGCACGTCGGGGAAGGCGACGATGACCACGGGGAGCGGCCCGGCCGTCCTCGCCAGCCTCACGGGAGGTGTCGATCGCATGGCCCGAGCATGCCGCGATCGGGCCGTGGCCGCAATGCCAATGATATGGCGAATCCTGCCACGCGCCGGAGCCCGCGGGACGGCTGTGGCATCATGAGCCCGCGAGCTTGGGGGGATGGCGGCGGGACTCGGATCGGACCTCGAGGAGGAGGGGCGATGACGGGAAAGCTCGAGAAAAGGGTCGCGGTCATTACCGGCGCCGGCTCCGGGATCGGTGCGGCGACGGCGCGACGCTTCGCCAAGGAAGGGGCGCGCATCGTCATCGGCGATCTGAGCGGCAAGCGTGCCGACGCGGTCGCCGGAGAGATCCAGGCGACCGGCGCGCGTGTCGAGTGGCTCAAGATGGACGCCGCCGATCCCGACGGCGCGCAGGCCTTGGTGTGGCGAGCGATGGACGCCTTCGGCCAGATCGACATCATGATCAACAACGCCGGCTATGCGGAGGTGGCGCCGCTCGAGGAGATCACCCTCGAGAGCTGGAACCGGGTGCTGGCCGTGACGCTGACGGGCACCTTCCTCGGGATGAAGTACTGCCTGCCCGTGATGCGACGACAAGGCAGCGGCGCCATCGTCAACACCGCCTCGATCTCCGGCACGGCGGGCGACTACGGGCTCTCCTCCTACAACGCCGCCAAGGCGGGCGTGATCAACCTGACGCGATCGGCGGCGATCGAGAACGCGAAGCACGGGATCCGCGTGAACTGCGTGTGCCCGGGGACGATCGACACCCGGGCGCCTCAGCTCCTGGGCGGGGACCGCGCCGACGAGATCCGCCGCAGGCAGGCGGCGGCGAATCCCGTGGCCCGCATGGGTCAGGCCGACGAGATCGCCAACGCCATCTTCTTCCTGGCCTCCGACGAGTCGTCCTTCATCACGGGCGCTGCCATCACCGCCGACGGCGGCCTGACCGCCCACACCGGCCTGCCCCCGTTCTGGCGCCTCGGCGACAGCGCCTGACAGGCTCAGGTCAGCGGCACGATGGCCGAGAGCCGGGGCTCGTTGCCGACCACACGCGTGACGTGCCCCTGGCCCGTCAGGTCCTCGGCGAGCACGATGTCGCCCGGCCCCACTCGAGCGACGGTGCCGTCGCCGACCTCGATCTCCGCGGTGCCCGACAGGGTGATCGAGTACTGCCGCCTCGGGGCGCAGTGCCATTCGAGCACGTAGCCCGGAGGGAAGACGCGGAAGGCGATGCCCGATGCGGGTTGCATCGGGGTGCCCTCGCCGTACGAGCCCTCGACGTCCTTGAAGGGCTTGAGGGCCATGGGCTCCTCCGCGATGTGAGACTTCCCGTCCGCCCCGCTGTAGACGCGCCAGATCTTCGGCATCAAGTTCTCCTCTCGCGTGATGGTCCGAACAAGGATACGATTCCCGCGGGGAGGTGTCGATGCTGAGAGTGACGCAGGACCTCGTGCTGCCCACCGCCATCACGGGCTCGTATCCGCGCCCCCTCTGGTTCGACGAGAGCCTGCGCGGCCGATCGTTCAAGTCCGCCCTCGGCGATTCGATCTTTCGCGAGCAGTATCTCGATGCCGTCGCCGCCGTGATCAATGCCCAGGAGGCCGCGGGCCTTGACATCGTGACCGACGGCGACACGCGGTTCGATCTCGCCGTGGGGGGCAAGTCGTGGTTCTTCTATCCCATCGAGCGTCTGGGTGGCATCGAGGGCCACCGCGACACGTCGCGAGGCTGGATGCAGCGGCACGGCCTTCGCCCCGGCAAGATCCTCTGGGAAGTCCAGGAGGCCTATCAGCCCGGCGTGGTCAAGAGCCGGCTCACCCGAGGACCGCTCGAGTACGCCGCGCTCTGGAAGGTGGCCCAGCGTCTCACCGACAGGCCCGTCAAGTTCGGCGCCATCTGCGCTCCCGCCCTCTCCAGCATGCTGTGGGACGAGCACTACGGTGACGAGAAGGCCCTGATCTACGATCTCTGCGACATCATGAACGCCGAGTTCCGTGAGCTGGCCGCCGCCGGCTGCCCCCTCATCCAGGTCGAGGAGCCGCCGCACCACGGACGCACCACGCGGCCGGACTGCACGGATGCCGATCTCGAGTTCCTGACCGAGGCATTCAATCGCCAGCTCGTCGGGGTCGACGCCGAGATCTGGGTGCACACGTGCTGGGGCAATCCGAACCAGCAGCGCGTGTACTGGGAGCCTCCGAGCTACGAGCGCGCCCTGCCGCATCTCCTGCAGCTCGACGCCGACGTTATCACCTTCGAGTGCGCGAGCAGTGACGGCAAGGATCTCCCGCTCTTCGGCAAGTACGCGACGGAGAAGAAGATCGGCATCGGCGTGATCAGCCACTGCAACACGGTGGTCGAGCCTCCCGAGCACGTCGCCCGTCTGATCCGCCGCGCTCTCGAGTACATCCCCCCCGAGCGGCTGGTCGTCACCACGGATTGTGGCTTCGGCCGCGAGGGGTTGAGCCGGCGCATCGCGTACTACAAGTGCGTGGCGCTCGTGGAGGGCACCAACATCGTGCGGCGCGAGCTGGGCGTCCCGGAAGCCCGCGTGCGTGCCGCCGATCCCCGCCTGTGGTTCGCGAGCGGCGCGGACTAGCCCGGAGCCTCGCGCGCCCCACTCTTGATGGACCACGAGGGGTCAACGTTCATGGAACAGGCGACATCGGCGCCCCACACGCTTCCGCCTCTCCCTCCCGAAGTGATCGAGGAGGAAATCCGCAATCTCGAGGAGCGTCGCCGGTGCGTCTTCAGCGATGCGGGCGCGCGAGCCTCCGCGGGCAACCCTGGAAGCGGAGCGCAGGATGCGCCGCCGGCTCACGCCGCGCCCGCCGATGATCATGCGCGCGCGCTCGGCAGGCTCTTCGGCGCCGCTCACCGGTTCAAGGCATGCGGGCTGGCCCTGTCCGGCGGCGGCATACGGAGCGCGACGTTCAACCTCGGCGTGATCCAGGGACTCGCCGAGCACGGACTGCTGAAGTACCTCGACTATCTATCCACGGTATCGGGTGGCGGGTACATCGGGTCGTGGCTGCATGGGGTCATCAAGAACCGCCACGACGGAGACCCCAGAGAGGCCACGCGGTTCCTGTCTCCGACGGATCACCCTGTACCCGGCTCCCCCGATGATGACCCGGTGAGCTTTCTGCGCAAGTACAGTAACTACCTCGTGCCGCGACCCGGGCTTTTTGCCGCGGACACATGGGTGATCGCGATCATCTGGGTTCGGAACGTGCTGCTCAATCAGCTGATCCTCGCCCCCACCGTCGCCGCCGTCGTCCTCGTCGCGCTCATCGGCGGCCTCGTTCCGCAGGTGCCGCGAGAGAGACTCTGGGGGGCGCTCGGGCCGTGGTTCGAGACTGTCGCGGCGGCGGTGGCCCTGGGTGCCCTGACGGGCGCCGTGTGGATCATGGCCACGAACCTCAAGGCGGTCGTGCGACAGGGCTTGCCCTCACCCACGCCCTTTGAGAAGACGCCCGGCGAACAGCAGGCGGAGCGTCTCAGTCCGCTGATCGCGCCCCTCGCCTTCGTGGCGTCGATCCTGATCGCCTGGGGACTCCTGGGCGCGTGGCATCCTCGGCTCGACGTGGTCGACCTTCCGGCGTTGGGGAGCTGGCTTCGCGACTTGCGGGTCAATCTGGCCGTGCTCGCCATCGGGGTGTTGGTCCTGCTCGCCGTGATCCAGCTCAGGGGCGGCTTCGTTGCCGGGTTCATGTCACGACATTCGAACCAGAAGGGATGGGCGAGGCTCCTCGCCTGGCTGCAAGCGGCGTGGATGGTGCCCGTGACCGCCGCCTTCACAGTCGGGCTGCTCACCGCCATTCCCGTCGTACTGGGCGCGGGGCGCTTCGGGGAAGCGCTGCCGTGGGTCATGGTGGCGCTAGCCCCGCCGCTCGTGTCCCTGGGCTTCCTCTTCGGGGTGGGGCTGCTCATCGGCCTCATGGGCGCGGACTATCCCGACGCCGCGCGCGAGTGGATGTCTCGCGTGGGATCGATGATCGCGCTGCTCAGCGCTGTCTGGATTGCTCTCTTCGCCATCGCCGTCTTCGGTCCGTGGGCGGTGGCGGCGCTGCTGAACAGTTACACCACCATTGGCGTGACCGCCCTCACCGGCTGGCTGGCCACCACGGTCGGCGGCGTCCTGGCCGGTCGGAGCGCGCGAACGGACGGGCCCGATGCCCAGCGCTCGTCTCGCATGATGGGAATCCTGGCCGGTATCGCGCCGACGGCATTCATGGTCGGCTACGTGCTGCTCATCTCAGCATCTCTCCACGTCGCGCTCCAGTGGGCCAGCGGCACGCCGGCGCGCGTTCGCGACAGCGGAGCCGACCCGCGGGCCGTCAGGACGTACGACGTCGAGATCTCGGCTCCGGGCGGTGGCTCGAAGGTGCGCCTCGACGTCCGCCCCGAGCCGCCTCCCGGATGGATCGCGACGGCCTTGCGGCCGGTGGCGAAATTCGAGAGCCAATACTGGCCGGCCCTGACCTTCGGACCGCTCAAGGAGATTGGACCTGGTTCGTTCCGCAGGGCAGGCGAGTGGGGCAAGTTTGTCGGACTCCTTGGTCTTCTGGCCGGCGGCCTGGTGGTGGCCGTGATTGCCTCCACCCGGATCAACATCAACGAGTTTTCGCTGCACCATTTCTACAAGAACCGCCTGGTGCGCTGCTACCTGGGGGCGAGCAACAGCAAGCGGCGAAAGCCGAACCGCCTGACCGGCTTCGATCCATCTGACGAGTTTCGGCTCGCCTCGCTGCGGCCCATCAACGATCCGCCGTACCTCGGCCCCTTCGCTCTCGTGAACGCGACCCTGAACCTGAACGCCGGATCCGAGCTGGCCAAGCAGGAGCGCAAGGCCGCGTCGTTCGCCTTCAGCCCGACGTTCTGTGGATTCCTGCCCGCGGCATCAAGGAGAGATCTGGAGCTGGTCAAGCAGAAGCGGGGCGAGTTCGAGACGAGCGGGTATGTTCCCACCCTGGGCTACAGCCATCCTGATGGTCCGGAGATGGGGACGACGGTGGCGATCTCGGGGGCGGCGGCGAACCCGAACATGGGATACCACACCTCGGGATCGATGGCGTTCCTGCTGACCGTGTTTGACGCCCGGCTCGGATGGTGGCTGGGCAATCCTCGCTGGCGCGGCCCCAGCCGGTATCCGGGCCCGGTCTTTGCGTGGACGTATCTGATCGCCGAGCTGCTCGGCCAGACCACGGGGCGCAGCCGATTCGTCAACCTGAGCGATGGCGGCCACTTCGACAATCTCGGGCTGTACGAGCTGGTCCGCCGACGCTGCCACTACATCATCGTGGGCGACGCCGAGGAGGACGCAAAGCTGGCCTTCGAGTCGCTGGGCGGGGCCATTCGCAAGTGCCGCGCCGACTTCGGTGTGGAGATCGACATCGACCCCGAGCCGATTCGCATCGTGAACGGACGGAGCGGAGCGCACTGCGTGATGGGAAGGATCCTCTACCCGGAAGGGGCCCGCGGATATCTGTTCTATCTGAAGGCGAGCCTGACCGGCGACGAGCCATCGGATGTGACGGAATACCATACCCGCTTTCCGGAGTTTCCTCATCAGAGCACGGCGGATCAGTTCTTCTCCGAGTCGCAGTTCGAGAGCTACCGGAGACTGGGGCTGCACGTCGTCCGGGCTGCGCTCGAAGGTGTCGCGCCGCCGCCGCTCCCGGGAAGCCCTGGGGACCTCGCCGGGACGTTCAAGGCGCTCGAGGAGAAGTGGTACGCGCCCACTCCGGTGACGGCGGAGGCAGCCAGCCGCCTGGCCAGCGCGTATGCGGCGCTGATGCGATCCCTGAGCGCGAGCCCCAACCTCGCGGCGCTGGTGCGCGAGCTGTTCCCGGAGGGAGGCGCACAGGGTCAACCGTCCCCACCGACGGCACTTGATGGGGCGGCCTTCGCCGCCGCCGTCGAGGTGATCCAGCTCATGGAGAACGTGTACACGGAGTTCGAGCTCGAGCACCCGGCGAATCAGGCGAATCCGCGAAACAGGGGATGGATGATGCTCTTTGGGCGGTGGGCGAGAAGCCCGATCCTGTACAGCCAGGTCTGGGCGGCCGTGCGCGCGGACTACAACCCTCTGTTCCAGCGTTTCGTGGATGACTTGCAGCAACGCGGCGGGAATTTCGCCGAAGTGCCGCCGCGCCCGTAGGTGAGGGCCGCTCCGAGATCTGGGAATGGCAGTGCCGTCTTGACACGGGCGCGCCGCTCGGCAACAGTGGTGGCATGAGCCATCGGGGATTGACCTTCGGCATCTTTCTGGCACCGTTTCACCGCGTGGGCGAGAATCCGACGCTGGCCATCGCTCGCGACATGGAACTCCTCGAATGGCTCGATCACCTGGGCTATGACGAGGCGTGGATCGGCGAGCACCACTCGGCGGGCTGGGAGCTCATCGCCTCGCCCGAGCTGGTGATCGCGGCCGCCGCCGAGCGCACGCGACACATCATGCTGGGCTCGGGCGTCACCAGCCTGCCGTATCACAATCCGCTGCTCGTGGCCCAGCGCTTCGTGCAGCTCGATCACATGACGCGCGGCCGCGCCATGCTGGGCTGCGGCCCGGGCGCGCTCGTCTCGGATGCCTACATGCTGGGCATCGAGCCCGTGACGCAGCGGCAACGCATGGACGAAGCCCTCGGCGTGATCATGGCGCTCCTCCGCTGCGAGGAGCCGGTGACCATGAAGACCGACTGGTTCGACCTGCGCGAGGCGCGGCTGCACCTGGCGCCGTACACCGATCCGCACTTCCCGATCGCCATCGCCAGCACCATCACGCCGTTCGGTGTGCAGACGGCGGGGAAGTACGGCGTGGGCGTGCTCTCGCTCGCCGCGGGCTTGCCGGGCGGGCCGGAGGCGCTGGCCGGCCAGTGGCGCCTGGCCGAGGAGACGGCCGCGGCGCACGGAAAGACCATGGACAGGCGGCAGTGGCGGCTGGTCACCAACGTGCACGTGGCCGAGGACGACGAGCTTGCCCTGCGCCAGGTGAACGTGGGCGAGCGCCACGAGACCGTCACGTATTTCGAGGAGACGCTGGGACGGCCGCCGGGTCGGTCCGATGATCCGCTCCGCGAGGGCGTCAAGATGGGCACCACCCTCGTGGGCTCGCCGGACACGGTGTCCAAGGGCATCGAGCGCCTGATCCGCCTGAGCGACGGCGGCATTGGCGGCCTGCTCTTCCGCGCCCACGAGTGGGCGCCGCGCCACGAGACCCTCAAGAGCTACGAGCTCTTCGCCCGCTACGTCATGCCGCGCTTCCAGGGCTCGATCGACACGGTCCGGGGCTCCAACGACTGGGCGCGCGCCAACCGCAAGGGCATCTTCGGCCCCAACGTCGAGGCCGTGCGCCGCGCCTTCATCGATGCGGGCCGCGAGGTGCCCAAGGGTTTCGAGGCGCGCACGGCGGGCGCCCGCGACATGCCGGTCGAGGACGACACCTCACCTTCCCGCGAAAAGCACTGAGCCCGCGTCTGCGGTCTCGCTGCCAAGGAGATGGCATGAGCGCACGAGGTATCGCCATCGCGCTGTTTGCCCTGGGGCTGGCCGCCTGCGCCACCACGCTCCCTCCCAGCGTCAGGGTGGCCGATATCTCGGCCCTGGCCGGAACCTACTCGGGCCGGCTCAAGGAAGTGAGCCAGCTGTCCCGCTCGGCCAGACTGGTCGTGCAGCCCAACGGCAACTTCGAGCTGACGGCCAGCGAGCCCCGCGGCTTCAGGACCCTCGGCGTGATGGTGCTCGAGCCGGACGGGACCTTCAAATATCTCTACAACGAGTCGAAGGGCGAGGGAAAGGTCCTGAGCGGCAAAGGAGTCGTCCACGAAGGCGATGGACGGCGGGTGCTGGTGCTGACGCACGACGATGGTTTACAGACCATGACAGTGTCCCGGAGCCTCCCCTAGCCACCCGCGAGCCACGCCAAGGGTATATGGCAACGGAAAGCCCGCAGTCGGAGCCACCGCCGCAGGTCGTGCTGTACCATCTCGCGACCGGACACTACATCTCGCGCGCGCTCTGTCTTGCCGCGAAGCTGGGGATCGGATCGTGCCTACGCAGGCGAGGGTGAGCGTGATCGAGGGGGTGAGCGCGGAATGAGCTTCACGCGTCGTCGTCTGCTCGGAGTCACGGCCGCCACGCTCGCCGGCAGCGCGCTGCGCCCCCGCGCCGCGCGCGGGCAGACCCCGAAGCGCGGAGGCACGCTCACCATCCGCGCGTGGGATCCGCCGTTCTTCGACCAGATGCTCAGCACCGCGTATCGGGTCCAGATCCCGATCAGCTTCACGCACAGCCGGCTGATCCGCCACAAGGCCGGACCGGGCGTCCCGCCCACCACCTTTCCCCTGGAAGGCGACCTCGCCGAGTCGTGGTCTCAGCCGGACGAGACCACCTACGTGTTCAAGCTGCGCCGGGGCGTGCGCTGGCATCCCAAGCCGCCTGTCAACGGCCGCGAGCTGACCGCGGAGGACGTGCGGTACACGGTCGAGCGGTTCCTGAGCATCAAGGGCAACCCGAGCGCCTACATGCTGAAAGCGGTGGGCCGCGTGGAGGCGGTGGACCGCTACACGGTGAAGTTCACCTTGAAGGAGCCATTCGCGTGGTTCCTCGACGCCCTCGCCAATCCGATGGCCGTGGCGATCGTCGCCCGCGAGTGCGTCGAGAAGTTCGGCGATCTCAAGAAGCCCGAGGCCGTTGTCGGGACCGGCCCCTGGATGCTCGAGAGCTATCGCCCCAACGCTGGCCTCACGCTCGTCCGGAACCCGAGCTACTTCGTGTCCGGCCTGCCTCACATCGATCGCGTCGAGCTCGCCGTCGACGAGGACAACGCCTCGCGCATGTCGGCGTTCCTCGCCGGGAAGTACGACCTGGGCTGGGAGTTCCCCGGCACGATCAACCGCACGGACTGGATCCAGATCAAGGACACGCTGAAGCGGGTTCGCCCCCAGCTCCGGACCGCGGAGTTCTCCAGCAACGTGGAGACGCACATCTCGATGCGCACCGATCGGCCGCCCTTCAACGACCTCCGCGTGCGTCAGGCGATCTCGCTCGCCATCGATCGCCAGGGCATGATCGACGCGACTCAGGAGGGCGTGGGCATCTTCAATCCGGCCGTGCCGGCGGCGCTGAAGGAGTGGTCGCTGCCCATCGCTCAGCTCGGCGAGGGCGCCAGATACTTCAAGCACGACCCGGCGGAGGCGCGGCGCTTGCTGGCCGCGGCCGGGTATCCGGGCGGCTTCCCCGGGAGCGTCTGCTTCACGACGTACGGCTCCACGGTCCTCACGGACAACGCCCAGCTCATCTTGAAGTACCTCAAGGACGTGGGGATCGACGCGAAGCTGGACCAGCGCGAGTACGGATCGTTCATCTCCTCGTGCTACTTCGGCAAGTTCGATTCCATGACGTACGGCCCGCAGACGCCGTTCGTGGAGCCCGACAGCTTCGTCTTCGGCATGTACTACCCGGGCGAGCAGAAGAACCAGAGCCACGTCGACGACCCCGTCGTGACCGACTTCCTGATCCGCCAGCGACGGATCGCCGACCCTGTCAAGCGCCGCGAGGTGCTCCACGACCTCCAGCGCTATCTCGCCCGCCAGCAGTACTACGTGCAGATCCCCTCCGGCGTCTACATCGCCGCCTGGGATGGCGCGCTGAAGAACTATGGGCCCAACCTCGGCTACGACTACGGCGGGCGTCTCCTCGCCGCCTGGCTCGAGAGGTGACGCGGATGCAATTCGGCTGGCTGACCCTCGGGCTCTCCCCGTCCTCCGACGGAGACTACACGGCCATCCACGAGCAGGTGGCCCAGGCCTGCTTCGCAGAGACGGCGGGGTTCGACGGCATCTGGCTTACCGAGCACAACTTCACCGGCGAGAGCGTGTACTGCGATCCCATCCCCTTCGCCAGCGTGGTGGCCGCCCGCACGTCGCGGATCCGGATCGGCTTCGCGGTCATCCAGCTCGCCCTCCGCCACCCCATCCGGATCGCCACCGAGCTGGCACTCCTCGACAACCTTTCCGGCGGCCGCCTCGACATCGGCGTCGGGCACGGGACCAATTTCAACGAGTACGAGTTCGTCGGGTTCGGGCTGCGCAGCCACGACAGCCGGGAGCGGATGGCCGAGACCCTGGAGGTGATGGTGCGCGCGTGGACGGAGGCGCCGCTCGTGCACCAGGGGAAGTTCTATCAGCTGAGCCTGCCCGAGCTTCGCCCGCGCCCCTTGCAGCGCCCGCACCCGCCGATCTGGCGCAGCGTCTCCTCCGCGGGCTCCGTGCAGGAGTGCGGCCGGCTCGGCGCGCCCATCATGATGGCGCGCATCCCGCTGGCGCGCGTCCCCGAGCGGCTGGCCCTCTACGAGGCGGGCCTGGCGGAGAGCGGCCTCGACGACGCGGCCCGGCAGCGGCTCCGTGAGCAGGCGGCCCTCTGGCGCTTCGTCCACGTGGCGGAGAGCCAGGCCCAGGCCGAGGACGAGCTGACGGCGGCCCTCCTCGAGACCCGACACCACATGGTCCACGCCCGCGCGACCCTCAACCCGCCCGACTACGAGGTCGACGTCTCACGCGTGAACCCCTGGAACGATCCCCGGGTCGCGGACGACGTGGGCGTCCGGTACTCGCTCGAGAACGCCACGCTCTACGGCACCGCGGCGCGGGTGGCCGAACAGATCGCCGAGCTCCGCGACACCGGCGTGCGTCACGTCCTGTGCCAGATGAGCTTCGGCTACCTGCCGCACGAGCGCATCCTGGATTCGATGCGGCGCTTCGGCGAGCGCGTGATGCCGCGCTTCCGCTGATCAGCATGGGGAGGCTTCGGACATGGGCCAACCTCGGGAATCCTGGATGACCCGCCCGAACCATCACCTCATCGTCCTCCTCGCGGCTGCCGCGCTGGTCCTGGCCGCGGCGACAGAGGCCCCCGGCCAGCCGACCGGCGAAGCCGTCATGGCCTGGCACGTCACGATCGCGCCGACCTGGTTCGACCCGTCCACGGCGCCTCCCCAGATCACCCCGTTCGGGATTCTCTTCGCCCTCCACGACGCGCTCGTCCGCCCCCTGCCGAACCAGAAGATGGGCAACAGCCTGGCCGAGTCCTGGACGGAGAGCCCCGACGGGCTGGTCTACGAGTTCAAGCTGCGCCGAGGGCTCAAGTTCCACAACGGCGATGCCCTCACCGCCGAGGACGTGAAGTTCAGCTTCGAGCGCTACAAGGGAACGGGGGCCAGGGAGCTGCAGGCGCGCGTGGAGAGCGTGGAGATCCCCGACCCCCTCACCGTGCGGTTCCGCCTCAAGGCGGCCTGGCCGGACTTCATGACCTTCTACGGCACCACGGCCACCGCGGCGGGAATCGTCGTGCCGAAGAAGTACATGGAGAAGGTTGGCGACGAGGGATTCAGAAAGCATCCGATCGGAGCTGGTCCCTACAAGTTCGTCAGCCACATGCCCGGCGTGGAGGTGGTGCTGGAGGCTTACACCGGATACTGGCGGCGGGTGCCCAACGTCAAGCGGCTCATCATGAAGAGCGTGCCCGAGGGCACCACCCGCGTGGCCATGCTGAAGAAGGGCGAGGCGGACATCGCTTACGCTCTCGACGGACAGGAGGCGGAGGACGTGAGGCGGGACCCCCGTCTCCTCCTGGTGGCCACCCGTCACGCCTCCATCTTCTGGATCGAGTTCGCGGACCAGTGGGATCCCAAGTCGCCGTGGCACGACAAGCGCCTGCGCCTGGCCGTCAACCATGCGCTGAATCGCAAGGCCATCAACGAGGCCGCCTGTCTGGGCTTCTGCCCGCCGGCCGCGGTGATCGTGCCCCGCGTGATGGACTACGCTCTCCAGGTGGAGCCGCCGGCCTACGATCCGCAAAAGGCCAGGCAGCTGCTCGCGGAGGCTGGCTATCCGCGGGGCTTCGACGCCGGAGAGTTCGTGCCGATTCCCCCCTTCTTCACGGCGGCGGAAGGCGTGATCAACGACCTGAAGGCCGTGGGAATCCGCGTGAAGATGCGGCTGGTGGAGCGCGCGACCTTTTACGCCGAATGGCGGGAGAAGAAGTTGCGCGGGATCTTCCTGACCGCGGTCGGCAACTCCGGCAACGCGGCCAGCCGCGTGGAAGCGTTCATGTACTCCAAGGGGAGCTACTCCTACGGCGGCTACCCGGACATCGACGAGCTGTTCCTGCAGCAGGCTCGGGAGCGGGACTCCGCGAAGCGTGAGGCCGTCCTCCATCGCATCCAGCAGCTCGCCATCGACCGGGCGATGTTCGCACCGCTCATGGATCTCCGCGCCCTGACCGGCATCGGGCCCCGCATGGCCGAGCACACCATCAACCTGGTGCCCATGTCCGCCTTCCCGTCGTACGAGGACATGCGCCTCAAGTAGCCCGCAGGTCGCTGAAAAAGGCCCATCTGCTTCGTTGGCGAGGGCGGCGGCACCCGCTCAACGTACGTGGTAGTTCGAGCTGAGGGGCGCAGCCACGAGGCGAGGGCTGAGTGAGAGTACGCCTCGGGGTGCCGCCACCCTCGCCGCCTCGCATCCGGACCTTTTTGAGCAACCTGCTAGTCCGTCGGCAGCCTGCGGGGAACGATCGGCGGATTATGTTTTCAGTCGGGGATCGAGAACGTCGCGGAGCGCATCGCCGAGCAGGTTCATGGCGAGCACCGTGACCATGATGGCGAGGCCCGGAAAGGTCGAGATCCACCAGGCTTCGCGCAGGTAGTCGCGCCCCTCGCTCAGCATCCGCCCCCATTCGGGCAGCGGCGGCTGGCTCCCGAGCCCCAGGAAGCTCAGCGCGGCCGCCGACAAGATGGCGGTGCCGAGGCCGAGGGTGGCCGTCACGATCAGCGGCGCCACCACGTTGGGAAGGACGTGGCGGGAGAGGATGAGGGCGTCGCCGGCGCCGATGGCCCGGGCCGACTCCACGTAGAGGTTCTCGCGCGCCGAGAGCACGCTGGCCCGGACGAGCCGGGCATAGGTCGGCACGGCCGAGAGTCCCACCGCGATCATGACGTTGGTCAGTCCCGGCGTGAGCACGCTCACGATGGCGAGGGCGAGGAGAATGCCGGGAAAGGCCAGGAGCACGTCGATGACGCGCATCACGATGCCGTCGAGCCAGCCGCCGTAGTAGCCGGCCACGAGGCCGATGGGCGCGCCGAGCAGGGCGGCGATGGAGACGGCGATGAGCCCGACGGTCAGCGAGATGCGCGTCCCGTGCAGCACGCGACTGGCCACGTCGCGGCCGAACTGGTCGCTGCCCAGCACGAAGCGCGGGCCGGGAGGCTGGAGCGCGTCGCGAACCGAGGTCTTGATGGGATCGCGCGAGTTGAGCAAGGGCGCGCCGACGGCCAGGACGACGAGCGTGCCCAGGACCATGAGGCCCACGATGGCGCCCCGCTGGCGCGCCAGCCTTCCCATGGTGCCGCGCCCGGGGGCGGGCGTCGAGGAGACCGGGCGCTCCAGCGCGATGGTCGAGGTCGCCATGTCGCGCTACCCGAGCCGGATCCGCGGGTCGGCGACGGCGTAGGTGACGTCGACGATCACGTTGATCAGCACGTACACCGTGGCCACGAAGAGCACGGTGCCCTGCACGAGGGGAAAGTCCTTGGCGAGGATGCCGCCCACGATCAATCGGCCGAGCCCGGGCCGGCTGAACACGGTCTCGACGATGACCGTCCCGGCCAGGAGATTGCCGAACTGCAGCCCGAAGATCGTCAGCACGGGAATGAGGGCGTTCTTGAGAGCGTGGCGGAGGACCACGCTCCAGCCGGCCAGACCTTTCGCCCGGGCCGTGCGCACGTAGTCCTGGCCGAGCACCTCGAGCATGCTCGACCGGGTCAGCCGGGCGATGATGGCGGAGGCGATGGCCCCCAGCGTGACCGCGGGGAGAACGAGGTGGAGAAAGTCCCCGCCCCCCGTCGCGGGGAACCAGCCCAGGTGTAGCGAGAAGGTGAAGATCAGGAGCAGGCCGAGCCAGAAGCTCGGCATGGAGACGCCGAGCAGCGCCACCCCCATGGACGCGACGTCGAGCCACGAGTTGCGGACGAGGGCCGCGATGAGCCCGAGGGGAATGCCGAGAGCCACGGCCACCGCCATGCTCGCCAGGGCCAGCTGGGCCGTGCTCGCGAGGTTGTCGCCGATCTCCTGGGTGACGGGCCGGCGGCTCCGGATCGACGTGCCGAGGTCGCCCCGCAGGGCATTGCCCACGAAGCGCCCGTACTGCTGGAGCACCGGCTCGTCCAGGTGAAGCTGGGCGCGCATGCGCGCGATCTGCTCGGGCGTGGTGACGAACTCGGCGAGCATGATCTTGACGGGATCGCCGGGCACGAGGAACAGCATGCTGAAGACGGCCAGGGTCACGCCGAAGAGCACGGGGGCGACGGCGAGCACGCGGCGGGCGATGTAGATCAGCACGTGGGGGCTGGCCCCGCCACGCTAGCGGCGGGTGGTGGTGGCGTCGCTCAGCACCGGGTAGGCGTTGAAGTTGTACTTCACGCCCTGGACATTGGCGCGGAACGCCCACACCGCGAGCTCGTCGACGAGGGGCACGGTCAGCGCCTCGTCGAGGGCGAGCTTCTCGATCTGCAGGTAGACCGCGCGGCGCTTGACGGGATCGGATTCGCGGCGTCCCTGCTCGAGAAGCTGATCGAGCTTGCCGTTCTTGACGCACGACCAGTTGAAGTTCTGGCCGACGAGCGAGGAGTGGAACAGCGCGTACAGGCCGTCGGGATCGGTGGCGCGCAGGAACATGACGGGCCCGTGGGTCGCACAGCGGTAGTTGTCCTCGTACCAGGGCGGCCGGGCCTGGGCCTTGATCTTGACGTCCACCCCGACGTCCCGCAGCGAGGCCTGGATCAGCTGCGCGGTCGGGTCGGCTCCGCCGCCGTACTCGATGGCGTTCAGGATGATCTCGAGGCGCTGACCACCCTTGGTCCGGATGCCATCGGCGCCGGGCGCCCAGCCCGCCTCCCCGAGCAGGTCCCTCGCCTTGGCGGCGTCGAAGGCAAAGGCCTGTCGCAGCGACGGCTCGTCGAGCATCACGGCGGTGAGGGGGGCGAAGGCCTTCAGACCCGTGCCCTTGTACACGGTGGCGAGAAACGCCTCCTTGTCCACGGCAAAGTTGATCGCCCGGCGGACTTTCACATCGTCGAGCGGGGGCTTGGTCGTGTTGAGAAGCCAGATGCGGGGCACGCCTGGCCACGGCATCCGATCGACCCGCATGTCCTTGCTGCTCTCGAGACGGGGCAGGGACTGGGCGGGAACGAGGTAGATGCCCTGGGTCTCGCCGCTCTCGAGGGTCGCCACCCGCGTGCCCGCCTCCGGGATGAACTTCCACACGATCGCCTCGAGGAGGGCGGGGCCACTCCGCTCGCTCCACGGCGCCTTCCGGTTGTAGGCGGGATTCTTCACGATGGTGGCGTGGTCCTTGGCGACGTAGTCCTTCATCATGAACGGCCCGGTGCCCACGGGCCGCGTGTGCACCTGGTCGCCGCTCTCACGCACGGCCTTGGGCGACACGAGGCTCAAGGTGCCCGCCGCCGCGTAGGTCAGGAATGGCGCGTAGGGCGTCTCGAACGAGACCTGCACGGTGAACTCGTCGAGGACCTTGGAGCCGGCATAGCCGGCGATCTGCGCGCGCGAGGAGCCCGGCTTGAACTTGGGGTCGACGATCCGGTCGAAGTTGAACTTGACGGCGTCGGCGTTGAAGGGCGTGCCGTCGTGGAACTTGACGTCACGGCGGAGCTTGAAGGTCACGCTCCGCCCGTCCTTCGACGCGCTCCACGACTCCGCCAGCCACGGCTGGAGCTTGCCGTCGCGGCCCTTGTAGAGGAGATTTTCCGTCACCGACGCGATGATCTGGTAGGTGACTGCCGACGGCGAGGCGTGAGGATCGAGGGTCGGCGGCTCCTGGTCGAGTCCGATCACCAGCGTGCCGGGCGTGTCGGCTGCCCCTGCCGGAAATCCGGCGAGGACAAGTCCGACGACGGCGGCAACCGCACCGACCCACCGCATGTGGCTCAAGCGCATCGTGCTCCTCCCGTGGACCGGCCCGGTGCAGGCTGGCGGCTTTCTGGCCGAAGAGATAGCGGGCGACCTTGACGGAGGCCGCGACGTAGCCGGGCTCGAGGTTCTCGATCTTGCCCTGGACCCGCTCGTGGAGACGGGGGAGGGCGTGGAACGGCACTGCGGGGTAGGCATGATGCTCGGCGTGATACGGCATGTTCCACGCGAAGAGGCGGACGAGGGGCAGGGTGAGCGTGGTCCGCGTGTTCTCGAGGCAGTCGCGCGTGAACGAGCAGGCCGTGTGCTCGGCCAGGAGATACGGCCGCAGGAACGCCTGGCCCAGCATCCACGGAACGATCCACACGAGGAGCGCGATGGGTGAGCCGGCCAGCGTCGAAGCTGCCGCCACCGCGACGTAGACGGCCAGGTACGCGCGCGCCTCGATGATCAGGGGCCGCCGCTCCGGGGGCGCCATCCACGGCCGATCCGCCCGGCCGATGGCGAGCCGCAGGATGTCGCCGACCCGGCGGACGAGGTTCGGGATGCCTGTTAGCACGAAGAGGTAGGCGGGCAGGGACTCGGGCTTCGAAAAATACAGCTCGGGATCCCGCTCCCGATCCTGGGTGAAACGATGATGCTCCCAGTGGTAGACGCGATAGTTCCGGTAGGGCCAGAAGGTCAGTACCCCGGTCAGGGTGCCGACGGCCACGTTCAGCCAGCGGCTCCTGAAGGCCGTGCGGTGCGCCGTCTCATGGAACGCGCAGAAGGTGAACGCCAGCGCGTAGCCGTGGACGAGGAGCAAGGGCAGGACCCACGCCGTGGACCGCAGCTTCCAGAGCAGGGTGCCGGTGATCGCGAGCACTCCGAAGTGCCACAGAGTCCGGAGGAGGGCCGGCCCGTTGGAGCGTGCCATCAGATCATGAAGAGCTTCGCGAGGAAGCTGGTGGGCGGTGAACCGGACGAGCGCGTCGTCTCTCATAGTCTCTTGTTACTATCTCCCCGGTTGCTCACGCTTCCGCGATCGACCAGCACTAATCTTCGCCACGTCGCGCAACAATCGCAGCGCCTGGTATTGAGCGGGCACACACCGGCTTGCCGGTAGGTGTCCGCTCGATGGAAGGTTAGGCCGCTGGATCGAAGACGAGTTGTATGTCGTGTTCAGCGCACCATTGCCTCAGCGCTTGTTCTGTTGCTTCCTTTTCAAAGTCGTACCAGGCTTCGAGAACACCGCGGTCTTCGACCAGATCCTTGAACCGGCCATACGCCCCGCGGCTGTGGAAGTAGCCTATCACTCTGTCAAGTTCTTTGGGGAGGCGTTGTTCGATAAACGAGAGCGCGAGTTCTCTGCCAAGGTCCAGATCGTTCTTATGCGGCAGGGCAAGGTATCTGTCTGACGTCTCAAGGTCTTCCGGTAGCTCCGAATCGAGGTCGATTGCGTCGGAGATGCAGTGAAGAGTGCCACTGTCGAGGTTGATGAAGGCTCTGCTCTCGTGGGGTCTACCGTAGCTTGCGAACTCGTACGCGTCGAGGAACTCGGACCACCTGACTGAGACCATGGCGTTGTTTGAGCGGCCTAACGCTCAGTATCTTGAGAGATTCCTTGACAGCGCCGGCAACTCATAGGTCCTCTACACTTGGAGGGGTTTCGCCTCTTCTGAAACTTCCCTCGAGGATTTACGGGCGACCTTAGATTACACCGACTCGCCTGAGAGAGGCGGAAATGGGGTCAGGTCTCACAATGTGACATCGGCCCTC
>WNGK01000616.1_pt1 | contig 45478 bp, 48 predicted proteins | sample 5400601 | NCBI WGS metagenome assembly WNGK01 (sample SAMN13153376, study PRJNA577476) | soil metagenome | isolation source: 60 cm soil or saprolite under Garry oak tree replicate 1 | place: USA:California | collected 2016-06-15 | reverse complement strand
CTGCGAGCCGATGTGCATCTGCACGCCGACGATGTCGATGCTGCGCATCTTGGCGGCACGTTCATAGACGGCTACCGCATCTGAAAGCGCGATGCCGAATTTATTCTCGTGCGATCCGGTCGCGATGTATTCGTGCGTGTGCGGATTGACATCGGGGTTGACGCGCAGTGCGATTGGCGCGCGCGTCCCGCGCCTGCGGGATTTGCCCGCGATTTTGTCGATGTATTCGAGCTCCGCTTCGCTCTCGACATTGAAACTGTAAACGCCCTGTTCGAGCGCGTATTCGATTTCGTCGCGCGCTTTGCCGACTCCCGCGAACGTGCATTTTTGCGGATCTGCACCAGCCTTAACTGCGCGAAAAAGTTCGCCGCCTGAGACAATGTCGAATCCTGCGCCCGCTTCGGCGAGCAATTTCAAGATTGCCCGGTTCGAGTTCGCTTTGACCGCGTAGCAAATGAGACGATCGAGCGGTGCGAGGGCGGCGTCGAGGCGAGCGTAGTGATCGAAAATCGTGCCGGCGCTATAAATATAGAGCGGTGTGCCAAACTCCTCCGCCACTCGCGCAAGATCGACATCTTCGCAGTAAAGTTTTCCCTCGCGATACCGAAACGAGTGCACCGAGAAATGTAGCGAGGTTTCTATCAAACGCCGAATCGAAACATCGAAAGGGCATCGAGGCTCTCGGGACGGAGTAATCGCGCCGCTGGACAGTCTTCGGCGGTTGGATTACGAGTGCGCTACCGCACGAACATGGACGCGACAAAACTTTACTTCCTCGTATTTGGTGCGCTGACGATTGTCGGCGGGATTATCGGTTACGTGAAAGCCGGCAGCTTGCCATCGATCATCGCCGGCGCGATTACGGGCGTGTTACTGCTCGTCGCCGGATTACTGCTGCCGGAACATCGGGCCGCCGGAATCGCCACCGCATTCGTTGTTTCTTTTGTGCTTGCGGCGCAATTCGTCCCCAAATTCATCCGCACCGGTAAAATGATGCCCGCCGGGATGATGTCGATCTTGAGCGTGATCGGCCTCATCGTGGCGATTGTCGCCTGGTTGAAAAAGTAAATCCGTGGCAAGGCTTCGTCTCGGCACGTTGCGAAGGCTGGCGGTCCTTTTGGCGGCCGCGATTTTCGCCGCGATTCTCTACCGCTGGATCTCACAGGAACGGTTGCGGTACTTCGCGCCCCGGGAAGTCCCGACTTGGCCAACGCCGGAGCCGACGCCGCCGCGTCCGCCGCCGATTGCCGGCAAGCTCGACACCGGCCGTTTGTTTAACGGCATCACACTTCACTCCAGCGTGGAAACGGTTCCGGGCGCGGACGCTTCCACCGAACGCGTCGATCCGGAAAGTTATGTTCTCGATCTGAAATTAAACGCGCGCGTGCCAACGCCGAATCGGACGATCGAGGAGCTCGCTAGGGTAACGCCGCGATTGCCGGAACTGTTACCGGGCCTTACCGCGATGGCGGGTCCGGATTCGGTCTCTCCCCTTTTTACCGAGCTCTACAACACGAAAGTTAAAATGCTTCGCGAAAATCTTGTCCGGCTCGATCTGGTCCTGTCACGTCACAACTTTTTCGATTGCCAAACCGTTTTGCAATTGCGACACCCGCAGAGCCATCGCAAGGCGCTCCTGCTGCAAGCCGACATGGACGTCGATGCGGACGGCTCCGATGGCGACCGGATGCCGATCGGCACCGGCGCGCCCACCAATTTCAAACCGTTCACGAGTTTCAAGTGGCAGAAGAAAACCCCGGCGCCCAATCCGTATCTCGCCGCAACAGAAGAGCGATTGAAGCACGCGGAAGATGAGTTTGCCGCCAGAACCACTGCAGCCGACGGCAAGCGGGATCTGCGTAGCGCGGTTACGCAATTGCGCGCGGAAGTCGCAACGCTGAAAAAATACAGCTTTCTTATTGGCATGACCGATCCCTACATCGTCATTCCGGGCTCGTTCACGCATGGACGCGACGCCGCAAAAACGGGCGATTACGCGCTCGTGATTTTCGGAGATGGAATTTATCCCGCGATTGTTGGCGACATCGGACCGAACGATAAAGTGGGCGAAGCCTCATTTCGGATCGCGAAACAAATTAATCCACAGGCGACGCCTTATAATCGGCCTGTGAGCGATCTCAAAGTCACCTATCTGATTTTTCCGGGAACAGCCGATCCGCAGTTCGGTCCGCCCGATTTGGAAAAACTCCAAGACCGGTGTCAGAAGTTGACCGACGAAATCGGCGGCGCGACTGTCCAGCTGCATCGCTGGGAAAGTATTATTCCTCCTCCGCCGACTCCGACGCCTTCGCCGACACCAACAGTTTCGCCATCGCCGACATCGACATCTTCTCCAAGGCCGGCCAGTCCGCCTGCTGCATCACCTTCAGCGACGTTCGCGTTTCCGATCTCGAGCCCGACACCGGGCAGGTAAATACGGCTGCGAGGCGTGCGAAGCGCGAGGACGCCAGCCGTTTGCGTGGCTGCCCCGCTTGGATTCGAACCAAGAATAACGCCTCCAAAGGGCGCTGTGTTACCGTTACACCACAGGGCAAAGAGTCAGCGATCGGTGAATCGCTGAGTTTAAGTGCAGACGGTAGCGCGCTCGATTGCGCGCGCAATTATTCGCCGTTTGGTTTCGGCAGCCGAATGTCGACGGTGGTGCCTTTGTCGACAACGCTGCGGACGGAAATCTTGCCGCCGTGTGCCTCGACAATCGCTTTCGCCACCGCCAGGCCGACACCATTTGTTTGCAAATCACCGCAACGTTCGAAAGGTTCAAACAGGGTCGGCATCGCTTCGGGCGCAATCCCTCTACCGGTATCGGAAATTCGCAGCATTACCTGCTCGTCGATGGCATCGATGGTAAACGTGAGGGTGCCACCCCGTACCATCGCGTGCATCGCATTCTCGATCACGTTGCCAAGTGCGCGGACAAACCGTCCGAGGTCGATGTCGATGTTGCCTTGGTAGCGAATATGTTTGACGAATTCGATGTTTTTGCTCGGGAGGAAATGAAGCGATTGGCGATTCACTTCGTCGAGCAGGCGCCAGATTGAAACCAATCGCTTGCTCACTGATACCGAACCGCGCGTGTAATCGAGCAAATCCAATGTCATTCCGAGAATGCCGTTGACCGTATCAGTGAGCATTTTACTTAGCTCGCGCAGATGCGCATCGACCGATTCAGTTGTGATCAAGTCGGAACAACAACGGGCAATGCAAACTGGATTTTTCAAATCGTGGATCATCGCGTTCGCGAGAGCGCCGGCCACGCGGAGTCGTTCCGCGCGCATGGTTTCGCGCATGAAATGGTTGTTTACGCTGCGGACCCGCGCCGTGATGGCGCGCGGAAAATTCATGTGTAGGCGGCTGGGTGAAAGTTCGAGAATCTCTTGAAACGTGTCTTCCGTGAGCGCGCCGATCAGTGCCGGCTCCACCGCAGTCGCGGTGGTTGAATGCGGCTCGCCCGCCAACAGCGCAGTTGCGCCAAAGTCGACAATCTCATCAGGTGCGAGTGGTTTTCGCAGAAATCCTGCGATGCCAGCCTTCATCAACCGGTCGAGTCGATCTTGTCGAATAAATCCAGTGCACAGAACAACTGGCATGTCGGCTCGAATCTCGCGCAGCCGATGAAACGTCTCTTCTCCGTCCATGAACGGCATTGTCAGATCGAGCAGAACCAATTGGAATGCCTGCGGCTGTCGCCGGAATAGATCGAGCGCTTCAAACCCCGATTGCGCGGTCACGACTTGGTAATCTGCTTCGCTCAGTAGTCGCTTGATTAAAACCAGGGCCATCTGTTCGTCGTCTACGACGAGGATGGTTCGGCTTGGCGCGCGGCATTTCGCTGATCGTCTTTGGTTTCAGGAACGACGCCAGCTCAGGATGCATGAGTACTTTTTGGTTGGCGCCCCCAGCCTGCTCGGCCAATTGCGCGGCGACTGCTTCCGCGCGATCAATGCTCGAGCGCAGCATGTTGAGGTACTGCTCCGAGCCTTCGCAGCCTTCCCACAAGTTGCCAATCTCCGCGCTGGTACCGGAAATGATCTGCAACAGGTTGTTCAATTCGCTGGTCGCTTTTGAGACCGATTCTTTCGAAACGGACTTACGTCGGTGTGCCGATGAGCCTTCAGAGTTCACCATTGCTCCTTGCAGCATTCGGGATGCCCTTTTTCATGGAAAATTGTAATCCTGGCAGTGTGCCAACATGGCGCGCTCGGAGCGAGTCTTGGTTGTCTGAAATCCCGTTCGCAATCCAGGCGAACCGCCGTATATTTCTAACCCCTGTTTATGGACGAGCTTCGTGTCGAAAACCTCCATGTCGCCATTGACGATCAGCAGATCGTGCGCGGCCTGAGTCTGGCCGTTCCCTGTGGCGAAGTGCACGCCCTGATGGGCCCAAACGGCTCTGGGAAAAGCACGCTTGCCAAAGTCATGGCCGGTCATCCTGATTACCACGTGACCAAGGGCAAGATCACCATGGATAGCGAAGATCTGCTCGCGCTCGAGCCTGACGATCGCGCACGCAATGGCCTCTTCCTCGCGTTCCAATATCCGAGCGAAGTTCCTGGTGTGACGATTGCCAATTTTCTCCGCGCCGCACTTCAGTCGCGTTTGCCCGAAGGCGAAGAAATGGAAGCGACCGAATATTACGCGAAGCTTTACGAAAAAATGGAACTACTGGGAATGGATCGCTCGTTTACTTCGCGCGCGGTCAATGAAGGTTTTTCCGGTGGCGAAAAAAAGCGGACCGAGATTTTGCAGCTGGCCATGCTCGAGCCGAAGTACGCGGTGCTCGACGAAACCGACAGCGGACTGGACATCGACGCGCTCAAGACCGTCGCCCACGGCGTGAATTCATTGCGCGGCTCCAAAATCGGGATACTTTTAATTACCCATTACCAGCGTATCCTGAATTACATCGTTCCCGACCACGTGCATGTGATGGTGCAGGGCCGGATCGCGCGCAGCGGCGGGAAGGAGCTGGCGCTTGAGCTTGAGGAACGGGGTTACGATTGGGCGCGCGCGGGAGCGGATGAAGCAGTTCTGATGAGATAGGATCGACAATGAAAACTGGAACCAAAGCCGTCGATATCGACCGCAACAAAGGCGATTTCGCATATCCCGAAGTACACGTCCGAGACGCGGGCCGCGGTCTGAGCGAAAAAACCATCCACTACATCTCCGACGTCAAGGAAGATCCCGATTGGGTCCGCGAATTTCGTTTGCGAGGATTGAAAACATTTCTCGAGAAACCATTGCCGACGCATTGGGCGAGCAAGGATTTGGAGGCAATCGATTTCGACAAGATCCGTTACTATCTCGCGCCAGGTACCGGTGCGAAGCGCAGCTGGGAAGAAGTGCCGGAGGACATCAAGCGCACTTTCGAGCGACTCGGCATTCCGGAACAGGAACGAAAATTTCTCGCCGGCGTCGAAGCCCAATTCGACAGCGAGGCGGTTTACTCAAACATCAAGAAAGCGGTCGGCGAGCAAGGCGTCGTTTTCGTCGGCTCGACCGAAGGTCTAAAACATCATCCGGAGATTTTTCGAAAGTGGTTCGGCAAAGTCATTCCGATCGGCGACAACAAATTTAGCGCGCTCAACTCGGCCGTGTTCAGCGGCGGCTCGTTCATTTACGTGCCGCCCGGCGTCAAAGTGAAACATCCGCTCCAGGCTTATTTCCGCATCAACGCTGAAAGTTTCGGGCAATTCGAGCGCACGCTCATCATCGCGGATGAAGGCAGCGAAGTCACTTACATGGAAGGTTGCACCGCGCCGAAGTTTGAGACCGTAGCGCTGCACAGCGCGGTCGTCGAACTCGTCGCGCTCAAAGGCGCCAAACTCCAATACATCACCGTCCAAAACTGGTCGTCCAACGTTTTCAATTTGGTGACGAAACGCGGACTGGCGCACGAAGACGCCGAGATCAAATGGATCGATTGCAACATCGGCTCGCGGCTGACAATGAAATATCCGGGCGTCGTGCTGAAAGGTAGAAAATCACGCGGTGAAGTGCTCTCGATCGCTCTCGCCAATAACGGTCAGCACCAGGACACCGGCGCGAAAATGATTCACGCCGCCGATGAGACGACTTCGAACATCATTTCGAAATCGATCTCCATTGGAACCGGTCGCGCCACGTATCGCGGACTTGTCCACGTTCCGAAGCATTTGAAGCATTGCAAGAACAACACCGAGTGCGACGCACTGCTCATTAACTCCACCAGCCGCACCGACACTTATCCGGCGATCACCGTTCGCGGCACCGGCAACTCCGTGCAACACGAAGCCAGCGTCAGCCAGGTCAGCGCCGAACAAATCTTTTATATGCAGCAACGCGGCTTGAGCAAAGCCCAGGCGATGAGCTTGAGCGTGAACGGATTCGTCAACGATCTCGTCCGCCAATTTCCGATGGAATACTCGGTTGAGCTGAAGCGCCTGATCGAGCTCGAGATGGAAGGCTCGGTCGGATAACTTTTCTCGCCTAACGAACTCAAGGAGCGGCGGTTTCCAAACCGCCGTTTCTGTCTAAAAGATCGACAATGTCCTCAATCGCTCATGATGAAACCGTAAACTCGAAGGCAATTCTCTCTGGTCCGGTCGAGTCGCGCGATTTGCCCGATTGGTTTCGGGAACAACAGGCCGTTGCGTGGGAAAACTTTGAATCGATTCCGCGACCGACCCGCAAAGATCAGCCCTGGCGCTTTTCCAATGTCGATCTTCTCGATCTCGCTCCATTCAAATTCAGCAGCGAGCTTTCGGATGATGATCGCGCCAATGTTCTAAAGTATTCGCGCGGCCTGGACGAGTTCGCGGCGCGTCTGATTTTTGCCGGCGATCAGCTGATCGAGCGCAATGTTGTTTCTGACGACCTGAAGAAGCGCGGTGTGATCTTCCAGCCACTGGAACGTGCGATGATCGAGCACGCCGATCTTTTCCGAAAATATTTCATGTCGCAACCGGCGGTCCTTGGCTCGGCCAAGTTCGCGGCGCTGCACAAAGCACTGGTGTCGAGCGGAACATTTGTTTTCGTTCCGCGCGGGGTCGAGATCGAACAGCCGATCGAGATCTTTCACTGGTTGCGCGGCGAAGGGGTGTCCGTCTTTCCGCATCTGTTGCTCATCACTGACGAATTGGCCAAGGTTACCGTCGTAGAGCATTTCCGCTCGTGTGATCCGCGGGCGAGCGGCTTCGCTTGCGGAGTAAACGACTTGATCGCCGGCCCGGGGGCCAAAGTCACTTACGTGTGCGCGCAAAACTGGGGCGACAAAGTCGTTGCGCTGCAAATGAACACGACCGCGGTCGATCACGACGCGTCCGCCATGAGCTTAAATCTCAATCTCGGCTCGAGATATTCGCGGTTCGAGAGTCTCAGTCGATTGGTTGGCGAAGGCGCACGGAGCGATTTGCTCGCGGTCGCGGTTGCCACGAACGAGCAGGAGTTCGACGCCCGCACGTTGCAGGATCACATCTCGCCGCACACCGCCAGCGACCTCCTTTACAAAAACGCGCTCGACGATCGCGCCCGTTGCACATTTGGCGGCCTCATTCGCGTCGAACCGCACGCCCACTTCACCGATGCTTATCAAAAAGTTCGCAATCTCTTGCTGAGCGACGACTCCGAAGCGAACTCGATGCCAGGCTTGGAAATTCTGGCCGACAACGTCCGTTGCACCCACGGTGCCACCTCCGGCCAGATCAACGAAGAGGAAATGTTTTATCTCCGCTCCCGCGGCATTCCCGTTCCCGTCGCCCTACGTCTCATCGTCACCGGTTTTTTAAACGAAGTCGTCCAGCGCCTCGATCAGCCCACAATCGCCGATTATTTGAATCAGCTGATCGACCGAAAGTTTGCGCATAGCCAATAGCTCCCGACCTGTTGCCATTCTCCGAGAATTCCTTTGCATCGTTCCGCGGCGGCGGTGTATTTTGGTTCCCCTTTCGACCACCATGGACGTAAGCGGACATATCGGCGCAATCCTGAATCAGAAGGACGGCAAGGTCTTCTCAATCGCGCCGGACGCGACGGTGTTCAAAGCAATCGAAATGATGGCGGACAAAAACGTCGGCGCGCTGCTGGTAATGAACGGTGAGAAGCTGGTCGGGATCATTTCCGAGCGCGATTACACCCGAAAAGTTTTCCTCCGCGGCAAATCGTCCAAGGAAACACGGGTGGATGAAATCATGTCCGGCGATGTTACCACGACCAAGCCGCAGGAAAGCAACATATCCGTCACCTGCCGGTGGTCGATGGCGGCAAAGTGATCGGGATTATTTCCATCGGGGATTTGGTCAAGCACGTCATCTCTTGCCAAAGCGCCACCATCGCGCATCTGGAAAGCTACATCAGCGGTGGGTATTCCGGGTGATGCTTTAGACTGCCGCCAGAGAGGGCGGCAGCTACAACCGCCAGACTGTCTTTCCACCGACGATCGTTCGCACCGCGCGGCCTTTTAATTTCCAACCGTCGAACGGCGAATTGCGCGATGCGGATTCAAACTTGTCGATCTTAACAGTCCATTCCAAATCCGGATCGATCAACGTGACATCGGCCGGCGCGCCGACTGACAGCGTTCCAGCGTCGAGCTTGAGCAATTTCGCAGGCTCAACTGTGTACATCTCGATCAAACGGACGATGTCGATCTTGCGATGCTTGTGGACGAGTCGATCGATGAAAATCCCAAGCTCCGTTTCCAGACCGACAATTCCAAATGGCGCCTGATCGAATTCGACTTCTTTTTCGAACTCAGCGTGCGGCGCGTGATCTGAGCACAAGATCGACAATGTGCCGTCGGCAATTCCTTCCAAGATTGCATCGACATCCTCTTTCGATCGCAACGGCGGATTCATTTTGTAATTCGCGTCGAAATTTTGAATCGCTTCATCTGTCAGTGCGATGTGGTGCGGGCAGACTTCGCCGCTAATTTTCACGCCGCGTGCGCGCGCTTCGCGGAGCAAATGCACACTTCCAGCCGCGCTGATGTGCTGGCAATGAATGCGATGGTCGCAAAGTTCGGCCAGCAAAATATTCCGCATCACAATCGCCTCTTCGCCCGCGGCTGGCCATCCGGGCAAACCGAGCAGCGTGCTCCAGTAACCTTCGTTCACGACCCCGTTACCGACCAAATTGTAATCCTGACAATGATCAAGCACTGGCAATCCAACCATGCGCGCGTACTCGACCGCGCGCCGCATCAATTCATGATTTTGCACACAATGACCATCGTCAGTGATCGCGACCACGCCGGCCCGGCCTAACGAACCGATCGGCGCGAGTTCGTCGCCTGCAATATTTTTCGAGATCGCGCCGGTCGGCAAAACATTGACGCATGCAGTAACGGCAGCGCGGTCGTTGACCCAGGCGATCGTGGCCGGATTATCCGCCGCCGGTGAAGTGTTCGGCATGCAAACGATCGTCGTGAATCCGCCTGCAGCCGCCGCGCGCGCACCCGATTCAATCGTTTCTTTGTGACTGAACCCCGGCTCGCGCAGGTGCACGTGCATGTCGATCAATCCGGGCGCAACGATCAATCCCTTCGCGTCGACCGTTTCCGCCTTCTGATTTTTGATGGCGGATTGCTCGGCGATTTTTCCATCCACAATCGCAAGATCGAGAACCTCATCTCGCTTATTCGCGGGATCGATCACGCGGCCGCTGCGAATAAGGGTCGCGCTCATGTAGCGATTCCCCCGCAGAGATAAAGAACGGCCATGCGGACGGCGAGGCCGTTCGTGACTTGATCGAGAATGACGCTCTGCAAGCCGTCGGCGACTTCGCTATCGATCTCGACACCGCGATTGATTGGTCCCGGATGCATGACGAGGCAATCGGGCTTCAATAGTTTCGCGCGTTCTTTCGTCAGGCCGAAGAGCGTGGTGTATTCGCCGATCCCGGGAAAATATTCTTTGCGCTGACGCTCATGTTGGATGCGCAAAAGATTTACCACGTCTGCAGTTGGGAGCACCTCGTCGATCTTGTACGAAACGGTGACGCCGAGTTTTTCGAACTCGCGCGGAACGAGCGTGCTTGGTCCGACTAGCGTGACCCGCGCGCCAAGTTTGGTCAGGCCGAAAATGTTCGAGCGCGCGACCCGACTGAACAAAATGTCGCCGACGATGACGATGTGCAGTTTGTCGACCTTTCCGCGCCTCTCGCGGATGGTGTAGATATCGAGCAGTCCTTGAGTTGGGTGTTCGTGCGCGCCGTCGCCGGCGTTGATCACGCTCGATTTTAATCGTTGCGCGAGAAATTGCGGTGCGCCCGCTGAGCTGTGCCGCAAGACCAGAATGTCGGCGTGCAAAGCTTCGAGATTTCGCGCGGTGTCTTTAAGCGTCTCGCCTTTGGTCAGGCTAGAGGTGGTTGCCGAAATATTGATCACGTCTGCGCTGAGGCGATGCGCTGCCAGTTCGAACGAAGTTCGCGTGCGCGTGCTCGGCTCGACGAAAAAGTTGACCATGGTTTTGCCGCGAAGTGCCGGAACTTTTTTGATCTCGCGGGTGCCGACTTGTTTGAAGGCATCTGCGGTTTCGAGAATGAAATTAATTTCCTCCGGGGAAAGTTCGCGCAGCCCGAGCAAATCTTTGCGGTTCCAATTCGTGCTCATTCTTTAAACAACCAGACGGCGTCCGGCTCGTTGTCGACGTTTTGGAGACGGACCTGAATTTGTTCGCGCGTTGCCGTCGGTAAATTTTTGCCAACGTAATCGGCACGGATCGGTAATTCCCGATGGCCGCGGTCAACGAGCGCGGCGAGTTGAACGCGCGCCGGCCGGCCGAAGGAACTGATCGCGTCCATGGCTGCGCGCGCGGTCCGACCAGTGAAAAGAACATCGTCGACAATGATGACCGTGCGATGCTCGAGCGGTAGCGGCAGTTTCGATGCGTGCACCACCGGCAGCTCGGCGCGCGTGCCGACATCATCGCGATGCATCGCGACGTCGATTGTCCCCGTCTCGATGTCGATCTTTGCGACCTCGCGAATCAATTCCGCGAGCCGGCGAGCGATTTCCACGCCGCGCAACGGAATACCGGCGAGCACGACCGATCTCAAATCGGCGTTTTGCTCAATAATTTCGTGCGCGATCCGTCGCAGCGCACGCCGGATCGCTTCCGCGTCCATGATCGGGACGCCAGGATTCTGTTCGGTGTCTTTCATTTGCTTCCTTGGCGACCTCGCAGGATCGCTTTAAAGGAGCTAAAAATCAGGAGGCTGCCTTTTCCGCGCGAGCCTCCCTCATTCGCCGCTCCCGCCAATGGGAGCGATGTTTCACGATCCAGTCGAGGAGCGCCTTTTCAAACCCGATGTCTTTGCCGGCTTTTTCACTCTCGATCCATTTATGTTTCAAAATCTCTTCGCGCTCGGCTAGGAACTCTTTGTAGAGAACGGAGTTCTTAACGAACTGCGATTTGTCCTTCTCGGCCTCGGCAACCGGCATGTCCACAGCTTTTTCCATAAAAACGAGAATCAGTCAATAGAAAGTGAATAACTCGTTCGCAAGTATGACGTAGCATCAGCCATACCTATTTAAATTACGGTGCAGAATTCGTTAAGCCAGCGCCTCGCGGATACGGCGCGCAATCTTCATAAATTCCACCGCGACAGGAGACTGTCGATCTTGCGCGACGATTGGTTCCCCGCGGTCGCCGGCTTCGCGGGTGGCAATGTCGATCGGGATTTGGCCGAGGAGCGGCACTCGGAGCCGCTTGGCTTCGCGCTCGCCACCGCCGCTGCCGAAAATGTCGTATCGCTTGTTATCGGACGGTGAAACGAAGTAGCTCATGTTTTCCACCAATCCGAGCACCGGCACATTTACTTTCTCAAACATGGTCGCGGCCTTGCGCGCATCGATGAGCGCAACCTCCTGCGGCGTGGTGACGATTATTGCGCCGGAAAGCGCGACCGTTTGCACGATCGTCAGCTGAATGTCGCCGGTGCCTGGCGGCAGATCGAGAACCAGGAAATCGAGTTCCCCCCAGTCCACTTGCCGCAAAAACTGCTGGGTGTAACGCGTCACCATCGGTCCGCGCAAAATTGCCGGCGAGGCGTCGTCCAGGAGAAAGCCCATCGACATCAGTTTGAGGTGGTACTGCTCGATCGGGACGATTTTGTTTTCATCAGTGGCAGTTGGCCGCTCACGTGTGCCGAACATGAGTGAAATACTCGGACCGTAAATGTCGCAGTCGCACAAACCGACGCGCGCTTCGGTTTGTTCGATCGCGACCGCAAGATTTGCCGCGACGGTAGATTTGCCGACGCCGCCTTTACCGCTCGCTATTGCGATGATGTGTTTAATTCCCGGAATTCGGGTGGCGCCGACACCCCCGCCGGCGCCCGCTGGTGCCGCGTGGATGTCGATCAAAACTTTTGCGCTGCGAACACCATTGAGCTGGCGCAAGATTTTCTCGGCATCGTTTTTTATCGTCGCGGGAATATTAGGGTCGTTGGTAGCGAGCGCGAGCTGCACTTTGACTTCGCCGTCGTGGATTTGCACATCTTTGACAAGACCGAACGACACGATGTCGCGGCTAAATCCGGGATATCGGACTGACCGCAGCGCTTCACGGACCTGTTCCTGAGAAATCGACACGTCTGGAAACTTAGGCCGCTGGCGTGGCCCGTAAAGATGCAGCGGAACCTTCTTTGCTTGAAAGATTCACGCATTCCACAGAGCATCGCCGCATGAAGAAACAAATCTCTTTCCGAATTGCTCTTGCTGCGATCGCTCTTTTGGCCGGCTGCGCCATGTTTCAAAGGGGCGGACAATCTGCGCTGGTCGGTAACTGGACAAATTCTTTCGGGACCGTCTGGCTGATCCGTGCCGACGGCACATTCGACGTCGATCTTAAGCACCATGGAAGACGTGATGCTTGGGGGACGTACACGGTGCAGGGCGATCACGCGACGTTCCAGCGCACTGGCGGAGTAAAACCCAAAGGCTGCGAAGGGCCGGGCGTTTACAAATTCAATCGCACAGACGACACGCTGCAGTTCACCTTGGTGAGCGATAAGTGCAAGCTGCGCGAGAAAAACGTGCTCCAGCCCTGGACGCCTTGGAAAAAGAAATAACCTCCCCCGGTTTAACAGCGCGGCCGCAATCAGATCACGCGCCACAAGATGTCGATCTTGTGAATTACTTCTTCACGCCGTTGGCAAAGAAAATCCGTTCGCGCTCAATGTCGGCACCGCGACTGTAAAAAAACTGCCGCAACTCGGCAGTAAGATAATCGCCGTTTGGCAGTGGATTGAGTGTCAGATATATTTTGCCGCCAGGCGCGATACGCCGCTGCAAATCGCGGAGAAGAAACTCCCATTCGCCCGGTCCCCAGCGCGAGTTCGTCCCGCGATATCGGTCAAAGCCAATCGAAAATGCGGTGATCCAGTCGAACTGTTGGTGAAGATTCGGGAGCGACTCGAATGGTTGGATCCTGAAAACAGTGCGCGGCACACCAAAGACTTCGAGCAGTTCCTTAAAAAGCGGCGATTCGTCAACGTCGAGGCCAAGAACGGAATGATTGAACCGTTTCAGAATGAACAAAAAAAAGCCCCCGCCACAGCCGAGATCGAGAACTCGCTGCGGCGGGCGGCGATGAAGTTTCAAATCCTGGACGCGCTCGCGATTGACCCGCAACCATTGATCGATGTCGGCATATTTAGCGCCGGCGTAATGTTTCTGGATTTCGACGAGCCGGTCTTGATCGATGCTGGCGAGAACCGGCCCAAACGGCAGGCGAAAAACGGAACGCTGCGCCCTGCGCCAGCCACGCCGATAAGTTTCCGGACGAGTCAACTTGGCCAGCTTTCGATGCAACTTCATTTGATCGCCCCCGCGATTTCGCGCAGCAATCCGGGTCCGCGATAAATCAAGCCAGTGTAAATCTGCAGAAGTTGGGCGCCGGCTTCGATCTTTTCGCGCGCGGAACTGGCGTCCGTGATTCCGCCGGACGCGATAACAGGGATTGTTGATTTTGCGGCGATCGCGCGGACGAGCGCACTGGATTTGTCCCGCAGTGGCGCGCCGCTCAATCCGCCTTGCTCGTCTTGCGCAGTTGGAATCGACGAATGATCCAGGGTTGTATTCGTGGCAATAATCGCGGCGACTTTGTTTGCTTCACATGTTGAGACAATCTGCTCCAGCTCTTCCGGCGCCAAGTCCGGTGCAATTTTCACAACAATAGGCTTACGGGTTATCAGATTTTTTTTCCCGATGGCCGAGAGTAATTCGGAAAGCGCATCCAGTCCCTGCAGCTCGCGCAACCCCGGCGTATTTGGCGAACTGACATTGAGCACAATATAATCGGCAAATTCGCGCAGAAGCCGGAACGAATAGAGATAATCTTCACTCGCCTCCGTTAGCGGTGTGCTCATCGATTTTCCAATGTTGATTCCAATCGGCACGTCTGGCCAACGGCCGCTGCGATGCAATTTGGTGAGTCGGTGTGCGATCGTGTCGGCGCCGTCGTTGTTGAAGCCGAGTCGGTTGATTAACGCGTCATCTTCCGGGAGACGAAAGATCCGCGGCTTTGGATTACCAGGTTGAGCTTTCGCAGTGACCGTGCCGATTTCAATGAAACCAAAGCCAAGCGCAGCCCAGGCCGGCAGTGCTACGCCATTCTTGTCCAGACCGGCGGCAAGACCAATTGGATTTGGGAAATTCAAACCGAAAAGTTTTTTCGGTTTTGCCGGTGGTTGAAAAACGCTCAACGCGCGCAAGGCAAGATTGACATATGAGGCAGCGCGCAAACTCCCGATTGTGAGGCGGTGCGCGGTTTCGGGATCAATTGAAAAAAGAAGCGGCCTAACGAATCGCTCGTAGGCGTTCTTCATTTGCCGATGCAAAATTGGCCAAACACGGAATCCAGAATTTGTTCAACGCCGACCGTGCCGATCACTTCACCCACTGCCCCCAGCGCCTCATTAAGATCAACTGACAGGTACTCAGGTGAGAATGTCTCGTCGAAGCTCTTCCGCGCGCGATCGCACGCTTCCAGAGCGCGGCGCAAGCAATCGCGATGACGCGTGTTGATGGCGAGCGCGTTTTCCGGTCGTAAATTTTGTTTGCTGATCCGCGAAAGAATTTCGTTCTCAAGATCCGCCAAGCCGTCGCCGGTTACGCAAGAAATCCGAAGCGCATTGTTGTTTTTCCATTCCGGATGTTCGGCTAAGTCGCTCTTGTTCAGGACGAGGATTTCGTTCCCATCCACGGTCTGCGCGAACTGCTCCGGAGGCGCCGTGGTTCGATCGACAATGTGCAGACGCAAGTCAGCTTTTTGCAGCGAACGCTCGGTGCGTGCAATTCCTTCGCGTTCGATATCTGATGTCGATGCTCGAAGGCCGGCAGTATCTAGCAAACGAACGGGCACCCCGCGTAAATTGACGGTTTCTTCGATGGTATCACGTGTTGTGCCGTGAGTGTCGCTCACGATCACTCGTTCGTAGCCGAGGAGGCGATTGAGCAGGCTGGATTTACCAGCATTCGTCGGTCCATAGATCACGACGCGAACGCCGTCGCGCAAAATGCGGCCGTGATCGGCAGTTGCAAGAAGCGCGGCAATTTGTCCGCGAACTGAGTCGAGTCGCGCGCGCAGGGTGTCACCTTCGTCGGGTGCGATTCCTTCCTCTGAAAAATCGATGGCGGCTTCGAGATGGGCGAGAAGATCGACCAGGTCGCGGCGAATATTTGCGATTTTTTCCCCAAGCTTGCCCTCGAGCTGTTCGGTGGCCGAGCGCAGTGCCAGATCGGTGCGAGCGCGAATCAAATCGATCACGGCTTCCGCTTGGGTCAGGTCCATTTTGCCGTTCAGAAAAGCGCGCTCGGTAAATTCTCCCGGACGCGCGGCACGCGCACTCGCACGCAAACAAGCTTCAAGAACTTTCGCCGTCACCAATGTTCCACCATGGCAACTAATCTCGACCAGATCCTCGCCGGTGTAACTGGCCGGCGCGCGATGGATCGACATCATCACTTGGTCGATCAAGTTTCCTGATTCGCTGACGACCTCGCCCAAATGCTGAAGGTGAGAGGCAAATTTCGCAGGCGCTTCTTTGCCGCGAAAAATCTTGCCCGCGATTGAAATCGCATTCGGACCGGAGATTCGCACGAGGGCGATGGCGCCTTCGCCGGCAGGTGTCGAGATCGCCGCGATTGTTTCGGTGGCGATCACTTCCGGATCGCCTGCGGCCGAGGATCCCGATCCTAGGAGAGCAGTTTCTTCAACGCTGCGATGCATTTTTCGTTTTGCTCCATTGTTCCCACGGTGATGCGCAACCACTCCGGCAAATTGTAGCCGCGCAACGGGCGAACAATAATTTTCATGTTCAGCAGTCCTTTGAACACCGCCGGACCATCGCCCACATTGACGAAAACAAAATTGCCTGCGCTCGGGTTAAATTTCAATTTCATCGCACGAAATTCGTTTTCTAAGTAAGCGCGGCCGGAATCCACCACCCGTTTACTTTTGCGCAAATGTTCGTCGTCTCCGAGAGCGGCCAGTGCACCACTCTGCGCAATGCCATTAACATTGAACGGCTGTCTGGTTTTCTGGAGAACCTCAATCAGCTCCGGTCGCGCGATTCCGTAGCCCGCCCGCAGACTGGCTAACCCATGAATTTTCGAAAACGTCCGCAAAATGACAACATTTCGGCCATTGCGCACGTAGCGAAGTGTATCGGGTGGATCGTCCAGAAATTCAAAGTAGGCTTCATCCCAAACGGTGATGACCTCGTCCGGCACACGGGCCAGGAAATTGTCGATCTTCTTCTGCCCAATCAATGATCCGGTTGGATTGTTTGGATTGGCAATGAAGATGATTTTCGTTTTGGGCGTGATCGCGCTCAGCATCTCGTCCAGCTCCGGTTGAAAGTTTGTTGTCGGCGTTTCAATAGTGCGTGCATCAAAAAGCTGCGCGATCAATTTATAGGCGATAAATGCGTACTCCGAAGTTATGACTTCGTCACCGCGGTTGAGAAACGCGTGTGCGACGAACTCGATGACCTCGTTGGAGCCATTTCCGAGAATAATATTTTCGCGGCTTAATCCCAATCGCTCCGCGATTGCCTCACGCAAATAGACACCGCTGCCTTCCGGATAGAGCTGCGCCGATTCAATCGCAGCGCGCATCGCCGTGACCGCTTTTGGAGATGGGCCAAGAGCGTTCTCGTTGGAAGCGAGCTTGATAATTTCACCAGGTTTGACCCCAAGCTCGCGCGCCGTCTCTTCGATGGGCTTGCCCGGTTCGTAAACGGCCAGGTCGCGCAGTTGCCGGTTTGCTCGGTTCCAGATTGACGTCACGCGATCAAATCTAGACGCAATTGAGGGGCGAACAAAAGCCTGTGAGCAACAGGGAACTCACTTTGCCGAATCCGGCGGTGATGGAGTCCATGTGAATCCAATCGGGTAACGCCTCAACGCGCGGCCGCCTTCGGGCGGCGCTTCAAGGACGTCGCGAGATTGGTGCGCAAATGCTCGAGATCGCGGTTTGGGGCTATCAGGACGACGGGGAAGCGAGCGAAGCGCTTGCTCGCGAGCTCAGCCAGGTTATTGGCGCGGGTTGACCAATTGGCTGGCCAGGAAAAGATTCTAAAATCGCAGCAAGAAGCGGGTGGGCGTGCAGTCTGAGCGATGACAAACTGACGGTATGAATGATTATGAACGAGTCGCAAACGTGATCCGCTTTTTGGATCGACATCATATCGACCAGCCCGATCTCAACAAGCTCGCGGCCGCGGCCGGGCTGAGTCCGTTTCATTTTCATCGGCTCTTCTCGACTTGGGCCGGCGTCACGCCAAAAGATTTTTTGCAATGCCTGACTCTCGAGCACGTGAAACAGCTTTTGATCGAGGGAAACAATGTCTTCGACGCTGCGCTCGATGCCGGGTTGTCCGGACCCGGCCGATTGCACGATCTTTGCGTGGCGCTCGAAGCCGCTTCACCCGGCGAAATGAAAAACGGCGGAGCCGGCATGCAAATCGATTACGGCTTTGCCGAGACACCATTCGGTGAAGCGCTCATCGCCGAGACCAAACGCGGAGTCTGCCATCTTTCTTTTCTCAACGGCCAGGGCCGCAACGGTGCCCGAGATTTTTTAATGTTGCAGTGGCCGAACGCAAAATTGCACCGCAATGATGCGCGAATCGCGGAATTGTCGACGACAATTTTCACGCGACGGCGCGAAGGCACATCACGCCGACCTCTTCGTGCTTTTGTCCGCGGAACTCTGTTTCAGTTACGGGTGTGGCGCGCTTTGCTGCGTGTTCCTTCCGGAGCTCTCACGACGTACGGGCGACTCGCCGAAGCAATCGGCCAATCAAAGGCAGCGCGCGCCGTCGGCAGTGCGGTCGGCGCCAATCCGATCTCCTTCATCATTCCTTGTCACCGCGTCATTCGTGAGACTGGAGCTCTGGGAAATTACGGCGGCGGTCGGATTCGGAAACGCGCCATTGTCGGATGGGAACTCTCATCGGGACAACATTCAATCGGCGTTGGTGAAACCGATCGAATCAGGACCACAGCGGCTTAGCAACCAACTGAGATCGACATCGTCGCAGCGGCGAATATCGTAAGCCGCGTTGCTTACGTATGGATAAATCTCCGCTCGATTACGCCGGTTTCAGACACGAGTACATTGGGGGAGGATTGCGACGCACCGATCTCGATCCCGATCCGGTAAAGCAATTCCACGCCTGGTTCTCCGCTGCGATTAAAGCCGGAATCCATGATGCTAACGCGATGACGGTGGCCACGTGCATGGATGGAAAACCATCTGCGCGCGTCGTGTTGCTGAAGGACTTTGATGAGCGCGGGTTCGTTTTTTTTACCAACTACGCCAGCGACAAAGGCCGGCAGCTCGAGAAAAATCCGAATGCCGCTTTGGTCATGTATTGGATGGAAATGGAGCGCCAGATCCGGATCGAGGGAAAGGTCGAAAAAACTTCACACGAGGAATCAGAGGAATATTTTCATACGCGGCCGATCGGCGCGCAGCTTGGCGCGTGGGCTTCCCATCAAAGTGAGGTGATCGATGCGCGCCGAATTCTCGATGCGCGCCTTGAAGAGATGAAACAACGTTTCGCCGAAGGACAAATTCCGCTTCCGCCGCATTGGGGTGGATATCGCCTCAAACCCGACCGAATCGAATTTTGGCAGGGTCGCCCCGATCGCTTACACGACCGGTTTCGCTACACGTTGCAATCCAGCGGCTCTTGGTCGATAGACCGGCTCGCGCCGTGAAAACTCGCGACGACAAGATCGACCTCCTCCGCGGCGATATCACCAAACTCGATGTCGATGCGATTGTGAACGCCGCCAACACAAGTTTGCTCGGTGGCGGCGGAGTCGATGGCGCGATTCATCGCGCGGCCGGACCAAAGTTGTTGGAAGAGTGTCGCAGCCTCGGCGGCTGTCAGCCCGGTCATGCAAAAATTACGCGCGGCTACAATTTGCCCGCACCCTTCATCATTCATACCGTCGGTCCGGTCTGGTCGGGAGGGAACCGCAGTGAAGCAAAGACGCTGGCCAACTGTTATCGGAACTCTTTGCGCCTCGCTGCCGAGAACGAAATCAAAACCATCGCGTTTCCGGCGATCAGCTGCGGCGCATATCGCTATCCCATTGCGGAAGCGGCTCAGATTGCTCTGCGAACCGCGCGAGATTTTCTTAGCGCGACTGACCAGATCGACAAGGTGATCTTCGTCTTGGTCATGGGCGAGATTTTTTCTGTCTACAAACAGTTGCTTTTGCGCGCCGGATGAGTAAACGCTTTTGGACCAACGCGATCGGTCGAGCAGTCGCGAACCAATTGATGATGGATCCGATCGAAGATGATTTTGTGAACGACGAACCTCTGGGGGCAGAACAGAACGCGTCGCGTCGAAAACGTCGGCGCCGCCCACCCAGCGTCTTGGAACCGCCACCCCGTCGCCGTGAACAAATCAGGGGAAGAAGGAGTTTCACGCGGGAACGGACCGAATTGTTCCTTCGGGAAAATCCGGTTCCGATGATCCTTGGGGCGCTGGCCGCGGGGCTCGCCATTGGCCTCGCCATTCGTTACGCCTCGCGTCCCGACGAAAAAGAGGCGAAAATAAAAACGCCCCTGGACCGGATTAATTGGAGCGTTCTTACGTTGCCGTTTCTCTGGCCGCTCTTTCGCGGAATGAAAGAGAGACTCGAAGACTCCGCCGATGCAGTTCGAGAAGGCGTCGGTCGCGTGAAAGACATCGACCTCGACCGTTACACCAAGCCGATCCGCAAACGCTGGAAATCGTGGACGCACTGAGTTTTTGTCATTTCTAGCGAAGTCGAGAAATCTCTTACTGTTTCTGAAGGCTGGATGCTAAATCTGGCCGGGTGCTGCGTGTCGTTGCGTCTTTAGACTCGTCGGCGCAATCGGATGTCGATCTTCGCATGGCCAAAATAAGTCGATCCGACCAACCGGTCTGGCAGGAGAACGCGATCTTTCAGTTTTTCGCGTCGCTCAAACTCGCGGTCGTGTTGCTGGCCGTGCTCATCGCCGGCGCGATCGTGGGAACACTTTACGAGTCGAGTTTCGACGCGAAAGTGGCGCGCGCTTATGTTTATGGCGCGCCCTGGTTCAACGCCTGGCTCGTTTTGCTCGGTGCCAATCTGACCGTGTCCGCGTTATCGCGTTGGCCCTGGAAAAAATATCATAGCGCGTTCCTCATTACGCACCTCGGCATTATCACGCTGCTGATCGGCTCGCTCGTCGGCCGGATTCTTGGTGTCGAAGGAACGATCACACTTTTCAAAGGCGAAGCGCCGACAAATCGATTGCTCGTCGATCAGCATCAGCTCCGTGTCCACGACATCGATGGCATCATCAAAGGTTATCCCGCGGAATTTCTGCATCATCCGCCGAGCCCACAGCATCCAAAAAATCTCGGCGCGCTCGCAAGCGGCGCCCGTTTGCAAATTGTGGATTACGCGCTGGAAATTGAAGGCAAGCTCAATCCAAAACCGCTCAAAGACGGCGGCGCGCCGGCAATTCATTTCAAAATCGAAACTGCGATGATGAATCAACACCTCGAAAGCTGGTTGATGGCCGACGATCCGCAGCACGGAAATTTTTCGATGGGGCTCGCGAACATCGAATTGAAGCGTGGAAGTGCGCCAACATCGCCATCCTCGATCACGAGCGCGAGTAAGAATGAAGAAAAAGATCTGGAGGAATCGATTTTCGCTTTCAGCAAAGCGCCCGACGAACAGATCGGCCACGTGAACAAAGGCGGCAGCACGGGGGCAAAGGTTCAACTCGAACCGCCTCGAAACAGAAACAAAGGCCGGGTGCTGATTTCGCTCGGCGGAAAGGAATCGTCTTTCGATGTCGCCGAGAATGTTGGCCGCGAAATGAAGATCGAGAAGACGCCGTTCACACTCAAAATCGACAATTACTGGGCGGACTTCCGGATCGAGAACGGGAAACCGGGTTCGATCAGCGATCAGCCGAACAACCCAGCCGTGCTCGTGACCATTCGCGGCAAGGCCGTTCCCGCAACCATAGGGGAAACGAAAAATCCGCACGGCGCAGGCGAGCTGCCGACAACTGGCGGCCCGCCGACAATGCCGGCCGTTGGTGACGCGGGGCCGAATCATCTTACTCTTTTCGTCGCGAACGACGGCGCGATCTCGTACGAGCTCCTCTCGCGCAAGAGCGGGAAATCGTCCGGCAAGATCGACATCAACAAACCGCTCACGACCGGTTGGGCCGATTGGCAACTCGTGATCGACAAAGCGATGCCCCACGCGGAGCAGTGGATGGATTTCACGCCGGCGAAGTCGGAGACAACATCGACATCTGCCGGCGCGGCCGAATTGCCCGACGGTGTGCAAATTCGAGTGGAACAAAACGGCGAAACACTCGAGCAATGGGTGCCAGCCGGCTGGCAAGTTACAGTGCCGACTTTGCCTAACGAAACGATGGTCGCCTATGGCTGGAAAACGCTTCCACTGCCGATTGGACTTGAGCTGCTCGACTTCGAAGTGAAACGGAACGAAGGTAGCGACAGTCCAGCCGGATTCAAAAGCACGTTGCGCGTGAGCAGTTCAGAGGGCGAAAGCGCGACCGGTGTGTGCTGGATGAATCATCCGTTCAGTTATCCAAGCAGTTGGTTGCGGACGTGGACGGGGTTCACTTACAAAATTTCGCAAGCGTCGTGGAACCCGGACAATCTCGGTCAAAGCAGCGTCCAAATTCTGCGTGATCCGGGTTGGCTGTTGAAATGGATCGGTTCCCTCCTTGTCGTAATCGGCGTGTTCATGATGTTTTATCTCCAGCCTTACCGGAAGCAAACGGAAGGCGAACCGATCACGCTGACCGGTCCGAAACCGCCGAAGCGGGCGCAAGAACTGCATCCGGTTGCGCCCTGAACAAATCTTATGGTTGTGAACTCAAAATTCGTTCGGTCGTTAGGATCTCTGATTATGATCACGGTCTTGTCCGGCTGCGCTTCAAACAAAAAACCGGCATGGGTGCGTTTCGCGGAGAAACAACCGAACAAGTGGGGGCACTACAGCGGCTATGTCGAAGCGCGTTGGGAAAACGACGGGCGGACGATGACTTTGCTGAGCGAGCTGCGTTATACCGATCCACAAGGCGTGGTCTGGATTGCGCCGGCCGGATCGGTGGTAGACGGCGCGTCAATTCCGCGATCGCTCTGGTCAATCATGGGCGGCCCGTTTGAAGGAAAATATCGGAACGCGTCGGTGCTGCATGACGTTGCCTACGAACAGCGCAACCGGCCATGGGAAGTTTGCGACCGGATGTTTTACAACGCGATGCGTTGCAGCGGTGTCAGCGCGGTGGAAGCAGGGACAATGTATTATGCGCTCCGCAAATTCGGTCACCATTGGAAAGCGCCGAAGGCCGAGCCGGTAAAAGTTGGCGACGAGATGGTCGCGCGCGCCGAAGAAGTGCGGCCGGCAATTCCGGTGAACCGCGGCGACATCAACGCCACTCGCGATTGGATCCGCAATTCAGATCCGAGTTTGCAGCAAATCGAGCGACGCGCCGACGCCGAAGGACGTTGACTTAGTCTTCACCTTTTTCGTCTGTTCCGTTCGCACTCGCTGATTGCGCGGTGCCGTCTTTTTCCAGAGCGACGGCGAGGACTTCATCGACATTTTCCACCGGAACAAATTTCAATTTCTGTTTCGCTTCTTCCGGAACATCAACCAGATCTTTTTCGTTCAACTTCGGAATGATGACGGTCGAGATGCCGGCGCGCATCGCGGCCAAACTTTTTTCTTTGAGTCCGCCGATTGGCAAGACGAGTCCGCGCAATGTGATTTCGCCGGTCATCGCTACATCGGGACGGACCGGTTTGTTTGTGAATAATGATGCGAGCGCGGTAAACATGGCGATGCCGGCGGACGGTCCATCTTTCGGCACCGCACCGGCGGGAACGTGCACGTGGATGTCCATGTCGCGAAAGTCTTCCGGTTTCACGCCGATTTCGCCATTGCGGCTTCGCACGAGACTGAGCGCCGCCTGAACCGATTCCTTCATCACTTCGCCGATGTGGCCGGTGAGCGTCACGTTGCCCTTTCCGGGATAACGCGTCGCTTCAATGTGGAGCACTTCACCGCCGGCGGGCGTATAAGCGAGTCCGGTGACAACGCCGGGTTTGCTCGTTTTTAATTTCGTTTCGCGCACGTATTTGGCGGGTCCCAACATTTGCGCCACTAATTGCGGCGTGACCGTCACATGTTCCGTTTTACCGCGGGCAACGCGCGACGCGATTCCACGGCAAATCGCTCCGATCTGGCGCTCGAGCTCGCGCACGCCGGCTTCGTGCGTGTAATCGTTGATGATTTGGCGGAGCGCGTCGTCCTGCCAGTCGACCTGTTCGGGCTTCAGGCCGTTTTCTTCCATCTGCCGCCGGACCAAATAGCGTTTCGCGATCTCAAGTTTTTCGCGCTCGGTGTAACCCGGCAGCGAAATCACTTCCATCCGGTCGCGCATCGGTTCGGGCACGCCGTCGATGTAATTCGCTGTCGCGATGAAAATGATCTGCGAGAGATCGAATGGCACGTCGAGGTAGCGATCGACGAAAGTATTATTTTGCCGCGGGTCGAGCACTTCGAGCAACGCGCTCGCCGGGTCGCCGCGAAAATCGGCGCCGATTTTGTCGATCTCATCGAGCATGAAGACCGGATTGCGCGTCCCGGCGCGGCGCAATTCCTGGATGATCCGTCCCGGCATCGAGCCGATGTAGGTCCGCCGGTGTCCGCGAATTTCCGCTTCGTCGCGCATTCCGCCGAGACTGATTCGGACAAACTTGCGACCGAGTGCATCGGCGATCGATTGGCCAAGACTGGTTTTGCCGACTCCCGGCGGCCCGAGGAAACACAAGATTGGTCCGTGCCCGGTTGGGTTCAGTTTGCGCACGGCCAGATATTCGATCAGCCGCTTTTTCACTTTCTCGAGATCGTAATGGTCGCGATCAAGAATTTGCTGTGCTTGATCGAGATCGAGATTGTCCTGGCTTAATTTGTTCCAGGGAAGGTCGGCGACGATCTCGATGTAACTGACGATGACGGAAAATTCGGGACTGGCTGGCGGAATAAAATCGAGCCGTTTCAATTCGCGCTCCGCCTGCTTCATCACCTCTTCCGGCGGATTCGCTTCCGTCAGCCGAGCGCGCAATTGTTCCATCTGCTCATCGCTGCCGGTCTCGTCTTCACCGAGTTCGTGCTGGATCGCTTTGATTTGCGAACGCAAATAGGCGCGCCGTTGCGCATCGGAAAATTGCGACGCGACGTCCTTCTGCAATTTTTCCTGGATCTGCGCGATCTCCAATTGGGCGGAGATATGTCTCTGGACCGCGCGGATTCGCTTTTCGACGTCAGGTTCTTCGAGAATCGCCTGCCTCTGCGCGACATCGATATTCAAGTTCGGCGCCAGAAAATCGGCGAGCTGTTCCGGGCTCGAGATGTTGAGAATCATGAGGCGAGCTTGCTCCGGCGCTTCCGGAGTCAGCTCGAACAATCTCGCAGCCGAATCGCGCAGGTTTCGGAACGTCGCTTCCCATTCCTTGCTCTCCGGTGGCGGAATGGAATTCACCAAATCGACTTCGGCCCGGATGAAGGGCGAAGTCGCGACGATTTTGCGCAAGGTAAATCGGCGCAGGCCCTGCGTGATGAGGAGAACGTGATCATCGGCCTGGCGGATCATTTTCAGAACGAGGGCGGCGGTCCCCACGTGATAAAGGTCCTGCGGCTCCGGATCTTCTTTCGCTTCATCGCGCTGCGTCAAAAGACCGATCACTTTTGTGCGCGGCAACGTTTCGTCGAGCAATTGAATCGATGCCGGCCGGCGGACATTCAGCGGCAGGATCGTTCCCGGGAAAACAACGAACCCGCGGACCGGCAGGATCGACAATTCCTCCGGAATCTGCGGCGCGCGGCTTTCGTCGGTCATGTCTGCGGCAATTGTCGGGCCGGTGCTGGATTTCATTTCCAGTTCGGCTGGCACTGTGATTTGTTCTTCGTTCATCATTGTTTTAACGGCAGCGCAATCCAAAGCAGTCCGTTGCGCTGTTCGGCTTGCGCCTCAGTGATCTCGACCTCGGCCGGCAACGCGATCTCGCGCTCGAACGGTCCATAGTCGATTTCCATCGCCAGCAATCGGAGGGCGCGGCCTTCGGCGTGCGTCGGTTCCGGAAGCTCGCGCGCCCCGCGAATCAGAACGCGTTGCGGCTCGACCGTGAGATCGATTTGCGACCGCTCCACCCCGGCGAGATCGACACAGATGCGGACGCATTTTTCGCAGTGGTAAGCGTTGATGGCTGGCTCCCACGTGTGGGGCGCGAATTGAAATCGGGAGCGCGCCAACTCGTAAGTGACGTCGTGCAACGCGCCGTGGAGCCAGCGCAACTTGATGCTGTCAATCGGGTCCATTTCAAGAAAACCACTCGCCTTCTATAATAGTTACGCGGAACGCCGACTCGATGCGTGTCTCTTTCGAGGGAGTCGGGCGCAACGCGTTGAAAGCCACTTGGCTAGATGTCGACGTTACCGGAACTGCCTAGTCCTTGCCGCACCAATCGGCAACCGTGCGAGACTCGCGATCGGCGCTCTGTAATTCCCATTTATCTCTCAACGCAATTCTACGTTTGATAATCTCGACAGCCTCTTCTGGCCTCATTACTTGAACACCAATCTCTCGATGCAAGCGATCGCGGGAACCTAGGACGCCTCTTGGTTGCGTCTTCGAGTCACCGTCGTTCGTAACAAAGATCGCGCCCCACATCTTCGCGACAAAAATAGCTTCGACGTCGATGCGATCATTTCTGGTCTTGATTCCCTTTGGAAATGTTATTTCAGAGATCTTGCTGCACAACGCTTCATTATCGGCTTCCGAACACGATCTGGCGAATAGCGCAGGATACTTAGTCGCTTTTTGATGATAAGCAGAAGACGTCTTCGTTTCATCCCAAAGCTGTCCGGTAGATCTTAGCTTGATCAGGCCGTCTCGGTACCATTTCTCCAGCTGATTCACTGCTTGCGATCTCTGTCTCAAGTTAAGGAGGCAGGTGTCGATGACGAAGAAAAGCTCTTTGATTCTGCGACCATTCATATCCGGCGCACCTGGGCAATCTTTGCGCCAACAATATCTTCCTTCACTTCGTTTTGCCAGGTCCCCACAAGGCGCGGCCGGGTTTGGCGTTCGTGTGCTCGCCGTCTTTGATCACTTGGACGCCGTTAACGAAAACGTGTTTCACGTCGGTCGCGTACTGATGCGGTTTTTCGAAGGTCGCGTGGTCGGCGATTGTCGCGGGATCGAACACGACGACGTCAGCGAACATTCCTTCTTTCAAAAATCCGCGATGATCGAGCCCGAGATTGCTTGCCGGCAACGCGCTCAAGCGCCGGATCGCTTCCGGCAACGTAATCACTTTTTCGTCGCGAACATATTTGCCGAGCACGCGCGCGAAATTTCCGTAAGCGCGCGGATGCGGATTAGATTTCAGAAACGGTCCTTCCGGCGCTTGCGACGCTTCATCGGAGCCGAATGAAATCCACGGCTTCGCCAGTTCTTTTTTCACGTTTTCTTCCGACATCACATAGTAAATCGTGCCGATGCGCGATTCGTCCTCGGCAACCAGATCCATCGCGGTATCGATCGGATCTTTGCCGCGCATCTTGGCGACTTCGGCGAGCGTTTTGCCGGTGAGCGATTTCAGTTTATCGGACTTGAAAGCCGCGAGCAGAATTTTGTCGGGCGAACCGGCGCCGAGATAAAGGTTTTCCCATTTGTCGCTGTCGATCTTCACTTCGGCTTTGATCTTCTCGCGCGTCGCCGGATCGCGCAGGCGCTTGAACAGCGCTTCATAGCCGCCGTCTTCAGTCCATGGCGGAAAACAAGCGTCGAGGCCGGTTCCGGCCGCGGTGTAAGTGTACATGTTGGCGCGAATGTTCAGCCCTTCTTTGCGCGCGGCTTCGATTTGGGAGAGAAACTCGTCGAGCTTCGGCCAATTTTTTTGGCCGGCGGCTTTAATGTGATAAACCTCAGCCGGAATTTTCGCTTCCCGCGCGATCCGCAATAGTTCGTCGAATGCTTCGAGCAATTGGTTTCCTTCGCTCCGCATGTGCGAGATGTATTTGCCTTTGTATTTGGCGGCGACTTTGCACAGCTCGATTAATTCATCCGTCTTCGCGTAAAATGCCGGCGGGTAAATCAATGACGTCCCGATGCCGAGCGCGCCTGCTTCCATTTCTTTGCGGACGAGCTCGCGCATTTGATCGAGCTCTTGCGGCGTCGGCGGGCGATCGTCAAAGCCGATGACATTCTGGCGAATGGTGGTCGCGCCGATAAATGACGCGACGTTGCAGGAAATGCCGCGCTTTTCGAGAAACTGCAGATACTCCGTCAGCGTCTTCCATGTAATGTCGTATTTAATGTCGGCCTGTTGCTTCAGCATGAACTCACGAACACGATCGTTCATCGGCCCCATCGATTCGCCTTCGCCCATGATCTCGGTGGTCACGCCCTGACGAATTTCGCTTTGCGAGCGGCCATCCTGGATCAGCGATTCGGTCGACCACGAAAGCATGTTGATGAACCCCGGCGCGACCGCGAGCCCGCTCGCATTAACAATTGTTTTCGCGCTGGCGTCCTTGAAATCACCGAGACCGGCAATGCGATCGCCCTTGATCGCAAGATCGACACGTTGCGCCTCGCCGCCAGTGCCGTCGTAAACCGCGCCGCCTTTAATGATGACATCGAAATCCTGCGCGCGAGCGGCAACTGCGATTGTCGATGTTAGAAAAACGAGAAGAAAAAATCTGGGTAACATCCCGCGATTGCAAAATCGGTAGAGAGGAATGTCGATCTCAAATTATTTTTCGGATTCCTTGAGTAGTTTGATCAATTCATCCTTCCAGAGCGACGCGACAGTGTGGCTACCGTGGCCGCGTGTTTTGTCGCTGAGCGGAATGACAATCGCGCGCCCATGCGGGACCCGTTTGATTTCGCGTTCCAGAATTCCAAGCTCGGGCGGATTGATTAAGTCATCGGCTGAATTAATCGCGAGCAACGGTGCGTGAATTTTTTCCAGGTTCGGGCCGGGATCGTAATCGTGCGACGCTTCGAGCGCGTAGAGGACATCATTCGCGTCGCCGGTTTTCAGATAATCATTCACGAACTTGTCGAGCGCTTCATCGGTTTTCGCGAGCGTTGGGGCTTCTTTTTGCCGCAACACTGGATTGCTGCTCATGAACCAAAGCATTTCCGCCGCGGTGCGCAGACTTGGTGGTTGCCCCGCGTTCGCGGGATATTCGCTGCTATTCCACGACGGATCATTTCGAATCGCGTCGATGATGATGCGTCGCCAGGCGCGATTGCGCCCGGAGATTTGAGTCGGCAAACTGGCCAGCGGCATGAGCGCGTCCATGAATTCGGGATGCGATTCGCCCCAGAGCCAGGTGTGCATTCCGCCCATTGAGGTGCCCATCACCAAGCGCGCGTGATTCACGCCGAGTCCCTCGGTCAAGAGTCGATACTGCGCTACCACCATGTCGATGTAACCGTAGTGCGGAAACTTCGCGTGCAGGCCGTCGCTCGGCCTGCTCGATTTGCCGTGGCCGATTCCGTCCGGCAGCACGATCAAAAACTTGGTCGCATCGAGGGGCTGATCTTTTCCGAAAAGTTCGCCGGCAAATTCCGGGCGGATAAATTGCGCGCCGCTGCCAGTAGTGCCGTGCATGATGAGAACGGCGTTGCGCGTTTTGCCCTGGGCGTCTTTGTCGATTTTACCGAGAGTTCGATAATGGATCCGCAGCTCCGGCAAAGTCTCACCGGAGGCAAACTTGAAGTTATGAATCGTGTAATCGCCTTCCGTCGGGGTGGGATAATCGGCTGCGGCCAACGTGCCAGCCACAGTGATCAGGGAAAGACATATGAAGGTTCGGATTGTCGAAATCATCTTAATGGCGTTGCCGCTCGGCCTGAATTTGTTTGAGCAGCTGGGTGTGGGTTCTTTCGAGGTCGTGAGCAAATTTCACAGTTGCCCGGAGAGCTTCCGGATACATCTCGAAGCGTTTTCGCAATTTTTTGGTGGCCGGATCGTAAAAGAAGGAAATGTCCTGGTCGAGATTCGGTACGATTAGCTCGACGCTGAGTTTCTGATAATGCGCCATGCGGCTCAGCCCCCAGCGAATAACCGATTCGTCGTTGCGCAACGCGGTGAGCGTCTCCACATCGAGCAGCTCGATGCCGCCGGATTGAAGCAGGGTGGCGAGGTCGGTCGGAGTGTAGTCGGTCGTGAAAACAAACGGATGCAACGGGGGCATCTCGCCGGCGCCGAGCGCTCGCTGAAATTCCGCGGCTTGTCGTTCTTCTTGTGCGCCGTTAATTTTCCCGCTCTCAATTCCCTGGCGCAGCGTTTGCTCGAGTGATGCCAGGATCTGGTCGCGCCGTTTCGCCTCCTGCTGATGCTGCTGATAATTGTTTAGCCAAAACGCGGCGTAGACGCCGACAAAGACGAGTATCAATTCAGCCAGCCAGCGTCCCACCCGTGAGAAAAATGATTTATTTTTCGTGGTCTCGTTCATGATTCAATCGGCTGGCCAATCGTCTAACATTATCCGCACGGCGATTCCAGCGACTTGACAGGATTCGTCTGTTGGGATGAATGATTGCCGCTCCAAACAGGGAACCCGTGCAAAATTCGTGGTCGCTTTCAAACTTAACTGAGTTCGTCGCCGACTCGGTGCGAAACGCGCGTGCGGGCGGCGTTCCGTTTTATCATTTAGAGTTCGATCGCGTTTTCCCGTCCGACTTTTACGCGGAGATGTTGCGCACGATGCCGGACGAGAACGATTACCGGCCGATGTCGGGCAAAAGCAAGGTGGGAAGCAGCCGGCCGGATGGAAAACCGACCCGGACCAAGATTGATTTGTTTCCGGAATACATTCGCCATTTGCCGCCGGAAAAATTTGTAGTTTGGGAGGTGGTTGGGCGCGTTCTACGTTCGGACGAAGTAAAAGCCGCGTTAATCCAGCACCTCGCGCCAGGTTTGAAGCGACGCTTTGGAGAGAATTTCGCCAGCGTCGGGATGTACCCGGTGCCAATTCTGACCCGTGACGTTCCGGGCTACCGTGTTTTCAAGCACACCGACAGTCTTTGGAAGGGAATTACGGTTCAGCTTTACCTGCCGTCCGACAATTCCCATACGCATATCGGCACGATTTTTCACGAAGAATTGCCGGACGGGAGCAAACCGAAAAGAACGCAAATGCCATTCGCGCCAAACACCGGTTATGCCTTTGCCGTCTGGAATGACACCTGGCATTCGGCGAAGCCGGTCGGACCAGAGGTGAAAACTCGTGACAGCATTCTTCTGACCTACTTCGTCGATCGCGGCATTTGGAGAACTTTGCGCAACCGCGCGCGTCGGGTCGGCAATTTTTTGCTAAACGAGCTGCGCAGCTTAAAGCGCAGCTGAGCTACCAGGTATCATGGCAAGGCGTGGATGACCAAGCGCGATTGCGCTGACGCGGACCATATCGGCACTTAGCTGGATTTGCGCGTCGGCCAAAAATAAGGCCGCCGATTGGAGATGAGCATTGCCCCGAGGACCACCCCGATGTCGATCCAGCGGGCGTTCCCCCCAACATCATCCCGGCCTCTTTCAGGACAAAAGGCGAATCGGAGTCGTCCTCGACCGCCGGTTTCAAGCGGTTCACCTCGCTTGTCGGTTGTGTCGGCCTCGGATAAACTGCTCGCTTGTGAGACACGTCCACATCGCTTTGATGGGTGCGCTTCTAGTTGCGATTTCGCATTCAGCCGCTAGCGCGCTCGCCGCAGCGACCGGACAAGATCCACAATCCAACATCCCACCTGCCGACACGAGCGGCCTGAATTTCCATCAATTCGGTTTGCTCGCGATTCAGGACGGTGGGCGGAGAAAGCCGATCGACACGTTTGCCCGTGAGACGCTGATTCGAATCACCGGAAGATCGACGTACTCCGACAAAACTGGGCGAAAATGGCAGCCGAACGATTTCGTTTTGTCGGCCGCCCTGGAAACGCACGATTGGCGGAGCGAACCGATGGTGCTGATTTCGTTAGGCAAATTGAAGGAACAACTTGGTTTGGATAAGACGCAGCGCCGGTTTTCATTTGAGCAACTTGTCGCGTTGCCGGAATTGCAGCGTCTGACGAACGAAGGGCATAGCTTGAAGCGCGCCGAGAAACCACTCGATCGCGAGCAACAGGAAGCGCTCACTGTGAGCGATCGGCTCGCACTTCTGGCCAACGCGATGAATGGTAGCGCGCTTCTGATTGTGCCGGCACTGAAAAGCGAAACCGAGGCTTGGGTCGGCCCGCCGGAGTTTTCTCGTTACTACAGCGGAACGCAATTCGCCCCGATCCAAATCCAGCTCCAAACAATGGCCACCAGTTACGTGCAGGCCGATGGATTTAATTTCAGCCGCGCCGCCAGCCAGCTTCGCGAAAGTCTGCGTGCGCTCAGTCCTTCAATTTATCCACGAGATCGACAACTGCGGCTTGAATATTCCTACAACCATTTCGAAGCGTTCTATCGCGCGATCTGGTTTTATGGACTCGCGTTTCTCGTTCTGCTCCTCGCGCATTTGCGCGGGAGCGGCCGCTTGCTTCGGAACAGCGGCGTGGCGATCGCAATTCTCGCCCTCGCCTTTCACGCCACCGGAATTGTAATGCGCTGCCTGATCGCCGGCCGGCCGCCGGTGACGAACATGTACGAATCGATCATCTGGGTTTCGTTCGCAGTTTCATTTTTCGGCATGATCTTTTTCGTGCGCTACCGAACACCGGTCTATTTGCTGGCGGCATTGCCGGTCACTCTGGTCGCGCTTCTCCTGGTTCACCAAATGCCGATCGCGATGCCATCGAGCATCGATCCGCTTGTCCCAGTACTACGCGATAATTTCTGGCTCACCATTCATGTGTTGACGATCACGTTGAGTTACGCCGCGTTCGCATTGGCGATGGGGTTCGGTCACATCTTGCTCTGGCGCTACGCGCGCAATCCGGCCATCGCGCGAGCAGACTCGCCGATGCATTTTTGGCTTTATCGTGTTTTGCAACTCGGCGTGTTGCTCCTCGCCGCTGGAACGATTCTCGGCGGCGTCTGGGCGAATTATTCCTGGGGCCGGTTCTGGGGTTGGGATCCGAAAGAGACCTGGGCGTTGATCGCGCTCCTTTGTTATCTGACCGCGCTCCATGGACGATTAGCCGGTTGGTGGACCGAATTCGGTCTTGTAGTGGCCAGCGTCGTCTGTTTTCTCGCCGTGCTGATGGCATGGTACGGCGTGAACTTTGTTCTCGGCAAAGGTTTGCATTCCTACGGATTCGGGATTGGCGGCGAAACCTATGTCGCGATTGGCGTTGTTCTCGATCTTCTCTTTGTCGGGTTTGCGATTTGGCGTTACCGATCGAGTAAAAGCGCCGGCTCCAGCGCGCCAGCGGAGGCGGTTGCGATTTGATCTGAGTTATTCCCGAGGCAGCCGCGCTTCGCAGATCTCGCAGATGACGTGCAAAATGAACTTGTGCGCCTCTTGGATCCGTGCGGTCGAATCGCTTTTCACGATAAGATCGACATCGGCAATGCCAGTCACGGATCCGCCGCCGCGTCCGAGAAGCGCGATCGTTTTTAATTTGCGACTACCTGCTTCTTCAATCGCGCGCCGGATATTTTTCGATTTGCCGCTGGTGCTGATGGCGATCAGGATGTCGCCAGAATTTCCAAACGCGCGCACTTGCCGCGCGAAAATTTCTTCGAAGCCGTAATCGTTGCCAACCGCCGTGATCAAACTGCCGCCTTGCGACAAATTCATTGCTGGATACGGCCGGCGATCTTCAACAAAACGACAGGCCAGCTCGGTGCAAAAGTCAGCCGCATCGGCTGCGCTGCCGCCGTTTCCGCAGGCCAACACTTTTTCACCGTTCGTTAGGCAATCCGTGATTAATTGAGCCGCTCTGGTGACTTGTGATTCAAGATCGACAATCGATTGCAAGGTCTTCGTCGCCGCCGCGATTGCGCTCTTTAGAATTTCAGATGAGCCGGGCATAGCGAAGAAAGATGGTGCGCGGTAGAGGTTTCGAACCTCTGACCCCTACCGTGTCAAGGTAGTGCTCTACCACTGAGCTAACCGCGCATTTCAAGCGGAGTGATAAGTGACCAGTGACGAGTAACCAGTCAAGAGGCAAGATATCGGTCTTGCCTTTCAGCGACGTGGTTCTTAGGCCGCGAGTTTGACCGCTTCTTTGTGGCCGAGAATGCGAACGGTTTCTTTCAATTGCTCGACTTTGAGCGGTTTCTTCAAAACCGTGATCGGTCCCTTGCCCAAAATTCGGTCGAGCATCGCGCTGTCCGGATAACCTGTAATGATGATGATCGGGCAGCCGGGCTGATCTTCCTTGATCGCATCGTAAACATCGTCGGCCGGACCGTCCGGCAATTTTAAATCAAGAAACACAAGATCGAATTTTTGTTTTTCGAGTGCGGCCAGGGCTTCCTTCACTGTGCCGACAACGACGCGGCTGAAACCGATTTTGCGGAGGAAGAGTTTGAAAAGATTTTGCAGGCTTTCGTCGTCGTCGACCACGAGAACGGTCGGCTGGCCGGATTTGTCTTCCTTGAGAATGTCTTTGTCGAGGGAGGATTTTTTGATGCGCCAGCGGCCGCCGATCTGGATGGCGGGGAGCTGACCGCGTTGGACGAGATAATAAACGGTGGGCAACGGGATTCGGAGATATTTGGCCGTTTCCTTAACCGTTAGGAGGTTATGCATGTTGGGAAAATCACCAATTCGCGGGAAAATGGGCAAGACATTTCGTTTGCCCAAGCATTATAAATTCTATAATCGATGTCAATCCTTTCTTTGGGCGATTAAAAGCCTAACAATGCTGCATTCCGGGGCGATCGGGGCACTCGCGACTGGACAACGCCGGGACAGAGGGTGACTATTCGATTTTCGATGAGCGCCCTTTTCTTCAAGCGATTTCTGAAACGCCCCTTTCAGATCGCATCAATTGTCCCGAGCTCCAAGGCGCTGGTCGAGCGCGTCGCCGACAAAATCGATTTCGACGGCGCCCGCGTGATCGCCGAGTACGGTCCGGGCGAAGGGGTGCATTCCCGTGAAATCGCGCGTCGGATGCGGCGGGATTGTCAATTGCTGCTCTTCGAGCTCGACCCGGCTTTCTCGCGCGATTTGCAGCGCCAATTTAGTCACGACGCGCGCGTCCATGTTATCAACGACAACGCCGCGCGCCTTCTGTTGGAATTGCGCAGACGCGGTATCGACGCGTGCGATTACATCGTTTCTGGCATCCCGTTTAGCATTCTGAAGATCGACAAAAAGCGCGCGTTGCTGCAACAAACTCATGACGCGCTCGCGGCTGGCGGCCGCTTCATCATTTATCAAGTCACCAACGAATTGAAGCAGCACGCCAAAATTTTCGAGCGTGCGGAGTCCGAATATTTCCTGCAAAACATTCCGCCCATGTTCATCACTGTTTTCGAGAAAACGAACGGTCGGAACGGCGAATTGCATTTCTCACTGCAGGAAAGTCGAAGTTCTGCAAATAACGCATGACCGGCGGCCGGACGCGGATGGAAAAGGATTCGATGGGAGAAATGCCGCTCCCCGAATCCGCCCTCTACGGCGCCTCAACTCAGCGCGCGGTTCTGAATTTTCCAGTCAGCGGCTACCGTTTCTCCCGCCCTTTCATTCGGGCGCTCGGCTTAATTAAATGGGCCGCGGCCCAAGCCAATCACGATCTCGGTTTACTCGACGCCGAACGCGCGGCGCTGATCGTGCAAGCTGCCGAAGAAGTTATCGACGGAAAACTTGACGAACATTTTCCACTCGACATTTTTCAGACCGGTTCCGGCACGAGCACGAACACGAACGCGAATGAAGTGGTCGCCAACCGCTGCGCGCAACTGGCTGGAAAAAAGATCGGGTCGCGCGAATTGGTTCATCCGAATGACCACGTCAACATGGGTCAGTCGAGCAACGACGTGATTCCATCAGCCATTCACATCAGCGCGGCGGAACAATTAAAAAATTGTCTGGTGCCGGCGCTAGAAAAACTGCATGGCGCACTGGATGCGAAGACAAAGGAATTTTGGGACATCATCAAGATCGGCCGGACGCATTTGATGGATGCGACCCCGGTCCGGCTGGGTCAGGAATTCTCCGGCTACGCTCAACAAATCGCTTACGGAAAAGACCGCGCGGAAAAAGCGATCGAAGTTTTGCGTGAGCTTGCGCTTGGAGGCACTGCGGTCGGCACCGGTTTGAACCGGCATGTCGATCTTCCGGGCAAAATGCTGCGGCATATCGAGCAACGGACTGGCGTTGCTTTTTACGAAGCAAAAAATCATTTCGAAGCGCAGGGGGGAAAAGACGCCGTGGTCGAAGCGAGCGGTCAGCTCAAAACCATCGCGACCAGTTTGTTCAAGATTGCGAACGACATTCGTTTGTTAGGCAGCGGCCCGCGTTGTGGAATTGGCGAGATTCAATTGCCCGCCACCCAACCCGGCAGCTCGATCATGCCCGGTAAAGTCAATCCGGTGATGTGCGAATCGATGATGATGGTTTGTGCGCAAGTTTTTGGCAACGACGCCGCGATTACATGGGCGGGCGCGAACGGCAATTTCGAACTCAATGTGATGATGCCGGTGATGGCGCACGATCTTCTCGAGTCGATCCGGCTTCTTGCGAATGTGGTCGATGTCTTCTGCGAAAAATGCGCGACCGGAATCAAAGCGAACAAGGCGCGCTGCGAAGAATTGGTAGAACTTTCAATGGCGATGGTGACAGCATTGGCGCCTAAGATCGGGTATGATCGCGCGGCCGAAATCGCCAAGGAAAGCGTTCGAACCGGCAAAACCGTTCGCCAGCTTTGCCGGGAGAGAAAAATCTTGCCGGAGAAAGAGCTCGAACGCGCGCTCGACTCCATTTCCATGACGGAACCCGGCGGAACCGACGCGGCCGGCGGTTGACGATGTCGATCCTGAAAATGATCGGCGGCTTTTTGTTCGCTGCCGGCCTAACGAATATGGTTGTTGCCGACTCGCGACCCGACGTTTCGCAAATCCTTAACAAAGCGGAAGCGTCCGCCATTTTAGGCGAACCGGTCAAAGATCCGAGCCCGCGCAGCGGCGACGGCTCCGACGGCTATTACTCGAAATGCAATTATTACAGCGTTAATCGCGGCAAATCTTTGATCATTCGCCTGCAGCTGCCAGGGCCGAACGCGATCGGCCCGCAGAAAGAGCTTCAATTGCTGGCGACGGCGAACGGTACGATGGAAAAGGTGTCCGGTATCGGCGAGGCCGCGCAACTGTTCACTGGCGGCGGAGAAAGCGGCTTCGCGTCTCGCGTGCTGATGCTTTACGTCGCCAAAGGTAACGCCTTTCTCACGATCGGCCTCGGCGGTTTTGCAGACGACGCCGTTGCATTGGAAAAAGCAAAAACCGCTGCGCAAAAATTGCTCGAGCATCTTTGACCGCGGCAGACGGCGAGCTTAGATCGGCATATGGTGGCGAAACTCGACGGACCGCAATTTTCCGGCGGCGCTAATATCGCAATTAAATGTCCCACGCACATCTACGAGGAAACGGTGGCGTTTTACCGCGACACGCTCGCGCTGCCGTTGATCGAAGAAGAATCGGACGGCTGCATCTTTCAATTTGGTCCGAACCGGCTCTGGATCGACAAAGTGCCGAACCTGAGTCACCCCGATATCTGGCTGGAGATCGAGACCAACGACACCGAAGCGGCGTCGTCTTTCCTCAAAGTGCACGGCGTCGCTCGCCGTGATGAAGTGGAAAATCTGCGCGAAGATTTCAACGGCTTCTTCATTTCCGATCCGGGCGGCGTGATTCACCTCGTCGTCGGCCCGGAAGAAATTTGAATCGATTGTCGATCTTAGACGCGTCGGCCCATGATGGTGAGATCGCGCTCGGCGTCATCGAGTTGGGCGATGCGTGGAAGTAGTCCCCAACGCTCGAACCCGAGCTGCTCAAACAACTTCAAGCTCGGTTCGTTGTGGGCAAAGATCAGTCCAACCATCGCGCTGATCCGAAGCGATGGCGCACGTGCGATCGCCTCAGTCATCAACGTTCGAGCAACTCCACGGCGGCGGAATCTTTCGTCGACGTAGACACTTACTTCAGCGGCGCCGCGATAAGCGCAGCGTGGCAAAAACGCTTTCAACGTCAGCCAACCGGCAATTTGCCCATCCATTTCCAAAACCCAAAAGGGTCGATCCCCCGAATGTTCCTTCAGCCAATCGCGCCGTTGCTCCAGTGTAACCGGTTCTAATTGCGCAGTCGCAATCCGAGTTGCAACGGCCGCGTTGTAAATTTTAATGATCGCGGGTAAATCCAACTCTACCGCGTCGCGAATTTTCATTTCTTCGGTAGCGGCGGACTCTAACGATCGATCTTCAATAACAGTCGCGCTCAAGCTGCCGGAAAAAATGCGTTCTCGAAAGTTGGCTGGAACGCGCCGAGCGCAGTTTCGCCAATACAAAACCTCGGGCTGATCTCCGATTGGGTTGCGCAAAAAAGTTCGATCTCGATCTTGCCGGATTTGTTGAGCGAGTTGCGCACGGTTTGGAGCGCGAGCGTGGGCGCATTGCAATCGCGGCTGAGATGGCCGAGCACGACACGATCGATTTTTCCCGGAAGCAGTTGTTCGATCACGGTGGCGGCCGCATTATTTGAAAGATGTCCGTGCCGCGATTGAATCCGCTGTTTCACCGGCCAGGGCCGATGCGTATCGTTCTGCAAAAGTTTTTCGTCGTGGTTTGTTTCGATGACCAAGGTATGAACTTGCCGAAGCCGTTCCACGATCATCTTGGTCGCGTAACCGAGATCGGTGATGAATCCGAGAGCGCTCGATCCCGCATAGAACGCGAATCCGACCGGATCGACCGCGTCGTGCGGGACCGGGAAGGTTTGGACCAGAACATCGCAAATGGCGAACTCGGCGCCGGTGCGAAAGATCCGCCAGTTGCGATGTCGATCCAACACGCCGTCGTAGCGGACCACTTCGGCGGTTTGGGCGTTCGCATAAATGGGTAGATCAAGCTTGCGGCAGAGCACTTCGAGTCCGCAAACGTGGTCGCCATGTTCGTGGGTGAGCAGAATGCCATCGAGTTGTTCGGGCATTACGCCGCACTGCTCGAGCCGGAGCACGATTTGCCGCGCGCTGAGTCCGCCATCGATCAGAATTTTGCAGTGATCGGTCGCGACCAGGGCGCTGTTCCCGGCACTGCCGCTCCCAAGCATGGTCAAACTGAACACGCCGGTATTTAGCGACCGCGTGTCAGTTTTCGCAAATTAAATTCACGCGACGCGATAGAATTTCGCCGCCGGGCAGGGCCAGAATCTTTTTTTTCTTGTCATCGTAATCGAGCGATCGAAAACGCCGAATTTCTTCGACACGGCGAACAGCGTTCAGGGTGCCGAGATAACGGGTATAGCTCGAAGCAAGTTCGGTCGTCTCCAGATAGCGCGCGCGCAGATTTCGATCGCGAAACGCTTCAGGACATTGTCGGGCAAAGAGGTGAAAGCGGAGCCAGCGCCGATCGGTGCGCGAAACGCGCTGGGTGTTGCGAAAGAACGCAACGAACAAAAGAAGAACGAGGTAAGTATCGACTTGAGCCTGGAGCTCCAGATTGCGCGCAAAATTTTCGGACGCGATTTCGCGTGTGCCGTTTTTGAAGTGAAGCGCAGCGTGGAGGGCGTGATTGATCTCTTCAACGAAGGCAATAAGCGAGCGAATATTATGATCGCTCAACCCGGCACGCGGATCGTGCCGCTCAAGTTGTTCGATCAGCCAACGGGAATAATAAATGCCGACGTAAAGGCGATCGTCGGCCGTGCGGAGAAAAGTCCGGGCGAACTCGCTCAGTTCGCGCGCGGATTTGCCGGCCAAGATCGACAACTCCCTGCAGCGATGGCGATCGATCAAACAATCCTCAAGATTGATTCCGACCCGGGCGTAAGTTCGCTCGAAAAGTTTTTGGATCTGGCTGAAAAGCGTATCGTTCACAAAAGGAGCGAGGGCCGCGCGTCTTCATCGAGATGAAGCAGGCGATCGGAAAGTTCGTTGAGCGCGAGGCGGACGTCGTGGAAGCAGTCGGCTAATCCGGCAAAGACATCGGTTAGTTCGCAGCGGCGAGCGGTCTCATGGGAAGCAACGAGTTGATAATTGGTGCGACCGACTTGCTCATAAAATTCGATGTCAGGCGCGCCCCGCAAACTGCGCCGGTGCGTGTTCTCGTGAAAAATGCCGCTGATGAAGAGAGAATAATTTCCGACGTGGGCGCGCAGCAGGAATGTTTGCTCTGGCGTCGCGCGGGTGAGCGCGATGAGCATATCGGAGATGTATTCGTGCGCGCGACTCCGAAAGCCTTCGCCAGCCCCGATCATTTCGGGGTTGTCGATCTTGTCCGGCGTCTGCAGTTGATTTGCTCGCGAAAAAGTTTCGAGCAGTGAGCCGACATAATCGCAAAGTTTGCGATCGCCGATGCCGGCTTGCTGCAAGACGTACCTGGCCAGAACGTAAAAATAGAATTGGGACGAGATGTGGAGATGTCCCGCATTGGAAAGAATGGTTTCGACCAGGCGCGGATGATCTAGAATCGAGTCGCGCGTTTCCGAGTCACTCAAAAGATCGACCAGTGAAACGCTGTCGCCTCGGGAGCGCGCAAGGGTGCGGACGATGAAATCGAAATCCGCGGCGGTGAAGCGTGCCCGACAATTTGCCCTAATCATCGCACCCTCCGTTCACGAGCATTGATGATGCCGCAGTCAACTTTGTTCGAGGCGAGGTGTATTTCCGCGGGAGCCGTTAGTCAAGAGCTTCTCGTGGTTGCAGATTCCAAAGCTACGCGCGGATTTGCAAAGCGACGGCGTCGCCTCATAATAAACGCGCTCTTTTCCGGATCGAGCAGGTGAATGTCAATCTCGCAAAAATGGAAGGGTGGCTGAGTCCGGTTTAAGGCACTCGACTCGAAATCGAGCGTGGGGCAACCCACCGTGGGTTCGAATCCCACCCCTTCCGTTTCCATAGTAATGTGGGAACAGGAGTGATTTGCATAATCATTTCGCATAACAAATGCACTGAAATTCGCCTGCATCCACCGACGTGCGGCGACGGAGCGATGCACGCTTTGCGTCCTCACCTTGTCGAGCCACAAGGCGCTCGGTAGCTCTGCGCTCTCTCGCGCGCGCGTGGAGTTGTTCGGTCGGCTGGCCGTCGTTCCCGATTGCACTTGTTCTCGCTTGGGCGTTCGAACTGACTCCGGAAGGAATCAAGTGCAATTCCGCACCACCAACATCCGCAAGTCCAGTCACCGTTACTCGCTTTCCCCGGAAGGAGCTCGGGTTTGCGAGTAACCTCTGTAGATCTGCCGTTGACACGGCCGATGCCGCGCACGTGGTCAGAATCTTGGCTTTACCCAAGTCCTCGTGAGTTAAGAAAGGGTGGCGATGCCGTGTTCGTTGATCGCAATCTCAAGGGGCGACTCTACGAAGAGCTTGATAGACATTGGGTAACAGTTACGGGCTTAGTGAATGCGAACGGTCGCGGCCCTCTCGGTGTCCCCGTCTGCGAAATAAAGCTGGAGCGAATCGAGCCGCTTCCATATGCGCCGTTACCAGACCCGTACATTCACGGAGTGTTCCGAAATGATACTTCGATTACGATTGATCTAAAATTGTCGTCGCCAAGTGGTTATGCTTATAAATTAAATGTCTTGCCAGGCGAAGTGACTGGTGCTGCAGTTATAACAAAGGGGAGTATCACCGCGAGTACGCGCGCTGGAAAGTTACTCGCCAAAGGCAATCTTGTTCCAGCGAACAGTCAACGATATTTTGACGCCGCAACGCTAACATACTACTACCGCATCGCTCCAGGGAACGTTGAGTTAGTCTCGCCAACTGAAGCTAAGGCTTGGAAAGCCGCACACTGAGCGAGGACCAAACCACATTTGTCAAAGGTAGCTGGTATTGACCACCGCAAGTCGAGCATATGGAGTCGATTCAGATACCACGAGTAAATAACTCCGCCGATTGCTGCCACGGCCACTTGTCCGGCCAGTGCGCCATAAACACCCTGCAATTTCAGTGGCGTGTAACCACCGGCTTTCACCAGCGAGCCGATGAAGAACTTGACCGTGAGCAGCGGAAAAAGCCGATCAAAAATCAGCTCCGTAGGCGTGGGGCCAGCCGAACGGGAGGCGCCCCCGCCTCGACCCGTTTGCGATGAAGTGGAACTTTGTTGTCGCTGCCGTGATGTTTATCAACTTGAACCGTTGCGGTATTTGACGACCTGCAACGTGCACACGATGGAAGCTCTGCCGCGTCAAATCAACGTATCTGCTCGGCAATACCCGGATAGGAGATTTCCATTCTGCCGATGACTGTTTGATCCAGTGGACGCCAAAAAAGCGTGTTGCCGCTCGAAGCCAACGAAGTTATCTCGAAAGCGGCGCGATCAATAATTCTCTCTGAGTCCAACGCCGGGCAGGTAAATACGGCTGCACCGCCGACGAAGCGCGTTCTTTTAATGCAGTTGCATGCTCCATTCATGGGATGGAAGTGGAATGAGGGCTGTCGCAAGACACTGGTGGTTTTGGCTGATCATGGTCATCGCGGCCGCGATCGTTATCGTACACATCTATCTTGCGGTCTGGGTGCGTGATTACGTCAATCGGAAGTTGTCTGAAATTCCGGGCTACCGCGCGCACGTTGCGGCAGTCACGCTTCATCTTTGGCGCGGCGCGTATCAGATCCATAACATCGACATCAAAAAAACGAGCGGCAAAGTGCCGGTCCCGTTTTTCTCAGCGCCGCTGGTCGATCTGTCTGTGCAATGGCACGCGCTCATTTTCGAACACGCCGCCGTTGGCAACATCGAGATTTATCGCGCGAAAATGAATCTGGTGAATGGGCCGACCAGCGAAACGCGGCAAACTGAAGTGAATGCGCCGTGGGCGCAAAAGATCAAACAACTGTATCCGCTCAAGATCAATCGCTTTGCAGTGCACGATGGCGAGATTCATTATCGCAATTACACCAGGGAGCCCGCGGAGGATCTGCCGTTCGATCGTGTCGAAATGGTCGGGACAAACCTAACCAACAGTAAAAAGCTTTCGAAGAGTTTGATCGCGGACATTCGGATTGAAGGCCGGCCGTTGCGCGCGGGCGACGCGCGATCGCAAATCTCGCTCGACCCTTACGCCTCCCGTCCGACATTTGCATTCAATCTCGAGATAAAGGACTTGGCGCTGGTGAAGCTAAATGAATTCGCCCAGGCGCATGGCGGTTTCACATTCAAGGAGGGAACGTTCAAAATGGCGATGGAAGCGAGCGCGAGAGAAGGCGCCTACCAGGGTTACGTTGAGCCAGTGTTCGATCACATGGTGATCTTTAACGAACAAAGCGCGCAAAATCCGGCGAAGTTTGTCTGGGAAGCGATCCTTGGCGCACTGACGGAGATCGTACGCAATCATCCAAAGGATCGATTTGGAACAAAAGTCCCTTTTTCAGGAACGTTCGGAAATCCGCATCCGGACATTTTTGCGACCATCTTCAATGCCTTTCGCAATGCATTTGTAAAAGCGTTCGAGGGCAAAGTGGAAAATTGGAAACAGATTCCGAAAGTCGAGCCGGAGAAAAAGCAGTAGCTCTCGTCCATTGACTACGAACTGCGACCGCAAATTTTAAATTGCCGCTTGCCGAAAGTCCAAAGGCAATCAACCGCGCGAAATCCTTTTGCAATGAGTAGCCGATCGCGCGCGAAAATGGCTGTCGATATTTTGAAACAGACCGCGCATGAATGGATCGAGGACGACGCGCCGCAGCTGGGCGCGGCGCTCGCTTATTATAGCGTATTCTCGCTTGCGCCGATGGTGCTGCTGCTCGTCGCCGTCGTCGGGGTCTTGTTTCGCGAGGACCCTGCCGGAGCCTGGAGCAAAATTACCGAACAAATGAGTTACTTTTTGGATCGAAGCGCTATCACGATGGTGCAACAGATCGCGCAGCAGGTTTCCAGTCCCGCGAAAAGCCTGCTTGGCGGAACGATCGGGTTCGCGCTCGCGTTATTCGGCGCGAGCGGGGTGTTCGGTCAATTGCAAAACGCGCTTAACATCATCTGGGGAGTTAAATCGAAACCGCGCGGTGGCATTTGGGGATTTGTTCGGTCGCGTTTTCTCTCATTCGCGCTCATCGCCGGAATCGGATTTCTCCTTCTTGTTTCACTCGTCATTGAAGCGGGCATCAAAAGTTTCAGCCATTATTTACAATCGATCTTGCCCGGCGCACTCACGATCATCATTCCACTCTATCTCACATTCGATTTCGTAATTGTCACCGCCGTCTTCGCGATGATTTTCAGAATTCTGCCCAACGCGGTGATCCGTTGGCGCGACGTGTGGACCGGAGCGGTTCTCACCGCGATTTTGTTTTTGATCGGAAAGTGGGCGCTCGGAATTTACCTTGGCAGCGGCACCGCCGCGTCAGCCTATGGAGCCGCCAGTTCGCTGATCACCTTGTTGCTCTGGATTTATTACTCGTCACAAATTCTCTTGTTCGGCGCAGAATTCACTCAAGTTTACGCACGCATCTGCGGCGCCGAGATTAGACCCGATAAATACGCTGTCCGAATCGAACGCAAAGAAATAGAGAAGCGTTAATGATTAAGGCGTTGACTAATTCAAACTGTCGAAACTAAGCCCGCACCAATTCCCGGCATCCACCCCCAAAAGGTGAGCGACAGCAGGGGTGGACCTGATCTTTTCCAAACCCGCCACCAAAGACGGGCTTGCACAACGCTCTCCCGGCCTTGTGAGTCGGCGTTGCCTAATTGCAATCTAAGTGAAAGGAAACATCGATATGAAAATTGTCTTAAGTGGGCTGGTAGCATTCGCACTGCTGGCGCTCGCGGCACCGACTATTCAAGCGGCCGAAAAATCCAGCGATACAAAAACGCCGAAAGCCGGCGAATCGTTTAGCAGAAGCGGGACAGTGATAAAGAACAACGTCGATATCTGCATGGTTACCGGCCTGCGCTGGGCCTTACACCCTGAAAATGGCGAAGACGTGAAGATTTACCCGAAAACTAAACACGCCACAGACGTGCTCGACCGGGCGGCGAAAAATAAATCGACAGTCCGCGTGATCGGCACTTGGAAACAAGCGCTCGAATGCCATTACGTAGAAACTTCGAAGGTTACAGTCGTTAAGTGACCGAATGACCGCGCTACTCGTTCAGGGCTCAAGGATGAAAAAGTGATGTGATCGGAGACGACGCGGAAAGGCGAATAAAATCTGCAGGAGTTTTGATCTCGCCTTTGAAGTGTTCGTATTTCGCCTTGATGTGGTTGACCGCTTCCTGCGGAGTGTGTGTTTGTCCATTGCGAATAAAAGTCGCGTTCGAATTGGCGACGTAATCGAGAAGATATTTGATCGACTCGTCCAACGATTCTGCCGCGAAGCTTTGTGCAGCGAACATCGAGAGAAGAATCGAGGCGACAACAAAAAGAGCGCAACGCATCATGAAAATGATTCGGGTGCCGCGCATTCGTTGCGCTTTGTTGAGGTATTTCTGATCTGCTTCATAGCGATTAAATGCATCGCGACGACGTAGTGTCAAAGGCATCAAACGGGGGCTTGGCCCAGGAGAATTCGCGTTTTGCAGGCGCCATTTCGGCTGAATTTTAGCCGCAAATGACAAAAAGGTACCGGACGAGGTAAAGACCTACTCCCCGATCAATTCTGTTTTTGTTGTGGACCAAACCTTACGGTCGCGCCTTTATGCAGGCGCTTCCGAAATGTCCGGTGGAAATCGTTTAGATTTTCTCCGCAACGCTGCACGAAAGGCGGCATCGAGCGCCGATACAATTGCGTGACCGCGGGAAATTGAAGCGATGAAACTCCCGTTGCCTAACAA
>WNGK01001574.1_pt1 | contig 45504 bp, 38 predicted proteins | sample 5400601 | NCBI WGS metagenome assembly WNGK01 (sample SAMN13153376, study PRJNA577476) | soil metagenome | isolation source: 60 cm soil or saprolite under Garry oak tree replicate 1 | place: USA:California | collected 2016-06-15 | reverse complement strand
CACCCCGTCTGCGCCCAGCTAAGGTGGCTTCGCGACATTTCATTGATGGGCGCAGCCACCCCTCCTTCGCCAGAGAGGGGAATTCCAGCTCATTCTGTTTTCCTCGTTTGCTGCAAATTGTCTGGCGAGATCAGGATCTCTGAGCCTGTGCTACGTTCGCCTGTTGTCTTCAGAGCGAAGGACGGAAGCCCCGAAGAATACCTAGCTAAGAATTGATTAGTGAAAATCAATTCTCAATTCTCATCCGGAAGTTTTTTGATTGTTTGACAGCTTCTATGAGCGCCCGTTGTTCCTGGATTCAACGAAATACGGGCGGTCACAGACCGCCCCTACGTCCATTTCAAACTATGTTGAGTGAAGTCCCCGGCTGGTACTGTGGGAATACTTTCGACACATCCTTGGCGCGCATGTGGTTCACCAGGATCTCCGCAAATACATCACGGAAGTCCGTTGTGAGAGCGAGGTCACGTCCTTCGAAAAGCTGCTCGGGGGCGAGGCCGGGCCATCGGCCATAGACTTTGCCGCCCCTGACCACACCGCCGGCCACAAACAGGCAACTGGCGTGGCCGTGATCGGTTCCGCCGGAACCATTCTGACGGATGGCTCTTCCGAATTCGGTCATTGTCACGATAACGACATTGCGCATGCGGTCGCCGAGATCGTGGTATAACGCGGCCAGGCCATCGCCGAAATCTTTCAGACGATTTGCCAGTTGACCACGCGAAGATCCCTGATTGGCGTGCGTGTCCCAGCCGCCGACATCGGCGAATGCGACTTCGAGTCCGACATTCGCTTTGATCAATTGCGCGATCTCGAGCAGCGCCTGGCCATATGCGGTGTTCGGATATTGGACGCCTTTCGCCGGGGCATATTGCTCCGGATTGGCGTTTCGGAGCATCTTTACGGCTTCAAATGTCTCCTTGTACAAATCCGCAAATGCTTCCTCGAGTTCTGTCGGCGCGAGACCCCCATGGAGCCCGAAGTCGGCGAGGCGGGTCATGGCAATGGAGGGCGCCGAACCCATCAGCGATCGCGGAACGTTCGAGCTGATCGCAACGGAGCGGAAGGGCGTGGCTCCGTCCTCGGGATTCGCCTGCATGTACCGATTGAGCCAGCCATCGCTCAGGCTCTTGTTGCCGGGTGCGCCGCACTCCATATAGTCCTGTGCATCGAAGTGTGACCGCGTATTGCTGGGAGATCCCACCGCATGAACGATGGCCAGGTGGCGTTCATCATAAATCGGCTTCAACGAATCGAGGGCCGGATGGAGTCCAAAGAAACCGTCGAGGTCGATCGCGCGTTCCGCAGCTCCGCTCTTCGGTTCCGGAATCGCGATCTGTGGCCGGGCTGAATAGTAATGTTCGTCGCCAAACGGCGCCACGATAGAGATCCCGTCAGCGGCGCCGCGCTGGAAGATGGCGATGATGATAGGTTGATCCTTCCCCGGGGTCGCATTGGTTTGAGCAAGCGCGGTCCGGACCAGAAAAGACGGCGCAGCCGCCAAGCCGGCAAGTGCGAGGCCGCTGGATTTCAAAAAATAACGACGTGTGGTTGACATGTTTCACCTCTTTTGAAAATCCGGCGATCCCAGCATCAACACGACAGACTTGATCGGCTCATCGGACTTGACAGTCGTGCCGGGAATCCGGTTTGCACCCAAAGCCGCAGCAAAATTCAGGCGCTCGAGCACCGCACCGTTGCTCATCCAGTAGCCGCCTCGATCCGGGTACCCCGTTGGAGGTTGACATTGATAGAGCGGTTGCCCCATGCGCGCGATCATCTGCGCCAACTGGCCTGAGCCGTCGGTGGCGCCATTCAGCAAGCGGATGGCGGAGACGGCGAATTCGAATGGAGTTTTCGTCTTTGCTCCGATCGCCTGTGACGAAGAGAATTCGCGCGATATGAAGATCGCGCGCAGCATCTCGCGGACGTCGCCGCCGGTCTGTTTGTAAACGTCAGCCACGCGGTTTACCAGCGATTGCGGCGGGTCGTCGCTCACGAAGCGGCGGACGAGCTTGGTCGAGATGAATCGGGCCGTGCTGGAGTGCTTCGCCAGGATGTCAACGACCATCTCACCGTCCTTTATTCCACCCTCGTTGACTTTGTGGCCAAGGACAACCTTCTCACCGTTGTCATGCATCCTTGGGCGGAACATGAACTCACCGCTGCGCTGCGGCGCTTCGACGCTCCATCCGGCGAAAGCGCGTGCAACCTCCTGGACATCCTGTTGGGTGTAGCCTCCGTCGACGCCCAGTGTGTGGAGCTCCATCAACTCCCGCGCATAGTTTTCGTTAATGCCAGCCCGCCGATTTGTGACGGCTTTCAGAAGCCTGAAACTGTCGGGAGACGAAGAAAGATAGTTGTCCAAATAGAAGAGCATGGCGGGGCTCTTTGCGGTCGCCATCAATAGGTTTTTGAATTTACCAAAGACGTTCGGACGAATGGCGCTCATCTCGAACGCCGTAGTGAGCCAACGGTCCGCATTCTTGCCCCAGAAGACATTGAAGTGGTTGAACCAGAAATCGGTCATCACTTCCTGAAGCTGGCGCTCGCTGTGGACTGCCCGAATCATTTTCTGGGCTTGAAGTTCCTCCAGGAGTTTCTGAGGAAGACGAAGGCCCTTCTCCTGGTAGTAGAGGAAAACCTGCTGGCGCAGCGCTTGATTGTTGCCGTTTTGATTGTCATTGGGCTGCAGCCCGAGTTGACGCACGAATCGCCGTGGGTTCGGATAATTTTCCAGGATTTGAGCAGTGGTCATGGTGATCGATGGTATCGAAGTAAGCCGCGCTTCCATCGCGCTGTCATCGATCCGCTCCGGGTGCAACTGCTGGTCGATGTACTTTTCGGCTCCGATCTTTTCGACGTGCTCTTTGTCGCCAGGGCGTGGGCCGAAGCTTATACGGTTGAGCAAGTGCCTGATGTCTTGCATAACGGTATAGACAGTGGGGGTGGAAGATTGGTCTAAAGGAAATGTGATGCGCTTTTTAGTGAGTCCACGATTTGGGAGACCTATCCTCGGAATGTCCCTCTCCCGTTGGGAGCACTCTTGTCCAAATTACCAGATGCGTTTCGCTGCAGAAGCAGGAGTGATGCGGTTTTCATTGGATTCTCTATTTGGAAACCTGTTCCGGAAATGTCCCTCTCCCTTTGGGAGAGGGACGCGCACCCTCATCCGGCCCTTCGGGCCACCTTCTCCCAGAGGGAGAAGGACACGAGCCTCCATTTCGGCTAATTTAATTTGGACACTAGTGCCTTGGGAGAGGGTGGCGCGAAGCGCCGGGTGAGGGCAGGAAATGGCGCCCTCATCCGGCCCTTCGGGCCACCTTCTCCCAGAGGAAGAAGGACAGTTCCAGCGGGATTCCGCTATTTTGGACAGCTATGGTTTGGGAGAGGGCCGCGCGAAGCGCCAGGTGAGGACAGCAAATGCGCTCGCTAATTTTCAGTCTCATCGGTGCCGATCGCGAAATTATCGATGGCGACATCTTCGGGGACATCGTCCTCGTCGGCCGCCCCGAAGATTTGGCCTGTGAACTTTTCTTTGAAAGCGCGCTTTCCGCTTTCGGGTTTGAATTTCTGGGCGCGGTTGCGTGCGGGTTTCGCATCGGGGCCAAAGTTTTTCCGGCTGGGGCGGTCGCCCCGAGAACCATCGAGGGCGCCAGGATCTCCGAAATCCGCGCCAGGAACACGTAGGGGAGGACCGGACGGTCTTGGCCCTGTGGCCGGGCGGAATCCACCGCCACCGGTTCGAGGGCTGGCCTCTCTGGCTCGGGCTTCGTTCACAGCGAGAGGCCGGCCTTTGAAGGGCTGATTGTTAAATTGGCGGATGGCTTCCTGAGCCTGTTCCGCATCGGCAAACTCCACGAAGGCAAATCCGCGCTTCTTCCCGGTCTCGCGGTCGAGCGGGATAGAGACGTAAGACAGATTTCCTACAGACGAGAAGTGTTCCCTGATCTCTACTTCGGTTGCATCGTAGGGAAGATTTCCAACAAAAAGACGAACTGACATCGTTACCTCATCGAACCGTTGATCATAAGAATTGGATAGGCAGAAGTCTCACAAGGCTGGCGTTGAAAGGAGTGTTGGGCTGAACCATTCGAACATGACGTTGAGCATCTTACCCCTTTGTCATCGCGATTTCAAACGTTTTGGGCCTTCGAGCTGAGCATCTGACTCCTATTGGTTATCGAGCCAGAGGGGTGCCAAATCGACTTTTCGATCGCTGTACCGTGATGCGCAGTTTTCCGTAACTTCAAACATTTCCTGTTGCCGGATGGGTTTCGAGATGTAGGCATCCATGCCGGCATCGAGGCAGCGCTGCCGGTCGTTTTTCATGGCGTAGCCGGTCATCGCCACGATGGCGATATGGTGGCCAGTGATTCTTTCCCTCTCGCGGATGGCGATTGTGGCCTGAATGCCGTCCATTTCCGGCATCTGCACATCCATCAGGACGACGTCGAACACCTCGGTCGCGATCGCGGCCAACGCTTCGACTCCGTTTTGCGCGATTCGAACATCATGCCCGCGTATGCGCAGAAACTCGACCGCGAGCTGCTGGTTGATTTCATTGTCCTCCGCAAGCAGAACACGCAAGGGTCGCGCGGCCTTCTTGAAAATCTGCTCCGCCGGTTTCTGGTCGCTGGTGACATCGGCCTTAGAGAACATGGCAGTGAAATGGAAGGAGCTGCCACGGTCCACCTCGCTTTCCACCCAAATGCTTCCGCCCATCAGTTCCACGAGCTGAGAGCAAATGGCCAATCCAAGCCCCGTGCCGCCATACTTCCGTGTCGTCGATCCATCCGCCTGGACGAAGGATTCAAAGATCATACCCTGCTTATTCGAGGCAATCCCGATCCCGGTGTCGGTAACGACGAAATGCAGCGACATTTCGTCTTCTCCTTGCGGGAGGTCGGGCCGCAAAGCGACGGCGGAGGGCTGGCTCTCGACGTCCACCATCACAAACACCTCACCCTGATCTGTAAACTTGATCGCATTCCCGACCAGGTTCATCAAGATCTGCCGCAGCCGGTTCGAGTCACCCACCAACGTGTCCGGCACCAGGTATGACACCTGGCATGCCAGCTCCAGGCCCTTCTCGCTGGCCCGTGGCGCAAGCATTTCGAGAGTGTCGCTGAGGGTGTCGCGCATACTGAACGGATTCGGATGGAGATCCAGCTTGCCCGCCTCAATCTTCGAGAAATCGAGCACGTCATCGATGATTTGCAGCAGCGTGTCCGCAGATGACTTGACGGTTGTGAGATATCGCTTCTGCTCCGTCGTCGCGTCAGACTGCAACGCGAGTTCCGTCATGCCGAGAATAGCGTTCATCGGCGTGCGGATCTCGTGGCTCATGTTCGCCAGAAATTCGCTCTTGGCCTGGCTCGCCGCTTCCGCGCGGGCCTTGGCTTCCTCGAGCTGTTGTGATTTCCGAATCAGTTGGGAATTCAACTGGCGCGCTTCACGGGCGGCGTCGGCACTCCTCTTGCGTAATACCTCGGCGGGGCGTGATGTGAACGCCAGGTACAGGTTTGCGCCGTAAATGTAAGCCATCTTCAGGAGTTCCAGCCGGAGATCGACGAGCCGGACTTCGATATAAAAAAGGTACAAAACCAGAAGCGCGTAGGCGATCAGCGTGAGGTGGGCAAAAACGAGAACTCGCTTGAAGCTCATATCCCGCTGATCGGAGACCCGCACCAGACTGAGGAAGAACAGCAGACTCTTGTCCGCGCCCGTTCGGTAGATCACGACCAACCAGAAAAGGAGATCCGCAATCAGGAAGAACTGCGAAAAATCGAGCCTGAGCTCCCTTGCCTTCTTGTAGACCAACCTCGGGATGAACCACGATCCCAGGCAATAAGCGGCCAGAATGAGCACAAAGGTGAAATATCTGGCAAAAGAGAACGGGCCTGGGTCGAGCAGATCGTAGATAAAAACGTAGGCGCAGAGAATCAAAGACCACGCACCATGAAGCAAGGGAATCAGGACGACATTCAGCCGGTAACCATCCTGCCTCACGCTGCGTTTTGCCTCGATGCCGTCTTCCATAGTCAGCGCGGGCGACTATATAACGGGGACATGAAAAGGCGAATTTGTGAAGTATACGAGCCGGTGAAGCGAACTCCCCTCCTTGGCAAAGGAGGGGTGGCTGCGCCATCAAGTAAATGGTCCTGTTCCTTTGGAGGCGCGGCCGGGGTGGTTCGTTCAACTTCCGATAATCGGTGGCTTGAACCAACCACCCCGTCTGCGCCCGCTAAGGAGGCTTCGCGGCATTTTCTTAATGGGCGCAGCCACCGCTCCTTGTCCAAGGAGGGGACTTCGGCTTTCCCTTCAGTTGTTTTCAATGCCGCCTGTGTCCAGCAAAAGATGTGGGACATGGCAAGCCTTTACCAAGGAGGGGAATTCGCTTTCAAACCGAGCTTCTTGCCGATCATGGAATGAGCGTCATCTTACTTTCTGACCCTTGCCGAGCGCCACGAGAAAGATCGCGCTCTTTCCTTTGGAATGCGGCGAGAAAAAGTTGATGACGTCATCATCAAAGAACGTCAAGCCAGTCGCGCCGAGATGTTGCGCGTATGCGGCGAGATAAAGTTTGCCGCCGATGATTCCAGATTCGAGCTGGACGGCGCGGTAACCGCGATTGCCGAAGCGTTTGAGGATGGGATTCAAGTCTGCGAGAAGGAAAATGTCGGCAGCGGCATCGCCGGGGAGGTCCTGTTGGAGTCCGAGGTATTGAGCCTCATTTCGGAATTGGCCTTCTTTTAGGCATTCCAGAGCGCCTTTGTCGCGCTGGAAAACATAGGCGCCGGGATTAAGGCCCCCAACAGCATTGACGAGGACGTACAGATCGTTGAGTTGGGCACCAAGCGGGTCGAGGAAATCCGCTGGGATGCCTTGTGTTGAGGAATGCAAAATTACGGAGAGTTGCTCGAAGGAGATGGACTGCCTCTCGAATTTGCGGCTCGATCCGCGACGAAGAATTACCTGTTCGATGGTGTCGCGTGGCATCGCCTCTGAGGGAAATGGGAGCAGGCCGCCAACTACGCCAATTGCGCTTATGGATGTTCGCGTCGTAGGCGTCATTCGCGGCCCGCCACGCCACTCGGCAACTTCATCAGGCGCCCGCAACGAAGATGCCTCGTGGATTGCCCGGAGTGCCGGATAATCCACTTCGCTCTGGGAGAGAGGCACAGTCGGCAAGTTCAACGTTGGCATATCGCGCGGGGCGTCCGGCGGGCCCGACTTCGCGTGTCCAATGGCGGCCATCGAAAATGCGACCTCGCGTTCGGGATCGACATCCAACAACCGGTTCACTTCCGAATCAACGAAGCCGCAGATGATTTTGGCCGGGAACCGGTGTGCAGCGGTCATCGCGAGCATGTTGGCTAGCATCGTGCCGTTGTCCCACCCGAAGTGGCGGTACGTTCGCGCCCGATATTTCCAGGAATTTCGCCAGTACGTGCCAGCGCAGACAATCGTCACAGGCGCGTGCGTCACGCTCGGCTCGCCTGCAGTTGCGTGGACGAGCACGGCGCGGTAGTCGCCCTTCCGCAGCAGCCGGAGCGAGAAATCGCCTGGGCCGAAATGATAGAGACCCGCTTCCAGATCCGGCAGGTCGCCGGTCACCAGATACAGCTCGAACTGGTACAGCGCTCCAGTACACGACGCCGCCCGGAAGTAGATTTCGCCGCCCGTATAGGGTTTCTTCTTTGTAATTCCTGCCGAGAAATAGAGGATGCTGGCAAGTTCTTTCAGTGTGGGAATACTCTCGGCGTTGATTTCGATGCTTTCTTGCGAAATCGCTGAAAGCGCCGCGATGCCGGTCTGATCCGACTCACGCGGAAGCGGAATCGGATCAATGGAAGTGTAGATCTTCAGCGGGAATGGCTGATTCGCCCAGTCCAGGTAATGCGCGTCGGCTCGGATGCTCCATGCCGAATGCTTCGTGGCATCGTGATAGGCCCAGGCACGCGCGACATCGCGGTTCGCCGTCTCCGATTGCATAGATCAAGTATAATGAAAGCGCTGTTATGAAAGAGAATAAGCAGAACATTCGCTATCTTGGATTCGAGAGCACCGAAGGTGGCGGACGCCGATTTGATTTCTCGATCACGGCCTCAGGGCAGGAGGCGACGCCAGTCTCTCTCTTAATCCCGGCGCTGATGTTTACCGGCACGAACCGCATCACATTCCAGGAAAGCGCAAAAATCTGTTACGAGAAGCTTCGCGTTCTTCTCGAAAACGAAAAGATCCATACGCCCTTGCGAATTCATCTCACCGTAGAAGACATCGCGCAATTCCGTCACATTCCTCGCGGCCGGGCGCGCTCCTCCCAGGCGTAAAGGCTTCCGTGAGCAACATCGATCCCACGGCTTTTCGAGAATTTGAGCATCGGGGCTGGCAGGAAGTTGCCTCTCGATATCACGACGGCTTTGCTGGCGTGACTGTGCAGTCGGTCGAGTCTTTGTTGGATGCCGCACACGTCACCAGGGGCACGCGTGTGCTGGACGTGGCTTGTGGCCCCGGATATGCCGCCGGCGCTGCGGCCGAGCGCGGAGCCATCGCCGTTGGTATTGATTTCTCTTCAGAAATGGTCGAAGAAGCCCACCGCCGTTTTCCCACAGTGGAGTTCCAGGAAGGAGATGCCGAGCAGCTTTTTTTCACGGACTCCTGTTTTGACGCCGTTGTCTTGAATTTCGGGATGCTGCATCTCGGCCGGCCCGAGCGCGCCTTGTCCGAAGCGTACCGGGTGTTGCGATCCGGTGGACGTATTGCATTCACGGTATGGGACACCCCAGAGAAGGCGATTGGCTTCGGAATCGTGCTCGCCGCGATTCAGAAATACGGAGATCTGAACGTTCCGATTCCTCCCGGCCCGCCCTTCTTTCGATTCAGCGATCCGGAGGAATCGAAACGGGCGCTGACTGCGGCGGGATTCTCGAACGTCGTGGTCACGCCCGTCGCGCAATTGTGGCGATTGCCGTCAACAGACGCTCTTTTCGAGGTTATCTACCACGGCTCAGTCCGCAATGCCGCCCTGTTGCGGGCGCAGACACCGCTTGTGCTGGATATGATCCGGGGCGAGATCCGGCGCGGTGCGGAGAAATACCGGAAAGAATTGCCGATGCCGGCGGTTCTCGCATCTGGAATAAAGGGAAATTCCGGGTAGTGGGTCATTTTGAAAGAATTGCCACTCCTGAACGCGGGCTAAAGCCCGCGACTACATTGGTGCGACTGCGTTTCGGTCTCATGTAGTCGCGGGCTTTAGCCCGCGTTCATTCAAATTGACCCACTTACCAAATTCCGGGACAGGTCCCTAATTTCTTGTTTTAGAAATTAGTGACCTTCCATTCGGTTACACACTTGCGCATGCGTTTCCTGGGCCAGAAGCCCAGCCGGCAGGAGGACTGCAGTCCGATAAATTCCTGGATTGCCCACCACTTTCTCTATACTGAAATTATGAAGACTGAACCAAAGTCACCGGCTCATGCCTTCTACGCGGAAGTCCTGAAGATCCTGAAGGACGAGAAATTCACATTCATGGTAGCCGGAGGATTTGCCGTGAACGCCTACACCGGGTTGCGGCGTCCCACCAAAGACATCGATATCTTTTGCAAAGCCGGCGACTATCCCAAAATCCTCAACAAGTTCACTTCATTGGGCTACAAGACGCAGGTCCTGGACGAACGCTGGATTGCGAAAATCTTCAAAGGGAAGTCTTATGTGGATCTCATTTTTGGATCGTCCAACCTCGTGGCTCCGGTTACCGGCGATTGGTTCAAGGATTCCAAAACCGCAAAATTCTTCAACCACGAGGTCAGGATTCCCTCCGTCACAGATCTGATCTGGTCGAAAGTATTCATTCAGAACCGTGAACGTTACGATGGCGCCGATGTTGCTCACCTGATATTGCTCAAGAACCAGGAAATCAACTGGGAGCGTTTGCTGTGCGCAATGGAGCAGTATTGGGAAGTGTTGTTGGTTCATCTGCTGAATTTTCGATTCATTTATCCCTCCGAGCGCGAAAAGATTCCGAGCTGGCTTTTGAAAGAGCTGCTCTCGCGGCTGCAACACCAGTTCGAGTTACCGACACCGAAGATGAAAGTATGCCGAGGCAGGATGTTCTCTGTGGCGGATTACACGGTGGACATTGCCGATCTTGGTTTCGCGGATGTCGTTGGAGGTGAAAATGAACGAAAAACCGGCTAGCTTGCGTGTCGCCGCCATCGGCGACCTGCATGTTCACGAGAATTCCGCGGAAACTTTAAAGGGTTTGTTCGAAAAGATTTCTCAAAATGCGGACGTGCTCGTCCTCTGCGGAGACCTGACACATCTTGGAATGCCCGCGGAAGCGGAACGGCTCACCGATGACCTGCGCGCTTGCCGGATTCCCGTTGTCGGGGTGTTGGGAAATCACGACTATCAGAGTGGCCATGTGGACGAGATCAAGAAAATCCTGCGGTCAGCCAAGGTCACGATTCTCGACGAGACTGAGACCTTTGAGCTGAGTGGGGTGGGATTTGCCGGCGTCAAAGGCTTTGGTGGCGGCTTCGATAAACATATGCTGACGCCGTTTGGAGAGGAGCCGATCAAGCATTTCGTTTCGGAAGCCGTCAATGAGTCCCTCAAACTGGAGATCGCGCTAAAGGCGCTCGATACGGAAAAGACCGTTGTCGTGCTGCATTACGCCCCAATCGCCGGTACGGTTGCCGGTGAGCCGCCCGAGATTTTCCCGTTCCTCGGCTCTTCGCGACTCGCAGAGACCATCGATCATTTCGATGTGAATGCCGTATTCCACGGACACGCGCATCACGGTACGTACGAGGGAAAAACCACGAAAGGCATCCCGGTTTACAACTGCTGTCTGCAATTGATGCAGAGGGTGTCTCCGGAACAGCTCTATGCACTGGTAGAGGTTTAGGATAGTGGAATGTCATCGGTCGCGAGTGACCAACCTGTTTTAGAAAGCAGGAGTGATGCGGTTTTCATGGGGTTCTCTATTTGGAAACCTGTTCCGGAAATGTCCCTCTCCCTTTGGGAGAGGGTGGCGCGAAGCGCCGGGTGAGGGCAGGAAATGCGCCCTCATCCGGCCCTTCGGGCCACCTTCTCCCGAAGGGAGAAGGACACGAGCCTCGATTTCGGCTAATTTTGGACACCAGTTTGACCAACTGAGGAACTAACCAGATACTTCTTTCACCGTCTCCGCCAAACGCCGGATTCCCTCGTCGATCTCATCGGGCGTGAGGGCGCAGTAGGGCAGGCGCAGAAAGCGCTCGCCTCCGCCATTGGGGAAGAACGCAAGGCCGTCGGCCATGTTGAGATTGCGCGTTGCGGCAGCCGCACGCACAGCTGTCGTTTCAACGCCCTCGGGTAGCGTAATGGAGAGGAAGAATCCTCCGTCTGGGCGCGTGGGTTGGGCGCCGGGCATGTATTTTGCGAGGGCTCGAAGGCAGGCCTCGAGCCGCGGTGCGTAGAGCGCTTTAAGTTTCTCAATTTGAGGCGCGAGCATTCTGCGCCGGCACCACTCGTAGGCGATCCCATGGGCGAGATAGTTCGGAGAAATATAGGTCTCCTCGGCCACTTTAGCGATCTTCGAGAGCAAAGCCGGGTCGCCAAACATGAACCCGAGGCGCGGCCCGGGTCCGATAAGCTTGCTAAACGAGCTCATATGCAGCGTGCGGTGCGGCGCCATGTCGAAGAGGCGGGCTTCTTCACGGCCCCGGTAGCGAAGCGCCCGATAGGGCGCGTCCTCCAGCAGCAGGAAGTTGTGCTGTTCGGCTAATGCGGCAATTTGCCGGCGCTTCTCGCCCGAGCATGTGGCGCCGGAAGGATTCTGAAAATCCGGGATGGTATAAAAGAAAACCGGCCTGTGCTTTTTGAGCTCGATTTCGAGGGCGTCGATGGACGGGCCGTCCGCCTCGAGCGGTATACCGATGACTTGAGCCTTGTGACGGCGTAATAATGTCACGGTGCGGTCATAGGTCGGCGCCTCTGTGAAAACGATGCTACCGGGTTCGAGCAGGTGCCAGCACAAGAAGTCGACGAGCTGCAACGATCCATTGCCGGTCAGCACCTGGTTTGTCTTGACGCCCTGCCAACTCGCAAGCCATTCAAGCAAAGGTGCAAACCCCATCGCCGGGCCGTATTGCAGCATCGTGCGCCCATGTTGCTTGAGCGAGGCAACCGCGGCATCGATCACGTCCTCAACAGGGAAGGACTCCGTGGCCGGAACGCCGCGCGTGAAATTAATGGGCTTTAGATCAGACATCGGCTCGCTCCTATCTTCCTATCCAGGGGGACTCCACGCCCGGTTGTTTATGTCGGGCTCAAACAGTATCATTTTTGAGCACATTTCGGGTTGCATTACCCGTGAGTCCGAAAGGTTTTAACCGTGACTGCACGAAAGAGAAAGATTTTGGTGGTCGATGATGATGCCGGCATTCGCGCATCGCTTGTCTTGCTGCTGCAGAGCTGGGGATTTGAGGCTCTCCAGGCCTGCGATGCGGCTGAGGCCAGCCAAATCGTTGACCATCAGGACCCGGATATCGTCATTACCGACGTGGTGATGCCCGAAGTTTCGGGACTTGAGCTTCTACAAAATTTGAAGGCGGGCGACCCGCACAGACCGGTACTGATCATCACGGCTCAAGGCAGCATCGACATGGCTGTTCAAGCCATGAAGCAGGGCGCCAGAGATTTCCTCACAAAACCTTTGACGGATCTTCCCAAGTTGAAAGCTCTGCTCGACGATGCCGAACGTGAGCTCGAATTGCGTCGCAAGGCCAAGCGGCTGAGCCTGCGAGTCGAATCCGAAGGTGGTCTCAGCGACTTTGTCGGAGCCAGCAAGATCATACGTGAGGTTTTCGAGCTGATCGAGAACGTTGCGGCACGCGACGTATCGGTAATGATCACTGGCGAGAGCGGCACGGGCAAAGAGCTGGTTGCGCGCAACATTCATCGTTTGAGCCGGCGTGAGAGCAAACCGTTCGTTGCGATCAATGCGGCGGCATTACCCGAATCATTGATCGAGAGCGAGCTGTTCGGCCACGAACGCGGCGCATTTACAGGAGCCGTCACAACACGGCAAGGGTGTTTCGAACAGGCAAACGGTGGGACCTTACTGATCGATGAGATCGCGGAAATGCCCATGTCGTTGCAGCCGAAATTGCTCCGCGTTCTCGGCGATGGACGCGTGCGACGTCTCGGCGGCAATTACGAATTTGAATTCGACGTTCGTGTGGTGGCCTCAACGAACCGTGATCCCGTCAGGGCTGTTGAAGACGGACACCTTCGCGAAGACCTCTATTACCGGCTAAACGTCGTCCCGATAGCCCTTCCGCCGCTCCGAGACCGCGCCGAAGACATTCCGCTTCTGGTGCAACACTTCGTCGGCGATTTCAATCGCAAGCACGAATTACAGATTGAGGGCGTCACGGACGAAGCTCTGGCATTACTCAAGAACTATCCATGGCCGGGGAACGTGAGAGAGCTGAGGAACATCATCGAGCGCTCGGTCGTGCTCACAAAGAGTGATTGGATCGAAGAGAATAACCTGCCACCGTACATCCGCCATCCGGGAACACATCCGGAAAAATTAGTGTTTGACATTGGAGCAACGACCGTGGCCGACGCAGAACGGGAATTGATCTTGAAGACGCTCGAACGCGCCGGCAATAACAAAGCGGAAGCGGCACGCCAGCTTGGTGTAGATGTCAAGACGATCTACAACAAGCTCAAGGCATACGGCATCGAAGCATGAAAGTTTCCACCAGGATCATTTCAGGTTTTGGAATTCTGATGGCTCTGGCATTTGTGGCCTTGGGCTATCAACTGTCGGTCATCCATCAGATGCAGTCGATCAACCGGGACCTCTCTGCCATCAACTTTCACTCCGCATCAACCGCGCTGCGCATGGTGCAAAGCAGCGAGACGATACGGGAATTTTCGCTCAAGTATTTTGCTTCGCGCGATCCCTACCTTCGTCAACTGGAGAGCGAGCGTCAGGAGTTTCTCCGAGACCTCGCCGAGCTGCAGAAGACGGTCCGCTCCGAGAGAGAGCGGAGCCAGGTTCAACTGTTATCCAAAGCGTTCGATGATTACTGGCGGATGTTCAACCGAGTGAGGGAAGAAAACCAGTCGAAAGAGTTAGAGTATCTGCCGCCCGGTCTGAGCATTGCCATCGATCATCTCCAGGCGCAAACCGATGTGCTTTACGATGCCATTCAGGTTTCAATTCGAGAAGAGGTTCAGCGCGCGGCCGAAGCCGGCCAGAAAGCCGAATGGTTGTCCTGGGCGGCTGGAGTGCAGGCCATTGTTTTCGGTATCATCGTCGCGATTCTGACAGTTCGCGCGATCAATCAACCGCTGCGGCGGTTGACCGAAGGAACACATGCTCTTGCCAAAGGGCAGTTTTGGCACCGGTTGCCCGCTTACGGAGGCAGCGAGTTTTCGGAACTTGCACGCAATTTCAACACAATGGCGGAAAGACTCGGCGAGCTCGACCAGATGAAGAAAGACTTCGTATCGCACGTGTCGCATGATTTGAAGGCGCCGCTGGCTTCCATCCGCCAGGTGATGCATCTTCTCCTTCAGGAAATTCCGGGATCCCTCAACGACCAGCAAAAAAGTCTACTGCGGCTCAGCTACAACAGTGCCGAGCGGCTTGCGGCCATGGTGGGAAATCTGTTGGACGTTTCTCGCATGGAAGCCGGAAATATGGAATACGAAATGGCAGCGCGGGACCTCATGCCTTTAATCCAAGGCGTGATTGACGAATTTGAAGTACAGGCGCATGAGAAGGGCATCCGGCTGAAGCTGGAATCGGATCAGCCCTCAGTCTCCGTTGAATGCGATAAAGAACGCATTATGCAAGTCATCGGTAATCTGCTGGAAAATGCCCTGAAATTTTCACCAAACAACGGTGAGATTGTTACTCGCGTAACTAAGGGCAGCAACGGTTCGATCCTTACCACTGTTACCGACTCCGGCCCAGGCGTCCCTGACGACCACAAAGGGAAAATTTTCCGCAAGTTTCACCAGGTCAAGCAGGGGAAAAAGATGGCGGGGCAGGGCGTCGGGCTCGGACTGGCGATTTGTAAGACGATCGTCGAGGCGCATCAGGGAGAAATATGGGTTGAAGACAATCCTGGTGGCGGCAGCATATTCTCCTTCATACTGCAAGCCGCGACCGTGGAGGAGGTTCTTAAATGCGGGCAAAGCGTCTAGCGCTGGTGGTTGTCTGGACCATTCTTGCCTGCACGGCATGCCAGAAACGCGCCCGAGTGGCGGCTCCCCCGACGCCTGCTCCCCCTGCAGCCGTAGTCGAGTTCGAAACGGCGGACCACGCGTTCACCGCAGGTGCTTATGATGAAGCCGCCCGAGCCTACGAAAATTATCTGAGCGCCAGCCCTAACGGAGGCCAGCGCGACCAGGTGCTGTTCCGCCTCGGCCTCACCTATGCGCTGAGAACCAACCCGGCCCCCGACTGGCAGCGCGCGACCGCGCTGTGGAGGCAACTCGTGAATGAGCATCCCACCAGTCCTCTCAAGCCGGCAGTCAATTTGATCCTTTCTCTCCACTCCGAACTGGACCAGGTGGCCGCAGACACCAAGACGCGAGATCAACGCATCCGCCAGTTGAGCAGCGAACTCGAAAGGCTGAAGAAAATTGACGCCGAGCGTGGGAAGCGCCCATAGGCGAACTGTGAACACGGATTCTCCCCGGCCTCCTGCGCCTCTCCTCTGGAGCTAACTGGAACGAAATTCAAGGAGATCTTCCACGTTTTCACGGATTGGCACATCTGGATCAGAAGTCCTCTTGCCATCCAAACCCCATGCATTGACAAACATAGCTCGACACGATCAAAAGGCATGGCTGTTGCGAGAGGAATAGTCGCGCCGGTACCTCAGGCCGGCGATTCCGGAGGAGGGAAATTCAATGCGAAGATTTTTGATTGTTCTGCTGGTTTCCGCGACCGCCAGCCTTTCGACCGCGTGCATGGCCACCAGGAAATTCACGCGCAATGAGGTCAAGACCTCGTCGGACACGCTCAACACGCGGATCGACAGCACCAAAGACGAACTCAATGGCGAGATCAAAGAAACCCGGGACAACGTGGATCGGGTTAATACGAGAGTTACGGGCGTGGACGGCAGGGTAACAGATCTGGATTCCAGGACAACCCAGGGACTGAACACGCTCAAAGGCGATGTCCAAAACGTAGACCAGAAAGCCGCTCAAGCGCAGACCTCGGCGAATCGCGTGGCTGGCGATGTGGTGGTCCTCGACCAAAAATTCCAGAACAGAAACCAGTTCACGGTGGCTGGTGAAAAGGCGATCCAATTCAAATTCAACAGCTCAAAACTGGACAACAACTATAAGGCTGTCCTGGATGAGATCGCGGAGATGGTGAGCCGAAGTCCGGATGCGATCGTCGTGCTGGAAGGGCACACTGATTCTGTTGGTGACCAGGAATATAACGTGAAGCTAGGAGAGCGCCGAGTCGATTCGGTAAGACGTTACCTCGCCATCGACAAGAACCTTCCGGTTTACAGAATTCACGAAGTCAGCTTCGGTGCCGCCAAACCGGTCGCACCCAACGATTCAAAGGATGGACGCGAGAAGAACCGCGCCGTCACGATGATGGTTCTAATTCCTCGGACGTCAGAGGCTGCCGCAAGCAAATAAAAGGTTTGCCCCAGGAAAATGGGGACGTAGCCCTATGTCCCCATTTTTTGAACTCCCCAAAACAAAAAATAGGGACATAGGGCTACGTCCCCATTTTCCTCCGTCCTGAATTACCCGCATTCCGCTTACTGAGCGGCAGTTTCGGTCTTACGAATGACATTGATTCCCGCCACCGGGTTGAGGGTTTTGTCGATCTCCACGTTGTTCTTCCGCAGCGTCAGGCCCATGGCTTTGTCTAAGTCGACCAGCGACTTCGTGAAGTTCACGATGCTTTGAACTTCATTGGTCTGGGCCTGAGCAACATTCCGTTGTTCCTCAAGAACGAAACGAAGCGTCGATGTGCCTAGATTGAACTTCGTCTGCTCGGCTTCCAGCTTCTGATCTGCCAGTTCACGCGTGATCTGTGCGGTTTCAATGCGAGCGCGGTTCATCTCAGCCTGGGTCAGAGCGTTCCGAACTTCCAGAGCGATCTCCTGGGCAGTCACGTTCATTCGGCTTTCCGAAAGCCGCTTCTCGATCAGAGCGCGATCATAATCGGCTTGCTGGGCTTTGTTGCTCAGGGGCAGCACGAATGAGAAGCCCAAAGAGTAGCCGGTGAATTGGTAATGGAAGAGCTGGCCGAAAGCGTCCACAAGGCCTCCGGGTAAGGGATTCGTGAGCGCGGGTGAACCCAGCGTGAAGTCGCGCCTCTTCGTACCGCCAGTTCCGTTCTGATTGTAAGCGGCCGTGACGTCGAACGACGGCAGCGTCTGGTTTTTTGTGTACTCTGCATCGATATCCTTGTTCTGCATATCCAAGATGGCCTGCCGCATCTCGGGCCGACTTTCGAGGGCAATCTGGACAGCTTCTTCGAGAGTGGGTATCTGAGTTCCGTCGGGCCTGCGCGGTGCTTCTGAAGCGCGAAGCCTGACCAGGAACATTGCCGGGTCCTTGTCGTCAGAGGTCATCTTCTTGATCTGGTCTTCCGCCTGGGTGACGTTATAAGTGGAGAGCACGAGCTGTTCGCGTCGCGAAGCAACGTCCGCTTGGGTCTGCACAACGTCGATCGGGGCCAACGTACCAATCTCGACTCTCATCTTGTTCTCGTCCAATGTTTGTTGGGCCAGATCGAGCGAACGTTGTTTTACATTCAGGTCTTCACCCGCGAAGACCAGGTCCCAGTAAGCCTTCTGCGCCTGCACCAAAAGATTGGTGACTTGGATCTCGAACTGCGTTTCCGAGATCCTCTCGTTGTTCTGTCCGGTGAAGATTTGGTGCATCTGGATTCGCCGCCCGCGGTCGCGCAGCAAGTGCTGCCCCACCGTGTATGTGATCCTGCCGGTGTAGGATGGGTTGAAAATATTGTTGTTGCTGTTAGATGAAGAGCGGTTCATGTTAACGTCCACCGCCAGGCTTGTCCCCGTCGGAAGAGCCTGCGAGAAGTTCACCGCGTAGTTGCCCTGGAGTTGGCTTCGCGACGTGGCTCCGTTGAGTTGTGTGGTACTAAGTACGGTGTCGTGGCTGACTGTTCCAGCGAAACGAATCGACGGCTGAAGCGCCCGATAGAAAACGAGGCTCTGGAAATAAGAAGATCGCGGATTCAGCCGGTTGGAACGGATGTCGAGATTTTTCTCGATCATCATGCTGATCACATCGTTCATCGTCACCGGAACAACACCGGTTTGCAGGAACAGACCGAGATTAGACGTGGATGCGCTCGCTACTGTCGCAACGCTCTTGGCTGGCTCGTAGCGGCGCAGGAAATCTTCCACCCAGTCGGACGATGCCACCGCCGGTGCAGCCAGTGTCATGCCGAGCAAAACGGAGAAAGCTATTCTAATGAGCTTCATTGATTGACTCCTTGAATAATTGAAAAGAAAAAGGGCAGGAAGTGAGAGGTGCAAGGCCGCGAATTACGCCAATTACGCGAATGGGCGCGTCAAAGGCGATTTCACCCGCCCATTCGCGTAATTGGCGTAATTCGCGGCCTTGCACCTCTGCAATCGGACCTCAAAAACTTGCAGTACCTGGCTGGCTGGCACGCCGCCGCACCCATGCAAACAGCCGGGCGGGAGTCCACTCGCGCAAATCGTCGAAGTAGGAGTAGACAACGGGCGTGACCAGAAGGGTCAGCATGAGACACAGAATCTGGCCGCCGATGATGGTGACGGCCATCGTAGCGCGGGAACCCGCACCGGCGCCCCGGCCGAACGCAATCGGGAGCATTCCGGCGATAATTGAAATTGTTGTCATCAGGATCGGACGCAGCCGGACATGGCTGGCGGCGACGAGCGCTTCGTGCCTCTCCAGCCCCTGGTCCCTTAGCGTGTTTGTGTAATCCACCTGCAAAATCGAATTCTTTTTCACGATGCCGAACAGCATCAGCATGCCGATGGCGCTGTAGACGTTGAGTGTCATCCCAAAAGCCATCAGCGCGAGGAGTCCCGCAGGCAGACTCAAAGGCAGTGAGGTCATGATCGTCAGTGGGTGGACGAAGCTGTTGAACTGCGATGCAAGCACCATGTAGATGAATGCAACGGCCAGCACCACGGCAAGCCCGAAATCGTTGGAGGCTTGAGCCAGCTGCCGGGCGCCGCCGCTGAAGACAAGGCCGTAGCCGGCTTTCATGTTCAGCTCACTGGCCTTTTGGCGTATCGCCGCAACCGCGTCGCCGAGCGGTAACCCATCAAGGCTGGCGTTGAGCGTGATTTGCCGCTGGCGGTTGTACCGCTGGATGTTGTTCGGTCCATAATCCAGTTTCAATTGGGCGACGTCGCTCAGCCGCACGACCCGCTGAGTCAGAGAGGGAACCAGAAGGTTACCCAGCCGAGTCGGGTCATTACGGAACTGTTCGTCCAGGCGAAGATTGATCTCGTACTGTTCATCGCCCTGTTTGAACGGCGTATCCAACACCTGGCCCCCGACCAGGGTTCTGATGTTGTTGGCCAGAGTATCAATTTGCACGCCGAGGTCGGCAGCGCGAACGCGGTCCACGTTCACGCGAAGCTCTTGCTGCGTGGCTTCAAAGTTGGACTCTACGTCGACGATGCCCGGGATGGTCCTGATCTTATCCCTCAAGTCCACGACGTATGCCTGCAGTTGATCGATGTCCCGCCCTTGAACCAGCATCTGCACACGGTTTCCACCCTGGCCCCCACCGCCCTGGAAATTGCCGCCACCCGCCGTTGATGCTCCGGAAAGGTCAGTGCCTCCCGATACGCTGACTCGAACTCTGGACCCTCGCGTTCCGGCTCCAGGGAATTTGGCCAGGAGCATGGCGCGGGCCCGCCGCATCAAGTCCTGTTGGGAGATCGTACGGCTCTCTAAAGGAGTCATCCCAACGAAGTACCTCGCTTCTGACGGATTCATATTCGTGAAAACGGTTTGGACTTCAGGTAACCCGCGCACCATGTCTTCGACATCCTTGGTGTACTCCAGGGTGGCATTCAGACTGGTGCCTCTCGGAAGATTTAGGTTGATCTGAAATTCGCTCTGGTCGTCGTCAGGAACGAGTTCGTGGCCGATCCGCGGATACAGCGCGGCCGCCGATAGCGTGACGCCCGCGGCGATCAGCAGCATCACGGCACGATGAGTCAGGCTCCAGTGCAGCGTGTGCCCGTAACCACGGTCCAAAACCGCGTAAAAGCCCCGGTTCTTCGATGCCGTGTGCCCGGCATCGGTGGACCGTAGCCACATCGAGCACAGTGCCGGCGTCAGTGTGAAGGACACAAACATGGAGAACAGAATGGCCGCAGCGGATACGACGCCAAAGCTGAACAGGTACTGGCCGATCGTCCCGGTGATAAACACAACTGGAAGGCAAATCACCACGAGCGAAAGTGTTGTCGCCATCACCGCCAAACCGATTTCACCCGTTGCCTTCGCGGCCGCCACGCGCGGCGTCACGCCCTTCTCCTCGACGTATCTGAAGATATTTTCGAGCACAACGATGGCGTCATCGATAACGATACCGGTCGCAAGCGACAGCGCCAGCAAAGTCATGTTGTTGAGCGTGAAGTTAAAAAGCTTCATCACCGTGAACGTGGCGATCAACGAGACCGGGATGGCAGTCGCCGCAATCACCGTGCTGCGGATATTGCGCAGGAATAAGAAAACGACCAAAGCTGCCAGTATGCTTCCAAGAATCAGGTGATGCTGAATATCTTCGATCGACCGTCGGATAAACGTGGACTGATCCCGCCGCGTTGCGATCTGGATATCGGAAGGCAGCGTGGGCTTAATCACATTGAGCTTCGCCATGACCGCATCGACCACCGCGACAGTGTTGGACCCAGACTGCTTCCGGATTTCGAGCGAAATCGACGGTTTGCCATCCACTCGCGCGATCTGGCGTATTTCCTGCACCGAATCCAGCACTTTTCCAATATCGCCGAGGGTGATTACGGACCCGTTTTGTTGCGACAGGATGATTTTGTTGAAGTCGGTCAGATTCATCAACCTCCCCATGGTGCGGAGATTGATTTCAGACGATCCGGCCACAAAATTTCCGCCGGGAATCTCAATGTTCTGGCGCTCAATGGCATTTCGAACCTGATCGGCCGTCAAGCCATACGCCGTAAGCCTGTCTGCATCCAGCAATAGTTGAATCTGCCGCCGGCGGTCGCCGTTGAACTGTATTCCGCCAACGCCGTTAAGCGTCTCGAGCGGCTGCTTGAGTTTATTGTCGACGATCTCCGTGAGTTCCTTGGGTTCGCGATTTCCGGAAATTGCCAACGTCAGGATGGGATATTGATCCGGATCCTGCTTGTTCACGCGCGGCGGTTGCGTGTCGCGCGGGAACCGGCCCTGGACCTGGGACATCTTGTCGCGGACGTCCTGGATCGCGGCATCCATATCTCGTTCCAACACGAATGTGATGTTGGCGTTCATGCCGCCCGGGTTGGAGTTGGTTCTCAACTCATCGATTCCGTTGATGGTGTTGACGACCTCCTCGACCGGCTTGGTGAGAGTGCTTTCAACTTCCTCGACGCTGGCGCCTGGTAAGGGAATCTGGACGTTAACGTTAGGGGCTTCCGTTTTTGGCATGAGGTCCACGCCGAGCGTTCGATAGGAAAAGACTCCCAGCGTCACCAATGCCACGGACATCATGATTGCAAAAACGGGACGTCGTATGCAGACTTCCGCAATCTTCATTGGCCGTTCCCTCGTCCTTCTCCGCCCACGCGTTTTCCTCGTCCTCCGCGCCGCTGCCCGCCTCCCGGCGGTGGGTCGCCACCGGCCGGCCCGGCTTCCTCGCCGCCGTCACCAATTCTCAATCCGGAGACCAGTTCATTCAAGTTACTTGCAGCAAGGGTTTCGTCACCCTTGAGACCGCCCAAAACTTCGAAAAACTTGTCTTCATGTTCACCAAGCTGGACGGACTGTTGCTTCACAACTCCGTTTTCGATGAGATAGACTGAAGAAACACCGGCGAGCGTGGAAATCGTTTGTTCCGGAATCGCCAAGACATTTTCATCCCGGCCCACCAAAATCTGACCTTTGGCAAAGAATCCAGGCTTTAACCTGTGCGTCGGATTGTCCACCAGGATTTCCGCGGCAAATGTTCGCGTGCCCTGGTCGATTGCAGGACTGATGTAGGCGATCTTTCCGTGAAACATATCGTCAGGGAACGGTTCGACTTTGAAGTCCACGGTTTGATTCTGATGGATCATGTTGGCGAACTTCTCCTGGACGGCGGTTTTCAACTTGAGGGGGTTCATCCGGACAATGGTCACGACAATCGTGTTCTCGCGAATGTATTCGCCGCGCTGTACAGTTCTTTCCGCAATCGAACCTGCAAGCGGCGCCCGGATGACGGCATCATTCAGTTTCTTCTTCGCCATGTCGTAGGAGGCTTGCCGATCCTGCAAGCTTGCTCTCAAAGATTGAACGTTTTCTACGGCGGCCTGATATGCCGCTTCAGTGATCTTGACTCTGGTTTCTGTGGTGTCTAATTCGGCCTTCGACAGCAGACCTTTGGAAACCAATTCCTGAGCCCGGGCCAATTGCGCCCGCGCATCGTCGCGGTTGGCCGCTGCGGTTCGGATCGCGGCCACATTTTCATCGCTTGATGTTTGCTTGGGGCGTGATGGATCGATACCAAGCTGCACTTCCGTCTGGCGGAGGGCGCTTTCGGCGCGCTGGAGGGCCAGTTCCAATTCCGTTGTGTCCAACCGCACCAGTTCCTGACCTGCGGAGACTTCCTGTCCGATTTCAATAAGGACGTCTCGCACAACGCCTGCGACCTCGCTGCTCACGCGAGCCTGATCCGGAGAGACCAGGGTACCGGATAACTCCACGTGACGTTCTATGGAAATGCGCTGCACCGTCGCAGTCTCAACCGACAGGCTCTGCCGCCGCTGCTGGCCGCCACCTGCTCCCTGGCTGCCCTTGGATGCACTCTGACTGCAACCGTACGCGCCCAAAATGACGAGAGATAGGACGCCCACGTAGTAAAAGGAAGACCGATGTACCATTCTGAAAGCCCCGTAACCCGCTCTTATTTTTTTATTTGCAGGAACTTATGAGTGCTGTTACGAAAACACACCGTACGCACTCTCTTATACGTTTGACGCGGACTTGTAGTTACTTCCCCGAGGATTTTCGGAACAAATCCAAAGGTCCATAAGATATCGCTAACGGGACGGAACGCCTACGGAAATCTTTACGCCTCAAGGGTCAACCGAGGTATTGTGCTTTCTTCCGCCGGAGGCGTGAGTCAAAGATGCTTTCGCAGCTTGGAGGTTTTTATGAAACGGTGCGGTCTGGTTCTCGTTGCCTGCGCGCTGGCGGTTTCCGTGCTTGCCGCACAGCTCAAGGTGGACGTGGCCCTGGTGAACGTCGTGGCCACGGTCACGGACGATAAAGGACGCTATGTTCCTGATCTTTCAGCAGATGATCTTATCGTCCAAGAGGACGGGCAGGATCAGACGATCTCCCACTTCAGCCAGTCCAACGACCTTCCTGTCAGCGTAGGCCTTGTTCTCGACACCAGCGGCAGCATGGAACGGAAGATCGGGACGGCCACCAGTTCCGTCGAGCGCTTCATCCGGACCATCCACCACGACGACGATATCTTCTTGATGGTTTTCTCGAACCGGCCAACCCTGGCGCAGGACTTTACGGACGACCGTGAGAAGCTCTCCCTGGCCCTGCGGCGGATCAGCGTCGGTGGCGGGACAGCCCTCTACGATGCGGTCGACGAAAGCCTCCGCAAAGTCAAACATGGAAAGCACGACAAGAAAGCAATCCTTCTCATCACTGATGGTGAAGACACTTCCAGCTATGACACCTTTGACGACGCATCACTCGCCGTCCGCGAGTCCGAACTGCTTGTCTATTGCCTGGGGATTTCTCCCAGCCGTTCCGGCATTCTGACCGAATCTACACCACCCACCAGTAGAGATCCTGGCGGACGCCGCGGCCCCAGTATCGGCTTTCCAATCCCGGGTATTCCCGGCATCCCCGGAATTCCCGGAGGCCCGGGTCGCGGCAGGTGGCCGCTACAATCACAGCGCCGCCCGCGCGGCAGCCCTTCGTCCAATCCCGATACGGTGGACATGAACGTCCTCAATACCTTTGCTGATGCCAGCGGCGGTAAGGCCTGGCTCCTATCCGGCAATTGGACCGAGAATCGCGGAAGCGAAATCCAGCGGGTTCTCGACGAGATCGCAGCCGAATTGCGCAACCAGTACAGCATCGGCTACTACCCTTCGCATCCGCTCAAAGACGGTAAATGGCATCGCATCGAGATCCGCGCGAAGAATCCCCGGTACCACGTCCGCGCTCGAAAGGAATACTTCGGGGGATAGGGGGAATTTCGGATTTCGGATTGCGGATTTCGGATTGTGGAACCGCGCGATTCAAGCTGGTTCCTGCAATCCGCAATCCGAAATCCGCAATCCGAAATCATCTATATTGGTTACTATGCACACACCCAAAGCGATCCGAATTGCCAACTTCATCATTGTGGCGGTGGCTCTCAGTGCTTCCGCCATGGCTGCGCCGATCACCTTGCGGTAATCTACCGCGCCGAGTTGACGATTCCGGCCAATCCCGGACCATTAACGCTTTTTTATCCGAAATGGATCCCGGGAGAGCATGCGCCTACCGGTCCAATCACCGATCTGGCAGGTCTGAAGATATCCGCTGGGGGCAAGACTCTGGACTGGAAGCGTGACTCTGTCGAGATGTTCGCGTTTCATCTTACCGTGCCTGCGGGTGTTTCCTCCGTCGACGTGAAATTGAATTTTCTCTCCACGCCGGACGCCGGCGGCTTCAGCTCAGCAGCCTCGGCCACGTCCGAGTTGGCCATCATCAGTTGGAACCAGATGGTCCTCTATCCGCAAGGCAAGGCTAGCGACGATCTTGAAGTGACGGCTCATTTGCGTCTGCCTCCGGAATGGAAATTTGGAACCGCATTACCTGTGGCGAGGGCTGAGGGCAACGACATCGAATTCAAGACCGTTTCGCTCACCACGCTCGTCGATTCACCGATTCTTGCCGGCCGCCACTTCCGGCGAATGGAGCTCAGTCCAGGCGCAACTCCAGCGCATTATCTCGATGTTGCCGCCGATACCGACGAGGCGCTCAATGCTTCTCCGGAGCTGATTGCGAAATACCGGCGGCTCGTCAAAGAGGCTCAGGCGCTGTTCGGCGCGACGCATTACCGGGAGTATCACTTCCTGCTTGCGCTCAGCGATCAAATTGCCCATTTCGGCCTGGAGCATCACGAGTCCAGCGATGACCAGACGCGCTTGCCCTTCCTCACCGATGCGGCGAGCCAAATGGTCGGTGCCACCCTGCTTCCGCACGAATTTGTCCATTCGTGGAACGGTAAGTACCGCCGGCCGCAGGGTCTGGCGACACCGGATTATGAGCAGCCGATGAAGGGCGATCTGCTGTGGGTATACGAAGGACTGACCGAATACCTCGGTTGGATGCTGGCCGCCCGCAGCGGCCTCGTTACGCCCGAGCAGAGCCGTGAATTTCTGGCGCTGGACGCCGCGGCTCTCGATAACCGTGCGGGCCGGGAATGGCGTCCCCTGGCCGATACGGCGGTGGCCGCGCAACTGTTGTATGCCGCGCGAACCGACTGGGAGTCGCTGCGCCGGGGTGTGGATTTCTATGACGAGGGTTTGTTGATCTGGCTCGAAGCCGACACCATCATTCGCCAGCAAAGCCAGGGTCGGAAGTCTCTTGATGACTTCTGCCGGGCTTTCCACGGCGGCCCCAGCGGTCCACCTCAGGTCAAGCCATATACCTTCGAAAATCTCACCGAAGTTCTGAATGCCATCGCGCCCTACGACTGGAACGGATTCTTCCAGGCGCGATTGAATGCGACCGGAACGGACCGCGCTCCTCTCGGCGGTGTTGAGGCAGGTGGCTATCGGTTGACGTATACGGACAAAGCCTCGAATGGACAGAAGGCACGTGAACAAATTTCGAAAAATGTGAGTGAGGCCTATTCCGTCGGCCTTCGGCTGAACGATGATGGTTCAATCATCGATGTCCTTCCGGAAATGGCCGCGGCAAACGCTGGAATCGGTCCCGGTATGAAAATTGTCGCAGTGAATGGCCGCGAATACTCGACCGATGCGCTGCGTGAGGCGATCCAGAATACAAAGAGTGGCGGTCCTCTGGAATTGCTTGTCCTGAACGGCAAGGCATTTTCAACTTTCCGTCTGAACTACCGGGATGGCGAGAAGTATCCCATCCTTCAACCCAACGGCCAGCCTGCGCTTCTAGACGCGATCCTCAAGCCCCGGGCGTCGAACGCGGGCTAAAGCCTGCGTTCCTGGAGTTTGGACGCTTGCTTCGGTTTTTGGAGCAAAAACTCCCCTCCTTGGCAAAGGAGGGGTGGCTGCGCCCATTAAGAAAAAGCGGCGAAGCCTCCTTAGCGGGCGCAGACGGGGTGGTTCGTTCAACCCACCGATTATTGGAAGTTGAACGAACCACCCCGTCCGCGCCAGTCCAAGGAACGGGACCATTTACTTGATGGCGCGTCCACCCCTCCTTTGCCAAGGAGGGGAGTTTTGACTCACCTGTGGCCTGCGTCAGCTGGTCGGGGGCGAAACGCGAAATTCGAGATGTAAGTTCAGGGAACTTCGGTTTAGCCCGCGTTCGCGTCTGAATCTAAACTCAGTCCAATGCCTCGACCGGATACCCACGGTCGCGCCAGGCTCCAAATCCCCCTTCCAGTGGCCGCACTCGACGAATTCCCATCCGCTGGAGTCGCTGCGCCACACGGGCGCTAGTGGCTTCGTTCGGTCAGGTGCAGTAGAGAACGACCTCTTCGCTGCGAGGGAGGTCTGCTTCCCTTTCGAGTAGCTCGGGTAAAGCATGGAACGCGCCCGGTATTCGAAAGCGATCGGTGTTGACGTCGAGTTGATTCCTCAGATCGATGACGACGACTTTCTGATTGGAATCCATCCTCGACTTCAATTGTTCCGGCGTGATGCGATCGATCGCCAGTGCCTTCAGGAAACGCTGGCGTTGAACGTATTTGTACCCGACGTAAGCGGCAACGGCTATGGCTGCGATGAGCACAAGCGAGCTGCCAAGCTGCGACAAGTACGCGATCAGACGCCCGATTTCAGTACTGAATACATAACCGAGCGTCGCATAGGCTCCCGTCCAAAGCAGAAGACCGGACGTGTCAAAGACCAAAAACCGGCCGAGCCCCGTCTTGATCATTCCAGCAAGCGGTACGGCGGCGGCATTCAGGCCTGGAACGAATTTCGCCAGCGGCAACGCCCATATGCCTCGGCTCATGAATGCATCTTCAGTGCGACGGACGCAGTGGTCCGGTTCCAGCGATATGCGGCAGATGACCCGGAGCACCGATCGCCCGTAGTGCCACCCGAGGTGATACCAGATCAGGTCGGCCGCCATTCCCCCGCTCAGCGCGACCAAAATGATCGCGGCCAATGAAAAATCACCCGACCGCGCCAAAGCACCCATGCCGACAAGAATCGGTACGGCCGGCAAGGGCAAACCCATTTGTTCTATGAACACGGATCCCAGCGTGAACCAGTATCCGTAACGAAGAAGAAAAGCCAACAGTTCGTTCATAATGTCGCCGCGAATTGCGCGAATGAGGCGAACGGGCCGCGCAATTTTCCGGACGTTGCCAGGGCCAATAGTAATGGCAGCGGCCCATTCGCGTCATTCGCGCAATTCGCGGCCAAAAACCTTGTCAAAAAAACCAAAATTTATACCCTTGTTACATATACTCCTCACACTGTTACATATACTCCTCACACTCGTATGAACCCGATCCTCATTTACGACGGTCGATGTGGCTTCTGCGTCATCTGGGTCGATTACTGGCGGCAGCTCACGGGCGAGCGCGTCGCCTATGCGCCGTCTCAGGAAGCCGGTTGGCGCTATCCCGAAATCTCTCCCGACGAATTCAAACGCTCGGTCTGGCTCATCGATGCGGATGGGAAACGCGCAAGCGGCGCGGAAGCCGTTTTCAGGTTGATGGCTCACCTGCCCGGAAAGTCGTGGCCATTGTGGCTCTACGAACACGTTCCGGCCGTCGCGTTCGTCAGCGAACTCTGTTATCGGTTCATCGCCCAGCACCGTAGTTTCTTCTACCGGGTGACGCGATTGCTTTGGGGTCAGCAGGTCCAGCCCGCATCGCATGCATTGACGCGATCGCTATTCCTGCGCGGCCTGGCGCTGACTTACTTGATCGCTTTCATCTCCCTGCTCCCACAGATTACCGGCCTGATCGGTGAGCGCGGGATTCTGCCGGAAAATCAATATCTAGACGCAGTCCGATCCGAATACGGCGGCAGCCAGTACTGGCTGTTTCCGACACTTGCATGGCTGAGCCCTGGCGATGCGTTATTACGTGGGATGGCGTGGGCCGGCATTGCATTGGCGGGGATGCTCCTCGTTGGAATTGTTCCGATGGCCAGCGTGATCGGTTTGTACGTGCTCTATCTTTCCGTCGATACTATCGGCCAGGCGTTCTTTTCATTCCAGTGGGACGCGCTTCTGCTTGAGGCAGGATTTGCGGCCACTCTCGTTACGCCTTTCGGATTGTGGCCGGCATTCCATAAGCCCACCTCCCGCATAGGGATCTGCGTTCTCCGCTTCCTCGTCTTCCGTTTGATGCTGGAGTCGGGGATGGTCAAGCTGCTCAGCGGTGATCCAACCTGGCGCGGTCTCACCGCGTTGAACTTTCATTATGAGACCCAGCCATTGCCGACCCCCATCGCATGGTATGCGCACCACCTGAGTGCGCCGTTTCACAAGCTCTGTGTCATTGGAGTTTTTGCTGTCGAGCTTGCTGTGCCGTTTCTTTTTCTCATGCCGCGCAGGCTTCGAATTACGGGAGCGTGCATCACCATCGTTTTTCAATTGCTGATTGCATTGACCGGCAATTACACATTTTTCAACCTGCTGGCGATTGTGTTGTGCATCCCCTTGTTCGATGACCAATACCTGCAAGGGTTGCTGCGCATTCGCGGTTTCGAACGGAGTCGCGGGCCGGCACCCCGGCGCTGGCGATGGGTGACCATTCCTGTTGGCGTCGTTCTCATCGGCCTCGGATTGCTTCAGCTTTTGACAATGCTCGGAATACCGCGAACTATCCCTGAGCCCGTGAGCTCCATCAACTTCCAGGCCGAAACATTCCACATCATTAATCGCTATGGCCTATTCGCCGTGATGACCACGTCGCGTCCGGAGATCATCATCGAAGGCAGCGAGGATGGCCAGGAGTGGAAAGCCTACGAATTCAAATTCAAACCCGGGGATGTGAATCGATCCCTGCCTTGGGTCGCGCCCTACCAGCCTCGCCTGGATTGGCAGATGTGGTTCGCCGCTCTCTCCAACTACCAGGACTCGCCATGGTTTTCAAACCTCATGGTGCGCCTCCTTGAAGGATCGCCCGATGTGCTTGGGCTTTTGCGAAAAAACCCATTCCCGGACAAAGCGCTTCATACGCGCCGTGGTCTACGACTATCACTTTTCCGACTCCCCTACCCGACGTTCCACCGGCGCCCTCTGGACCCGCCGATATCTCGGGTCGTACTTTCCCGCAGTCAGCCTACGGCAATAAGCCTTGAGTATCAGTTTTGCCGACCAAAGTTAAGAATGTGACCTCATTTGAAAGGGAACTGACCCGTTGCTAAACAGCGGCGTTTGAACGAAGCCGCTGACGCGGCGGACGCTACGCGTGGGCTGACTGAAAGGGAGAGCGGCCATTTGCGTCCGCAAGACGTTACGTATAGCCTCGACTTCTAATGAACAAAAAGGAAAGAGCCAAAGAGATCCAGGACCAGATTCGGGCGATTTTATTAGCGGATTGGGATCCGATCGGTGTCGCTGAGTTCCCTGGAGCAGCGGACGAATATGCATCAAGAAGCGCGTGTCGCCGCGCTCGGCGCGGCCGGCGGCGTTCCCGGATCGCTTGGCGTGGTGGAGGGCGATGGTCAGATCCCCTACACACCGGAAGCCGCGGCAATCAAGAAGGAAAATGCCGAACACTGGATTGACCACGATCCGGAACTGAAGTGTTACCTGCCAGGCATTCCACGCGCAATGTACATGCCCTACCCTTTTCAAATCGTCCAGAGTACGAACTGAACAAGGTCAACATCGCCTGCGCTTTTACGAGCACTGCCCGGACGATCCACCTCGAGGCCAGAACGCGATGAGTCGACCTCGTAGGCGCGCACCAAAACTTGAGAAAGAGGAGCTTTCGTGTTTTTATAATAAATCCCTCAATTGCTGGCGGGGGATGGGCTCCTGACCGGCGGCGATAAAAATCGCGAACGGCAACTACAGAAGAAATCGTAAAAACGATTTCAATGTTATGGTTTGACGAAAAGTTCCGCACGGCCTCGAGTACAACGCTGCCCCATTGTTGCAGCTTGCGCTCTCCGATACCTCGAATGCGGCTGAGTTCTTGCGGGGTTGCTGGCAATTGCCGGCTGATCTCCTTGAGGACCTCGTCGTGCAAAATCAGATAAGGCGGCAGATCACTTTCTCAGCGAGCTTTCGACGGAGATTGCGCTCCTCGAACAAGCCAGGGTGGAAAGGCAAATCTTTAAAGACGGTGGCCGGCTGGGCGGGGTGCACGTTTTCCCCCGAAGGCGCCAGCGTCAATGGAAACATCGACGGTCTGGGCCAATTCGCCCTGCCGGACCTGCCGGAACGAGGCTTCTGAGAGGTGCTTAGACCCGACTTCGAGCGGATTCTGCCAGCGCGTCGACGTTACCAAGCCACATGGTTCTAAGGAAAACAAATACGTGGCCATTCGATGAAAGTTGTGAGTCGTGTTCTTTTCGACAGCTCGAAATTAAATGGAAGAACGTTTGACCTCAGTACGTCCAATTGCTCGGAAGGTGCATCCATGAAGACAGCCAAAGCAATCCTCGTTGTCGGGGTTCTGCTGTTTGGGGCAGCGGACCTCATCGCCAGCGCGCCGGTCGGACTCTATGGCATCATTGAAAAGGTCATTTTTGAACCCAGTGAACAGGCGCCGGAACGGATTCAGATTTGGGGCGTGTTTGCAGTCGTCGATGGCGGACTGTCCCGGCCAGGTGCGACTTCGAAGCCGCTTCGTGGGTATCTTTACTTCAGGCTTCCGGACGGGAGTGCGCGGTCCACGGCGAGAACGGAATGGATGGATCTGAAGACAGTCGCCGGTACCGGAAAGGCGATTGGCTTTGGGAATTGGGGTTTCGTCGGCAGAGTTCAGGACTTTGACTACTCGCGTCCCAATGACAGCTCCGGTATTCCTTATTTTTTGGAGCTCTATCCGGGCGGTGGCAGGCAGACGGACGTGCGCGTGCGACGGGATTATGATGCCTCAGCCTCACCCGCCGTCTATTCGACAAACACGGGAATTGTGAAACTAACGAACCAGGGGAGTCACGCAGACATCGTGAAGCAACTCAGGGAGGCGCTCAAAGGGCAATAACTGTGCAACGGGAAGGAATATTGCGTCACTCCAGGTGGGATGCACTACTGATCACGCTCTCGTTCGTGCATGGAGGTGTCCTGTTTGCAGCGCCATCCATACTGATCGTCGCGTTGGGGATGTGGTGGAACTCGAATACGATCTCCCACAACTTCATTCACCTTCCATTTTTCAGATCGAAAGCGGCGAACCGTCTCTATTCCTTTTACCTAACGCTTCTGCTCGGGTATCCGCAGAGCTTATGGCGAGAGCGGCATCTCGCGCATCATTCGGGTCTGGCATACCGAATCCGAGTTTCTTTGACAGTTACGGCGGAAGCGATTCTCGTAGTTTGCATGTGGGTGCTCGTCTTCGCGCATTCTCCGCAATTTTTCCTGGGCGTTTATCTGCCGGGGTATGCCGCTGGATTGGTGCTTTGCTACATTCACGGATACTTCGAGCATTCTCACGGAACGAAGAGCAATTACGGAATTCTCTACAATGCGCCTTTTTTTAATGATGGGTACCACATCGAGCATCACTCGTGGCCGACAGAACATTGGACGCGCTTGCCCGAGCACATCGTTCGGGATGCGAGGACAAGCCATTGGCCTCCGGTGCTTCGCTGGATTGAGGCGCTGAATCTGGAGATGCTCGAGCGCCTCGCGCTGCGATCCTCGGCGCTCCAGAGGTTTCTCCTGAACACTCACGAACGTGCATTGCGCCACCTTCTCCCGAAGTTGCCGCACGTGCGAACTGTACAGATCGTTGGCGGCGGCATGTTTCCGCGGACAGCGATTCTTCTCCAACGGTTGTTGCCAGAAGCAGGAATCACGATCATCGATGCCAACGCGGAGAGCTTACGAACCGCGAAGGGATTTATCGGCGACGGCATCAAACTGGTTCACGAATCCTTTGTACCCGTTCACTTTGTCAATGCCGATCTGATGGTCATTCCGCTTTCCTTCATCGGGGATCGCGATGCCGTGTACAAGAGTCCTCCGGCCGCGAATGTCCTGATACACGATTGGATCTGGGCAAAACGTACTGCCTTTTGCAGGAAGGGTGTAGTGGTCTCGCCTTGGCTGCTAAAGAGATTAAACCTTATTCAACGATGAGGCCTGCAGGCCTCATGGGGGTGCTCATCCTTGCCCGGCTGTTAACACAGCCGGGCGTATCGATACCAGTCTCTGTTTGGATTCCAATCGCTTATCTGTGGCAGGACGTGGCTGTCGTGCTAGCGTTCGCAATGCTGGACTATACAGTCCAGCGCGAGTGGTTTGGACGGACGCTGTATGTGCTGGTTGTTGGCTACGTCGCATTGAACGTACCTATCGCGCGAGTGTTGTCCTCTCCCCTGACATTACCAATGATGCGAGCCGCGGGGGGGCCGCTAGCCGACTCCGTGAGGTATTACCTCACACTGAGAAATCTCGGAACCATTGCGCTGATTTTGGCCGCCGGAATTCTCCTACCGGTTTACCTGGCACGATGGAAACCGCGCCGTGGAATTGTTGTCGCCGTGATGGTTGTATCGCTGAGCTTCGCCTTGGCGGGTCCCTACGCGATTTCGAAAATCGACACGGCGGGACGATACCGCAACGCACTTGGAGCGCTGTGGTCGACGCACCTTCGCCCTCTGAAGGATCATCCGGGAAACCAGGACTGGCGGACAAGTCCGTTTCTGGGCTCTTCGAATGCGGTTAATCAACTGTTGCAATATCGGGGCGCGGCAGCGGGGCGCAATGTCGTTTTGATATTGCTGGAATCAACGGCGGCGCGATACTGGCCGAACCGTGATTCTGCGATCGATCCGATGCCGAATCTGACGGCGCTTGCGTCTCATGGGATCTCTTTCGAACACGCTTATGCTGTGTATCCGGAAAGCATAAAGGGATTGTTCTCGGTCTTGTGTTCGCGCTATCCCGCATTCGACGTCGCAGCTGAAGCATATTCCGGGATCAAGTGTCCAGCGCTTCCTCAACAACTTGGAAACGCCGGCTATCGGACGGCCTTATTTCATTCGGGACGCTTCATGTATCTCGGAATGCCAGCGATCATCGAGAAGCGCGGCTTCGAGGTTCTTGAGGATGCGGGTACCATCGGCGGCAATATCCATTCCAGCTTTGGTGTCGACGATTCATCGACTGTCAAGAGGCTGCTCTCATGGATCGATTCGCTGAAGCAGGGTGAGCGATTTTTCGTCACGTACCTACCCGTGGCGGGTCACCATCCTTACGCAAGTCCCGAGCGAGGACCGTTCCGTGCTTCAGGTGAAAACGGCGAGATGAACCGCTATCTGAACGCACTGCACTATGGAGACCGTGCACTGGGCGAGTTGTTGAGCGGGCTCCGTGTCCGAGACCTGGACAGGAACACGCTCTTCGTTCTTTTTGGCGATCATGGCGAAGGCTTCGGTCAGCATGAGGGCAACTTCGGTCATACGCTTTTCATCTACGACGAAAACGTTCGCGTCCCGTATATCATCGCTGCTCCGGGTTTGATTGAAGACAAGATCCGCATTTCCAGCGCCGCCAGTTTGATCGATACAGCGCCCACGATACTTGATCTGCTGGGCCTTCGTGTTCCGGAAAAAATCCAGGGAACATCACTGCTCGATTCAAACCCGCGGATGTCATTGTTCTTCACTGATTATTCTTTGGGGTGGCTTGGACTCTATGACGCGTGCGGTAAGTACCTTTTCGAAATCAACTCGGGCCGCTCCAAGCTGTATGATGTCTGCCAAGATCCGGATGAGACGAACGACCTGTCGGATCGGGAACATGATCGAACAGCCGCTTACCGAGCGAGACTGGAGCAATGGATTGCCGCGCAGAGTCGATAGCTCGCCGGAAAGCAAATCGTCTCGGTTCAACTGATTGTTAATTCCCCAGATTCGGCTTCGCGGAACGTCGTGCCAAGAAATCGGCTTCTGGGAAGCTGAACCTCACGTACATCCAAAAAAGTCACCGCCGCCGCCCACCACGACCCGAAGATCCAGCGACTGGAACTTGGCGTATTCGTAATCGTTGAAGGCGTTTGGCTAAGACCGTACTCGTCATCTCCACCAGACGCACCCACGGCGCATACGCGGTCTCCGCTGATGACCAGCGTTTTGCGGGGCCCAGACTGACGGATTTTCTGGACTCATCGGCATCGTCAATTCAAGCTATAGTCACCAGGCGTTTGTCCTTGGAGGATGCTTATGCGAAAGTTGGTATTACGCGCAGTCGCTCTCGCCGTCGTTCTGAGTCCAGCCCTGGTATTCACTCAGGGCGGGAAGACGAAACCGACCACGGCAACCTACATCACGAAGGAAGAGGTCGACATTGTCAACAGTCAGGGACAGGGAATCGATCGGAACATCAAAGTCGTCGACATCGGCCACGAGAACTTCACCGTCGGCATCATTCATCGCGGGAAGACAGTGAATGGCGTCGCGGTTCCGGCCGCGGGGGCAGCGGCCAACGCGGCAGTCGCTGGCAGGGGCGCTGCCGCAGCTCCGGCCCCCACGGCATGCGGCCGCCAGATGGCGACTGCTCCAGCTGGCGGGACGGCCGGGGGCATCACTCACGATTCGCAGACCGAAGGCTACTACATCGTCTCCGGCGGCGGAACGATGTTCACCGACGGCTACATCGTCAACGGACGCTCGATCGTGCTACTGGTGGCGGAATCGCACGTAGAAAAAAGTCGGATACCAATAGGGCAAACGTTCTAACTTAATCCTGAACGGGCTCGTCTCCGTCCGTAGCATCAACGTCGAGGATCTTCTCCGCATCCTCCGCATCCTCGGCTCGAACGAGGAGTTCCACGCGCTGAGTCAGTGGCAGACCGATGTAATAACGGCGTGCAATGTCGTCTCCTCGGATCATCGACTCGATTCCAGCCGCTTCCAGGACCGTCTTTGCAAGATCTGCATCAAGACCACTTTGATAGGTGCGAACAACAACGAGTTTCGGTTCTGCTTCAAAACGATCCGATTCAAAGTCCCGGGAAACCTCTTTTGGCACTGGCGTCTCCACTGGCACATCGTCCACCAGTTCGACATCACAGTCAGAGCACCGAATGAAGCCGACACGATACTCCGCTTTGCATTTGGGGCAAAACATCGTTACCTCCGTTGTTTCGTGGGCTTCTCGGGGATCATAACTCGGTTGCACGATTAATTGGGACTGGGCTTTTCAATCGAATCGATAACGAAAAGCTCAATCGAACTCTTTTTCGGCTCTAGGCGCAGGCCAAGTTCCTGAATTGCAGTGAATATAGAGGGTCCTGTCGGATCCGAGGCAGTTGTGGCAGGGCCAGTTGTCGGGGGCTGACCGACATCCGGACTCCATTTGAGATCGATGTCGTACCGCGCACTAAGGCCGAATGTGTCCATGATGGTTTCGGTAAGCAGTCAGTTTCTTGATTTACTTCTCCGCAAAAGTGACCGGATTCGCGCGCAGGGGGCAGGCAAGGTTTCCGAGCGGAGCTTCTTCAATCGTTAGCTCGTGGTAAAAGACGAAAACAACCCGATACCATCCGCGGTCTTGAGCCGATTCCTCGGCCCTCCTGGCTCAGTTGCGCCATCACCAGAACGACACAATTCCGCCATGTCTGAGAACACGCCGTTCCGATTCGAAGTCTTGAAAGGAAACCGCTCTTCGGCATATGCTAGCATATGTAAGTGGGGAGAACAATTAAATGTCAGTAGAGCGGCGAGTCAGAGTTTTTCGGAATGGGCGAAATCAGGCGGTCCGGATCCCGCGTGAGTTCGAGTTTCCGGGTGATGAGGCTATCATGCGCAAGGAAGGAAAGCGTCTGGTCATTGAACCGGCGCCGGTGCGATCGTTGCTTGCGGTGTTGGCCAGGCTCAAACCTTTAAAAGAGACGTTTCCGCCAATCCAAGACAAGCCTCCCCGGCCGGTTGTGATCTGACGTGCGCTTCCTTCTTGATACGAATATCGTCTCGGATCTCGTTCGAAATCCACAGGGCAATTGCGCGGGCCACATCGCTGCAGTGGGCGAAGGCAACGTTTGCACGAGCATCATCGCTGCATCCGAACTGCGATATGGCGCGCTTAAGAAGAATTCCCCGCGCCTGACACGCCAGCTCGAGGCCGTCTTATCTGCGCTCGAAGTCCAGTCTTTCGAAGCTCCGGCGGACGCCGTCTATGCAAAGGTGCGGACCAAATTGGCAGCCGCCGGAACGCCGATCGGCGGGAATGATTTGCTCATAGCCAGCCACGCGCTTGCTCTTGGATTCACTCTCGTGACCGACAACGAACGCGAGTTCGCTCGCGTGGACGGGCTGAGGATCGCGAATTGGCTTAAGTGAGGCGCACTTCTTGAATGCGTATCTCGCATGGAAATCGCCTTGTTGCCGTCGGGACGCCACGATACATCCATGGACCGAAGCTGTCCGTTCTCCAGGTCAAGATTACGGATGGTCATTGCTGACCATCTCGAGGAAATCATGACTCAGGAAGGTTCCCGGGCTGATGACGACTTGCGAGTGCTTTTCAAACGGATTCACGGCATCGATTTCCAGCGCGCCGAACGCGAGGGATTTGAGGAAAGGCGTTCGGCCATCGAGGATTTGTTCGCCGATGCGGGCATTGACATTGATCTTGGAGACCTAGAGCCAGGTATGAGCGAGGCGGCAATTGCCGCGAAAATCGCCGAGATGGCGGGAAGCATTGAGGAGAAAATCAAAAACGAAGAAGACAAAATGCATCGGCCTGGGCAAGGAAGAACCAGGCAGTTGGCAAAGGAAGAGCGGATGCGGCAGGCCGAAGAAGTCCGGAGTAAGAGTATCGCGAGCATTTACAAGCAGCTCGCTAAGGCGCTCATCCCGATCTCGAGCCGGATGACGAGCGCAGGAGGCGCAAGGTCGTTGCCGGCCTTGGCAATAGCCGCCGCGATCATTTTGCGCCGTTCTGGAGGGATGATCCTGCCGATGTCAATCTGCCGGCCTTCGGCCATGAGCTGAAGCAGATGCCCGGTGACCGTGCTGCGAGTCAGGGCGCGCGCATCGGCGATTTCAAACAGAGTCTCGCCTTGTTTCCAGAGTTGCCATGTTTCCTCGCAAGTAGGACCGGGAGATTTTCGCGTGGCCCAGTGAGTGTCGTTCCGCGTCAACGGAAACGCCATTTCAACCGGAACCTTTCCCGTCATGGCAGCGCGTCCGCCTTCGGTGAGCTTGATCACCGGATACTCACTGCCAAGGGACACATACTTTGTATACGCCAGCGTTATGGTGTACGGAACAACAGCTTTCCCTTACTGTCGAAAAGTACAATGGATGAGGGCGGCGCTAGTTCCGCAACTCCGTTGTCATTCACATGAGAAGGAACAACCGTGGTGCTGCCTAAAATCGTGCGTATTTGTGTTGAAGAATCGAGGAACGTCAGAGTTGGGCCATCATTGCCGACAGAAAGATTGACTCGCGTCTTTCCGGCTTTGTCCGACATCACGAGGAATACGGAGCCTGTATTGTCGCAGACAAGCGAAGCGCGTTCTTTGCCCTTGTCGTCCACGAGAATGATTTGGCGGGCACGCACTTCATCCTCCACAGTTTGGCGGGTCTGCACTCTTTCTGGCAGTTGATCAACCGGACGGATTGTCGGACCGAGTCGCGGCAGTGGTGATGGCGCCTGTCCCATGAGCGCCAGAGCCGCAATCACAATACATGCGATCACGGCAAGAACCTTGATTTTTCGGAAGCGGTCTTCAAGAGTTTGCAGCCTACGCGACAGCAATTCCAAATCAGTCATAGTCCATTCCTCCGCTATCCGATGTTACTCCTGAACGAGACGGGACGGTTAGATGGGAACGCCGCCATTGATTTGAAGCAGTACCTCGGCAGGCTAGGCCCGCCAACGATGGGGTGGGACGGTTGGCCGCTTGTGGAAAAATAGCAGTATGCTCAATCTCCGGCCGCCACTTTTAACCATTGGGCGTCGTAGTAATACCAAACCAGGAATGCTTTAACCGTGGTTGGACGCAACTTCCCCGAACCGGACTTTTGGGTCTCGGTTTGCGTTACAACTCGCACAAATAGCAGACGGCAAGCGATTCGAAGGTGGAAGCGTCAGCGGCTGCCGCGCTTCTCCAGAGCGCGAGCACCAGTGAGAACATTCTTGAGGGCGAAATTCCCCTCGTGACACGCGTATTCGTACATCAGCTCCGAGCTCTTCTTCATGGGAATCACTGCGGTCCAGGGCCGCGTCCAGATCGTCGGATCGTCGACCGTGAATTCGTATTGAAGCCTGTCTGCGGCGACGCGTGTGAAGCGTTCGACCACATGCAACCTCGAGCCGGCCCCTCTGAAGTCGACCTTCGGGGAGAAGTTTGTGGTGTCGACAACAAGCGTATCGCCTTCCCAATGCCCGCGGGAGTCACCCAGCCACTGGCGGAGGTTCTGGCCGAGATGTGGGCGCCCGTCGAGCAGAACGATGCGATGTTCGTGGATCATCTCGTTGAGAATCGCCACGTATCCAGCAGTCTGGATAAGTTGAACATTGTTGTTGTACGGGCCCGGAAGTATGGGCAAGGTGCCTGCAGACATAATGCAGCGCTCCGAAAGCGGCCGGTCTTCGTAAGAGTCAGCACGAGGACGTCCAAGCTGGGTTTCACGTTCCTCCGCCGCGCTGGCGTCAGCACGTTTCTGCCCCTCTGGCGTTAAGGGAGGAAGTCGGCCATCGGATGGATTCACAATCAGCGACGTGCGCCTTGATTCGACAATCGTGTTTCCCCGGTCGTACCAAAACTCGTTGTAGGGAACAACGCCGCTAGGCGGGTACTGCAGCCCGCCCTTCTCTGGATCTATGAGATCACGATTCTGGCGTCGATTTTCTTCGCGTTCAAAGATCGCCGCTTCCTCATCCGTCAAAAACTGTTTCCCTGAGAGCGCGCTGGGCCGTTCCAAGGGGGTAATGGTACGGTAATCCCACACGCCCTGCAGATCCGGGTGGCCCCACGGTGTCCGGGGCGGTCTCCACGGTTTCGCCGCGACCCTCGATTTCGCATCAGATGACGAGATCTGGGCACCCTGACCACGAGCGGCTTCCGCAATTGCAACGAAGCTCAAAAACGAAGTCGGGCCAGTACCGGGTGCCAACACCAGCAAGAGAACCGCAGTTATGATCGCGAGGGCGGCCACTGCGGCAAGAACTCGACGGCTCATGCGTCCCTCCAATTTTCTGAGTTGGTTATCAGCCTAACTGAAGACCATACGCCGACGGCGCTTGACCGTCAATTGTGCCTACTTGTGTCAGTTCGCGGACGGCGCACCAAACGGCAACGAGCCTTAGGAGATTTGAGATGGTGCCGGATTGTCTTGTTTCTTGGTCACGGTAGCGGGTTCGACCGATCATGTGTTCTTCATCGGTGTTTGAAATGAGCAGAAAACTTGAGCAATACCTAGGTCGGAAAAGATTGGGAGTTCCTGGCGCTTAGATTCCAGCCGTTACCGGAAACTGAACCCTCGAACCCAAAGTCGGCTTGTGGTCCATGAACACAACTTCCGCGATCCCGACTTCTGGGGCTTTTGGGTTTTCAACGCTGATTTAGATAGTCAATTTCTTTGGGGCCTCCGGAAAGCACAAGATTCCTCGCTGTCTGCCAGTTCCCATACCGTCTAGAATCCAACCTTATGGAAGACTGGAAACCCGCAACCTACGACCAAGTGATCTTTGCGTTCCTCAGGGCAGAGGCGTACCGGCTAAAAGGGGGCGGAATTGAATTGAGCGATGATGAGCGTAAATGCCTCGCAGCGCCGGATCTTAAGAACGATGAGGAGAACGAGACACGACGGGTTTTAGTGCTCGACCGGCTGGGGCGCTCGGGAATTCTAGGGAACTTGCCAGCCGATACAATTTGGCACGAAGCATCCCTCCGGGAGAGTGATCTCTACACGAACGTGTATGTGATTTTTGACAAGTACTGGCTAACTCTCGCAGCGCACCGATTTCGTAGCCTTGATGCTCCTGACAACTGGGCGCACATGATTCTATGGGCACACAGCAAAGAAGGCCCTTTCACGATTCTCGAAGGAAATACTCGGCTGACCCAAGCCGCCGCTGCTTATCGTTCTGGAGATTTGCGTTTGCCAGTATATGTCGGACTGTCAAAAAGCTTTTTCCCATGGCATACCCCCGACCAGCTCGGTCTGTGTGTTCATCTGCCAGGGGAGAAAAGAGCGCCTAACGACCGATCGTAAACCAGAACCGGACTTCTGCGGAACTTGGGTTCTTATTCATAAGCCGTTGCGTTATGCGCCATTGAGTGCATCGCATTCAGTAGAAAAAATGACGTGTACAGAGCACGCCGCCAGGAACGGTACACAACAACGCGATATGATGTCGCTATGGATGAGCGAGATTTCTACACGGAGCGTCCTGAATCGAAGGCCGCGGAATATACATGTCCACGGTGCAAGCGAAGCAATCAGTACCAGGTGCGCTGGATGCGACGGACGAAGAAAGACCGCCTGCCGCCCCGCGCTGACGAGCGCGACCGCGCGCTTTACGCTAAATTACGAGATTACCTCATCCGAATGGATGATGATGTGACGTGCAAGACCTGTCAGAAGCGCTTTGAAATCCCTTCTCATCAGACGATCGTCTTTCTCGACAAGAGCAGTTCCAGTAGCCCCCAGGGTAACGATGATGACGACAACAGAGGCAATCGGGCCTGATCGGCTGGCCTCTAGCCCTTGATGAAATGATCACCGTAGAAGAACCTGGATCTTCGCGATGGAGTCGACCAACCGCTAGTAAGTCGGCGATACGGGAAGTGAATTCCAGAGAACGATGCCGTCAGGGACGGGGCCAGAATGCCGAACCTGAATCTTGCTAAGGACGATATCTCCGCTCTAGTCGCCTTTATCAATCGAGAAGATCAACGATAGCCTCCGGAGTAGCACCCTAAACAGCGCCGGACGCGCTCAAGCCGCCGTCAACGCCTGCACCAAAGCTCCACAAAGTAGCAAACACAATGTGTCGCCTGTCGACCCATTGCCAATCCTGGCAGGTTCCTTCTTAGGAGAATCGCCTCAGTTGCCGCAGAGTCGGTGAACCGTACAAGTGCATAATGTCCCGTAAGTCCGGTTCTGTAACGCGACGTGATCGCTTCCTCCAAGGCGATTTAGGGAGTCCCTCTTTCGACCAATCTCCTCCTATAATCCATAGGCGTGAAAAACCTATGTGGGAAGCGTTTGGAAATTTTATTGACGCGGTGGAATCCGTGATTCGTCGTTTGCAGGAACCGAAAGATATGGTGCTGGCAATCGAGCCTATAATCCGACGTCTTGTGACTCAGCCCGATTGGTTGAAAGAGGAGTACCGTCGCCCCATTCGGTCCAAGGCCTATGCGCAGTATCTTCTCTATCGGCCCGCCGATCATGCCTTTTCCGTCGTTTCATTCGTTTGGAATCCCGGACAAGGTTCCCCGATTCACGATCATTGTACGTGGGGAGTCATTGGGCAATACCACGGCGAGGAAGAGGAGAGCCGTTTTCGAATTACGAATAACCGCTTGGAGCGGGTTGGAGTTGTGCTCGCGCGGCCGGGTGACGTCAGTCATGTTTATCCGCCGTCACGTGATATTCATCAAATCATCAACCGTACCGCCAGACCAACTATTTCCATCCATATTTATGGTGGGGATATCGGTTCGCAACGCCGGCATACCTATGATCCGGATTCCGCCGCAATGCAGGAGTTCATATCGGGGTACGATCCCGTCGCTGAATCAAAGTGACTCTTCAAGAGAAACTGCTTGCGTTATTCTGTCGACACATCGAGCTGAAGGATTACAAGGAGATCTATGAAAAAACAATTTGTGCTGACCCGTTTAAGCCTTTCAGGACTTGTAGTGGGCGTTCTAATCGTGGGCTTGGCCGTTGGGTTCGCAACCCAAAGCGGCCAGCGCGGCCCGGCGGCCCCGGCCGCGCCATGCGGGCCGAGTATCGTGGGCGAATTGGGAACAAACACTGCGACAAATTCGCGCTGTTTTGAACTGCGGATGTATACGGTCGATACGAGCAAGAGCCGTATCAACGATCTGCACAAACGGTTTCGGGACGGCGAAGTCGCTATATTCAAGAAGAACGGCATGGAGGTTCTCGGCGTATGGCAAAGCCTCGACGATCCCAATACACTGGTCTACTTGCTTGCCCATAAGGACCGCGCAGCCCGAGATGCCTCCTGGGCCGCCTTCCAGTCTGATCCTAAGTGGATTGAGTTGCGGACAAAGTATCCCGTAACGCTGACGCCGAAAATCTTCATGATGAGCGCGGCCGACTATTCACCGCTGAAGTGAGTTAAATGACAAAGCGCTTTCTGAACCACACGTGATTGAAGTACGCGCCGAGAACCCAGGTGACAGCGCCGCAATCCGTGAAGTGCAAGCCCTCTCGCCGATTTGCTGGAGCGGCACCTAGCCATGGCGTACGTATTCGTTCTCAATTCCACGGAAGTTGGGCTCGGTTACGTAACGCGTTTAATGATACTCGGCCAGAAGTTCGCGTTAAGTCGCGTTTCGTTATATCGTGTGGAAAGCGTCCCTTCAGGAGAATACCCATGACGTTGCTTTCCACTGTCGCCGCACTATTCCTTCTGTTTCAAGCGTCCGCGACAGGAACCATCAATGGTTCCGTTATTACTTCCGCTACAGGCGGAGCAGTCGCGGGAGCGGAGGTCACGCTTATTGACATAAATTCACCAGGCAGCGGATATGGCATTGGTGGTGTGATTACCGGCGTACTGAGCACAGTCTTTCTGCAGGGAACGAAGGCGCCGACGGCACGAGTAGCGGAAACTGCCGCGCCTGGCCGGCCGGGACCGGTGATGGTGACAACGGGTGCGGATGGCAGGTTTTCCTTCAAGCAAGTCAATGCAGGCACATTTCGCATAACGGTTGCTTCGACTGGTTTTGCACGGCAGGAATACGGACAGCGTACCGCCAATGGTCCGGGAACGCCGATTAATTTGACGGCGGGTTCCACCGTACAAGATCTGACCATTCATCTGACGCCGACGGGAACGGTAAGCGGTCGAATTTCGGACGAACTGGGACAACCGGCCGTGGATGTTCCCGTTCAACTGGTGCGTGTCGCGTTCAGCCCGCAGGGCAAAACGTTTCAGGCAGTCGGCTCCACGAACGTCAACGACCGTGGCGAGTACCGGCTCTATGGAATCTCGCCGGGCAGCTACTATCTGCTTGCCGGCAATTCTCCGGGTCCTCTCGGACGGCCAGGGCGGCCGAGTGGGCTTTCGCCAGCCATCTATGCGTTGAGCTTTTATCCCGGCGTGACGGACGTCAGCCAGGCTGCGCGGATCGAAGTGAAAAGTGGATCCGAAGTCGTCGCCGACATGAGAGTGCGGCGGGGGAATACCTATCGCGTCCGCGGACACGTTATCGATTCGAGAACAGGCCAAGCTCCGCCCAGAGCGGACATATCTCTGAACTATCGCAATCTCACGGGAGGCGGAGGCGGCTTCAGCTCCGGACAGAGCTACAATCCAGCGACCGGAACCTTTGAATTGCGGGACGTCATTCCCGGACAATATGTTGTCCAGGCTCAGATTCAGGAGGCGAACCCGCCGGGGCCCTCCACCGGTGCAGTAGACTTCGCCGCCCGGCAGGCGGCAATTGCCGCACGTCCTTCGGCGCAGGTTCCCGTTTATGTTCAAAACTCTGACGTTGACGGTGTGGTCCTGACTCTGACCGTGGCTTCACCTATACCTGGCCGTGTGAGCCTCCAGGGAGCGGCACTCTCGACTTTGGCAAATCTCGATCGCATTCGCGTTGAGATTCGACCCACACTTGATGGAATCGCGAACCCTCCTACTCCCACTCCTGTCGCTGCAGACGGAACATTTCGCATTGATAACCTTAGAGAAGGCAGTTATCAAATCAGGATCGTTAACCTCCCTCAGGGCTTCTACGTGAAGAGCGCCTTCCTCGGAGGCACGGATATCCTGACTGACGTTTTCAAATTTTCCGGATCGACGTCAGGAACGCTGGACGTCGTGGTGAGCTCTGGGACAGGCCAGGTCAATGGCGGTGTGATCGAGGGCAGAAATCGGCCCGTTCCCAACATTCTGGCCGTTCTCGTGCCGATGCAACGAAATCGGGCCGACCTTTACCGGATAGCGAAAACCGATCAAAACGGCCGCTTCGCGATGATGGGAATCACCCCAGGGGATTACAAGCTGTTCAGTTGGGACGGCCTCGAGCCCTTTCGATACATGGATCCGGACTTCATCTCGAAATTTGAATCCGATGGCACACCGGTGCATGTCGACGAGTCCTCGACTCAATCGATTCAGGTGAGAATGATTCCAGCTGTGTAAGGGCTCCCGGTAGGACGAAAATCCTCTACGATCAACAGCTACCGTGGCCTTCGCTTTCTTGCGAGGGCTGCTAGCACGATTCGATCCATGCTTTTGCGGACCAATACTGCGCATCCTTAGACAGTTGCCTATCGGGCACTGCACTTCAGCGACCCCGAAGTCGCTATCGCGGAAGTTTCTTCGTGGACCAGAACCGGACTTCTGGGGGTTCAGATTGGATTGGTAAACGCTGGGCGACATATGGCGAGCAATCCACTGTTATTTCGTTCGAATTTTGAGGGGTCAGATTCCGATTTAAGTTTAAGCAGAATTTCCTGAGAGAGTTCGGGGTCTGTCCCATGGTTCCGATATTTCACTTTGGCCGCGAAGTCTCTGTGAGCGACGGTGCCGAAGGAGGCGCGCGGCGGTGATGAGTGATCTGCTCGTAGGCGTAGGCAAACCGGATCAACTGCCCCTCGCTCCAGGGCCGTCCGAAAAACTGAAGACCAATCGGCAGATTTTCGCCGACGAAACCCATCGGCACAACGACGACGGGCCATTGCGTAGCGGAACCGATGAACGTGAGCTGGCCCTGCGGCG
>WNGK01000466.1_pt1 | contig 45664 bp, 29 predicted proteins | sample 5400601 | NCBI WGS metagenome assembly WNGK01 (sample SAMN13153376, study PRJNA577476) | soil metagenome | isolation source: 60 cm soil or saprolite under Garry oak tree replicate 1 | place: USA:California | collected 2016-06-15 | reverse complement strand
TTCTAGGCTACGTTCTCAGTTTCTTGCTGTTGGCTGTTCTCTGGATTAGCCACCATAGCGTGTTTCACTATGTTACGAGGGTCGACCGGCCACTTCTCTGGCTGAACACTCTCTTCCTGCTTACGATCGGATTTCTCCCGTTCTCGACGGCTCTGATCGGGAGGTATTCTGAGGTGCAGGTGGCTGTGATAATTTACGGGGCTAACATAATTGCCACGAGCTTCTGCATGCTGGGCATCCTATCCTATTCTACCCGAAACAACCTTATGGTCGTTCCGGAACATGACAAGAGGGTGATGCAAAGAATTAGAACGCGGTGGAGAACAGGACCCTGGATATACCTAGCCGCCATCATACTATCCTTCATACATCCACTAATTAGTTTCGCAGTATATGTTGGAGCACTGGTCTTTCTGGTCATTCAGAGTAGTTTTGGTTTCAGACATCGTCACAAAGCAGGCGACAACTTCTAGACCTTCAACTTTCAAAAGGCCAAGGTTGACGCGGGCAGCCATCCCTGGCTAGAAAGGGATATTGGGATATCCGAGGTTAGCTCCGATAGTCAAAATTCGCTCCTTCTACACGCAAATCTTAAATTGTCAAGAGCTTCTCGTGGCTCTGCCATTGCAGTCGCCTATCAGACGATATCTACCGCACCTGCTGGTAGGCCTCACGATAAGCTTGATAATGGTAGGGGCCTATATGGCGGTCGGATTCGCTAGCCTCACAACCCCAAAGGCACTATGGTCGGCGAACCCTGTCACGATAACGTTCTCAGGCAGTGCGGGTATCGGCAGCTCGGGTAGCGTGGGAGAAGTGGTCAAGTGCGCGCCGAAGGTCGACAACGTAGTCTTTCACACGACTGTCAGCAACCCAACCAAGGTGAGCCTCAGCACTAGTCCCGGAGGAGAAACAACATGTGGTCCAGCTCCGGACGCTGTTACCGTGACGGCGACTTGTCTCGTGGCCGCGCCGATCTGTAAAGGGACGTACACAGGCACCGTCTCAATATTGCAGGGATACGACACGATCCCGCCTAGCCTAGCAGTCACAATAGTCGTCACATAGGCTAGGAACTATTCCGAGAACTTTTCAGCGAACAGCTCTCTTCCATTCCGACGCATTATAGAGAGTCTTTTTATGAGCTAGGTCCGAGTCGGCGTAAGATTTGGTTCTTCCTACTGCTCTCACCGTCATACTGGTCGGGGTCTTCTTCGGAGTCTACGGCCTTATCCTCTCCGACAGGTTCCACAAGCCCCCCGCCGCCGTCTAGGCGCCACTCTTGCATCTAGACCTCTACTTCTCCAGAGAGGAAGACTTCTTCTGATCTCCTGATGTTGTCTGTCTCCGAATAAATGTATAGCCGCGACAATCCAAAGCAGACCAACGCCTACTAGGGATTGCGCGAGCTAACTGGGACCCACCCTCTCAACTAGCCGTTTTATACAACAAGTTGGTTTCGTGTCTGCGGAAAATATCATGCGCGACATGATCAAAGATAAGACAATGATTTTGGCCATTATCTCTCTGTCCAGCGTAGCATTCTCGATTCCCCTCTTCGCTCCAATCGTCCGGGCCCAGAGTCCTGGACTGGTCTGCCTAGCTCAGCCACCGGTTTCATCCTGTCCCTCAAGTCCTCCGGTCATTCCTGGAAGCGTCGGCTCTCAACTTCGAGTGGCAGTATTCATACAGAACTCAGCTCCTTTCAACGGTTTCGAGGTAACAGTTCTAGCTGACCATACGATTCTGCAGCCCTCAGGAGTCGATCTCACTGGGTTCGTTTTTGCTCCAACCTTCATCGTACTGGTTGAGTGCGTGGGCGGTTCCGGGCCTAATTGCGCATCCACTGACACACCCGACACGATACACGTTGCCATCACGTGTTTCGGCTGTTTTAACCCCTTTCCGACGACCGGTTTGCTATTCACGGCCGTATACAATGTCGTTGCACCAACAACGGGCACTCCCATAGGGTATGAGACAGGCTGCAGCGACAGTAGCGTTTCAGGAACCACTACATGCGTTGATGTTGTAAATGGCGAGCTCAGCCCACCCACTGTCCCAGAGAATGTGCAGACGGCTACTTTCACCGCCTCTTCAGATTTCAGTCTCTCCGCCAGCCCCACCACGCTAACAATACCTAGGGGTTCATCTGCAACGTCAACAATTACAGTCTCAGGTCTCAACGGCTTCACGGGCACCGTGACCCTGTCAGCGAGCGTCTCACCCGTGATCCATCATCGTCCCACTGCCTCACTCGCCCCAACAAGCCTCACACTAACCTCCAGTCCCGCCAGCTCCATCCTCACTGTCAATGCCAAATCCACTCCTCTCGGAAGCTACATCGTCACTGTCACAGGCACGACTGGAACCTCGACCGCTGCCATGCAGATAACAGTCAGCGTGACCCGCTAATCACGTCCAGACCCTCTCCTCTTTTTTTCTCCACCTTTCTTAGCTCTATAGAGGGCTAACGTGCAGCCATTCCAAGCCCCAGTCGTCACGATAGATGAGGTTAACAACTAAGGGGCCCGAAAATATCTTTTTCAGCGATATCCTATCTTCGGGAACTGGTTTTTTTGGAGAGGCTTTTTATGAGCTTGGAGTGACTTCGCGGCAGATTTGGCTCTGCCCACTGCTCTCACTGTCATAGTGGTTGGGGTCTTCTTCGGAGTCTACGGCCTTATCCTCTCGGACAGGTTTCACAAGCCCTCCGCCGCCGTGCTGGGCGCTACTCTGATGGTTGGGACCGGGGTGTTGAGCGAGACTTATCTTGTCTTGGCGACTAGCTGGACTGCACTCGGCGTCTTTTCGGCCAGCATTGGTCTAACTTCAGATTCACCTTGTTTTCCAGTCGGACTTGTGCATCTCCATAGCTGCTAACGGAAACCGCCAGATGAGGATGACCGCGTATAGGATTCCCCAGATGGGTGCGTAGACCCAGAGCCTATCCCTGTTGTATTGTCGGTAGTTAATGGCGTAGAGCAGGGAGACGGCCGCCAAGCCAAACAAGTAGACCCACGGCAGGAACGTGCCGTGTGTGAATATGGGCCGGAACCAAATGGTGTAGGCAGCAACCACGAAGGCTCCCCAGGTCACGAAGGCTCCGACGTAGTACTCTACGGCGGCGAGCGGGCGTCTCCACATGAACTTGCTACCTATGATGGTTTCCCGAATGTAGCTTTTCTCCCAGCGCATCTGTTGCCGCCAGAATTTTCTCCACGTCTCCGGCACGATAGTCTTCGCCTTCGCTGATGGAACGTAGATGGTGTTCCATCCATATTTCAGCAAAAGAGTCGTAAGGGCCCGGTCATCGCCGTAACTTGCTTCGCGGCCCATGAAACTTTGGTGAAGCCACTCGTCGACAATGTTGTCGAGAGCGATCCGTCGAACGGCGCTGAAGCATCCGCTGAGGCAGATCACGCTTCCAGTAACAGACTCGCTGCGTTTGTAGCGGTCGAATGCTGACCAGTATCGCAGCTTCTGCATCTTGCCCAGCCAGGTCCTGGTGTTCGCGACATCCGTGTGCCCACACGCGCCGCCTATTTTTGGATCAGTGAAGGGCTGGACTATTTCCCTAATAGCTTGATTATTCTGGGGATACGAATCGCTGTCAGCAATGACGATGATCTCTCCTTTGGCATGTTCGAAGCCGCGGACTTGAGCATATTTCTTCCCCTTGTTCTTGCCCAGTGAGTCTGCGACCAGCGGCTTTCCAAACATCTCCTGCTTCAACTTCACCAACTTTTCTAGGGTTCCGTCACGGCTTCCATCATCAATGACAATCACTTCATATTTTCCATCGGGGTAATCAGAGTCGAGCCAAGTCTTGACAGTGTGCTCTATCTCGTCCTCTTCATTGAAGACGGGAATGACCACGCTAACGCTCGGAGTGTAGTTCTCCGTTACCTTTGGCGGTTTGTAGAGACCTGCGAGTCCGAATCGGGCTAGAATGTAACTGGTCACTAATATCGAGTAGCCGTAGAAAGCGGCATCATGCCACTTCCACAGGGCAACCCACTTGAGGTAGAGTAGAAGGGCAAGGACTGCGGCGAAGTTGGCGCCCCAGAAAATCGTTTGCCTTAGAGGTGCGGTACGATGAGAACTGTAAATCGTCATTAGACGAAATCACATGGGTTCATGACGAGCGCGGCCGCCAAGTGAACGCCTCGTTCTAGCGATGATAAAAGGCGCGCGGATTCAGTTTCTACCGAAAGGTAGCCTCGCGTAGCAACAAGTAGCTGAAGATTGAGGCAAACAATTTGCCCACTTAACGTGGATCCGGAGCCTGACAATTCGTCAGGATGCTCAGTCGCCGAATCTTACAAATCGCTGTTCCTCCGAATAGCCTTCCTTTCATTCTCACGCATCTTAGAGAGTCTTTTTATGAGGTCGGTGTGACTTCGCGGCAGATTTGGGTCTGCCCACCGCTCTCACGGTCATTGTGATCGGGGTTTTTTTCGGAGTCTACGGCCTGATTCTTTCCGACAGATTCCACAAGCCGTCCGCTGCTGTTCTTGGCGCTACTCTGATGGTCGGGACGGGTGTCTTGAGCGAGACAGATCTTGTCTCTGCGATCAACTGGACGGCCCTAGGCGTCCTTCTGGGCATGTTCATTATTGCTTCTAGTCTCCGGGAGGCGGGGTTCTTCGAGTGGATGGGTCTTCGACTGGCCCGGTCGGTTGATGCTTGACGGCGGGCATGGCTTCGCTCCTCGACATCGTCACCGTAGCCCTCTTCATTGTCCCGTTGACTGTGGAGGTTTTCGATGGTCTTGGTATCGATCCTATCCCGTTCGTGATCGCGGAGGTCCTGGCGGCGAATGTGGGCGGGATTGCGACGATGGTGGGTGATCCGACTAATGTTATCATCGGCTCGTCACCGCTGGTCAACCTCTCCTTCAACCAGTTTCTCTATAATACTGCGCCGATTGCGCTGGCCATATTAGCAGTGAACAGTTCTATCCTCTATCTGAGAAATCATGGTTTTCTGAACCGGGACGCGATGAGGAGACATCGCGAACATGGACGGCTGCAGCTTCCCAATCCGTCGAGCGCAGTAAAAGACCCGGGCCTCTTACGGGTCAGTCTCGTGTCACTGGGGCTGGCAGTCGCGTTCTTGATTGTCCATACTTTTCTCGGGGTCTCAGCAGCCCTGGCCACTCTACTCCCTGCGTTTCTCATCCTCGTCTATGAGTCGTCCCGGTCCAGCGAAGTCCGAGATGTCCTGGGCAGAATCGACTGGCAGATTTTCTTCTTCTTTGGAGGCCTATTCATCCTAGTCGCAGGATTCACCAAGACCGGACTACTAGTCCAGTTAGGCGGCTGGATGGTCCAAGAGTCAGGCGGAAACATGGCCTTAGCCGTCACCCTTGTCCTCTGGGCCACTGCCTTGATCAGCCAGATTGTCGACAACGTACCGTTGGTGACGGTGTTCATCCCGGTCATCGGGGCCATGAGCACGTTTCAGGGAGTATCCATAGCACCCCTGGCTTGGGCGCTCGCGGTCGGTACGGGCATCGGCGGAATGGCCACGCCCATAGGAACAGCCTCAAACATGGTCGCATTGAACATTCTCAACAAGGAGAAGAAGAGGCTCAGCTTCACGAGGTTCGCGAAAAGATCGGTTCCACTGACGATTATTGACCTTCTAATCGCAAATATCATTCTGCTAGTTCGCCTCTGAGAAGCTCCAAAATCTCGATGCCGGAGATCGACCTGGCATAAGAGTGCACTGGCTCTCTGAAATGCCTCGTGATATTTTGTACGGTGTCAGGCTTCCCGACGCGACTCAAGACGCGTTTCGGACCATTCATGCCCGCAGTGCGTGCACTTGTATGCGTGCTGGAACTCTTCAATGTCAATGATTATCGGTTTCCCCTCCTGAACAGCGATAGGAGTAATCGACGGGGCTGCGAACATGCCTGCGCTGCTGCCACGTCCAACTGCAGTTCTAAGCGCTTTTCTCCCCGGTATTGACTCTCTATGTTCAGTGACTAATTTCTTGCTCTCAAGCTTGATGTGAAATCGACGCCCGCACCCTGGGCAGTGTCTGAAGAACTCCATACCAGCGACGCACTCTTCCCTGATATGTGGACGGCAGTGATAGATATCAAGCTTCTACATCGCGGTTCTTCGGACTAGACGTTTAACCGCTCGCCCATAGACAATCGCTCCAACCATGGCATCGAGTATTACCAGGTTTGCGAAGAGATCTGTCCCGCTGACAATTATTGACTTGCTGATCGCAAATATCATTCTGCTAGTTCGGCTCTGAGAAATCTCCGAAATCTCGATGTCGGAGTTCGACCTGCGGTAAGAGTGCACCGGCTCACTGACATGCCTAGTGATATTTTGTAACGTGTCACGCTTCGCGATGCGACTTTAGATGCGTTTCTGACCATTCATGTCCGCAGTGTTTGCACTTGTAGGCGTACTGGAATTCTTTGATGCTGGTGATTACCGGTCTGCCCTCCTGAACAACCAAGACTGGAGAGCCTCTAAACAGAGAAACACCCCTCCGAGGCGCAGGCTCCTTTGACAGCGACTTTCTCTCTAGACGAACCAGCTTCTTGCTCGTTAGTCTGATTTGGAATCTGCGCCCGCAACCAGGGCAGTGTCTGAAGAATTCCATGACAGACACGCACTCTTCAACATCATATTGATGAGGCGATAAATATCAAGCTTCACCCACATTGATCCTCTCATCGCAAACCGATTCTTCTTCTAGTGAGACTCTGAGCTACGATCCGTCAAGACTCGGAGCCTAATCGGAAGAATGTTGTGAGCAACACTTAACAGAATGGTGAGGTCTACGCTCAGCTTGCTGGTGGACGTGCCCAAGATAGTTGAGATGGTGAGCCTCACTGGAGCGGTGATTGGAACTCTGATTGCTTCAGGAGTGTTTTCTCAACTGGTCCAGATCACTATTTGCTGCCCTCAATCCTTCTTCGCTTCCTGGCCCTCTCCCCAAGAAATCGGACAGATATTCTTAGGCATAATTCTAATCGTGATCTCAATTTTTTTCCTAGCCCGAGAAAGAATGAGTCGTAGAGAATCCGATTCGTTGGAACTAGCCGTATAGTCCCTTGGGTTCCCGATCCTGTCTCGGGGCTTGCGGTTGTCGTCTGATTAGGTTCTGTGGGACCTTTATTCGGGGGATCATCTGCGCGTTCACAACGTAGAGCGGTTCACCGTCAGGGCCGTACCTATCGGTCCTAAGAATTCCAGTTATCTCTAGCTTCGCTCGTAGCACGCTGCCGTCGGAGAGTTCGTATACGTTCCATTTCTCGACACCGACCCGTTCAAAGTCGACGTGTGTGGTGTTGACGCTATTGGGATCCAGTGTCGTCGGGGGAGGATTTGTAGGCGTGCTCTTCAAACTCTTCGGAGCGATGGTTGTGAAGACGTTCTGGGACGACCATGCGTAGACAGGCTGACCGGTCGGATCGTAGTCTGTTCCCCGGAAAATCTTGGTTATGATCAGCCGGCCGAAGAGCGATGTCCCGTCTTCGAGCTTGTATTTTACCCAGGGCTCGTCCTTCATCGAGAACTCTACTGGATCAGCCTTAGTCAGGTCAACCTGGGCTTGCGACACGAATCTTCACTGATTGAGATGGTGTGTGAGAGGTATATACTTTGACGGGCCGACCGTCCGACCCACTGCATCGCAGAGGCACAGTATTCTTTTCTATTGGATTCTGAACACTTGGAGTCTCCCTATCAGTCTCTAGCGGAATTGGACAAAGTTTGAGCGATCTGTTTCGCCGGGTCAAAGGCTTCTTCGTCCCAGGAGAGAAAGACGCGTTCCTACGGATCCAAGAGCTAGCTGGTCTAGGAGAAGAATCACTCGAACTTCTAGTGAAGATTCTTTCAAGCTCAGGCAATGGCACGAGCAGTGGTTCGCACAACGGCCTGCACGATATTGAGATCTGCACCGAGAGGATCAACATTCTGGAGAAGATGGGAGACAAGATTACCCAGTCTTTTGAGGAGATGCTGGGACGCGGATCGATAACAGCTTCGATCGAGTACGACTTCGGCCGGCTCGCCGACAATGTAGACAGCATCCTAGACCGGGCCCATGCTCTGTCCCGACAACTACGACGAGTTACACGGCGACCACTGCGTGAGGCGAAAGAGTTCGACACAGCGAATCGTAAGGAAATGATCCACTTGGTCCAGATTGGTCTAACTCAGCTTAGAGCCTTCAGGAAGCTACTAATGATCGCTGGGACAAACCGCAACCAGGCGATCGAACTTGCACGAGAGATCGAACAGCTCGAAGAGGAGGGGGATGATGTGAAGGATGCAATGCTGGATGAGCTCTATGGGTCCTGGGAGAAGCTGGACTATGCCTCCTTCCACAACTATCTAGAAACGACGATCGAAGCGGACGACATTCTCGACCTCTGCGAAGATGCTTCGGACCTAGTTATCACGGTCATGAAAGCCCTAGGCGCCTAACCACGCAATGATCCTCACACTAGACATAGTCTCACTAGTACTGGCGGGGATCCTCGGCATGGCGGTGGGAGGGAACAATCTCTCTGCGTGTTGTGGACCCCTCATCGGGAGCGGAATGGTCAGCAGACGTACAGGCATCCTGATTGCTATCACAGGCTATATCCTCGGTCTCGCGTTGGAGGGACCGAAACTCTTCCGGGTCAGAGAAATATTCTTGCCAATCGACACCGCGACCGGAACATTCTCGATCCTATTAGCTTCACTCATAGTCTTCCTAGGAGGCGAACTCTCCCAGATCCCACTATCTCTCTCTAAAGCGCTCACAGGAGCTATCCTCGGAGTAAGCATAGCCCTCGGCACCTTCAATAGCTCGGGATATCTCATCCTGATCCTAGCCTTCTGGTTTCTCGTCCCACTCATCGCAACCGCGCTAGGGATACTTCTGATAGGACTGGACGACCGGCTTAGCCCCAGAAACCTCTGGCTGAAACTATCACTACTCAAGACCGGCTTGCTACTCGTCTCTTTCCTCTCAGCCTACGTCCTGGGCAGCAATACTCTCGGACTCATTGCGGGAGTTGTCTACAACCAGACTCTATACGCAACAATCGCAGTGGGGCTGGGCGCTATGCTCGGCACTTTCGTCCTGGGACGGGGTGCTCTGCGTAGACTGACAGAAGGTATCTTCAGCCTCCGCTATCCGAACGCGTTCTTCTCTCAGATGATAGGATCAGCAACGGTCGAGCTGGCGAACCAGCTCGGAGTGCCCTTGTCGATCACTGAGACCGTGTCCTCTGGAATCATCGGGTCCGGGCTCGCGCGACGGATGAGAATTATGAATGCTAGAAACGTCTTCCTCATAATATCCAGCTGGATAATCTCCCCAATAGCAGGCTTCCTTCTTGCCTTCGCCCTCACAAAGATCCTCTAACCAGATCGCTAGGCTTCCCTTTTCCAACCATGAAGGTCAGAAGCGAAGATCATCTGATAACGCTGTCAGAATACGGATCCGATGGCGAAAACTCTGCTCTTTCTGGAAACCTGTGAGTGCTTCCTCGCTCTCTCACTTCTCTTGCCATTGATGTCCACAGTGCTTGCTAGGTGGAGAGTCTAGGCATCCAACTGCTGGCGGGTGTTTTGGCATAGATAACCTCGGGAGCTTGTCCGGGACAGAAGACATCTGTTCGATTATCGGGACACAAGTCGCAGCTTGGCGGATTTATGGCGTTGTTAGCACAGAAATGGTTACAGGAGGGTGGATTAGTACCGCGGTTTGTGCAGAAGCATGCCTGTCTTGAAGTATTGTACGTTGCAAGCGAACCGCAACTATCGCATGAGGGGTAGTTCACAGCGCCATTGGCGCAGGTTGGCGTTGACGTCTGAGCAGGGTTGTAATAGGCTCCAGCCGCGATGCCGGAAATCGCGACTAAGACCACGATTGTAGAGACAAGGATTCTTGTCGTTGTCCAGAACCGCTTAGACTCTCGACGATTCAAGGCTTCCTTGCCGCACACCGAGGCACCGCCCGACGCCCGGTAGGGACCTCCTGATACTGTCCCCAGGCTTCTGCCGCATATTCCACAGACCCTACTCCCCTGTCCAATCGATCCACACCATGGGCAGGCAATCATCGCAGATCCCCTCTGTATTGGTGTCTAACCTTCTTATTTCTATCCTAATTCAATGCCGCGTCTTGGTTGGAAAGAAAACGTCTGCTACAATCTTGGACACGTGTGTCCTACCTTCGATAGATGCATTGAGAAGGTGGTGGGTCCATTGTTGCAGGTTTGCTTGTGACGACTGCACGGCTCTGGTCAAAGGCCTGATCACTGGTGGGTTGATACTCGTTAGCTGACGATAACCAGTCTTGTCCGCAGTGAGAGAATTTCGGGGCTCGGGGTCGAGCACCCCCGATTATGAGCGCTAGCGCCGTTGTCTGAGAGAGGTTCGCGCCTGAGACCGTGACGTTAAGGATGAATCTTCCGGGAGAACACTTGGAGCTGATACCCAGTGTCAAGTTCGAGGCTCCTCCTGAGGGTAGAGTCATGTTTGCCGGCTCGAAACTGGCGAGCACGCACCCGGGCATCCCAGAAACATGGAAGGTCAACACATCTGAGAGTCCCATGAAGGACGCGACTACGACAGCAGCAGAAGTTGTGGACCCCCTTGCAGCATGCGCTGGATTGGGGAATACGGATACGGTCAGGCTTCCGTGTATCAGGGTTAGAGTGACGCTCCGGGCTATCGAGACGTCACTTCCCTGGATGGTGATGTTGAACGCCTCTGAGGGGCATGCCGCTTCGACGAATAGCGTTAGGACAGTAGTGTTGGACAGTCCCTGCACGAGCTTCAGAGGACTCGGCGGGCTGAAGCTATAGGTGGCGCATGATGGGAGACCTGATACTGAGAGCATTATCGAGGTTGACGGGTAGTTGTTTATGCTCCTGGCCGTGACGTTTACGCTTCCTGAGAAATCTGACTTGACTCCGAGAGTCGTCGAGGTGGCTGAGAGCCTGAACTCGGAAACCGTCAGAACGAAGTAGGCAATTCGCATAACGCCGTAAGAGGAATCGAAGGCTCTCACGACGATGAGAGTAGTCGATGTCGAGCAGCCGGGGCCGGCCTTTATGGTTATAACTGAGAACGAAGGGAGGGAAGGCTGGTTGACGTGCAGTATCGTCTTGTTGGCGTTAAACGAGACCAGGCATAACGGAAGCCCGTAGATTCGGACACTAACGCTGTTGGCATAGCCGTTTATCGGAGTACCTTGGACAGTCATCGAAGTGAACCCTCCATCCGCAACGTTCACCGATGCCGGCGAAGCTGTGATGTAGAAATCAAACACCCCGAGCGTGACGTTGATCGAATGAGACACCGAACCGCTGCTAGCAATCATCGTAATCACATAGTCCGTCTGGGGCGCATTGGTTGTCGAAACGCGCAATGAGGTCCTGCCTACGCCTCCGGACGAGAGCGTAACGTTGGCAGGGCTGAACGGCGAGAGCACCGGACCATCGGCCAGAACTGGCGTCACGTCCTGCGCGAATACTACTGTGCCGGCAAAACTGTTCAGACTGACTATTGTGAATGGGATCAGCACGGCACCACCTGTCATGACGCTGAAGTGAGTCGCCTTCGAAAAAATTCGAAAGTCTACTGCATAGACGGTCACGACGACCGACCGTGAGAGCCTGCCGCTCGTTCCGGTTATGTTGATAGAAAAGTCGCCGAAGGTCGGCGACGTCACCGTGAGGTTCGAGGCTGCTGATCCTGCACCCGGCACCGCAAGGTTTGTGGAACTCAATGTTGTGGTAAGACTCTCGGTGGATGTTGTGAAGTCTATTGGCGACACCGAAAGTGTGAGGCTCACTCCTCCAGCGAACCCGTTCACGCTGGACAGGGTCAGCATAGAAGTGATGGTGGACTTCGCCGTCATGCTCAGGGTCCTTGGGCCCGGAGAGATGGTAAACTCCGGGAGGAAGTCCGGAGCGCCTTCATAGACAGCAAGCAAGCTGACGTCCACTGAATCGACCACTCCATCGGCATTGAGGTCAGCCGCTGGGTCGAAACACGACTGGTCCTGACTGCATAGAAACGCGCTCATCAAAACACTAGCATCTCCCGACGTATCGACAGTCCCGTCCAAATCGACGTCGACATTTCGGAACACTCTAACCGACGAGGTAAAACTTGAGCCGGAGAGAGTTATGTTGACGTTTGACGATAGCTGGAAGGGGCTGACCGCCAGGTCGAGGAGAATGAAGCCGCGGTAGAGACTCGGCAGAACCATGTCCACCGATGTTTGAGACACCGCGTACGTCTGGGAGAATATTATCACTCCTGTGGCGGAGCTGGTGGCGAGAACGGAGACTGTTCCAGACAACGTCAACGATGTTGGAGAGGTGCCGACTGTGAGGGTTCCAGTTGTGTTGACAGAGACCCCTGTGAAGAGGTTGAGACCGTTCACCGGGATGCTGATGGGTGTAACCGCCAGAGCGATGAAATCGCTATGTGATTGTAAACCGGAGTTTCCGGTCACCGTCACCGTGTAGACCCCGGCAGGAGTCGAGGATATTGTGGAGACATTCAACAGTACTGCAGTCTCTCCGCCGGGTGAAAGCGAAAGACTCGTCGAGACGAGATTCAAGCTTGGGCCGTCGGCCAGTCTGGGTGAAATAGATGCATCAAGGCTAATGTTACTTGAGAAGTTGTTGATGCTCGACACGGTAATGTTGCAGGTGACTGAAGATTCGGTCGATAGGCTGAGCCTTCCTGGACTCGCTGAGACGGTGAAACCTTCACCGAGAACGATGATCGTGGCCGGAATGCTAATTGAACCACTTGTACCTGTAACGGTCACAGCGTAGGTCCCCGCAGCCGTGAAGGCTGTCGTAGAAAGTGTCAGAGTGACGTTCGTCGATCCCGCGCCGTTCAAAGCGACATATGTCTGGGTGAGGGATATTGTCGGTCCTGAAGGGGAGACACGGGCCGAGAGCGTGACCGGCTCTGGGAAATCCTGGAGACTGGTCAGCGTGATCGTGGAGTTAGCGGACGAGCCAACGGCGACACTTGTGTACGTAGGGCTGGTTGAGACACTGAACCCGAAGCTAATTGCATTTATGCTGCTGATGTACGTCGACCAGCATAGCCCACAGGACAGCGTCCGGCTGTAGTATTCTCCGGTGACCCAGATAGTAGTGGGACTGGAAGGGTCCACGCTTGCCCCGAAATAATCCCCGTACCTAACGTTTTCAAGAAACTGGCTGTCCTTTGTATCACTCGCATTTCCAAGCTTCAGAGTCCTAGGCTTCATTACACTGTTGGCGGGGTCGTAGTATGCTTGTCCCGTGACCCCTATGCTAGGGTAGCAACATGTGGAGTTGGTCGCGGACGAGTATCCGAACACGACCGCCAGATTGCCGGTGTTGTCGATGCGTAGAGCCGGGTAGAAGTAGTAGAGCCCCTTTTCTCCGACATCGAAGTCTTGAGTGACGGCAATTGGTGATCGGCTTGTATTGATCTGTGTTAGCCTGAAACATGCGCGGGTCTCATTATCTCCAGCTGGTATGCAGCCGTCTCCGAAAGTTAACCAGAGTTTGCCTTGGAACCAGGCAGCGCTCTCAATCCGAGCATCGCCCGCGCCGGCGGCAACCTGACCCGTATCGAGAGTAAATACAGTTCCAAGTTGAGGGGCGGTGACGGATGGAGTAATTGGGGAGATGGAGATTGGGATGGTCTGAATCGTCACTGTTCCTGGGGGGGTGCCAGAGGCAGAGAACATGTGGAATCCGACGCCCTTCAAGTCCGCGCCCCCCGTCGTGACCATGTACATGGTCGTGGTCGGACTGAGCGATTGTACAGGGTGCACCGATTCCAGATTGCTGACAGGTCCAAAGGAGGAAACGTCAAGATTCACGACACCCGCAACCAGCTCAGCTTTGCTGATGACCCAGACTCGGGCGCCAAGGAATAGCGCTCCGGTAATGTCATGGTAGATGTTGGCGGTGATGACAAACTTGTCGTCGCTTAATCCAATTATCGGGTTGTCCGGAAACTGATCATCAGTGCTCAGTCCATACACTTTCCAGGATCCCGTCGGATCCGTGCTAAGAGAGACGGCGATCATCACGTTGGAGCCCGAAGCATCGCCGACAGATGCAAACCACCTTCCACTCGACGAATCAAACAGAACCTGAGGGTCAAACAAGAATGAGTTGCTTCGGCCGAGGAAAAATTGGGAGAATGTGAAGCCCTGAATCGGAGAACCCTGTTTCGAAAATACTTGGACGGCATCGTTCGCCATCTCCATCACATCGTCCGGTCCTGCGGCAACCTGCGGATCAGGTGGAAAGCTACCGCCCTGGCCTCGGTTGATTCCATCGAAGCCGTTGAGCACGCTAACTCTAGATGGGCTCATAGAGCCGAGGAGGGTACCGCCGAGCGCCGCGGGATTGATGGTCTCAGGAGAAGACGTCGAGCCAGACCAGTGGAGGTCAGGGAATGGAAATGAAGCATACGAAGGTGCAAGGGGAGGGAGAGACCTCGCGTCCACAGTTCTCTGGAGACTCAAGGTTCCGATGACAGGGTCCGGGAATTGAGCTGGAAAGTCCCTCTGGCTTTTACCTGAGCTGCCCGAGTCGGGCGCGGTCGCTGCGGAAGAAGAGATTCTGGGACTGAGAGAAATGCCCGCAACGACTGTTTCGGTGAGGATCAGCGTGAGGAGCAGAAGTAGCCGAATCTTCTGACTCGACCGATTAGCAGAGATGCTTGGCAGAGAGAGAAGGAAGGCGAAGATGGTGAGGATCTTGAATATGGAAGAGTTACTCAAGCATTCCTAGGAAAGGTCTCTGCACACATCAGGATTAGGCTTTATCGGCTGCGCTCGGGAGCACGTGCAATCTCAGCGACCAACAACTGAAAGTTGCGGGTAGACCACCGGAATGGCATAAGGGTTCATTGCGGCAAACCATTTCTGAAGGCGTGGATATCGAAATAAGCGAGACGACCGAACAGCAGCGTCCCACCTTCCAGCCTATACTTTATCCACGGCTCGTCCCGGACACTGAACTCCATCGCGTTCGCCTTTGTGAGATCAGCCTGAGCCTGCAAAAGGTCAAATTCTCTCATGACTACTTCCAATATTCGCTGCAAAGCTATCACAAAATGGTTTCGTACATGATCACCGTTGCAATTCGTAAGTTTCAACGAGCATTGTCCAAAGTGGTGTCGTGACACCGCTCAATCCGCAGCGCCTGATTCTCTATCTCTCTCCTCAGCCTCTTCTCTGTCAGCTTCTTCATTCAGAGCCCAAGAAGCTCTTCCACTAAAGGGCCTGTACGGTTTGCCGGTAATAGTATCAATTCCGGACATGACAAGGACTACGCCAACTATCAGTATTGCAAATCCTAGAAGTCCTATGAAGAACAGGCTAGCCGATCCTGACACTATCAGTCCTAATCCAATCAGTAATCCAGCGATCCCCGACTTGCTAGCTTCTCCTTTCATCCGAGCCGCATGATCCTTGAACTGTGTCGACTGATCAAGGCCGAGCGAAGCTGTCTCTGAGATGTCGGATCCGCAGACGCCGCACGGGTGCTCATCATCTGAGATCAGACTTCCGCAATTAGGGCAAGTTCTCAACCGTGCCTAGTTCTCAGTTATTCTTGATGCGGAGAGGCTTATCTTCTTATCTTTCAAAGACGATTATCATCATACCCAACTGGGATCGACAGCCAACCATTACTGTGGCAATAGTTGGGTCAGCGTTGCTCATGCTTCAATACGCTTCTCAAACCATTCGTGCCCGCAGTGCTTCCTAGGTGAAACGTCTAGCCCCCCAAACTGCAAAATCCTGCCACGCGTCAAAGAACTTCTCGGCAAGTCTTTTCTTGACGCTCCACGAATACCTTGCGTATGTTTTCGGCAAATAAGACTCGCCTTTCGCAGTCAGTTCGGGGACTGCCGCCAGATGAGATGGCTGTCGCCGAACTCGTGCCAGAGATACCGATGCTCGATCGCATCAGCGTAGGCAGACCTTATCCGACCTAGCCCTTCGATAGCGCTGAGCATTGCAAGATGACTCGTAACCGGATCGTGGAGTCCCGTTAGGAGTCCATCTACTGCATGTACACCGTTGCTCGGATTCACGTAACGGCTTGTGGTCTCGGCACAAGCTCGCAGCCCGCCGGTGTCCTCGGGAACGACAACGTCCGAATCGAAATTGTAGCCGTAGTCGTTGAGCATGTCTCCGCAGATCATCGGGTTGTCGTAGCACACCGCACGGAGGTACCGGTCGGCGATCTTAAAGATTGAAGAAACATGGCGCACGGTCTACGGTTGACGCTCAGAGTGTTATCGTAGAAAGGGATTGGATAGGGCTGATCTCTTCCGCTATCTCGGCCAGGTATTCATGGGCTTTCGAGGCTTCATCGTCCGATAGCTGGTGTTGGCTGTATCTTGCCTCCTCGAAGAGGATGGTGAGCCTGCCTATCGCTGGCCCTTCCAAGAGAAATGTTCGTCTCATTTCCTGTTCTAGTTCGCGGGCTGTCTGCTGAGGAGCCAGGCTCGCACCGTGTTTGGCACCTGTTAAGATCAGACGTTGATAGCAGTTGATTATTCTCGTCCTCGGGTCGCCGTTATCCGAGCCTGCGATCATCCTCATCGCATCCTCGACCGCTTTCAAAGCATCATTCCGGGCAACCAGGATCTCTTCATTGGTTTGAGCCTTTGACTCTCGGAACCCTACGATGAGGCTCCGTCCCACCACGATAGTGCTGACTATGAGGAGCGCTATGAAGACAGGGAGGAACCATCCCCAAGGAATCAGTCTGGTCAGACCAGCAAAACTTCCCTGTAGACTGGGAAGGCTAGGGTTTGGGCTACCTGCCACAATTTCCTTTCCGATTCCCTCTACGCTACTGTTGCTGGATACATGGCAGTCAAGGCCATTACAGCGTAACATGAGATAGACTAGGACGAAGGCCCATGCGTAGATGACTATCATGATCCGAAGAGTCCTGTGCTTCTTCCGTTTCTTCATCCTTCCCGCGATCCCGTGACCTAGCGAGTCGGAGAGACTCCGCATGTACAGAAGAACTATGATAATCAGGAGGACGAAGGCTCCGAGTCCAAGAACAGGTAGAGCGTCCAGAACGTACAGTATCCAGAAGGAGTTGACGAGAAGGCTTCCACCAGGCTGGCTTCTGGCCAGGCTTCCCATCACCCAGGCTAAGACCAGCAGAGCGATAACGAAGGCAAGAAGTACCCGAGCCTTCAACAAGAAATCCGCAACTAGTCCGTATAACAACGAGACTCATAAGTTTCTAGCCGGATAACCCGTGTCATAGCCCCGACGAATCAGGGTCCAAAGTCGAACCTCGTGGCACTCGTCCAGCTCTAATGGCTCTGATCATCGAGCCTAATGGCTCTAGAAAGGCTCGACTTCATCATAGATCCAAATTCTTAGGGCCACTGTTGCAACTTTCATACCCGAGAAAGACTAGCTCGTAAGGTCTAGACCTCACTTCTTCTGTGGATCTAAGTAGCCATTTGCAATGTAATTTCCCGGATCGGTGTTGTAGATATCGTACATTGTATGATTCCCACCGGTTTGGTAGCTTATGCTTGTTATCTGGACCCATGACATGGTGGGGATATTGAAGAGCGAGTAGCCCACCTTTAGTGAAGTGACCGATAACATTGCGAGAGTACCATTGGGCAGCATCACGTAGAGTTCCTGGGCCGGATTCTGATCTACTATGAGCGTCTGGCCAACTGTTGTCTGGATTATCTCACTATTGTGAGTGATTACAGTAGCGAAGTTTGTAATGGTTGTGTGCACAAACCGGTTTGTGCCAGTATCATATGAAAGAAGTTGCATGCCTACTTTGAGATGCTGCACGGAAATCTGTGTGCCATTTGCCAGAGTTATCAATGTGCCTGCCGCTACGCTACCGCTTCCTCCGCAATTTGGACACGTAACGCTGACGGTGATGAAGACTGAGTTTGAGAGTCCGGCCCCGGTTCCCGTCAGAGTCACGATGTAGTTTCCGAGGTTGACAGAATTTGCGACGGATATCGTCAAGACATATGAGACCTGACTGTTTGGGGAGAGAGTGACCGTGGTCGGGCTGGGTGACGCTGTTATGCCACTGATGCCCGTTGGGGGATAGGCGGTAAGGGTGACGGAGCCCGTGAATCCGTTCCTGCTTGTAACATAGACAGAGAATCCTTTCGAGGATCCGTAAGTAATATCCGCTGCAGTGGGATTCGAGGTGACGGTGAAGTCTGGTACTATCGCGTAGTTTGCTACGAGTCCGGCGCTCGGTACGGTTACCGTCATAGATGGCGATGTGCCTCCGCTCAACCAGTTGGAGAACGAATAAGACCCAGTGCTGTCAGTGAAGAAACTTTCAGCTGTTACCGTATGGGGTCCGTTTATCTGTAAGAAATGGTCTGTCGTGTAGTAGTAAGGTCCCCCATCCATCGAGATGGGCACGGAGTGCGCAGGTGATGTGCTTGTTGCAAGCTGACCATTTACGACAACATCACCAGAGTTGCCGGGGCCATCTCCGAACAAGTAGATGTCATCCATGTAGAATCCTTGGCCCGGGTCGGGAGATCCTGTTTGGTATGTGAACGCTATGGAAGTTGCGGTCGGAGGCATCGTCATCCTAGCGTTTATCCACTCTGTGTATAGAGTCTTAGCACGTGCCCCGCTGGTGCTGATCGGTCCGCTGTACCCTGTCCACTGTGTCCATACACCATTACTTAGGTATGAAATCGTGACGGTTCCGCTAGTTGAGACCCAAAAGTGGAAGTAGACAACTATCTGGTTATAGTTGACGTAGTTTCCTATCCTCATTACCAGGGGAGCTAGCTCGTTGGTCTGAGACCCCGACCATGCCATGTAGGTTCCTTGAATGCAACTCGGCCCGTTGATAATGGGGCAGTTGGTTAACTGCCAAGTCCCCGTGGGGGACCAAACATTTGGATTGAAGACTCCATTTCCACCCTCGAAATTTTCAGTTAGTACTTTGTAATCAGGGTTGATGTCTAACTGGTCGCTAACCGATACCGTATATGTGTCAGCTCCCTCTTGGCTCGTAGCGTCGGTGTAGCCTACCGTGGCGGTTAACGTCAGGTGATGTGGTTGGTTTCTAAGCAGGTCCGAGAAGCTCCATATCACTTTTCCCGCTAAAGAAGCGTCCGCGGGGGTCAAGTTCGGCACGGGAGATCCGTCCTGAGCAGCCCAGCCATGGATATATGCCGGGCTGCCGTCTCCAGGGGTGGATTGAGTGTACCACAACAATTGCTGAGCGGCCCTATAATTCTGGACCAGCGCGTTGTACGTGTCAAGACTGAGCACGATCGCACCGAGAGCGGGATCGACGAAGAGCAGTCCACCTTCGATTGCTCCAGATGCTCCGGCAATACCAGCCACTACTTCGGCACTTCCGAGTGCGGTCTTTGCATAGTCGGGAAAGGGTATTGTCGGTGGCGCTGACGGGCTGACTATGACATTGTATCCAAAGGGGTTTCCAGGAGGATTCGTCGAGGGGTCAAGTGCCACTTCTGCCTTTGAATCGAGGGCACCATTGCTGGTATCTGCCAGGCTTACCTTGAGACTGTTGACATATTTGGGCCCGATAGTGGCTGTGAATACTAGTTTCTGATTGTTCAGCTGGAAGAACGATGTTGGATTGACCGAGACGACTCTGGTCCCGTACTGGTCGGCTATACCAACCGCTGTAGTCACGCCATCGTTGGGAGTGACTGAATTGTACCAGAATTCGATGCCACTCTCACCATACCGAGAACTTGGGTCCGTGACTGATAGCACGTGTATGAGAAACGACTCTTTCGTGCAGCATCCGCTGAATACATTGTCCCATGCCACGAAGAAGCCGCCACTGCCGTCCCACCAGTCCCAGATATTGCCACCGCATGAAAGACAGAGTGGCCGGGAGAACGCGGCGATGACACCGGGGCCGATGGAGCCTGTTGTTGAGGGGCCCAATACCGAGAGATATCCGTCGGATGAGACCCAGATCTTGTTATAGTAACCGCTCAGGCCGGCTGCTCCATAGAAGATCATTTCGGGAACACTGATCCAGGCTCCACACCCGCTGCAGTGAATCCCCGTGTTGGTTGCCGTACTGATCCCGTAAAAGCTTAGAGAGCTGGGTCCGTTCCATGTGTATGCGATACCGTGCCGGGTGTTCGCATTAATGATAAAGCTTAACTGAACGACATCTGGTGTTCCAGTCAGCAACGAATGAACCTTGGTTGAAAGCATGACCTCCGCAACATTATCAGAAGAGACAGCCTTGTTTGTTACTGTCTGGTTGAAGTTGACAAGCTCGTTCGGGCCCTGAGGCCTTAGACCTAGCCAACTTCCGGCGGAATAGTTGTCATCAGAGTTAGAAGGGATTGTTGTCGTTGCCTGCACAGGCTTCGTATCTAAAGCTAAGAACGTACCGAGGGAGACCGTCATTAGAACAATCAGAAAGAATGTTCGTAGGTATCTTTTCCGATGAGAGACATTCGCACCGAGCATAGCACCGGACGGCCGTCTGTGGCCTTATACGAAGTGCCTACCAAATAAGCGGAAAAAAGTAATATGATGATGCTATTGTCTCGCACATGATGTTCCCGCTCGCACTATGAGTAGAAAATAATCAGAACCCCCCAAAAGGAGCCTCTTCAGCTCGAGAGTTACGTGACGACATTATGCCTTGCTAACGCTTTAATTCTCAGATCAACTGCCCATAGCCCAAGGTCGAGATGAATCCGGGCATTTTTCGTCTAACGCGGAGATTGTCTATTACAATCCTCCTCGTGGCAATTATAGTTGGGGCTGTTCTTGTCTATGTTTACTATTCCATGAGTGTAACCTCGGTAACAACCGTAAGTATCGATCAGGTTTTTGCAGACCGGAACTTTGTAAGCGGCACCTATCCAAACCGAAACGCCACGTTCATCATAGAAGTCCAAGTATGGTCAAATGCCCAGGCTCTAAACGTAAAACTGGAACACCCAGTCTTTCTGATAGACTTAGCGCCAGACGTGCGAGGAAGTCAAACATTCGGTAGTGCCACGATTCTACCTGGGTCTTATCTTACGTACAACCTTAGATTTAGCGTAAACGAGAGCAGAGACGTTGGAACCATTTCTTACAGCGCTGCCAATGTTGTTCTGGGGATGACAAGCCAACTAACAGCTGGGTTCTACTCCCAGACTGCAACGGTCACCAATTCGGTCACTTGGAACTGGACAACCGCAACCCTCATCATCGACTATGGATCTTGCTTCAATCACTGCGTCCCCTAGTTGAGTGCTCACGAGAAGAATATACGTCGCAATTTTTTTGGCGGCTGTGATCATTGGGGCTGTTCTTGTCTATGTTTACTATTCCATGAGTGTAACCTCGGTAACAAGCGTTACCATAGATGAGGTCTTGGCAGAGCTCATGTTTTAAGGCAGGCTGACCTCTTCACTACTTATGAAGAAGCCTGGTCCATCACAGAGCGAGTAGTTACAATTGAGGAACGCGGCTCAGGGCGGACCACTAGAACCGTTGGAAGATCACGGGCATAAGTGTAGCCGTTCTGGCTCTGAGGATCAGACAACTGGCCCGCAGATGGATCCAGACTGATAAACCGCCAGTAGACGGATCATACCAGCGCGCATAGTCGTAGTACAAACCTGTCGCTTGGGTAACAGGTTTGCCCGTAAACCTGTCACTCGACCTGTCCGAGCTAAACAGAACATTGAACGACTGTACGATCTCAAGAACCTGTTTTGCCTGAAGATCTTGATAGACTAGGGGACCCGACGCTTGGTATCCGAATTGTAGCTGGAGACAGAAGTTACTTTCAGAGACCTCCATATCTGTGGCGATTTTCGGGGAAAACTGGATTTTCAACCATAAAGAGGGAGTAATCGCAAAGCATCCCCGCTAGCTCACCGGAATGTTTCTGGCTCCCGCTTCGGTCCTCAGCTTTCTGGCCTTCACAGAATCGTGAAGCGTTGTAATCGCTGATCCTCAACGAATCGTCAACTTCCCTGGCTCTCTAGGTCGCGATGAAGGAAGCCTGACGAGGCAGTTCTAGATATTGTCCACGAACTACGCCAACATCTTGAGAGCAGTTTGGTAGAAGCGGTATGGTTCGAGAAGTTTTGTAAAATTCGCTGCACTCCGCGAGCTGAAGTTTCATAGATCATGCTGCCATAAGAATGAAGTGTAGACTTCTTGCTTCGTGTATGAATAGATTTCTATGGAAATACACGGCGCCATCCTCAGTATAGGGGTAAATAGCCCAATTAGGACCCTACCGACGCGAAACATTGATGGCTGGAGAATTCCGTGCTCAGACTAGCAAGAATCGATTGAGCAAAAAATTCTCGAATAGAATCGGTTCTACTACGCGTGCGTGTAGCAAGTCATCCGGATTCAGAGTTATTCTCGCCATCAGCATTCTCTCTCTGCTCATGTTTTCCTTTTCGTTTGTATCAATGGCTAAGGCCAGCCAAACTATGGTTACCACCATCCCCGTGGGCGCAGGGCCCTTCGCAGTGGCTTATGATAGTGGGATGAGAGAGGTATTTGTCGCGAATTCTGAAAATAATACAGTGAGCGTGATTTCCGACGTGTCCAACATCGTGGTGGCAACCATCCTCGTGGGTGGGTACCCCAACGGCTTGGCTTATGATAGTGGGATGGGAGAGGTATTTGTCACGAACGAATTTTCCTCTAGTGTTAGCGTGATTTCCGACGTGTCCAACACCGTGGTTGCAACCGTCAACCTGGGCGGATTCTGGCCACTCGCCGAAGCCTATGATAGTGGGATGGGGGAGGTATTTGTCGCAGACTCCGCTGGACACTTTGCTGGTGACAGTGTCAAGGTGATTTCTGACGTGTCCAACACCGTGGTGGCAACCATCCCCGTGGGCACGTTCCCAGTCGCCGTAGCTTATGACGGTGGAACTCGAGAGGTATTTGTCACGAATTCCCAAGATGATACGGTTAGCGTGATTTCCGACTTGTCCGACACTGTGGTCGCAACCATCCCCGTGGGCACTTACCCTGCCGGCGCTGCGTATGATGGCGTGATGGGAGAGGTATTTGTCACGAACCAATTTTCCTCCAGTGTGAGCGTGATATCTGACGCGTCCAACACTGTGGTCGCGACTGTCAATGTGGGTTCAGGTCCCTACGGTGTAGAGTATGATCGTGGGATAGAGGATGTCTTTGTCGCGAATTCCAATAATGGTACGGTGAGCGTGATTTCTGACGTGTCCAATACTGTGGCTGCAATCGTCAAAGTGGGCGCACACCCACTCGCCGTGGCCTATGACAGTGGAGTGCGGGAGGTATTTGTCACGGATTTAGGTAGTACAGTGAGGGTGATATCTGACGCTACCGTATCTCCAGACTTCGCCGTTTCTGCGAGCCCAAGCATCTTGTCCATCACCCGTGGCACTTCTACAAATGTAACGGTCACTCTGACCAGCATGAATCATTTCTCAGGCATTGTCAGCCTCACGCCTACAATCGCTCCTATGACGCCCAAGAGCCCCAGCTTAACACTCAGCGCGACAAGTCTCACGATAACTTCAGGGGAAACAGCTACTTCTATGCTTGAGATTTCGACAGCCCACTCGCCCCAGGGCGATGGTGCTTATGTCATCACTGTGACGGCAACCAGCGGCTCCGTCATGCACACCATCACCATAAACCTATCAGTCACTAAGACCTAGTTTCATTCTTCCGTCCAGACCTGTCTCTCTTCGAGACGCGAATCGGGCTTGTTGCTTTGACAATAACTCTTGAAATGATCAAGCCCTTTCTCGATACCACTTTTTGGTGGGCAGAAGTCTGTGTCTAATGTGCGAGGCCCTTCTGTTATCCACTTTCGTGGCGTTCGCGTATTCCATGCTTGTTGCGAGTATCCTAGCTGTACCCATCTCGGTCTCCTCCGAGCAGGGTTATGCCGAAGCAATCTTTTTCGGATTCCTTGCACCGATCCAATTCTTCGTAGGACTATTGATGGGAGCGGCCGGCTCGGTCTTCCGTGAATGGTTGATTCATAGGATTCGTAGATCCGAGAAATGAGAATTGTCATTTGAGTCTCAGAATCACAAGACAGATCGATACTTCCAATATCAATGAGCATCTATCTTTTCACATCATCCAATCCGGACGCCGAAGTCGACAGTGTCCGAGATCAGGAGCAGAACTCTCTCTTACCGGCCCCCAGTGTTGGAAAGGCTTCGTATCTGAACCGTTGCATCCATCCTTGAACCGAGCTAGGCTCATTTCGACCACAGGTCCTCAACATTAAGAGTGGGTCGAAGAGTTGACAAGATGAGGATGCTCTTCGATATCCGGGATCATAGACTCCGACGGTCACCACATTGACCAATATGTTGAGTGCGTTGGACACGGCGAAGTTGCGACGAGAGCGTATCGTCTCGATACCTGAGAAACTCTGCCCGATGTGCAAAAGGGTCCAACGACTCTCCGGTGAAGAGAGATGCGCGATACACGTCAAGGCCACGACGCTTGCGGCCCATCACAAAGAGTTTGACACCAAACAGGTCTCCGGGTCCAGTCCCCCAGGGGTCTTCGTAGGCAGATTCGGCTACCCGAAGGTCTTCGTTGGACCAATGGTCCCACCGGTTTCCGGTGATACTGAGATTCTCGACACTCCAGAATGGTGGATGGGCAAGGGATTCGACGAGATTGTCGACTTTCGGTACAGCCTACTTCGAGGCTACAGCAAGGCCAACGTCTTTGATGCTCACAAGGGAGGGAGATTGATCGAGACGCTGCGAGAGGTTGCAATGATGACAAAGCCGGTCGACACTGAACTAGTTCTTACTCGACCGCCTCGAAAGATCTTAGATCTGCGCGAAGACTCTCAACCCTTCGGCCCCATAGCACCTCTGGAGTCTTTTCGAGCGGGCAATTCCTCGGTTGATGATAGAATCGAGAAAGCCTTCTACGATGGCGACCTTCTTGCGGATGATGCTCTTCTGCAACTCTACAGAAACGGTGTCCTAGTAACACGGATTCAGAGAGCGTTCAGCCTGGGTATGTTCGGCGAGAACAAGCGGCGGAAACTTGTCCCGACACGATGGAGCATTACTGCAGTTGACAGCAATCTCAGCCTCAGACTAATGGCGCGGATCAGGCAGCACCCGCTCATCGACGAGTACCGGGTCTACAAGTACAACTACCTAGACAACACCTACGTAGGAATTCTGACGCCTGAGAGCTGGAGGTTCGAATGGATAGAAGCCTGGTTCGAACCAGAACTCCTCGCAACCGCCTTCCCAGACGTAAACATGGCCACGGATGTTGAGAAGATCGACTACACCTCGCCGGGAGGGTACCGGCCCGTAATGCTCGGCGACTCGGAGGGATACACAGGAAGAAAGACATACGCAAAGCCCGGAGGCTGCTACTACTCCGCCCGACTTGCGGTCTCTGAATATCTCGATTCGATAGGAAGACAGGCTGAGGCGATCATGTTGAGAGAGATTCATCCTGGCTACATCATGCCTGTTGGAGTCTGGAACGTTCGCGAGAGCCTCCGAGCCTTATTGAAGACGAGATTCGAACGATTTGACTCCATGGACGCCGCTTTGAACTACGCCACGACGATACTCGAGATACCGAAGCGTGGCTGGATAGAGACCTCAGCGCTTCTTCAGAAGGCATACTTCCAGAGAAAGATAAGCGAGTACAATTAGACACGAGGACAAATCTACAATTCTACTTTGTAGTTATCTAGGAGGACGACCCTGTGCTTCCAGGCGGCATATTCCTCAACCCCGCCAGCGTGGCAGGCTGCAACACAGCCACAGCATATCCGCAATCCGGAACAGGATACGACTGCTAGAAGATCCGAAGAAGACTCTTACCCTATTGAATCTCACAGTTTTACTGGTGGGCGTCCGGCTCCACCGGAGTTGACCCCCGTACTAGTCCCAGTTTCTGTGACTAGGAAGATCTGTGTGAAGCCTGCAACATTCCCTTGGAATGCGACGTGCGATCCTGAGCCGTCGATGGAGGGCGCGAAGTTGCTGTCCTGGTTGGAGGTAAGTTGGCTGACGGCACTGCTAATAGTATTGAAGGCCATTATCTGGCTCTGGCCGCTGATGGTTGTCTGGTAGGCGACCATCGAACCATCGTAGCTTATCGAGGGAGACTGGTCATCGACAGGGTCAAACGTCAGCTGTCTAGGGCCTAAACCATTCGTACCGATCATCCATATCTCGTAGTGGCCTGTCGAGTTGGACTGGAACACCACAAACCGTCCATCACCACTCATCACCGGGGCAAAATTGTCACCGGAGTTGAACGTAAGCTGGTGCAGGCCTGTCCCGTCGGAGTTTATGAGGAAGACCTCTCGCTGGCCGTTTGTTGTCGCATTTGAGTCGAACGCGACCCTTCTGCCATCGGAACTTGTCGAAGCGTGTTCGTGGATTGCATTGTTGGCGGTCAGTTGTGTGAGACCCGACCCGTTCGTAAGAATAGAGTAGAATTCTATGACGCCTGTTCGATTGGATAGAAACACGATCCTTGAACCATCAGAGCTTATCACAGGAAAGCTGTTCACAACATTGGCTGCTGTTGATGTGAGAGGAGCAAGACCAGTGCCGTCTGACCTGATCTTGTAGACCTGGAAGCTTCCGCCCACGTCAGAGTAGAATACGATTAAGGTTCCATTCCCGTTGATGGACGGGACCAGGTTTGAACCGGTGTTGTTTGTCAACTGCTTCAACCCCGTACCGTTCGAGTTGATCACGAACACCTGCCAGGTCCGGAATGGCGGCGGGTTCGCCATGTAGGCGATCCGCGTCCCATCAAGGCTGATCTTGGGCTGGACGTGAGTGATCGAACCGTTCGTCAACTGGCCCGGAGTGGCCCAAACGTCTGAGCGAGCAAGTTTGGGCAGCGAGAGAACCAGCAAGATGGCGAGGATGACGATCAATCGACGTCGGACCAACCTCATCCCGCCTAGTCTCAGACTGGTCAACCAGAAATAAAAAGATAGAGGGGTTTTCGAAGCGCCGCGCGAACTCTTACGCCGTGAAGACGAGAGTGAACGTGTCGGAGCTCTTGACGGTCACTGTGAAGGTGAACCCGTTTACGGTGAACGTGCCTGTGTACGAGCCTGGGAAGGCGAAGGTTGTGGTTCCAAACGCGCTCTGGATCTGGGAGAGGAATGTGCTTCCTACTGGAACAGTGATTATTCCGTCGCTGTTGACATCAACGATTCGGAAGGTTCCCGTGGAACTCTGCGTGCCAGCAGTTACCGTCACTGAGAGGTTGTAGAAGGTCGCCGCATGCGCTGCCGGGGCATATGCCGCCACGCTCATTACCGCAAGCATGGCGAGTGCAGGTAGCAGTAGTCTCAACGTGTATCTGCTTGGGCGGTCGACTGAAGCGCTTATATTTTTTTCGGCAGGTCAGCCTTCCGAAGTAGTCTACGGCAATTTCCCGGATTCTCGGTATTGCTTCAAATGGGTACCCAGTCGAATTGTACCTGTTCACCTGCCATTAGCCTCCAATCGGCTGTGAACATACTGGAGGTCTTCGGAACCTCGAACGCGACATCTCCAATAGCGGTCTGTCCATTAGTCAAGTTTGTTGGTGGGAATGGATAGCGCAGGAAGAGATAGGCGGCGCTGACGTTGTAGGAATTCAACCCGACTACAATGTACATGTCTGAAAACGGGTTGGCCGAGAAATTCGCGTATCCCTTATTCTCCACTGTGAGATGAACTATCAGAAATGTGTCGCCGCTGTTTGCAGGCTGGACCCCTGACGGCTCAAGGGTATCATTATGGCTACTAGAGTAGAGTATTTGCACCTCAGAAGGGGACGATGGAGGCGGGGGTGCAGCGACCACCGTAACAGTTTGACTAGATGTAGCTGACTGCTTAGGCGAGCCATTGTCACTAATAGTCAAGACCGCGGTGAAAGTCCCAGCCGAGGAGTAGGCATGCGCGGCGGTCGAGCCTGTTCCGCTGGAGCCATCGCCGAAGCTCCAAGAGTAACCGTACGGCAAAGTTCCTCCTGAGGCTCCCCCGACAAATGACACCGTCTGTCCAGCATCAGGGGGGTAAGGATCGATTATGAAGCTAGCCGACAAAGGAGAAGGTGCGGCACTAGGCTGGTTCAGAAGATTCGGGACGGTGAAAAGCACCACCGCGAGGCCTACAACAATGACCGCGGCCAAGACAACGTAACTATTTCTGCGGCTGAGGAGGAGAGGCAACTGTAGACCCCGGCTATCGCCGAACAGCTATGATTATCTCAAGTCTGAGTTATCAACGCTTCCCCTAGTCAGATCATGATGATAGCTGCCAATTGCAGGTCGTTGCCTGACTCAAACCCTCAAGTGATGAGACCCGAGGGAAAAAAAATCACCCATGACTAGCCCTGCTCTTGACCATGCCCCCTCCGTGCTTCTCAGAATCGAATTTGGGAATGCTCTAGATCCAGCCGCTTCTTTTGGACCAGTAGACGAGCCCCAATGATATGATGACCATCGCTAGAATCATGACATAGAATCCGCGCGGATCACCGCTTCCAGGCTGAAAGAAACCTGGACTGAAATTCATTCCGTAGATTCCGGCGAGGAGCGTGAGCGGAAGGAATATCGTGGCGACAAGTGTCAGCACCTTGATCGTGTTGTCTGTTGAAGCGGAATGTAGGCTGATGTAAAGATCTCGGACATCACTTGTCCTATCTCTGTCGTTGTCTATCGTCTCCAAGAGCTGGAAAGAATGGTCATAGACATCTCTGAAGCTTCTAAGATTTGAATCAGCCACAAACGGTACTGCGCCACGCATGACCATTCCGAGCATGTCTCTTGTCGGGGTAAGAGATCGTCGAAGATTCATCAGTTTTCTTCGTACCCCACCAATCGTGGTTACGATGGAGACTACGTTCTCCATTCTCCTAACTCGTGTCTTGAAGGTCGTAATTGCCTGTTTGTCAAGATCCTCAAGTCGCTCCTCCACCTCATCCAATATCGGATAATAGGCGTCAACCGCGAAGTCAAGGAAGACATAGAAGAACAAGTCAGGGGAGGGAGCAGTTGTAAGTGGAGCAAGACCCCTAGCTCTAATCCTAGAATCCATCGAATGGATCAATTCCGAATCATCTGAGTGAATGGTTATGATCCAGTTCTTCTGGAAGAAGACGAAGAGTTCGATAATCCCGCTCTTGTGACTCCTTACGTCAGGCACGTGGATTACTGCAAACACGTTTTTCCCATACTCTTCCAGCTTCGGCCTCTGATTCCTGTGAACAACGTCCTCGATGGCATATTCGTCTAGGTCAAATCTGCTCTTTAGATCAGCAAGCTCTTGGGCTGTTGGACTCTCAGCGTCGACCCAGAGCATTTCGCCTTCGTGAACCTTATCAGGAAAAACGCTCACAGTCTGAGCAGGAGCACCGTAGCCAGTAGATTTGAGAAGCGTTAGCGAAATCAACGTCAGTGAACATCAACCGTTCTTGAGACTGTAATAAGTTTCGTAATTCTGACCTAACTCAATCGAGCTCCTTTCCCCAACTTTTTTAGGGAACATGAATCCTCCGCCGAGCGCGAGGCCGGAGATCTTCGATTCCACAGACTCCTTCCCGGAGCTTGTTAATCATTGACGGCAAAAACTGTAGGCAAGATCAGCCGCGAGTACAAACCGTCACAATCCGAAGAAAAGGTTCTCCACTGGTGGGAGACTAGCCGAGCCTACGAGAAGACAAAAAGAAAACTCCTGAAGAAGCCCAAATTCTACTTTCTAGACGGTCCACCATTTGTTACTAATCCGCCCCATGTAGGGACGGGCTGGAACAAGACTCTGAAAGACGTAGTCATACGGTTCCAGCGAATGAAAGGCCACAATGTTCATGACCAGCCCGGCTATGACTGCCACGGACTACCTGTCGAACTAATGGTTGAGAAGAGCCTCAATCTAACATCAAAGAAAGATATTGAGAATGTATTCGGCATTGACCGGTTCATCGCTGAATGCAAGAAGTATTCTGACGTGAATATAGATGCTCAAACGCGGGTCTTCAAAGATCTTGGCATATGGATGGACTGGGACCGTCCATACGTCACCTATCACGACAGATACATCGAGTCAGTCTGGTGGACAGTCAAACAGGCGCACCAGAAAAAACTGCTCTACAAGGGATTGAGAGTTGTCCACTGGTGCCCCCACGACGAGACAGCCTTAGCAGGATACGAGGTCACAGACGAGTATCGCATGATCAAAGACTACTCCATCTACGTGAAACTACCCATCGTCGACAAGCCCGGAGAATTTCTCCTAGTCTGGACCACTACGCCCTGGACCCTACCAGCAAACGAGGGTGTCATGGTTCACCCCGACATGACCTACGCGGTCGTAGAGGTCGACCGCGAGAAGCTGATAATCGCCAAAGAGAGACTATCAGCAGTACTCCAAGAAAAATCGTACAAGACATTGCAGGAACTGAAAGGACGGGATCTCGAAGGAGTCTCCTACGTCCCGCCCCTACTAGAGGAGACCCATCAGAAGACGGGCGGGAAACTTCACAGAGTATTCTTGAGCTCGGAATACGTTACGATGACCGACGGGACCGGTCTGGTCCACATGGCTCCCGGCCACGGTGAGGAAGACTTTGAGGTAGGCGAGCGAAACGGCCTACCGGTGCTGTCGCCTGTAGACGCGTCGGGACACTTCACGCCAGAGGCCGGAAAGTATTCGGGCTTCCAAGTCAGAGAGGCAAACCCGGTAATCGTCAAGGATCTTGAAGCCAAGAAATTACTGTTCAGGGAGGAGACGATCGAACACTCGTATCCGCATTGCTGGCGCTGTAAGACCCCTCTCATACTACGAGCCACAGACCAGTGGTTCATCAAAGTCACCAAATTCAAACAGAAAATGATCCAAGAGAACAAGAGAGTCCGATGGACCCCAGAATGGGCAGGGTCCAAACGATTCCACACATGGCTAGTTGGTGCTCGAGACTGGGTCATCAGCCGCCAACGCTACTGGGGAACCCCACTCCCCGTCTGGACATGCCAAGAATGCGGAGAACACACAGTAGTAGGCTCCAGAGCTGAACTAGAAAAAATAGCCATTGGACATCCACGAAAGTTCGAACTTCACCGAAACGGCGTCGACAAGATAGAAACAAGATGCAAATGCGGCGGCACAGCAAAAAGAGAGCTCGATGTCCTCGATGGTTGGCTCGACTCAGGCGTAGCCTCATGGGCAGGACTCGACTATCCACCTAACCTGAAGGAGTTGAGGGCATGGTGGCCTGCTGACGCGATCGTCGAGGCCCACGATCAGACCCGAGGCTGGTTCTACAATCAGTTAGTCTCTAGCACTCTAGTCTTCAACAAAACTCCATACAAGGCGGTGCTGATGCACGGACACACGTTGGACCCAGACGGGGAGAAGATGAGCAAGTCCAAGGGCAATTTCGTCAGTCCAGAGGATGTCATTGGAAAACATGGTAGAGACGCTCTTCGGTTCTATACTCTCCAAACCACGGTCTGGGACGACTTCCGATTCTCTTGGAACTCCGTAGAAACAGCTGCAAGAGACCTCCAGATTGTCTGGAACGTCTTCTCCTTCGCAACCCTCTACATGAACCTCGACAAGTTCACCCCTAACAAATGGACGACAAAAAAACTGGCAAAGTCCCTCCACCCAGAAGACAAGTGGCTGCTCTCAAAGACCGAGACTCTGGTGCGGGATGTCACCGGACACATGGACCGGCTCGAGATCCACTTGGCTGTTCGAGCCCTCAGAGAGTTCGCTATTGAAGATCTTAGCCACTGGTACATTCGACTCGTCCGTCGACGATTTTGGTTGGAAAAGACAAGCCGAGATAAACTCGCCGCTTACGCAGTTCTCTATCATGCTCTCAGAAGCTGGCTGGGACTAGCCGCCCCCGCAATGCCATTTCTCACGGAGACAGTCTACCGAGAAGCGTTCAGAACCGTCGAACGACTGAATCCCGAAAGTATCCACATGACCGATTGGCCCAGCGCAAATAAAAGGTGGATCAACAAGACGCTGGAAGAGGAGATGCGCATTGTACAACACATCTCTGACGCCGCAGCCTCAGCGCGTCAATCAAAGAAGATCAAGCTCCGTCAACCTGTCTCCACGATCCTCATCGTCGCGGACAAGGCGATAGTGAAACGTACAGCCAGGACATTGCGCGACCTGCTGCTTCAACAAGCCAACGCGAAAGGAGTCAGACTGGTAAGTCTATCTGAAGAAGAACGGTTGAAGAAGCTGATAGTTGAGCCGAATTTCAAAGTTCTCGGTCCAGCGTTTCGCGGAGAAGCTAACAAGATCGCCGAGAAACTCCGCACACTAGACGGTCGCCAGCTCATGCGAGCCTTCAAGAAAGAAGAACACTTCCTCGTCAACTTAGTTGGGAAGGACCACAAGATTACGAATGAGATGGTTTCTTTCAGAGAAGAGATACCTGAGAATCATGCGATCGGAAGCTTCGAGGAAGGACGCGTCTATGTGGACTTGACGATTCCAAGCGAGCTAGTGAGGGAGGGCTTTGTCCGGGAGGTGATCCGCCGGTTGCAGGAAATGAGAAAACGCCTAGACCTTCCCGTTGACGCGTTCGTGGACGCATTCGTCTTGGTCTCTGACCCAGAAAAGTTCGGCTGGTTGGAGGACGAGAAGGAATACTTGATGGAAGAAGCGCGGGCCAAGACATTCGTTCTACTACGACCAGACCAGCCAAAACCTGCAGCAGGACTAGAAGAAGACTGGCCGATCGAAGGCCAAAACTTTCACATGGGGATATCCCGACGAGTCTGAAGTCTCCCCCCGTCTGTCGCGGAGCTGTGAGGTTTGCCGATGGCACGACATGTGCGTTTCCAAAACCTTCCTTCTGTAATGGTGGATTGTTGCCCGATGGAACAGCAGTTAGGCTACAGCTATCTCTATCTTGATCTACCTTGGACCAGCTGTCGATGGCAAAGGCGACTTTGCAATCCCTGGCGGAGTTAAGCAGGCGCGGATACTGGTGATCTCCAGCAGCGAAGCGAAGGCGTCGGAACTCATCATCAAAGTGAGGGTCCGGGACGAATTTTGTGCTTTACTCCTCCCAAAAGTGGAAGGACCTATGACTTGGCTGTCTCTCATTCCGGGAGTGATTAGACAGAAAAATTCTGGTGTCCCTATGAGACCCCATATCAAGTTTAGTAAACAAAAGTGTACTTTGCGCCCATAAGGCTTGCGTCTGCCAACCCTATTCTGCTGTCGCCGTTGCCGTCTGCAAGCCATGAATACAAGCCCCAATATACGTAGCTTGCTGATTTGCCGTATACTGGACCAGCGAGAAATGTGGCGTCAGCGAAATTGTCCACTCTGTTCGGAACCGAGTCAGATGGTGTCACGCTACTCTGCCAAGACTTGATGCTGATGTTTGTCCATTCTGTATTGACGATAGAGCCCCAACCCTCCACCCCAACCTCTAACCCGACAAGAAGGGCTTGGGTAGTGGACGGAAGGTGACAGAAAGCGAGAGCGTTGTTGTAGAATGTGGTCAGATTGAAGTTGGTCAACGTAAACGCTTGACTGACGTTCGCTATGCCAGCCGTGTACGCATAGCCGAAAGCGTTGGAGGGATCAAAACCAGATACATAGCCTTTGGATTCGATGATCGTGCCGACCTTTGTGAGAAGTCGTACCGAGCCTTCCAAGTACCGACGCGCAGACGCGCCGCACCCGTTGTCAGATGAGGCTGTTACGTTGCCAAATGGGAAGTAGAAGTAAGGCTCGATGATAATGAGGTACTCCGCATTGCTGACGCTTATTTGCGGCGTTTTCATCAAAGTCATGGTTGCGTTCAATGTCAGATATTGGTCGCCCCAAACCTTGTATCTCAGCCCGTAGAGATCGCGTGGACATCGAGCAACCAAGTTGAATTGCTGATTAGCGAGACAGTTGCCATATGATGATTCATTGTTTTCCCAAGGAAAGTTGCCCTGTTGTGCAACAGCATTATCATAGTCGCTCCAGTTTCCCGAGTTGAGGTCATTCTCGGTAGCGTTCAGATAGTTGTTTGGAATCGACGCAAAATTTTGAGAGCCAGAATGTCCATGAATGGAAGGATGCCAGTAGTTGTAGTAATAGTCGTTGAAGCCTGTCGCTGTCTTGTTATTGTCGAGAGTAAAGCTTGGATCCCAATTCGCTTGTACGTTCTGGAAGGCGTTAGACTTGTACATATCAGACATGATCAGGGCGTTCCGGTCGTTGGATGTCAGCGTGGGCAGATTCCAATTAGCTTCGATGGTGGAGAGCCATGAATAGTGACTGTATGCTCTTACGGAAACAATGCCATGGCGGGCTTGCGGACCTAAAACTGCTGTCCAAACATAATCGTTTGGATAGAATTGTCCGCCTTCGTCAAAGGTGACAAAAAGCGCGGTTCGTTTGGTAGGCATGAATGCTTTTGTCGCTAAGATTTTAGTGATAGTGTTGTTTAGCCAAGTATCACAGCTATTGCTAGTACTTAACTGAACATCGTGACAGTTGTTGTTATCGGTTGGTGTAAGCCAGTAAAAGTTTGATGGTGAGGATGAGTTGAGCGAAGTCAAAAGCTCAGTGTCAACGCCCGTTGTAGCTGATTTGAAATTGGCACATCGATCCACGACATTATTATGCTGGAACATTAGAAATGGGAAGTGGTCTGCGGAGCGTGGCGGAGAGAATGAGCATGTGCCTGATCCGGTCGCGCCTTCCGCATATGCGGTCCATATGACGCCAGCGCCTGTAAAGCTGTCAACTAAATTCGAACCAAGATCAAGCCAATTAACTTGGCTGTCACTTGAATAATTGCCGCCGAGACCGTTTTCGAGACCGCTCAATAGCGATTCGTAGTTTGGCGCGCTTGGATGAGTCGTCCCTGAATAGCCTTCAGCAAACGCAGATACAAAGGGCGCAGTGCGAGTTGGGTATATCGAGTTCATGAAAGGTGCGTTAGAATTGCCGACGACGTAACAGCCGGGAGTCGAGGGGCAATAATCGTATGTCGAATTGATGCCCGTATTCTCCATCAGAATCGTAACAATATTGTCGAAATAAACGCCGGTCCCGACTCTGGGACTGGCATGTGCTGGCGTGGGATAGAGAAGCATTAGAAACGCGAGAAACACGAAGAAAGCAGAGTGAATTTTCTTCATGGAAAGCGTTCCCCCATGCCGATATGGGCGTAGACCCTCTCTTTAAAAGAGCCAAAGGACAAGACGATCCGGAACAGCTAAGATGGACAGAACTACAATCAACCTCAGAGGATACAAGATCAGAATAGCTAGGATCGACTGATGAGTGCCGGGAACCTCGCAGTGCTATTCTTGGGGCTTTTGATCGTGACCCAAGTTAACGCGGCCACGATTACCATAACTAGCCCGAACCCGAACCCCTACGTGCAGGGGGCTGGACAATTTGGTGCTTCAGTTGTATCAGCGAATGGTCTGCTCATCGTTGGAGCTCCCTTTGAGGCGGTGAATAGGATTCTTTACGCTGGTCGGGCCTATGTCTTCAATGCTACGACAGGCTCCTTGATGGAGGCGCTCGTAAGCCCAAACGCACAGGAGGAGGGAAGATTTGGGGCTTCTCTCTCTTTTGCCGACGACCGTCTTATTGTCGGGGCTCCTAGTGAAACGGTGAATGGCCTCGCTGAGGCTGGTCGTGCTTATGTCTTCAACGCCGCTACCGGCTTCTTGATAGATACACTTGTCAGCCCCAACCCAGTAGGACGTGGGTTCTATGCAGGTGGAGGGTTTGGAGCTTCAGTCGCCCTAGGCGACGGCCTAATGATTGTCGGGGCCCCTAGAGAAATAGTGAACAGGCTGAGTCTCGCCGGCCGAGCCTATGTCTTCAGTGCAACTACAGACGCACTGACGGATGCTCTTGTGAGTCCTAACCCGGAGGGCAATGGATACTTTACAGGTGGATTCTTCGGGTCATCTGTCGCCCTGGCGAATGGCCGTGTGATCGTGGGGGCTCCGGGCGAAACTGTGAACGGGTTTGCCAATGCGGGCCGGGCGTATGTCTTCAGCCCTACTACGGGCTCATTGACTGGAACACTTGTTAGCCCGAACGCTAACCCGGACGACGGTGCAGTCTTTGCAGGTGGAAGATTCGGGGCCTCAGTGACCTCAACGAATGGCCGGGTAGTTGTCGGAGCCCCTGATGAGACGGTGAATGGGACTGGTCTCGCTGGCCGCGTCTATGTCTTCAGCGCTGCTACGGACTCTTTGATGCGTACCTTAGTCAGCCCCAACGTCCAACTCTTTGGAAGGTTCGGAGACTCTATAGCTTTAGCGAATGGCCACGTGATCGTCGGGGCTGATGAGGAGACGGTGAATGGAGTTGTCGAAGGAGGCCGGGCTTACATCTTCAATGCAGCTACGGGTTCGTTGATACGCACACTTGTCAGCCTGAACAACGAGGTGGGGGGATTCTTTGGGGCTTCGGTCGCCCTAGCCAATGGCCATGTGATCATCGGGGCTCCAGACGAGACTGTGAATGGACTTGCTTTCGTGGGCCGTGTGTATATCTTCTAAACCAAGAAGCTTGCTTCCGTTCGCTTTGCGATTAGGCTGACCATAGGGGACGTGAAAAGAACACCTATCCTATTGCGTTTGTGATAGGCCTTGAGTCTCTACTTTAAGGTAGACATCACACGCGCGTTGCCGAGCCTTCCTTTCGTAGTGGTCGACTGTTGTCGACGTGACAGCAGGCAAGCTCCAGCTATCTCTATCGTGGTCTACATAGGACCAGATGTCGACAGCAAAGGTTTTATTCGTTATCAGTGGTAACCGAGATTTCGGAACAACATGCGAATACTGATCACAGTAGTTTTGTTATTGATCGTCGCTTCCATGTCGATCTTGCCAGCGAGGGCCGTTGCAACGATCGGCGCGAATGTTGACATTACGGCTTCAAACGACACGGCTGAACGGCAACAGGTGGAGCCCACTATCGCGGTGGATCCACGCAATCCCAGTGTTATTGTCGCCGGGGCCCAAGATTATCGGCTTCTCAGCGTTGGAGGCCACAGATGGCATGGATTCTACCGGTCGGTCGACAACGGTGTCACTTGGGCAGTAAGCCTAGTACCTGGATTCCCAGGAGACACGAGTCCAGAAGGGGCTACCTCTCCACTCCGCGCCTTCCAATGCACGTCCGACCCTGTACTAGCCTTTGACCGTAGCGGAAACCTATACTACGTGGGCATCTCGTGTAGTCCAGTCTTCATCCTCTTCATGGTCAAGTACACCAACGATGGCGCCACCTACTCAGGCGCCACGGTGTTCCCAACGTCAACTTACAACTTCGCGGACAAGCCGTGGATCACCGTTGACACGTCAGGCGGCCCCAACGACGGCAACGTGTACATAACCTACGACGCTTTCACATTCCACGGACCCTCGGGCGCCACCATAATACGCTCCACGGACGGAGGCCAGACCTGGTCCCTACCCCAAGTTGTGATGCCGGGAGGCTTTCTGACGGGTATCACAGTCGATCCTCAAGGAAGAATATTCGTCTCAAGTCTCAGCAGTCTAAACAATGGCAGATCCAGCACCGCCAACATTCTCATCAGCGTATCCACCAATGGAGGCCTAACTTTCAACGGACGAGAAATTGCCGCAACTGTGGCTTTGATACCCAGCCCCCTCCCGGGCAACTTCTTCCGAGACTTTACGATACCCCAACTCGCCTCAGACAATAATGGAGTCTACGTGGTCTGGGACGATTACGGACTCGGGAATAGCAATGTCATGCTCGCGAAATCAACAGACGGGGGAGCGACTTGGACTCTGCCGGTCAAAGTCAACGACATCCTCATGGGCCAACACTTCTACTCCAGCATCGCCGCGAGCGGAGGAGTAATCAGCGTCATCTTTTACGACAGCCGCAACGGCCAACAGCCAAACGGGGCTATAACCGGCCTCGACATCTTCTACGCCGAATCCACAGACAGCGGCGCAAGCTTCTCAACCAATGTCCGAGTCACATCGACCAGCTTCAACCCCAACATAGTCGAGCGCGCAGACTTCGGTGACACTGAGATCTTTATGGGCGACTACATCCAAGTAGCGGCCAGCCCAGGAGCAGTCCACGCCATATGGGCCGACAACCGGGACGCCTGCAACAACATCGTCCCACCCTTCGGCTGCACCGACCAAGACGCATTCACTGCAACCATAATACCATAGCTCCCTCAGAATCTTCCTCCCCTCTTTTTCCTCGAACGGCCCAGCGCGGACCATCAACAGCGATACGTGATGGACGTGTGCCGGACACTTCTCTCTCGCTAGACGAAAACTGTTCCAGTAAGACGGAGTCTGAGTTCTAGCAGTCGTACCCTCCAGCAGGATAGAGCTGGGAACAGCTCACTACGCTAGCAGGGTTGAGGAACATGCCGCCAGGGAGTAGTGGATCATTCTCTTGCAGTTGTGGGGCTGGTATGCCGTCAAAGCTGTTGGCCGCGCCAACGGCGATGCCTGTTAGACTCGCCCACGGGAAGGGGCTGGTCCAGTTGAGCAGATAGAACCTGGATACGCTGCTGATCTGGGAGAGACCAACGACTGCTGACCCGCTAGGCGCACCTATTCCCTGCTGCCAGTGAGTACAACCCGCAGTGCCCAAGGGCTTGTTGAAACAGTTGGCCAGTGTGCTGATGTTGATGAGGTCGTGGCTGACGCTGCCCGTGTTGCCGGACCAGAACCATCTAGCAAGGTTCGCACTACTCCTGAAGTAGGAGCTTGACAATGATGCGGTGGTATTTGGTGCGACACACGTTGTGCCTGTGATGCTGAGAGTGCATCCGAATCTTGTCAGCGTGAAGCTGACCGTCGGACTAGAAGTGTTGTCGTTAGTGCAGCCGGTACCGATCGTCCCCACCGGAACGGCAGTGTTGGCTCCTGTGTTCTCGCAGACCCATGGACCGGAACCGACGAGGATACCACTGGCTACCGGGTCGAAGGTGGATGAGGAGTCCGTGGTCGAAGTGTTGAGACAGCTACCGGATACCTCAGGATAGACAGCTGGCGTTGTCGCCGCGAGGAGATTGTTCCAAGAAGACGGGCACCCACTCGCCGGACCGTACCATAAGTGTCCAGGCATTATAGTCAGACTCCCGATTGTCAGTTGTATGAATGGGCCGATCGCCTTGAGGTTAAGATCAAACTCGGTGCTGCTGAGCACCGTGACGCCCGTGAGTATACCTGTGACCTGGCTAGCCTCAAAGGCGCCGTGCAGGATAAGCGAGATGTAGCTGAAGGCCACATCTGAGGCTGTCACCTTCTGGCCGTCCTGCCAGAATATGTCATTCCTAAGATGGTTCCTGATCGTAACCGCTGTCCCGGAGGGAGGAGTATAGCCTAGTGAACTGTTCGAGATGACAGAATGGCTTGTGGTCATCCAGTCGATGAGCTGATTGTTGCCTAGGGGGTTCAGAGCATAGAGACTGTCCATGATATTGTAGAGGATGAAAAAGTCCCATTGAGAGGAAGCAGTGTAGGGGCTCAGGTGAGAAGTTGTCTGCTTGAAGCCTTGCCTAATCGTGCCGGATAGGGTTGGGTTGGTACTGTAAGCGTTCAACCAGGTGAAGTAGTTGGGTATCCCCACGCCTTGGTTGATGAGCGGGTTCCCAAACCCTACGCTGTTAATGACACGGTTCCAGTTTGACAGGTATCCGAAACGGTCAGAGGGGGCGTAGACCGGCAATGTGTAGGCTCCTTGGCCAAAGAGGTTCTCTGCCTCAAAGCCAGCGCTGAAGGCAGAACAGGCAGCCGGGGTGGAGGGGCAAGTCCCAGACGCGCCCAGGCATGTGCCGGCTATCGCATTGGTCGACGAGCCGGCAACCGGATCGCCCGGAGCGCTGGGGCAGGCCGCGAACTCCATAGCACTGCTCCAAGTATCATAGGATGCGTTGCAGAGATACATGTAGTCAGGCGCCGCCGCGGTAGTCGTTTGCGAAAGGCAAGTGGGTCCGAGCGCACCAGGGGACGAAACGAGCAAGCTATTGTACGTGTAATAGAGGGGGACATCATAAGGGAAGGCGCCTCCAAAACCCGCCGTGTACATCCACCAATCATAGCTGGGCGTACAGCTATTGCTAGTAGTCGACTTGCACGTTGTGTATCCCTGGAAAGCAGTTTGGGGGCCCATGTCATTCTCGCAGAATATCGCTCCCGGTAGGAAGGAGGTGCTCCTCGATTCAATACAACTGCTGGTGGATGAACCCTGGATGCAACCATCCGTAAACCCACCGTTGAACACGGCGCATATCGTCTGAGAAATTCCGACTCCCATATCTAACCGTACTGCACTATCGCTTCGTATCGTGAAGCTGAACGGATGAGCGGTAATGGCGGATGAGAGACCTGTCAGGACACAGTTGTTGTCCATGCCAGCGGCAAGCTCTGCCGCGATGAAGTGCTGAGCAGCGGCACAGAAGTCAGGACTGCCGAACGGGCGCATCCACGGGAAGTTGCAGGCCGCAGGACTCGTCTCAGTCCCACATAGCCCTGTTGCCGGAGTCACAGCGCCGACTGGACATGGAGCCGCAGCGGCGATACAGTTGAAAGCAGTTCCACCAACCACTCCCGGAGAAGGTCCGACCACGCAGTTGGCAGAGCTGGTTCCCGGATAGAGAGTATCCCAGCCACATGGGTTGGGGACAGCCAGCCCATCGCTGGGAGGCACCGGGTTGTCGATGGCAACAGACTTGCCAGCAATCGACGATTCGGTGCTCACGAAGACTGACTTGTCTATCATATGAGCAATGGCTTCACGAATATGACTGCCACAGTCCGACGGGGGGACACCCGGGTTGTTAGCGGCGCTGCCAAAGCTGAAGCTGCAGCCCCAGAAATTGTTCGACATATCAAACTCAATCTCATAGTATGTATGCTCCGCGACGGGAGCGGTGACATAGTAGTTGCTGCTGGAAATGCTTAGAGTGTTGATCTGGGCAGGCGTGAGAGGCCAGTCCATCATGTCAATGCCTGGAGTAGGACTGCTCATGTTCAGAAACTCGGCATTCTCATCAGTGAAGATGGAGACCAGCTCAGTGTTCATCACCGCGCCCGCAGGAGTCCAAGCCTGAAGAGCAGGCTGGGTAACCGTCGCGTGGGCTGATGGGATGGCCGGAAGAACGCCTGATTGCGATAGAGCGCTCGGAATCGTCACAAGCGAAAAGATTACTGCATAAACCACGAACAACTTCAGAGTCGAGGATTCAGCTCTGCTCAGAATATTCTTCCCTCGGTGACTCGATCGTGAATCTTCCTGCGGATGTCTCCTATCAAACTATCTCCTTCTAGCCGTCCGCTAGCAGTCGTATCCTCCACTAGGGTAGGGCTGTGAGCAGCCCACTACGCTAGCAGGGTTGAGGATAATCCCGGAGGCGAGGATCGGATCGTTTTCGTAGATTACCGGTGCTGGTAAGCCGTCAAAGCTGTTCGCTGTTCCCACTGCGATGCCGTTCACTGCGGTCCATGCCAGTGGACTGGTCCAGTTCTGCAGATAGAACCTTGACACGCTGCTGATCTGGGAGAGACCTATCGTCGCAGAACCCCCGGGCGCGCCTATGCCCTGCTGCCAGTGAGTACAACCAGCCGTGCCGAGAGGTTTGTTCAAACAGTTGGCGAGTGTGCTGATGTTGACGAGGTCATGGCTGACGCTGCCAGTATTCCCGGACCAGAACCATCTGGCAGCATTAGCACTGCTCCTAAAGTACTGGCTCTGCAAGGAAGCAGTAGTGTTAGGTGCAACACAAGTCGTGCCGCCAGAACCCAGTGTACAGCCAAACCGTGTAAGGGTAAAGCTGACAGTTGGGCTGGAAGTGTTGTCATTTGAGCAACCTGTACCGACAGCACCGATGGCGGCACCTGAATTGGCGCCTGTATTCTGGCAGGCCCAAGGACCGGAACCGACGAGTATACCGTCAGCTATCGTGTTCTCAGCGTCGCCGGAGAGCTTGGACGTAGTATTAAGGCAGCTGCTGGCGACGCTCGGATAGATGACCGGTGTTGGAGTGGAGAGTACAGCAGTCCAGCTTGCCGGACATCCGGACGATGGGGCGTACCATATCGAACCTGGGAAGATGGTGATGCGACCAACCGTCAGCTCTGTGAATGGACCCTTCGTCTTCAGGTTGATGTCGAAGTTGGTACTGCTGAGCACAGTCACGCCTGTCATGAGCCCTATGATCGGAGCGGCCTGGAATGCACCGTTGAGCAGTGTGGACATATAGCTGAAGGCTACATCGCTGGCCGTCACCTTCTGACCATTCTGGAAGAATATGTCATTCCTCAGAACAGCCCTGAGAGTGACAGTTGTTCCAGCGGGAGGTGTATAGCCGAGTGAGCCGTTGGCGACGAAAGAGTGGCTCTTCGTCATCCAGTCAATCAGCTGGTTGTTGTTCAACGGGTTCTGCGCGAATATGCTGTCCATAATGTTGCCCAGGACGAAGAAGTCCCACATGGTCGACGAAGTGTACGGGCTTAGATGCCTGGTTGTCTGTTCGAAGCCCTGTCTTATTGTTCCAGATATGGCCGGGGTCTGGCTCCATGCGTTGAGCCATCCAAAGTAGTTGGGGGGCTCAGAGCTGTACCAGGGTCCTGGACCTGTGCTGACCCCGTTCCAGTTCGACAGGTACGCGAACGTCTCCATGAGAGAGTAGATGGGTACAACGTAGGCTCCCTGGAGTATTAGCAGTTCGCATGTGAAGCCGGCGCTGGCAGCCGAGCATGAGCCGGGATCAGCTGGACAGACTCCTGGCGCGCCCGAACATGTCCCAGCTATCGCGTTGCTGGAGGATCCGGCAATCGGGTCTCCAGTGGCACTAATGCACGGAGCAAACTCCATGGAATGGCTCCAGCTATCATACGTTGGGTTACAGAGAAAGTGGTAGTTGGAAGCAGCGAAGCTAGTTGTTGTCGAAGCACAGACACTGTTTCCCGGGTTGGAGACGAACAGACTGTTGTTATCGAAGTAGAGGAGCGAGTCGAACGGGAAGACCCCGGTGAAGCCTGCAGTGTACAGCCACCAATTATTATTGGGAACACAGGAGCCCGTACTCGACTTGCAAGTGGTGAGACCATCGAAGTCGGTGATCGAGCCGAAGGTGACGCACAGGACGGCCTCAAACGCGAAATGGGTGGTCTTCGACTCGATACAACTGCTGGCGGAAGATCCACTTATACAGCCCGTTGTATAACCCCCAGTAAACAGCGCGCAGATTGTCTCAGACATCCCGGTTCCTATGTGGAGTCGGGCGGCGTCGTCGCTCCGGATGAAGAAGTTAACGGGGCTGTTAGTGACCGCGGCGCTGACACCCACCAGGACACAGTTCGCGTCTGTTCCAGTCGCCAGACCAGCGTTGATGAGGTACTGGGCCGCAGCGCAAAAGTCAGGACTACCGAAGGGTCGCATCCACGGAAACTGACACGTAGCAGGAGCAACCTCAGTCCCACACTGACCCATGGCCGCGCCACTGCCAGTAGGACACGGAGACGCCTCTGCAACACAGTTGAACGCCACTCCTCCAGTCGTTCCCGGAGAGAGCGTTGTTACACAGTTGGTCCCGCTGGTTCCTAGATAGAGAACATCGGTTGGGCAAGGGTTCGGACCCACAAGCCCACCACTTGGAGGCACCTGATTGTCAATGGCAATAGACCTGCCACCGACAGCAGAGTCAGTGCTGGTGAAAGAGATCTTGTCGATAAGGTGAGATACGGCTCTACGAATGCTTGCTCCACAGTCTGTAGCAGGAGCGCCAAGACTATTGGTAGCGCTGCCGTAGTTGAAGTTGCAGCCCCAGAAATAGTTGGACTCATCGAACTCAACCTCGGAGAGACCATGCTCAGCGATGGGTTGGGTGACAAAGTATTTGCTGCTAGTCTGAGACAATATTGTTATCTGCCCTGGTGTTAGCGGCCAGTCCATCATGTCTATCTCGGACGTAGACGCGTTTATCGCGTTGAACTCTGCAGTATCGTTGACAAAGATCGACACGAGTTCTGTGTTCATACTCGGACCCGTCGGCGTCCATGGAACCTGTTCGGGCGGGAAAGTGCTCGTGGCATGCGCTAGCCGTATCGACGGAAATTGGAGCCCAACCGAGCTGGCCGCAGGCAGACTAACAAAAGAGACTACGATAGCGAATGTCAGGAGCAGCCTCGGCAGAGATACCGTCAAGCCTTCTTGAAGCAACTAGCAGTCGTACCCCGCGCTACGAAGGCTGGACATAGAGAAGACAAGGATGAGTCCAAGAATTACCCTGAATGAGGACATGCCACTTTCTGCAAAAACGGTGATCAGCCCAAGAACTGGGCTTTCAGTTGAAGCCGTACCATTCTCCTCCTAGGAAGCCCGCTACCCTAACCCATAATCGTGCCCACCCTGAGGCATATCTCGTCAGGTTCTCCTCCATTCTATCTGAGGCATTCGTCTCACAGCTCCCCTCCTTCGTCGCTCCGCCGAAAGCCGTAGGATCCGTGCGGTCCATTCTTAGGGCGAGTTGGTGACGAGGTCTTACATGCGCGGGCTTCGGTTGCTGATAGTTAAGTTTATCCAAAGACTCGCCTGGATATTCGAAAATGTCTCGGCCTTCCTCTTGTCTGGCGCCCTATTCTTCGCAGCTGAGCACATTCTTATTGAATCAATTGAAAGGTCTCTGCCCTGCCTTTGTCTGATCTGGAACCAGATTGCTGGATCTGCAAAACTCTCCACGAGCCAGCGCACCTCGTCCTCTTCGAATCACGCACATCTATCGCCAAACTGAACCCAGACCAGTTCTTCAAAGGCTACTCGTTTGTCACTCTAAAATGGCATGACGAAGAGCTCTATCATCTCACAGACAAGAATAGGAGGAGCTTCCTCGAAGACATGTCCCGAGTGGCAACAGCTCTCGCCAAGACTTTCAATCCTGACAAGATGAACTATGAACTGCTTGGTAATGGTATGCCTCATCTTCATTGGCACCTAGTTCCACGCTACAAGACAGACCCGCTCTGGGGACGACCAATATGGACAGGATCTAGACGCAGGAAGAGGCTGACGAGAGAAGAGTACGAGAGCCTCGTGAAGCAGGTTCAATCTCATCTCGGACAGAGCAAGTAGATCGTTTCCTTCGTCGAACAGTACCGTTCAGCAAGAGCTGACAGTTACGCCAGATTGAAACCGCAAACAGGCTCCGTAACACTACAATCTCCCAGATGGAGCGTAGTGCCCGACGTACACCGAAGTCTACCTTGACGCTGCGGCACTAATTCTTCCAACCTTCGCCCTCTGGCGCCTCCTCCATCAGAAAGCATCCCTAACCGGAGTTAGAGCCGGAAACCTACTACGACTCAACATGTGCTTTCTGTCTGCAATTGTCTTCGACATGTTTCGCAACTTAGGCTACAGTTGGGCAACATATGGCGAGAATGTAAGTGCGGGCTTGGTTTTCTCTGTTGTCGGGCTGGCTGCCGCAAGCCTTTGCTTCTGTCCGGACTGCACTACGCTTCGAGAAGCTTGGTCGAGACTGAAGTCACGCACATCATTTCTGCTCTATGAAGGGGTGGTTTTTGCTGGGATAATGCTCAACTTGTTTCTTCCGGGTTCGTTCCTTCCTTTCA
>WNGK01004119.1_pt1 | contig 45671 bp, 40 predicted proteins | sample 5400601 | NCBI WGS metagenome assembly WNGK01 (sample SAMN13153376, study PRJNA577476) | soil metagenome | isolation source: 60 cm soil or saprolite under Garry oak tree replicate 1 | place: USA:California | collected 2016-06-15 | reverse complement strand
CGACCGCACGACTGCGGCTGCGGACCGGCCGCGTCGCGCTGGTTGTGATCCCGGGTGATCCCGTCGTCTATCGCTACGACTCGACCCGCACCGAAAGCGGCCTCGCGCGCCTGGAAGTGGACGAAGCGCTGCAGCGGTCGCGCGGGCGGAAGGATCTCGTCACGGTGCGGGACGACCGCGTCGTCGCTCCGGGCTCGCGGTACATCGACTTTCTGATCCCGGGGCTCCTGGGCATGAACCTGCTCGGCAGCGGCATCTGGGGCGTCGGGTTTTCTGTCGTGCAGGCGCGGCAACGCAAGCTGCTCAAGCGCTACATGGCGACACCGATGCGGCGCAGTCACTACCTGCTGAGCTTCATCCTCTCGCGGCTCGTCTTCCTGATCGTTGAGGTGGTGGCGCTGGTGGGCTTCGGGTGGCTGTTGTTCGGTGTCGCCGTGCGGGGGTCCTTCGCGTCGCTGGCGGGGATCACGATCCTCGGCTCGTTCTCGTTCGCAGGACTGGGGCTGCTGGTCGCGAGCCGGGCGAAGACGATCGAGGGGGTCTCGGGACTGATGAACCTCGTGATGCTGCCGATGTGGATTCTGTCCGGGACGTTCTTTTCCTATGCCCGGTTCCCCGACGCGATGATCCCCTTCGTGAAGGCGCTGCCGCTCACTGCGCTGAATGATGCACTGCGCGCCGTGATGATCGACGGCGCCGCGATCACGGGCCTCGCCACACCGCTGGCGGTCGTCGCGGCGTGGGGCGCCGTGAGCTTCGTGATCGCGCTGAAGATCTTCAGGTGGCGCTAGGATTCTGGTCGGAAGAGCGCGACGAGTCTTCGCAGAAAACCCCCAAACACACTCTTCACCGCGGCGTGAAACGCGCCGGCCGAGTGGAATCGCTCGTTCGGGTCGCTGCGGATCGCGCGGCGCAGGATGTCTTCCAGGTCCCGCGGCACGTCGCGGCGCTCCGCGGCCAGGGACGGCACGTCGTCGGTCGTCTGTTTCGCGAGGATCTGCTCCGGTGTCTTGCCGCTGAACGGCGGTTTACCGAGCAACACGAAGTACGCCACGGCCGAGAGTGAGTAGAGATCGGCTCGCTGATCGACCCGCTCCCCCAGCAGCTGCTCCGGCGCGGCGAATTGTGGTGTGCCGCTGCGTGACGTGGCGCCACCGAAGCGGGCGCCGCCGCGCAACGCGAGGGCGAGCCCGAAGTCGGTGATGCGCAGCCGCCCGTCGGGCTCGATCAGCATGTTTTCCGGTTTCAGGTCGCGGTGGATCAGGCCCATGCTGTGCGCGTGCTCGAGGGCCGACAGCGTTTCGTCGAGCAGGCGCTCGGTCTGCTCGAGCGAAAACGTGCCGTGGCGCTGCACCACCTGCGCGAGGTTCGAGCCCGGAACGTATTCCATCGTATACCAGGTGAGGCCGGCGCGGCTCATAATGTCGAGGATGCTGACGATGTTGGGATGGCGCAGCCGGGCGGCGAGCTGCGCCTCGCGGCGGAATCGTTCCATCACGCCAGGGTCCGCGGTGAGCTGGGGATGCAGGACCTTGATCGCCACGTCCCGCTCCAGCGCGAGGTCGCGGGCGCGGTAGACGCGGCCAAAGCCTCCGGCACCGATCTCCTCCAGCAACTCATAGTCGTCACCTAATGCGCGCCGCAGCCGGCGCTCGAACCCCGACTCCGTCACGGTCGGCGCAGCGGCGAGCACCTGGAACGTGCCCGCGTCACTCACGAAGTCCTCGAGCATTTCCGTCGCCGTGTAATAGCGGTCTTTCGGGATGCGAGACAGCGCCCGGATGATCACGCGCTCGACGGCGGCCGGAATCGCATGGCGCAGCTGGCGCGGGGGGACGATGCGCGCCGGATCCGGGTCTGGCGGATTCCCGGTGAGCGCGGCGTAGATGTTGGTGGTGATGCTGTACACGTCGCTGGCCGGCTCGCCCGCTTCGCCGGCGCGGACTTCCGGCGCCATGTACGCGGCGCTGGGGTCGTCGGGCTGCATCGGCGGGAGGTAGGGCAGGCACCAGTTCGAGTAGCGTAGATCGGTGATGACGCCCTGGCCGCCGGTGTTGATCATCAGCGTCGAGGGCACGATACGACGCATGATGATCCCGCGCGCATGCGCGTGCTCGAGCGCGGCGAGGAGATCGCGGATGAGCGACATGCATTGCGGAATCGGCCGAGGCCCGCGTCGCAGGGCATCCGCGAGGCTCTCGCCCTCGATCCAGTTCGCGGTGCGATACGCGAACGACGCGATCTCGCCGGCAGCATAGACGTGCCGGATGGCCGGATGGTCGAGCTGCGCGAGCGTTTCGGTCTCGCGCATGAACCAGGCGCGTCCCGGCGCCTCTGCCGCGAGATGCACCCGGATCGACACGGGCCGCTTCAGCACGCGATCCCAGGCGTGATACAGCGCGCGGTCCGACGACAGCGCCACCAGGCTGTCGAGCCGGAAGTCCGGTTCGAGCGCGCGCAGGGCGTCGTCGAGCAACCCCGCCGGCGGCGTCTGCGCGGCGGCGCTGGTGACGGTCGTCACATTCGCAGGTGTCGAACGACGGTCGGGCGTGGTCACGGGCGAGTAATGTAGTCGGTGGTTTCGGCTGGCACGAATGACCCAGAGCGAGCAGATTCAACGGGATGGACAGCGAGCACCGCCCGACCCGGCATCAGGTCGAGCGCCGCGTGCGGCCGGAGCGGCGCTCGGGACTCGATCGCCGCATCACCGAGCGCCGGCAAAAGAAGACCGCGGTCCTGGTGGAACGGCGCGGCCTGACGGACCGCCGCGGTCGCGTGGAGCGCCGCACATTCGGGCCGCGGCGCAAGCTGCGGGACCGGCGTGGCTCCGGCCTCACGATGGACGACCTCACTCTATCCTGACTTTCACGACCGCCCAGCCGTCGTGGCTGCCGCGCGCGTAGCGCGCATCCCACAAATAGATCGCCTTGCCGCTCGTATCGACCTCGGCCGCTAAAAACCGGGCGAATTGAGCCATCGCGCGCCCCTCATGCGTCTCCGTGATCGCGCGCTGCACGCCGGGAGCCCGCAGGTGCCGCGGCTGCTGCCAGTCGTCGCCCACGATCGTGTCGGTGCTTGCGTACATCGCCTCCCAGGTAAACGGCCGGCCCACATTGGTGAGCGCCGCCCAGGACACCCCGCTGCCGAAGCGTCGCTGCGCCACTTCGTGAATCGCTCGCTTCCGGCCTGCCGCGACAGCCGCTTGCGCGCCGGTGTAGACGACGAGTAGCAGCAGGGCGAGTGTCGCGGCGCGCTGCCGGCCCACAGGACCAAACCAGTAGCGGATCCATCCGACCGCCGCGACGACGCACACGATTGCGTACACACCAAGGACCCACGTCGCGACGAGATCGTGGGCGCCGACCACAAAGAACGTGATGGTGCCGCCCACCACGAGCGACGCGGTGAGCGGTGTCCAGTGGCGTTCCGCGCCCCACGCCAGCGCGACGAGCGGCACGAGCCAGAAGAACGGATCGACAATGGCGACCCAATCCAGGTAGTACCACGTGCCATTCCATGGCAGAAACGGTCGCCAGCCGTAGGAGCCCTGCCAGTCCATGTAGAGATGGCTCAGCACGGCTGCCGCGATACCTGCCGCAAGCCATCCCCACGCCGGCACGGCAACCGCGCGACCGCGTCGACCGAGGTACCAGCGTGCTATGCGCGAGCCGGCTCCGATGAAGAGCGTGAGGCCGACGATTTCTACGAGAGCGCCGACGAGTGAGTGCGTGATGCCGCGATGGAGCACGAGGTAATCGGCGCGGGTGCCCGGTAGTCCCATGAGGAGCTCGCTCAAGTCGGGCGTGTTCGCCGCCACGATGCCAAGCAACGCGGCGCGCGGCACGTGACGATCGGCGACGGAGCGCATCAGCGCGGCCCCGACGAGCGCGTGGGCGAGGTTGTCCATGCTACACGATGCGGGAAGACCTCGCGACACGTCCAGCGCGACCGAAGGGGGAGGTGATTTCAGTACATCGGGCGGGGCTGCGGCAGGGACCGGGCTTCGCGCTGTCCGCCCCGGTCAGGTGTTCTCAGTTACGTGAGAAATCAACCGTTACCACGATCGCGCTCGGCTTTGATGTCGTTAGGGCCTGGAAGCCCTGGTGCGTATCCACGACCGTTGCGGTGGCTTGCAGTGTGCCACGGGCTTGGGCTTCTGCATTCCGCCCCACGAGCGTCAGCGCCGCGACCACGAAAACCGCTACGAGCCCGAACCGCATTGCGTGCTCCCCTGAGTGAGTGCCGTTGGATTTCGGCTTCCCACTAGGGCAGGCGCCGTGCCCGGCAATTGTAACGACGTAACGGTCTATTTCACTATTGCTTGCGCGATTACGCGCATCCTGCTGCCGTTTCCAAAACCGTCAAGAATTCTGACACCCCAGTTGTGTTGCGTTAGCTAACTCGAAGTCCTATTTTGGCTTCCGCTGTTCCTACCTCTGTCGTCAAAAAATTAGACAGCGCACAAGAATCTGGCGGTTGGCATAAGCCTTGCCTTGACGGCCATTCAGAAGGCAGGAGGCGCCGAATGGCACTCCTACTGTCTAAAAGCTCGACACCAAACACAGGAGTTACGCAATGCGTATCACGAAGCTCTCCCTGGTGGTTGCCGCCCTCGTCCTGACGGGTACGGCCCTCCAGGCCCAGTCGAACAATGCCAGCATCACGGCGACGGCGAGCGTGCAGACGCCGATCAACGTGCTTGGCGCGCAGCAGTTGAACTTCGGGAACGTCTTCCCGGGCGTGAACAAGACGGTCAACGCGACCGACCTCACGAACGGTGGCCGTTTTGATGTCACCGGCCAGGCGAGCACGCCGGTTACCCTGTCGTTCACCCTTCCCGCGACGCTCTCGTCCGGCGGTAACACCATGCCGATCGTGAGCTATACGGGTGTCCATGCGCTGCTCGCCACGCAGGTCGGTGGTGTGGCGTTCTCGCCCGCAGCGGGCGCGACTCCCACCCTCAGCGGTACCGGCGCGCTGTTCGTGTGGGTTGGTGCGCAGGTGCAGCCGGCGACGAACCAGGTGGCTGGCGTGTATACTGGTTCCATCGTCATGACGGTGGTCTACTAAGCGACTGGAGTTTGGCGTCGAGCTGATGGAGCGCCGGCAGGGGATGCAAATTCCTCTGCCGGCGCTGTCGCAAGGAGACGCATACAACTTATGAAACGGGAAGCGTGGGTTGTCATCGGAGCAATGCTGCTCGGCGTGCCGCTGGTGGCACAGGGCAAGCCGCTCACAGTCACCGGTGTGCGTGGCGTGACGTTCGGCGCCGTGCTGCCGGGGGTGCCGCGCGTGATATTGCGAACCGATCCCGCCAACAGCGGCCAGTTCGACATCAAAGGTCCGAAGGGTGGTCCCGTGTTGCTGTCATTCGTGCTGCCGCTGAGCATGACTGGTCCCGGTGGCGCGCTGATGCCCATCGTGTTTGGGGCTAGTGACGCGGGCTACTCGTCAACTCAGTCAATCGGGAGTCAAGTGGGCTTCGACCCGAAGCAGCCGACTACCGTCACGTTTCCGAGTAATGGCAGCGCGTCGGTCTTCGTGGGGGGCACGGCGAATCCGTTGACGAACCAGCGCGCCGGCGCGTACACCGGGACGATCACCCTCACTGTGACGGTGCTGCCATGAGGCGGGCGCTTGGTCTCGCCGGCATGCTGGCGCTCGCCGGCGCATCACTCGCCGCGCAGGGCGTGATGGTCGCCCCGCACGCGGTGTTCATCGACCACAGCCGCGGCAGCGGATCGGTGCTCCTCTACAATCCGGGCACGGAGCCCGTCGAAGTCTCGATCTCGACGATCTTCGGCTATCCGACCACGGACTCGAGCGGCAACATCAAGCTCAACACCATCGAGAATCCCGACTCGACCGTGCCGTCTGCGCTCGCATGGATCCAGGCCTTTCCGCGGCGGTTGACGGTGGCGCCGAAAGAGCGCCAGACCGTGCGCCTGCTCGCCCGGCCGCCCATCGGACTCGCCGACGGCGAATACTGGCTCCGGCTGGTGATTGCCGCTCAGGCCGGCACCGTGCCGATCACCGGTGTATCGGACACGACGGCGATCCAGGTCGGCCTCAAGCTCGAGGTCCGGACGATCATCGGTGTGAATTACCGCAAGGGTGCCGTCATGACGGGCGTGGCGCTGTCGAGTCTGCGCGCCCAGGTCGTCGGCGACTCGGTCATCACGCGCGCGAGGCTCGAGCGCCGCGGCAACGCCGCTTTCATCGGGATGATTCGCGAGACGATCGTCGACTCGACCGGTGCGGTGCGTGCGCAACGCATCGGGGATTCACTCATCACGGCGTACCAGTCGCCGATCGGCGTCTACTTCACGATGGAGCCGCGGCTCGCGAGCGCGATCCCGGCGCCGGGACTGCCGCGCGGCCGCTATTGGCTGCGCTACGAAGTCGTCGCTGAGCGCGAGGATCTCGATCCCAAAGTCGTGCTGAAAGCGCCGGCGGTGCGCGATTCCGTCCAGCTCGTGGTTCCGTGAGAAAGATCCTGCTGCTCGTCGTGTGGCTTGGTCTGCCCGGACGTCTCACGGCGCAGTCCGGGGCGACCGTCTCGGCCGACGCCGTCGTCGTGACGGTCGGCATGACGATCGCGACGCTCCAGGACTTGAACTTCGGCACGGTCATCAAGGGCGTTCCGGCGACGGTGCTGCCGACTGCCGCGAACGCGGGTCAGTGGCTGGTGAGCGGTAGTGCCAACGCCTTCGTGATCATCAACTTCACGCTGCCGACACAGCTGACCAATATCCAGGCGTTGCCGGGCTCCACGATGCCCATTTCGTTCAGCGCGGTGTCGGCAATCTGGCGTCGCGCGACGAACAATCCTGTAGGTGGCAACGTGTTCAATCCCGCGGTGGGGGCCGTTGGTCGTCTGGGTCCGCCTCCGAATTTCAGCATGTACGTCTGGGTGGGCGGCACCGTGAACCCCCCGCTGACGGCGAAGCCTGGGATTTATCAAGGGAACGTCATCGTTTCCCTGATCTACCAGTAGGCCATGCTTGCCTTGCTGGCGGCTCTGACCCTCGGTGCCGTCGCGCCTCAGGACACCACCCCGGAAGCGGTCGTGATCGAGCTGCGCATCGGTCGCGTCACGGGCACGACGGTGCAGGCGTATCGCGTGCGGTCAGAGGTGTTACTGCCGCTGTCACAGTTCTTTCAGCTCGTCGAGATCCGCCATCGCCTGACCCCGGACGGCCGGCTGGAAGCGACCGTCGATCCCGGCAACGTCCGCATTGTGATCGATCCGCGCAGTGATTCGATGCAGTACGGCGCGCGCCGCGTGCGCATCGAGCGCGAATTCATTCGTTACGAGTCTGCGGAGCTCTACGTCGGCAGCGAGCGTCTCGGTGACCTCCTCGGCGTGATGTTCGCCGTCGATTGGTCCGATCTCACCGCCACCGTCATCGATCCGGGCAGCCTGCCCATCGCGCGGCGCTTGCGGCGCGAAGCTGCACGCGAAGCCTACCTGCGGCGCCCCGATGGCATGCGCGCCGACCTGACGCTCGGTCTGCAGCGGCCCTCGTGGGACGGCGTGGTGGTCGATTATTCGCTCTTTTCACCCTCGAGCGACCCGCTTGCCGAATCGACCTACGGATTCGGTCTTGGCGCCGACGTCGGCGGCGGATCACTCGAGATGCTGGCGCAGAGTGTCGGTCCGGCGGAGCAGGGTCGGCTGCACATCGATGGCTCGTGGACCGGCGTGTGGCGCGAGAACCGCTGGGTGAAGCAGCTGCGGTTCGGCGATGTGGCCTCCACGGGCCCGCGTTCGCGCGCGCTCGAGGGCGTCTCCATCACCAATGCGCCGTTCGTTCGGCCGTCGCTCATCGGTTCGCTGCGCTACGGCGGCAGCCTCGAGCCGGGATGGTCGGTCGAGGCGTATCGGGGCGGCGATCTCGTGGCCTACGATTCGGCCGACGCCTCGGGCGGATTCTCCATGGCGCTTCCGGTGCGCTACGGCGAAAACCCGGTCGACTTTGTCGCCTTCGGGCCGTTCGGCGAGATCCGCGAATTCAACCGCACCTACCGCGTGCTGAGCGAGCTGCTGCCCGCCCGCCGGTTCGAGTATGGGCTGTCGGGAGGCCGCTGCCCGCAGCCGTCGTTTATCTGCAATGCGACGACGAATCTCGATCTGCGGTTCGGCGCCACCGCGCGGTGGACGGTGCAGGGTGGACTGGATCAGTACTGGCGCGACTCGCTTCCCGATCGGACGCATCCCTACGCCGCACTCGCTGGGAATCCGAGTAACGCCTGGGCGATCCAGAGTGAGGTGGTGGGTGCGGGACTCGTGCGAGGCGCGCTGCGCTACGAGCCGTCCGTCGATCTCCGGCTTGAAGGGGAGTACGTGCACTTCACGCGGGATTCGGCATCGGTGCTCGCCGTGGCCGGTCGCCGCGCGCAGTGGACCTTCACAGGCTTTTTCCGCCCCAAGACGAGCCAGGGATTCTTCTTCTTTGAGGGGCGATTCGAGCGCATCAGCACCGACGCCGGCGCGCTGACCCGCACCCGCCTGGGCGCATCACTGCAGACCAACGAGATGCGGTTCCTGCCCTACGTGCGTACCGAACATGGGCAGACCACGACCGGGCCCAGCGCTGTGAACAATCGGGAATATGCGGGGCTTGCGACGTTCCTGATGCCGCAAGCCCGCTGGGGCAGGTTCCTGAGCCAGACGTTGGTGCGGACGAATGCGGAGATCGAACGGCAGGCTGGACTCGTTTCGTGGTCGGCCTTCGCCGCGCACCCGCTCGCGCGCGGCGTGCGTGTCGAAGTCGGCGCGAATTGGCTGCGCGGCGATGCCGGACTTACCTACACCGTGACCGTGACCTCGTATTTCTCGGCCCTGCGCGCCGTCACATCGATGATCGCGCCTTCGGGTCAGCCAGCCAGCGCCACCCAGTTCCTCCAGGGGTCGGTCCTGTGGGATCGGCGGACCGATCGACTGGGCGTGGCCCCTGGGCCCTCACTCGAACGGTCCGGCCTGTCGGGCCATGTGTTCATGGATCTCAACGCCAACGGTATCCGTGACGTGGGCGAACCCGCGGTAGCGGACGCGCGCGTGCTGGTCGGCTCGATGTCGGCAAACACGGACTCGAGCGGCGCCTACCGCGTGTGGGATCTGGTTCCATTCGAGCCGGTCATCGTGAGTCTCGACTCGGTGTCGCTGGATTCGCCGCTGCTCGTGCCGCTGTTCGCGCGTACGAGCATCGTCCCCGGGCCCAATCGGTTCCGTAGTCTCGACATCCCGGTGGTGGCAGCGGGCGTCATCGAGGGCCGCGTGCTGCGCAATAATGCCGGGGTGGGCGGCGTGACGCTCATCCTCACCGATCGGCGCACTGGCACGGGGCGCAGCCTCGTCACGTTCAACGACGGTGCTTTCTATCTGATGGGTGTGAAGCCGGGGGACTACGACCTGCGGGTGGACGAGCAGGTGCTCGATGCGCTCGCGGTGGACGCGCAGCCGGTCCGGTTCAGCCTCGCACCTACGGCGAACGGGATCGGGCGATCGGATCTCGAGGTGCGCCTCAAGTCGAGGTTTTAGCTGCGTCGGCCACCTGCCGGAGCACTTCCTCGAGTTTCGCGAAATCATACGGCTTCACGAGCGACGGTACGCCCGCGTCCCTCAGCAACGACGACGTGTCCGCCGCGAACGTGTCGCCGGTCGTGAAGATGAGGCGCTTCACCATCGCCGGATGCTCGCGGCGCAGCCGTTCCAGAAACTCGCCGCCGCTCATCCCGGGCATGCGGACATCCGAGACGATGACGTCGAAGCGCTCGCGCCGCAGAACCCGGAGCGCGTCGCCGCCGTCTTCCACCGCGATGACGAGCATGCCGCGCCGTTTGAGGAAGCTCACCACGGCCCGGCGCAGCCCTTCTTCGTCGTCGATCAGCAGCACGGAAAGCGCGCTCCGCGCGTCCGATTCGCGTGCTGCCGCGGGTATCTCCATGGGTGGCGGCGTCGACCGTTGCCGGGTGCGGGCGTCTCGCGGTAGCGCGACCGTGAACGTCGCGCCGCTTCCCGGGATGGAGCTCACCGAGATCCGGCCGCCGTGGTCGTGCGCGATTCCGTAACAAATGGACAGGCCGAGTCCCGTCCCGGTGCCTTCCGGCTTGGTCGTGAAGAAGGGATCGAAGATTTTTTCCTGGATGGCGGCCGGGATGCCCGGGCCGGTGTCGGCAACCTCGAGCTCGACACCTTCCAAGCCGGCGGCCATCGTCCGGATCGAGATGACCCGGCGGCCGCTCACCGTTATCAGTGCCTGCTCGGCGTTGATCAGCAGATTGAGCAAGAGCTGCTGCACCTCCGCGCCGTTGGCCCACGCCTTGGGGTTCGCCTCGTCGAGCTCGAGATTCACCGTGATGTTGAGCGTGGTCAGATGGTACGAGCGCAGCGCGAAGGTGCGGCGGACGATTTCGTTCAACTCCACGAGGGTCCGCTCCTTGCTTCCGGCGCGCGCGAACGCCAGCAGGTTCGACGTAATGCGGCCGATGCGGGTCGCTTCGTCGTACATCATCTGGACGGTTTCGCGGTGATCGGGCGCGAGCTGATCGAGCAACAGCGTCTGGGCGAAGCCGGAGATGATGGCGGCGGGATTGTTGATCTCGTGGGCGACGCCGCTCACCAGCTGGCCCATGGCGGCGAGCTTCTCGGCCTGCTGCAGCTGCGTTTGCGTGCGGCGCTGCTCCGTGATGTCGCGGACGAGGACCAGAACTTTGGGGATCCGGCCGCCTTCGCGCACCGGCGCGAGCAGGACCTGGCCGGTGCCCTCGGTGCCGTCGGGCCGCCGAAACGGCACCTCGAAACGCCGCAGCTCGCCATCGAATGCCGCGGCGAGATTCTCTCGCGCGATGCGCGCTCCCGGTCCGTCGAGCCATCCCAACGCCGAGCGCTTGCCGCCGCCCTCCCGCACGTCGCCCGCGGAGGCGTTGACGAGGGCGCGACCGGAGGAGTTTTCATCCAGCACGTGGCCGTCGCGGTCCACCACGGTGATGGCGTCGGGGACCGCCTCCATGAGCAGTCGGAGGTTGCGCTCGGCCGACGCGGTCGCGCCGAGCGAGCTCATCAGCGAACGGGTCTGATTGGCGACCTCGTCCTCGAGGACATGCGCGTACCGGCGCGTCACGCCCAGGGAGTAGAGCACGCGGGCGGCGATGATCGCCATCCCGATGCCGATGATGACGGCCGCGTCGCGCTCCGGCGGATGCAGGACGGCATCGATCGCCATTCCCGTGATCGCGGCGAGGCCGATGACCAAGGCGATGAAACGCGCGGCGGTGCTCTCGCCGGTGGTCTGGCGGCTTCGCTGGAGATGCTGGGCGTAGTCGGGCGCGACCGCGGCCGCCGCCGCAATGAGCAGCAACCCGACGTCCCACGTGAGATCCAGGGGACCGCCCGCGTGATAGGTGCCGCGTAGCGCGACGACGGCGTAGACCTGATCGCCGATGACAAACAGAATCGCGGCCGGAAGCACGAGGGCGGCCGTTGCGGCGGGAAAGACGGGCCGGCGCAGCATCTGCATCAGGATCATCCACAACACCGCGATCGCGCTGATCGACCACGCAATGCTCGTGACGAGTGCGGCAGCGGGTACCTGCGCGCCTCCGGCCAGCAAGGGCTCGAGGAGATATTCATACGCGAGGGCGCCGACGGTGAACGTCACGAGCACGGTGTCGAGGATCAGCTCGGGATCGGAGCGCCGCGCGGGTTGGCCCCGCATGAGCGTCGTGAGACCTACGAACAGGCAGGCATAGAGTCCGAGGAATCCCACGTCGGCGACGGACGGATACGGCGCGCCGCCGCGGACGAGATCGTAGGAATTCCACGCGAGCTGACCGGCGAAGAACGACGCACACCCCGCGCTTATCCATTGCCACGCGCGGCGCTGCTCGGACGTTGTGAGGCGGCGGGCGGAGGCGAAGCACGCGAACGCGGCGAAGCCGGCCGCCCAGGTCCAGCACAGATCGCTGATGATGGTGAGCGTGCGCCGGTCGCTGGCCGGGAATGCGTACAGGAGTACCATCGCCACGAGCGCTACGGCGGCGATGCTGACCAACACGCGAGCGGGCCGGCTCAGCGGCATCATCTCAGGACACCCGGGCCTAAATTATCCGCATTATGTTTGCCCGCCAATGAACATGCTCGGATGGATGCGTGCGCCCGAGGAATCGCTCGCCCAATGGGACGACTTCGTCGCGCTCGCCGCCGCGGTCCGCGCGGACGGGCTGACGCGCACCCTCGTATGCGGCATGGGCGGGTCCAGTCTCGTCGCCGACGTGCTCGCCCAAACGTTCGGCGCGCGCCAGCTCCACGTCCTGGATAGCACGAATCCGGACGCCGTGCGCGCGGCTGGCACGCCCGCCGATCTGGCCCGCACATTGTTCGTCGTATCCAGCAAGTCCGGCAATACCGTCGAGACGCTCGCGTTCTGTCACTACTTCGCGGCGCGCGCGCGGCCCGAGCAGTTCATCGTGATCACGGAGACGGGGAGTCCGCTCGCCGGGATCGCGCAGGCTCAGGCGTTCCGGGCGGTCATCCCCCATCCGCCCGACGTGGGCGGCCGCTACTCCGCGCTCACGGCGATCGGGATGGTCCCCGCGGCGCTAAGCGGGCTCGATGGCCGCGCACTGCCGATCGGGCGAAGCAGGGCCAGGACAAGTTGCGCCTGAACCCGCCGCCCGCGATCGGTGCGCTGGCGTATTGGATCGAGCAGCTCATTGCAGAAAGCTCAGGGAAAGATGGACGCGGCGTCGTTCCGATCGTGCAGGATCCGACCCGCCGCGCGTTACCCGATTCGCAGACCGCCGGTCCCGAGATATTCGCCGCCGATCCGCTCGATCTCGGCGCGGAATTCCTGCGCTGGGAGTACGCGACCGTCGCGTCATGTGAGGGGATCGGCGTCAATGCGTTCGATCAGCCCGATGTCGAGGAGGCGAAGCAGCTCGCGAGGGTTGAGTTGGAAGGTATGGGAGGTGTAGGGGCGCAGCATGCTGCGCCCCTACCAACTCTCATGCCGGGGCAGCTCAGAAAGCGGGCTCGCTCGGGGGACTACGTCGCCATTCTCGCCTACGTGCCGCCCACGCCGGAGATCCTCGTGCAGCTCGAGGAGCTGCGGGCGGCCTGGGGCCAAACACTTGGTTGCGCGACGACACTCGGCATTGGTCCGCGCTACCTCCACTCCACCGGTCAGCTGCACAAGGGCGGACCCAATACCGGCCTGTTTCTGGTGATCACGACGGATATTGGTGAGGATCTGGCGATCCCGTCGATGAGGTGGACATTTGGCGAGCTGCATCACGCGCAGGCGCGCGGCGACGTCCGGGCCCTCCTCGCGCGCGGCCGACGCGTCGCCCACGTGCACCTCAGGAGCACTGCGGAGCTGTCGCAGCTGAAGCCGTGACGGCGTTCATCTTTCATCTCATTCCGCATACCCATTGGGACCGGGAGTGGTTTCTCCCGCGCGCCGCATTTCACGCGCGTTTGATCCTGATGTTCGACGAGTTGATCGACCGCCTTCAGGCCGACTCTGCCTTCCGCTCGTTCCTGCTCGATGGCCAGACCGTGCTCGTAGAGGACTACCTGCGCGCGCGTCCCGAGCGGGAGGGCGACGTCAAGACGCTCGTGAAGACGGGACGTTTGCAGGTGGGTCCGTGGTACGTGCTCGCCGACGAGTTGATCCCCTCGGGGGAATCGCTGATCCGCAACCTGTTGCTCGGCACGACGGACGCCGAGCGCCTCGGTGGCCGCCTCGATGTGCTGTACTCCCCCGATGCGTTCGGGCATCCCGCGGTGCTGCCCACGCTCGCGCGGGAGTTTGGTGTGAAGTACGGCGTCCTGTGGCGCGGCCTTGGCGGCGAGCCCGGACAGGAGGGCGATGTGTTTCGCTGGCGCGCGCCCGACGGGCGGGACGTCCTGCTCTGGCATCTCCCGCCCGACGGCTATGAAATCGGGGCCGCCTTGCCCGGCGCCGGAGCGCGGTTGCCCGACATCTGGACGCAGGTGCGCGCCACGCTCGTGCAGCGGGCGGCGGGGAAGCACATCCCGCTATTTGTCGGGGCCGATCATCACGCGCCGCATCCCACACTGCCGCGCCTGCGCGACCTGCTGGCCGATCTCGAGCCCGCGAGTGCGTTCCGTCTGTCGCGTCTCGATGAATTCTTCCAGGCGGCCGAGAGCACGCCGGCGAAACCGCTCGCGGGCGAATTGCGGTGGTCGTACGGCTACACCTGGACGCTGCAAGGCGTGCACGGCACGCGCGCGCCGCTCAAGCGGCGCCACGGACAAGTCGAGCTGTGGCTGGAACGCCTGGCCGAGCCACTCGTCGCGCTGTCCCGGCAGGCAGGGGGTCGCGATCGCCGGGCGATTCTCGAAATCGCGTGGCGCACGCTGGTGCGGACGCAGTTTCACGACACGATCGCGGGATGCACGGCCGACGCTGTTGCTGCAGCGGCCGAGCATCGCCTCACCGCAGTCGCCGCGTATGCCGCCGAGCTGACGCGCGGCGGACTGATGGACCTCGTGGGGCATGACCCCGACGTCCAGCGCGAGCGGGCGGATGGGAGCAAGCCCCAGCTGGTGCTGTGGAATCCCGTGCCGCGCGCGCGTGGCGGCGTCACCGTCGCCGATGTCACGCTGTTTCGTCGTGACGTGTTGGTGGGGCCGCCGTCGGAAGGTCGGCTGCCGCGCCAGGGCGTGGGCTATCGGTCCCTTGCGCTCTACGGACAGGGGGAGGGGCGCGCGATCCCGGTGCAGGTGCTCGCGCAGCGCGTGACGCAGGAGCGAACCGACGCGGCGCGTCATTACCCGGACCAGGACGAAGTCGATCAGGTGCGGATCGCCTTTCGCGCGCCGCCCGTGCCCGGGCTCGGTCTCGCGGCCCTGACGTCGGGCGCCGCCGCGCCACTGTCGCGGACTGAGGACGCGCGCGTGCGGGGACGGTCGCTCGAGAATCGCTTCGTCGCGGTCACGCTCGAGCCGAATGGCGCCCTGACGCTGCTCGATCGGCGCCGGAACGAGCGCTATGGCGAGTTGCTGCGCCTCGAGGATGCCGGAGACGCGGGGGACGCATACACATACTGCCCCCCGGCGCGCGACCGCCTCAAGCCGAGCCGCGGTCCGATCACGGTGCGGCGCCTCGCGGCGGGTCCTTTGGTCGCCGCGCTCGAAGCACGGTGGGAGGTGCTCCACGGAATCGACGCGCGGCTCGACGTACAGTTATTTGCCGATAGTCCCATCGTCCGCCTGACCCTCGACATCGAAAATCGCAATCGCTACCACCGGCTCCGCGCGCGCCTCGTCACCGGCCTCGCCGGCGTACCGGCGACCGCGGGCGCTGCGTTCGGCGCGGTCGAACGGAATGCTGTGCGCGTTGATCCCGCGGCACATCCACGCGAGACGCCGGTGCGCACCGCGCCCGCGCAGCGCTTCGTGGCCGCAGCCCGCGGCGGGCGCGGCCTCGCCGTGCTCGCGCCAGCGTTCTTCGAATCTGAATGGACGGCGAAAGGCGATTTGCTCGTCACCTTGCTGCGCGCGATCGGCGACCTCTCACGCGCGGATCTGCCGACACGGCCGGGCAACGCAGGCTGGCCGACGGCGATCCCTGCGGCTCAGTGCCTGGGGACGAGCCGCATCGATCTCGCCATTGTGCCGGTGACGGCGAACGAAGTCGATCGCGGGGACGTGCTTCCCCAGCTGTGGGAGGAGGCATTCTTGCCGCTGCACGGGCTCTGGTTGCGCGACGCCGGCACGCTCACCCCGGCGCCGGTGAACATTGCCCTCGAGGGCACCGGGCTCGTGTTCTCATCACTCAAGCCCGCGCAGATCGGTTCGCCGATGGTACTGCGGTGTTACAACGCCACGAACCGCAAAGCGGCAGGCGCCTGGCGGTTCGGGAACGGCGCGAAGACGGCGCATCGGGTCCGTGCCGATGAACGCGAAGCCGTCGCCCTCGTCCTGGAGCAGCGCGGCAACATCGTGCGGTTTGTCGCCGAGCCGCATGAAATCGTGTCGATTCTGGTGACGTGATGCAGGAACATCATTTTTCGACGCTCCGGAACGCGCGGTTCTTCACGCTGGGATCGCCCGAGCGGAGCACCGATCTGTGGATCGTCTGCCATGGGTACGGTCAGTTGGCGTCCCGTTTTCTCGAGCGCTTTCGTCCGATCGAAGCGGAACAGCGCTGCATCCTCGCGCCGGAGGGCCTGTCCCGCTTCTACCTGACCGAAAGTCCCACCGAGCGGCGCGTCGGCGCGAGCTGGATGACGCGAGAAGACCGGCTGCAGGAGATCGACGACTACGTCCGCTATCTCGACGCGGTGTACGCGAAGATCGTCACACGCGGCGCGCGCGTGACTGCGCTCGGCTTCTCGCAGGGCACCGCGACGGTGTGCCGCTGGACCGCGCTCGGGGCGGCGCGGGTCGATCGCTTGATCGTCTGGGGCGGGGAAGTGCCGCCCGACCTCGATCTGAAACGGCTACGCGTTCCCCAACTAACACTCGTGCACGGGACCCGAGACGAATTCTTCACACCCAAGATCATCGCGGCCACGGAGTCGCGCCTGCGCGAGCACAAGATCCCCTACGAGTTGATACCGTTCGAGGGCGGGCACGAAATCGACGCGGCGACGCTGCGTCGGCTGATTTAGCGGCGCAGGTTCGGATCCAACACGTCGCGCAGCGCATCACCCAGCTGCGTGCACGCGATCACCACCAATACGAGCGCCACGCCCGGCGCAGTCGCGACCCAGGGTGCGTTCACCAGCGTGTCGCCACCGGACGCGATCATGTTGCCCCACGAGGGCGTCGGCGCCTGCACGCCAAGGCCCAGGTACGACAGCCCGCCCTCGAGAATCATTGCGTTGCCGATGCCGAGGGCGGCGGCGACGATGACCGGAGTGAGCGCGTTGGGGAGAATGTGGCGGGCCAGGATGCGGAGCCGTCGCGCGCCGACGGCGACCGCCCCTTCGACGAATGGACGCGCGGCGAGCGATCGCACTTCGCCGTGCACCAGCCGGGCAATGCCCATCCATCCCGTCAGCCCCAGCACCGTCACCACGAGTGCCGTACTCGGCTGCCAGAGTGCCGCGAGTAACAAGAGCAGCACCACCCGGGGCACCGCCAGCGCGAAGTCGGTGAGTCCCAGCAGCGCCAGGGACACAGGCCCGCGCCAGAACCCCGCCAGCGCGCCGACGACCACGCCCACCGCGAGCGATATCAACACGGCCAGCACGCCGACACCCATCGAGATGCGCGCGCCGTACACGAGCCGGGTCCACACGTCCCGGCCGAACCGGTCCGTGCCGAGGGGATGAAAGACGCCATGCGGGTCGCTCGACAGCGGTGGAATAAATCGCGTCGCGACGATGTCGTGTTGCCCGACGGGATCGCCGTTCGTCACGAGCGGAGCAGCGAGGGCGCACACGACGACGACGAGCAGGACGAGAAAGCCGAACGCGCCGCGCCGGTCCCGCAGCAGCCGTTTCACGACGGCGCGCTCCCGTCCTGCGCACCCCGGACACGCGGATCGACCCATGCCGCGAGCACGTCGGCGATCATGTTGCCGGCGACGACCAGGACGGCGCTGATCGCCGTCGCGGCCATCACGACAGGATAGTCGCGGGCTCGGACGGCCTCCACGAGCACGCGACCGACACCCGGCCACGCGAACACCGCTTCCACGAACACGGCGCCCGAGAACAACGCCGGCAGCGACAGACCCAGCATCGTCACCACCGGCGTGAGCGCGTTGCGCAGCGCATGGTGGCTTACGACGCGCCGCGGTTTCAGTCCTTTGGCGTGCGCCGTCGTGATGAACGGCTGGCTCAGCGTCTCGAGCATGGCGCCGCGGACGAATCGCGCGGCTCCGCCAATCCCGATGAGTGTCAGCGTCGCCAGCGGCAGGGCGAGATGTCGCAGGCGATCGATCAGCCAGCTCGCGCCCTGCAAGTAGTCGGAGTCCAGGCCGGCGATTCCGAACGCCGGAAGCACCCGCGCCCAATACGTGAAGAGGAGGACGAGCATCAGCGCGAGCCAGTAGCCCGGCATCGCGAACAGCGTCACGGTCGAAACGGAAAGCAGCGTATCGAGTCGCGATCCACTTCGAGCCGCCTGGACGGCGCCGATAGTGAGACCGATGAGGTAGCTGAGCAGCAACGACAGCGCGATCAGCCAGGCGGTGTGGCGCCACGCGGCGCCCAGGAGCCCGCGTACCGGCCGGCCCTTGGCAATGCTGTTTCCCCAATCGCCGCGCGCGAAACGACTCAACCAGGTTGCGAACTGCGCCGGCAGGGGACGGTCGAGCCCAAGCGCCGTCCGCTGGGCCGCGCGCTGCTCAGCCGTTGCAGCCGGGCCGAGCATTATGTCGCTAGGATCGCCTGGTGCCAGGTGCAACAAGAAGAACGTGAGCGTCACGACGCCGAGCACGACGGCAATTCCGGCGAGCAGACGATGTCCGAACCTGGCGAGCATCGCCGGGAATCTCGCGCCACCCCTCGTGCCCCGCTAGAATCCGTGCGTGTCGCGCGTGGTCGTGCCCATGCTGCTGGCGATGGCAGTCCTGATGACGTGCGCTTGCGGCGACGAGGCCGTGCGCCGCGGCGACACGGTCTTGTTTGCCTCCGGCGCCGATCTCCAAAGCATCAACCCGCTGCTCACGCTGCACCCGCTCGCCCGTCAGGTGCAACGCTACGTGTTACTCATGACGCTCGCCCGCTACGACTCGCTCCTCGTGCCCAGGCCGTACCTCGCCCGCAGCTGGCGCTGGTCGGACGGCGGACGCGCGCTGACCTTCCGGTTGCGGTCCGACGTGCGCTGGCACGACGGCAGTGCGACGACAGTGCGGGATGTCGTCTGGACGCTGCAGGCGGCGCGCGATCCGGCCACCGGCTACCCCCGCTACACGGAGCTGCAGGCGGTGACGGCGGTCGCGGCGTTGGATGATTCGACCGTCGAGCTGCGATTTGCCGACGCGACGGTGCCCCGCGCCGGGGCAGAGCTGCCCGACGTCCTCACCGACCTCGCGATTCTGCCCGCCCATCTGCTCGACAGCGTGCCGCACGCTCGGCTGCGGGACGCCTCGTGGAACGTGAATCCGGTTGGCAACGGACCCTTCCGGTTCGTCACACACGAACCAAACCGGCGCTGGGTGTTCACGCGCAACGCCGATTTTCCTCGGGATCTCGGGGGACCGCCGCAAGTCGAACGGCTGATCGTCGTCGTCGTCGACGAGCCGATGGTCAAACTCTCGGCGCTCGTTTCCGGCGAGCTCGACTTCGCGGGGATCAGTCCTCAGCATGCCGCGTTCGTGCGCCGTCATCATGAGCTCGCGCTGCGTGAGTATCCGCTGATCTTTCCGTACGGCCTCGTCTTCAACACGCGCCGGCCGCCCTTCAACGACCCGCGCGCGCGATTTGCGGCTGCCCTGGCGATCGACCGGCAGGAAATCGTGGATGGCTACCTCTTCGGCTTCGGGACGGTCGCGGAGGGACCGGTGCCGCCGGGTGTACCGCACTACGCCGCGCCGCCGTTCGTCCCGTTCGCGCCCGATTCGGCGCGGCGACTCGTAGCCGCGCTCGGCGCGACGCCCCGCTTCGAGTTGCTCACAGTGGGAAGTGGCGAGGCAGCGCTCGAGCAGATGTTGCAAGCGCGTCTCAACGCGGCCGGCTTCGAGGTGACCATTCGCCAGCTGGAGAACGCGACGTTCCAGGCCCGCCTGAACGGAGAGCAACACGATTTTGCCGCGGCGGTTACGGGAATCTCGGGAGATCCAGACCTCGGCTATCTCCAATCTCTGGGCAAACTCACGGGCATTTTCGTCCCCGCCGATCCGGTTGCCGCGCAGCGCGTCTTCGCGGAGCAGATGCCGGTCGTGTGGCTGTATCACGCGCGCGGCGTGCAGGCGATGAACAGTCGAGTACTCGGCGTCCGCATGGACATGCGAGGCGAGCTGCCGACCGTCGCCGCCTGGCGAGTGCAACCATGAGGCGGCGGGATCTTCCCACTGCGTTTCACGCGACGGCGCCGCTGCGGCTGGACTTTGCGGGAGGATGGACCGATGTCGCGCCGTTCTCGGCGCGTGAAGGCGGAGTCGTGGTGAACGGTGCGATCGCGCTACGCGCGCATGTCGAGCTGCACCTCGGCGGGACGCTGCTGCGCCTCGTGTCTGAAGAGCTCGGCGAGACGCTCGAGTGCGCGAACTCGGGTGGACTCGTTCCCCACGGCAAGCTCCCCCTGCTCACGGCCGCACTGCGGCGGTTTCCGGTGCTCGGCGGTTTCACGCTGACGACGCGATGCGATGCGCCTCCGGGCTCGGGGCTGGGGAGCTCGGGCGCGCTCGGCGTCGCGCTGGTGGGCGTGCTGACGCGCGCGCGCCAGGAGGCGCTCAACGGTGCGGAATTTGCCGACCACGCGTGGCAGGTGGAGACCATCGAGGCCGAGCTGCCTGGCGGCAAGCAGGATCAGTACGGTGCGGCGCTCGGCGGTTTCCATCGTTTCAGCTTCCGCGATCCCGACGTGGGCGTCGAGCCTGTGACACTGGATCCGGCGTTCGCTGCCGCGCTCGCGCACCAGACACTGATTTGCTACACCAACAAATCTCGAGTTTCCGGTGACACGATTTCACGAGTGATGGGGGCCTACGAGCGTGGCGATGCGAAGGTGACGGGCGCCCTGCGCGGGTTGAAGGACACGGGAAACGCGATGGCCGAAGCGCTGCGTGCCGGGGACCTGGCGCGCGTCGGGGCGCTGCTCAGCGAAAACTGGCAACACCAGCAGGTACTCGATCCCGGAATGCGAACCACCGAAATGGGGCAGCTCGAGGCCGCGGCCACCAAGGCCGGCGCGCTCGGTGGGAAGGCGGCGGGTGCCGGCGCGGGTGGCTGCATGTTTTTCTTGATGCGCGGCGACGCCCGCGAGGCAGCGAACGCCGTCGCCAGCGCCGGCGCAAGAGTGTTGCCGCTGTCGTGGGCGCCCGAGGGAGTCCGGACGTGGTGACCGCCGAAGAGCTCGCCGCGCGCGCGCAGGACGTCCGCGGCTCGCGTGACCTCACCGCGCTGCTGGCGCATCTGCGTGAGCGCGCACGACCGCTGCTCGAGCGCATGCCGGTCATCCCGGAGCACAAGGCGGTGCTCACCGTGGACGGGGGCGTCTGTCCTGATGATGGCACGGCGCTCACGTTCGATCCCTGGAGTCCGGAGGAGCATCGATGTCCGCGCTGCGGCAAGACGTGGCGCGGCGAGCGCCACACCTGGAGCTGGACGCGCTATCAACACCTCTGGCTTGCCGAGCGTGCCGCGCACCTGGCGACTCTCGCGGGGTTGGGTGACGAGACCGATCGTCCCGCGGCGCTGCGCGCTCGCGAGATCCTCAACGCCTACGCGCAGCGTTACTGGCGCTATCCCAACCGCGACAACGTGCTCGGCCCCAGCCGCCTTTTTTTCTCTACGTATCTCGAATCGTTGTGGACATGCAACTTCGTTGCCGCGGCCGCGCTGCTGCGCGCCTGTGAGCATCTCGACGACGCGACCACCCGCGCCGTAAATCAGATCGTGGAAGAAGCAGCGACACTAATCGGGGAGTACGACGAGGGGTTCTCGAACCGGCAAACGTGGAACAACGCGGCGCTCGCCGCCGCCGCGGTGTGGTTCGAAGATGAAGAGCTCGCGCAGCGTGCCATCGAAGGCGAGACGGGTCTCATCGCCCATCTGGTGCGTGGGTACGGGCGCGACGGCATGTGGTACGAAGGAGAGAACTACCATCTGTTCGCGTTGCGGGGCCTGCTGACCGGGGCCGGGTGGGCGCGACTCGCCGGAATCGATTTTCGCGAGGATCCGCGACTCGCGGACCGGCTGAATGCCGCGCTCGTCGCGCCATCGTTGACCGCGTTGCCCGACTTCACGTATCCGGCGCGCAAAGACTCACGCTTCCGGGTCTCGCTGGCGCAGCCGGGATATCTGGAGCTGTGGGAAATCGGACTCGCCAGACTCGTGCGCCGTGCACCGGACGCCATAAGCGGAATTGATCTCGGGGCCTGGCTCGCGGCGCTGTATCAGGTGCCGCCGCCAACCCCGGAGCCACAGGAATCCTATCTGCACGACGCGGGCGCACAGCGCACGGCGCACGGCGGACGCATTTCGTTGTCCTGGTGGTCGTTGCTGGAGATGCTGCCGGACCTTCCCGCGAGCGAGGCAGCGTGGGAGCCGAAGAGTGTCCTGCTCGAGAGCCAAGGCCTGGCGGTGCTTCGGCGGGGCAGCCGCTACGTGAGTCTCGAGTGCGGTCCGCAAGGCGGCGGTCACGGCCATCCCGACCGGCTGCAGCTGATGCTGCATGCGGACGGCGTGTACTGGCTTCCTGACCCGGGCACGGGCTCGTACGTCGCGCACGATCTGTTCTGGTACCGTTCGACGCTGGCACACAACGCCCCGCGCCTGGATGGAGCATCGCAGCCGCCGGGCAACGCCAGCTGCGAGTGCTTCGACGACCAGGGTGAGTGGGCGTGGGTCCAGGGGCGATTCAACGCCTTCACTCGTATGGTGGCGACGGGGCCCGCCTATCTCATCGACGTGACGGTGTTCGGCGGGCAGGAAGAACACCTGCTCGAGCTGCCGTGGCATATGGCGGGTCGCGGCCAGGTGGAGACGCGGGGCCGCTGGGGGAATGACGAGCTGCCGGACGAGTTTGTCACGCGCGTGCAACGCTTTGTTCCGGATGCCGGGGGGGAGCCGGTGGTGGTGTCGCATCACGAGCAGCGCGCTCAGCTCACGGCGCATTTCGTCTTCGACGGCGCGCTGCTGGAAATGGAAGGACCCGGCCTCCCCGGCGATCCCGCGCGTGCGAAGTTCTACGTTGTGCGCGCGCTCGGACGCAACCCTCGCTTCATCACCGTGCTCGAGACCCATCAGGACCAGCCCGTGATTCGTGCCGTGCGCATGCATGGCGATACGGTCGAGGTCGAGACGAACGCAGGTGTGGAACGACACCGGTTCGGCAGATCGGAATGGATTGTCGAGCGGGAAGGGCAGAGTGCGGTGGCGCTGGGGGGGCACCGGGAGGAAACGCCGCCGTTCGTGCCGCTCCTCGAAATCGATGTTCCCACACCCGCGACGGCCCCGGCGTTCCGGGTCGGCGGACCGCCGCCGCTCGACGGGACACTCGCCGGCTTCGACCCGTCGGAGCCGCTCGAGCTGGGCCTGGAGGACCAATATCGGCGCAGCGAGGACGCGTATCCCGGTCCGGAAGATTTTTCCGCGGTGGCGTACGCCGCGTGGGACGAGGCCGCGCTGTATCTCGCCGTCGAGGTGACCAAGCCGGATCTCGTGTTGCGACCAGCGAACGCGCCGCCGCTGAAGCTGGACAACGAGCCGGACGAGATCCATTCCGATGGGCTGCAAGTGTACCTTGGCGCTGCGCGCCGTCACGCCACCGATGATGTCAGCGCGCCGGTTGGCTATCTCATCATCCCGAATGACGACGGTCACTCCATCCGCGCCCGCGCCACCACCGACACACACGGGACTACTGGAGTGGTGAGCGGTGGCTGGCGCCGGACCGACACCGGCTATTGCGTGACCGTAGCGATCCCGTGGCCTGGGGGCGCATATCCCCACGCGGGCGGCCGCGTGAGCTTCGATCTCATCATCAATGAAATGCTCGCCGGCCACCTGCGGCGCGTGGGCCAGCTGGTCTGGAGCGGCGGTGGCGGGTGGGTATGGTTGCGGGGCGATCGCCAGGACCCGACACGGTTCGGCATTCTGGAGCTCGTGGGATGATTACCATTGTTCTCCACGAGCCCCAGGATCTCGTCAACATCGCGCATGTCGTGCGCGGCATGAAGAACTTTGGCGTGCGCGACCTGCGGCTCGTGAACCCGCGCGAGTATGAAGCGTACCGGGTTGAGGGCATCGCGCATCAGACTCAGGACGTGCTTGCGCGCGTGCGGACGTATGCGACGCTCGAAGCGGCGCTGGCCGATTGCGTGCACATCGTCGGGTTCACGGCGCGCGGACGGACGGCGAAGCGAAATCTGCAGCGTCCCCGCGAGGCGGCGGCCGAACTGGTTGCGCTGGCCGAGGGCGGGGGAGGGCCGGTCGCCTTACTCTTCGGGCGTGAGGATAAGGGTCTCTCGAACGATGCGCTCGATCGCTGCCACCGCGTCGTCACGATTCCCAGCGATCCGAGCTACGCCTCGCTCAATTTGGGGCATGCGGTCATCATCATGTTGTACGAGCTGGCGCTCGCGCAGGGTGCCGAGACGCGTCCATTCAAGGCGCCCCGGCGACCGTCGGCACCGCCTGACGCCGCGGAGATCGAGCGGCTGTTTGCGGATGTCGCCCGCGCGCTGCACGCGATCGAATTCTTCAAGACACGCAATGCGGCCGGCGTGATGCGGACGATGCGAGAGATTGCCCATCGGGTCCCGCTGGACGCTCGCGAGGTGAAACTGTTGCGGGCCATGGCCATCGAGGTGACCAAATACGGTGAACGACTGGCGCGTTCCGGGCTTCACGTCGACCGGTAGCAAGCGCCCCGACGCGCTCTTCGGGACACCTGCGCGCATGACGCGGGCATCGGGCTGCCGCGTCTGGGACGAGAACGGCCGCGAGCACATCGATTTCGTGATGGCGCTCGGCGCGGTGGCGCTCGGATATGGCCACCCCGACGTCAATCGCGCAGCGACGGCGGCGATCGCCGCCGGTGTCGTCGGGCCGCTGCCCCCGGTCGCCGAGGAAGAGCTCGCCGAGGCGCTGTGCGACCAGATCCCCTGGCTCGAGCGGGTGCGCTTTCTCAAGACCGGCGCCGAGGCGGTCGCCGCGGCGGTGCGCCTGGCGCGCGTCGCGACCGGACGTGACGAAGTCCTGGGCTGTGGCTACCACGGCTGGCTCGATTGGTGCCAGGGCGCGACCGAGGGCGTGCCGGCGCCGGTGCGCAATCTCTTCGCGGAATTGCCGTTCAACGACATCGCCGCCGGACGCGAGATGATTCGCGCGCGCGCGCCGCGCCTCGCCGCGGTCGTGGTGGAGCCGGTGATCGTGTCCGAGCCCACGCGCGAATGGCTGCAGATGCTGCGCGTCGAGACCGAGCGCGCGGGTGCAATCCTGATCTTTGACGAGATCAAGACGGCCTTCCGACTCGCGATCGGGGGCGCGGTCGCGCGCTACCACGTGACGCCGGCGCCCGACCTCGTCGTGCTGGGCAAGGCGCTGGCGAACGGATTTCCGCTCGCGGCGGTGGGCGGCCGGGCCGATCTGATGAACGCCGCGAGCCGCACTTGGATTTCTTCGACGCTGGCGACGGAGGGTGTGGCGCTCGCGGCCGCGCGCGCGACGCTGGACGTGTTCGTGCGGGACGACGTCTGCGGTCATCTCCATCGCGTCGGGACACGGCTGTTGCACGGCCTGCACGAGGTGCAACGCGCGCACTCGGGGCTAGTGACGGGAGTCGCCGGTATCGCTGAGATGTGCTTCCTGCATTGCGCGACCGAGGATCTGTCGCGCGCCGTGGCAGTGCAGGCCGCCCGGCGCGGCCTGTTGTTCAAGCGCACGGCCTACAACTTCGTCTCCCTGGCGCACGACGAGAGCACGGTGGACCGTGCCCTCGCCATGCTGCATGAGGCCCTGCGCGCGAGCTAGAAGAGCGTGTACGTGCTCACGAGCAGGAACACCACAATCGCCGCGATGATCACGACGGCGGTGTAGCCCATCGATCGATCCTGCGGGACTTTCATGAGCGTCGGCAGGCCCAGGTAGAACAGGTACAGGCTGTACAGCGAAACGAAGACGCCGACCATGAGGAAGCGGCCGTGAAGGTTGAAGATGCCGGCCAACCACATCGGCGTGCTCGCATACGCCGCGACCTTGAGGGCCTGGACGTCGTTCTTCTGTCCACCGAACCCTGGGGCGAGCAGGCTGATGATCTGCGTCAGCGCGAACACCGCGGCCAGCTGCAGCGCCAGCGCGATGCCAAACCAGGTAGCCGCGCCGGTGATCGTGACCGACTCCGGCAGGCTCGTTCCCGCGATGCGCTTCCCGAAAACCAGTCGCCCGATGGCGCCGGCCAGCGGGCCGATCACGGCGAGCGGCACGATATACCGGCCCCAGATGGCCCCCGGCTTGGTGAATTCGGAGTCGACTTCTTTGAATGTCGCCCGAGGCTCGAACAGCACGCCCCGCGCACGGCCCACCGTCGTCTCCATCCCGATCTCCCCACTGAGGAAGCCCCCAAGATAAAAGGGGCGTAGATTGTGGCAATGCTTGTCGACGTCCACGCTCATTTTTACCACCAACGGACGCCCCGGGCCGACTGGCGCGAGCGCAATGAGAGCCGCATCACAGCGGGCGCCAGGATCGGTATTTCGGTCCACGTCGCCTCGATTCTGGGCAGTTTCGGCCTCACGTCCCCGACCTATTTCCCCTCGCCGCGGGACGTCACAGCCGGGAACGATGCGTTGCTCGCCTTACAACGTGCCCACCCCGACCGCCTTCGCGGCTACGTCTGCGTGAATCCGAACTACGGCGCGCACGCCCGCGCCGAGATCGTGCGCTGCCTCGACGCAGGGATGATCGGAATCAAGCTGGCGGCGAGCCGGCGGGCGGATGATCCGCTGCTCGATCCGATCGCCGCGCTGGCGCTGCAGCGGCGCGTCCCGATCCTGCAGCACATTTGGCAGCACCGCCGCCGCGACTGGCCGGGACAAGAGGCGTCCGACGCGACCGAGTTGTGCACGCTCGCGCGCCGGCATCCGGATGTCTCGTTCATCTTGGCGCACATCGGCGGCGGCGGGGACTGGTCGCACTCGCTCCACGTGGTAGCGGATGTGCCCAACGTCTGCGTCGATCTGTCGGGCAGCGGCGTGGACGGCGGCATGCTCGAGGCCTGCATCGCAAGCGTCGGCGTGAATCGCCTGCTCTGGGGCAGCGACCTCACGATGGACACCGCCTGGGCCAAACTGCGCTACCTCGAGACCTTCCTCTCCAAGGACGACATGGCACTGGTGCGCTGGAAAAATGCCGCGCGGATCTTTCCGCCGGGCGCGTTTCCGACCGACTGATGCGAATCGACTGCAACGCCTTTCTGGGCGCGTATCCGTGGCGCAAAGTGCCGGGCACGTCACCGGACGCGCTGCTGCAGGCGCTCGAGCGGACGAAGATCGATGCTGCCTGGATCACGCATCTCCCCAGCCTGTTCTGGCGCGATCCCACCGAAGGCAATGCCTGGCTGTATGAAGCTGCGCGGAAGGAGAAGCGCTTCAAGCCGGTCCCGACTGTACATCCCGGCCTGGCGGAGTGGGAGCAGGTGATTGGCGACGCGGCGAACGCCGGCGCGCCCGCGATCCGCTGTGATCCGTTGTATCTGGGACTCGATCCCACGGGCGGCGAGATGCGGGTTCTCACCGCCGCGTGTGGTGCGGCCCGCATGCCGCTCATGCTTGCCGTGCGGCTCGAGGACGGCCGGCAGCGCCACCCCAACGATCACGTTCCGGAGTTGTCAGCGGCTGCCGTGCGAGCGTTGATTCGCAGCGATGCCGACGTGCGACTCCTGGTCACGCACGCCGATCGCGCCTTCATCGAGGAAGTCCACTTCGGCTCGACGCCCGAAGAGGCGCGCCGCATCTGGTGGGACATCTGTTGGATCTGGGGCCCTCCCGAGGACCATCTCGCCACGCTGCTGGACACGATTGGTCCGGAGCGATTCGTCTTCGGCACGGGACAGCCGCTGCGTTTGCCCGAAACCAGCATCGCGAAACTCGATCTTCTGGATGTGTCACCCGATAAACGGGAAGCAATCGAATCGAAGAACGTGCGGGAGTTAGTGAGCTGACCGTCCGTCTCGAGGGCGGCCTCATTCCCGCCGTGCCGGTCCCGTTTCGAGGCGATACGATCGACTGTGCCGCACAGCGCGCGTACGCGAGCTGGATGGCGCGGCAGCCCATCGCCGGCGTCGCGGTGTGGGCGCACACAGGGCGTGGTCCCCATCTCTCGGACGAGCAACGACGTGTGGTCTTGGAGGAGTGGCGCGCCGCGCTTCCCGGCAAAGTCATCGTCGCCGGCGCCAACGGCCTGAGCATGGCGCGCGAGGCGAAACGGGGCGGTGCGGATGCGTTGCTCGCGTTTCCCGTTCCCGAGAACGCAGTCGTCTATCATGACGAGTTGTCACAGGAGCTGCCGGTCATCGCGTTCTACTTGTATGAAGCCGCCGGCGGTGTGGACTACGACGACACGGTCCTGGCGCTGATGCGCGATCATCCCGACAAGCTCCTGATCAGCGGTGAAGACCGGTTCCTCGGCTACTCGCTGATGCTGGGCGCGCGTGCGGCCTTGATTGGCATGGGCTCGGCGCTCACGGACATACAGGCGGCACTGCTGAACGCTCAGGCGAGCGGCGACGACCACGCCTTCCTGCGCCTTTCCACGCAGATAGACGCCTTCGGGCAAGCCACCTTCACTGAGCCCATGGACGGCTACATTCGGCGTATGCTCTGGGCCCTCGCCGCCGAGGGTGTGATCCCGGACGACGCATGCGACGATCCCTGGGGTCCGCAGTTGCCGGCGGCACAGCGCGAGGCAGTCCGGCGCGCGGTGCGCGAGGCGCGCCTACGGTAGATCGCCGCTCGTTCCTCAAGACTAGCGCCGCAGTGGCGCTCGGAGGGGGAGTCTTGATGCCAACAGCCAAGCAACCCCACATCGTGGTGGTTGGCGCCGGCGCGTTTGGTGGTTGGACGGCGCTGTTCTTACGGCGCCAGGGTGCCCGCGTCACACTGGTCGATGCGTGGGGCCCCGGCAATTCGCGTGCGAGCTCCGGCGGGGAGACGCGCGTGATTCGCGCGACGTATGGACCGCGCGCGGTCTACACGCGGATGGCGGCACGCGCGCTGGCGCTGTGGAAAGAGCATCAGACGCAGTGGCACAGGCAGCTCTACCACGGCATCGGTGTGCTGTGGTTGGTCGAGAGCGACGAGCAGTACGAGAAGGCGGCCCTGCCGATCCTGCGCGAGGCGCGTGTCAGGTTCGAAGAGCTGCAAGGCGCCGAGGTCGCGCGGCGCTTCCCCCAGATCAACTGTGAGCAGGTGCGCTGGGCAATTCTGGAGAAAGACGGCGGCTATCTCACCGCGCGGCGCGCGTGTGCCGCCGTGCTGGAAGGCTTTTTGGCCGAAGGCGGCGAATATCGCCAGCTCGCGGTGCAATCCCCAATTCAGCCCGAGCGGGGAGAGCTGTCTTCAGTCACGCTATCTGATGGCAGTCGGCTGATGGCAGATGGCTTTGTCTTTGCGTGCGGGCCGTGGCTCGGCTCACTGTTTCCGGGCGTGATCGGCGACCGCGTCCGTCCGACGCGGCAGGAAGTCTTCTTCTTTGGGACGCCTCCCGGCGATCGGCGCTTCACGGAGGAAGCGCTGCCCGTCTGGGCGGATCACGGCACGCGCTTCATGTACGGCATCCCGGGTAACGAGTGGCGCGGCTTCAAAGTGGCCGACGATACCAGAGGACCCGTCATCGATCCGACTACTGAGTCCCGAGTCCCGAGTCCCGACGCCCTCCAAATCGCGCGCGACTATCTCGCCTACCGGTTCCCCGGCCTGAAAAGCGCGCCGCTGCTCGAGTCGCGCGTCTGCCAGTACGAACAGTCGCCCGACGAGCATTTCATCATCGATCGGCACCCGCAGGCGTCGAACGCGTGGCTCGTGGGCGGGGGATCGGGGCATGGCTTCAAACACGGTCCCGCCGTGGGAGAGCTGGTCGCGCGACTGGTGCTGACCGGCGCGGCGGGGGCGGGGGCGCCCGATGAGCAATTCCGGCTCTCTCGCTTCGCTCACTAGGGACTTCGAGCGGTTCAAGCGGGAGTTGCCGCGCGATTTTCCCGCGCATGTGCGCGACACCTACCGCATCAACCTCGCGGCGCGCTACCTCGGCCGGTCCCTGCCGCACCCCATCGGGAAGGGCTCCGGCCAGCTGTCGCTCAACAGCGGGCAGCTCGAGACCGACGCCGAGGCCGGGCTCGCGTTCGCGGTGCTGAAGACCGTGATCGCCCAGGACGCGGCCGGTGATCAATCCATGGCCGCGTGGGCGATTCACGAGTCGAAAATGAAAGTCGAGCGCCGCGGCGCGGGATGGACGGTCACCTGGAAGGGGAGGGGATGGGATCGGTCGTTCGACGAGTATCTCGCGCTGGTGCGGACGGGCTGGGATCTCACCCGCGACGGGCAGCTATTGACGGTGCCGTCCGTGAAGTACCATCTGCCGCGGTTGGATGAGCCGTTTCGCGACGCCGAATACGCCTTTACAACCGATGCACTGGCCAAGGCCTGGGGTGAGTCTCCGTTGCTGCTCGAGAAGGACTTTTCGCCCACCCTCGCCGGGGATCAGCTCTCGGATGAGAAGGCCCAGATCCTGCGCTGGCTTCGCGAGGTGCCGCAGCGCATTCGGGCGCATGCCGATGTGCGGCTGGCGATGAAACTGATGAACGCCCGGTTCGACGATGACTTTCAGGTCGAGATGATGAAGGCTGCATCCAGTGCGGATGCCCTGGTGGTGTTCAATCGGCTGTTCGATGCGAAGCTCGGAGTAGCATATGGAGGGCGCGAGTTGAGCGATCGTAATCTCAGAGTATTGGACCGACCGTCCGGCCGTCAGACCGTCCGACCGTCCCTCAGCGGGACCGGCAACATTCATTCGGGCCGGATGGTCGTAGAGTACGCATTGCGCGGCTGCTCGTCCGTCCAGCTGCACACCTTCTTCCAGCTCCCGCTCGAGGAATATCCCGCGACTGACGGCTCGCGCACACAGCGTGCGCTCCATGCATTGGTTTTCGATCCGCGCGATGGATTGCTCGCCGTTATGCTCGAACGTGAAGCCGCGGGCACACTCCCGCGACGCGGTGGGGAGCTGCACTTCCTCGATCTCCTCCCGGGAGAGGATCGGTGACCGAACGTCGTCGCTTGGGAGGGCTCGCCTTTCTCGTGCTCGCCGGTGTCTTGGCATGGGGCGGCACGGTCGATCCCACCAGGGCGTGGGCGCGTTGGCCCGCCGTCGTCGTGCTGGGATGCTTCGGGGTTGTCGTCCTATTGTCCGATCGGATGCGGTGGCTGCAAGAACGCGACCGGATCGAGGGCGCCTACCTCTTGATGATCATGCTCGGCCTCGCCATCGCTGCCGTGGCGTGGTTGGTCCCGTCGAGTGGGAGCAAGGGGCTCCTCGTGGTCGGCGGGCTGCTCGGAATCATTCCGCTTGGTCTCTGGATCCTGGCGCGGCGCCGCGTAGATGACGATGACCCGAATCGCCCGCGCTGAGCTGTTCGAGCTCACCCTGCCGCTCCTCGAGCCGTTCGTGATTTCGGGGGGCGCGATGACGGAGCGGCGCTCGCTCATCGTGGTCTTGCACGATGATGCCGGGCACGTGGGCTACGGCGAGTGCCCGCCGTTTGAGCTCCCGTTTTATTCGGAAGAAACGCTCGCCGGTGCGCGCCACCTCATCGCGCACGTGCTGCTGCCGCGCGTCGTGGACCGCGAGTTCGAGCGCCCGCTGCCCGAAGCCGTGGATGTCGTGCTGCGCGAAGGGGTGCGCGGGAATTGGTTCGCCCGCGCCGGCGTCGAAACTGCGGCGTGGGATCTCGAGGCGCATCAGCGGGGCACGGGTCTCGCTGCGCTGCTCGGCGAGCGGCTGGGCGTGGCGCCGGCGGCCGCCGTTCCCTGCGGTGTCGCGCTCGGCATTCCCGCGGGCCGCGACCCCGCCGAGCTGACGCGCGCAGTGTATGATGCGGTCCGGCATGGCTACGCACGCGTCAAGATCAAAGTGGCCCCGGGCTGGGACGCGGCCGCGGTCCGCGCGGCGCGGCAGGGGCTCGACGGAAGCGATCTCCCGCTCACGGTCGACGCGAACGGCGCCTACGAGTGGCCGCGCGACGAGGCGGCGCTGCGCGCGCTCGACGATGCGGGCCTGCTATATATCGAGCAACCACTCCACCCCGACGAGCTGGTTGGGCACGCCCGACTCGGCGAAACACTGCGCACCCCGATCTGCCTCGACGAAACGCTGCGCGATGCGCGCGCGGCCCGCCAGATTATGGCATTGAACGGACCGAGAATTTGGAACATCAAAGTCCACCGCGTCGGTGGGCTGAGCGAGGTCTGCCGGATTTACCGGCTGGCGGCCGAGTACGACGCCCAGCTTTGGGCCGGCACCATGCCCGAGTCGGGCATCGGGTCCCAGGCCGCGCTCGCGGCGGCATCGCTGCCCCTGTTCGTCTATCCTTCTGATCTCGAACCGTCCGCCCGGTGGTTCGGCAGGAACGGCGACGTCATCAAGCTGACAATGGGCCGGGGCGGGCGTATGGCAGTGCCGCAGCAGTCGTGTGGCCGGCTCCTCGATCCCGCCCGCTTTCGCCTCTTGACCGTGCCTGTACTTTAGGGGCGCGAATGAACAAGCCAACGACTGACTACTGGGCCGGTCATCTCTACCTGAGCCCGCGCCAGCGTCCCAAGCCCGATCAGCCGGTGCGTGATCTGTCGCCACGCGCCGCCCAACGATTCAAGACCGCCCGCGAACAGCTCCGCAACCTGCGCCACGTGACCGAGCAAATCGTCTACCTCGGTACCACCTGGAAATGGGTTTGGATGTACGAGGTGGGAGGCCGGAAGCTGGGCTACCTGCACCCCATGCAGACAGGTGTCAGCGGCACGTTCGTCCTGTCGGGACTCGAGGAGCAGGAAATCAGCGCGACGAACGGATTACCGCGAGTCATCAAACAGGCGGTGCGTGACGGAACGCTGTCCGACGGCGTGCGCCATTGCTGGATGGAATTCGACGATCTCGAGGCGGTCAACGCATTCGTCGACGTCGTGCGATTGAAATACCAACTACTGGCGCGGCCGGAGTAGCCGTTGTTACATTCGTGAGCCTTCGGGCTCAACCACTGATCAGCCTTAGAGGGAATCTGCGTTCAGCTGCGGTCGTGGTGTTGATCCTCGCCCTCCCGCCTGCGGCCCTTAGCGGCCGGCAGGCCCAATCGACTTCTTCACCGTCGTCCCGGTACCAGGCTCCCGTCATCAGCGACACCGGTGACCTCAAAGGGCCACGCCAGCCGATCTTCTTTCGACACGACGTGCACGGGGGTGAAGACCAGATCCCCTGCATGTACTGTCATTACTCCGCCGCCGTCTCGAGCGAGCCGGGGATCCCGTCGCTGCAGACGTGCATTGGCTGCCATCAAGTGGTGGGCGGTGGATCCCGCCGAGGACTAAAGGGCGACACGACCGCCGCGCGCGCGGAACGCGCGCAGGTCCAGCTCCTGCGCAACGCGTGGCGTGAGCGGAAACCGCCGGAGTGGATCAGAGTCCACGCGCTGCCGGGGTTCGTCCGTTTTCCCCACATGCGCCACATCAAGGGACTTGCCACCAGGCAGGGTGTCGACGCTAACGCCACCTGTGCGACGTGCCACGGCGATGTGAAACACATGACCCAGGTCGAGCAGGTGTCGACGCTCCGCATGGGATGGTGCGTCCACTGTCACATGCAAAACACCGTGACGCGCGACTGCAGCGTGTGCCATTACTGATATGACCGACTCGATCGATCGTAGACGCTTCCTGAAGGTCCTCGGCGTCACCAGCGCCGGTGCGGCAGCCGTCTCGGCCTGTGGCATCGGTCCGGAGCCCACCGAGCGGCTGATCCCGTATTTAGTGCAGCCCGAAGACCAAATACCGGGTACCGCGACGTATTACGCCACCACCTGCCGCGAATGTGCGGCGGGATGCGGTGTGCGCGTGCGCGTGCGTGAGGGACGGGCCGTCAAGCTCGAGGGCAATCCGGACTCCCCGATCAATCGCGGGCGGCTCTGCGCGCGTGGGCAGGCGGCGCTCCAGGGACTCTACAACCCGGATCGTATCGCTCATCCAATGGTGCGGAACGCGAGCGGGAAGTTCGAGGAAATCGACTGGGACGGGGCGCTGCAGCGGCTCACCGCCAAGGTGCGCGAAGCGCAGGGGAAGGGCATCGTCTTCCTGACGGGCGCCGAGCAGTCCACGTTCGGCGATCTCGTCGATGAATGGATGAAGCAGGTGGGCGGCCGGCGCATGAGCTACGAGGCCTTCGGCTTCGAGGCGCTCCGGGCCGGCAATCGCATGGCGTTCGGCACCGCGACGCTGCCCACCTACGACTTCGCGAATGCGAAGTACGTGTTGTCGTTCGGCGCCGACTTCCTCGACACCTGGCTCTCGCCGGTCGAATTCCAGAACGGCTTCTCGCGCGCGCACGCGTTCGACGCCGGCCGTCCCGCATCGATGGCGAAGTTCACGTATGTGGGGCCGCGCCTGTCCCTCACGGGCATGAACGCCGATGAGTGGATCGCCCCGAAGCCGGGTAGCGAGGGCCTGCTGGCTCTCGCGATGGCCCAGGTGATCATGAGCCAGCACTTGGCGCGCGTCCCGGCGGACGCCAGCAAGCTCGTGAGCGTGCTGGCAGCGCACACGCCGCGTGCCGTCGCGCAAGTGATCGGGATCGACGAGGCAACGATCGCCCGGCTGGCACGCGAGTTCGCACGCTCGGGCGGCGGACTCGCCGTCGCCGGCGGGATGGCGACACAGGCCGCGAACGGCGCAGAGATCGTGGCCGCGGTGAACATCCTGAACTACGTCGTCGGCGCGGTCGGTACGCTCGTGAAGTTCGGCGCCGATTTGGGCGTAGGTGCGACGAACACGTTCGCCGACCTTGCGACGCTCACCTCGGACATGACCAACGGCCGGGTGGCGCTCCTGTTCGTGCACGGCACGAACCCGGCGCACTCGCTCCCCGGCGCCTTCCAGCAAGCGCTCGGCAAAGTGGCGTTCAAGGTCAGCTTCTCGTCCTACATGGACGAGACGGCGGCCGCCTGCGACCTGATCCTCCCCGATCACCATCCGCTCGAACAGTGGGGCGACAGCCGGCCGCGCGCCGGTCTCATCGGGTTGCAGCAGCCAGTGGTGCAGCCGGTGTTCGGCACGCAGCCGACGGGAGATGTGATCCTCAAGCTGTCCGGCAGGACTGGGACGTTCCTGGACTATCTCCAGGCGAAGTGGCGGGCGCGGCACGCGGCGAATTTCGATCAATACTGGATGGACTCGTTGGCCAAGGGCGGCGTCTACGGCGAAGCGCCGACGCGGCCCGTGCGGCTCGCAACAACCGCGGGAAACTTCAGCACCACGTTCGCCGAGGTGCCGTCGTGGGGTAGTGACGGCGATCAGACGGTGGTCGTGTTCCCGCACCCCGCACTGCACGATGGCCGCGGCGCGAACAAGCCGTGGTTGCAGGAGCTCCCAGATCCGGTCTCGAAGATCGCCTGGCATAGCTGGGTCGAGGTGCATCCCGACACGGCAGCCAAGTGGGGCCTCGCCACCGGGGACTTCCTGCTGCTCCAGTCAAAATTTGGCGGTCAGAAATTCCCAGCCTGGATAACGCCCTCGGTCCGGCCCGACGTGCTGGCGGTCCCCACGGGGCAGGGCCACAGCGCGTACGGTCGCTACGCCAAAGACCGCTCGGCGAACGCGTTCGAGCTGCTCGGTGGTCAGGCGACCGTATACGGCGGCCGCTCGTTCATCGTTCGCGCCACGGCGTCGAAGACGGGTGAGCATCAACGCCGCATCGCCACGATTGAAGGCAACGCGCGGGACCTCGGCATGGGCACGACGGAGGTGCTGCCGCTCGCCCGCGCCAAGGCACTTCATCCGGGCGACCACCCATTCCATTTCGAAGAAACGCCCGAGTACGCGAAGGATGCCGTCGAATGGTGGGCCGAGCGCCAGCACGAAAAGGCGGAGCTCGGCAACTACAAAGGCGAGCAGCCGCGCTGGGGCCTCGCGATCGATCTCTCGAAGTGCACGGGCTGCTCGGCGTGCGTGACCGCGTGTTATGCCGAGAACAACATCGCGACCGTCGGCGAAGAGTTGACGGAGCGGCGGCGCGAAATGGCCTGGCTCAGGCTCGAGCGCTACTGGCGCGTCGATGAACACGACAACCTGCAGGGCGCTGTCAATCAGCCGATGCTGTGCCAGCAGTGCGGCAACGCGCCCTGCGAGCCGGTGTGCCCCGTGTACGCTGCCTATCACACGCCCGACGGGCTGAACGGCCAGGTCTACAATCGCTGCGTCGGCACGCGCTATTGCTCCAACAACTGCCCGTACAAGGTCCGCTACTTCAACTGGTACAACTACGCCGAGAAAGACGGCAAGTACGAGGCGTTCCCCGAGCCGCTGTCGATGCTGCTCAATCCCGACGTCACGGTGCGCGAGAAGGGCGTGATGGAGAAGTGCACCTTCTGCGTGCAGCGGATCCGCGGCGCGCAGAACCAGGCCCGACTCGAGAACCGGAACGTGCGCGACGGCGACATCGTCACCGCCTGCCAGCAGACCTGCCCGTCCGACGCAATCGTGTTCGGCGATCTCAACGACCGGAACTCGCGCGTCTTCGAGCTCGCCGGCAACCCGCGCGGTTATCACGTGCTCGCGGGGCTGAACACGAAGCCGGCGATCACGTATCTGGCTCGCGTCGTGGCACAGGATACGCCCCGTAATGGCTGAGACGCCTCCCCCGACGACGCCGACGCGCGTGACGTACGACTACGTCACGCGGACTATCGCACGAACCCTCAGCACGCCCTCGCGGGGCTATTTCCTGCTGCTCGGCGCCGCCGTTGCGTTGCTCGCCATCGGCATCATCACGCTGCTGTACCTGCTGCGCTACGGACTGGGACTCGCCGGCTATTCGCATCCCGTGTACTGGGCGGTGTTCATCACCTGTTTCGTCTTCTGGGTGGGTATCGCGCACTCCGGGACGCTGATCTCGGCGATTCTGTTCCTGTTCCGCTCGGGCTGGCGTACGGCGGTGTACCGCACCGCCGAAGCGATGACGGTGTTCGCGGTGATGACCGCCGGGCTGTTCCCGCTGATTCACATCGGGCGGCAGTGGTACTTCTACTGGCTGATTCCGTATCCGAACGAGCGCGGGCTGTGGCCGAACTTCAAATCGCCGCTCATCTGGGACGAGTTTGCGATCGGGACGTACTTCACCGTCTCGACCGTGTTCCTGATCATGGGCCTGATCCCCGACATCGCAGCGGTGCGCGATCTCGCGACCGGGTGGCGCAAGAAGCTCTACGCGCTCACGTCGATTGGCTGGACGGGCTCCAACGAGCAGTGGCGCCACTACAGCCGCGGCTACCTGTACCTTGCCGCGCTCGCGACGCCGCTCGTGCTGTCGGTGCACAGCGTCGTGTCGTGGGACTTCGCGATGGCGCTCGTCCCCGGCTGGCACGCCACGATCTTCGCCCCGTACTTCGTCGCCGGCGCGATCTACTCGGGCTGCGGCATGGTGATCACGCTCCTCACGCCGATTCGTACTTTGTTCGGCCTCGAGGAAATCATCACCGTCAAGCATTTCGAGAACCTGGCGAAGCTATGCCTACTGACCGGCTCGATCGTGGGGTACGCGTACGTCTGTGAGTATTTCATGGCGTGGTACAGTGGCAACCCGACCGAACGCGCCGCCTTCTGGTATCGCGCCTTCGGGCCATACTGGTGGGCCAGCTGGACGATGATCATCTGCAACGGCTTCCTCCCGTTGTTGCTCTGGGTAAAAAAGATTCGGACGAACATCACCGCGCTGTTCGTGATCTCGATCTTCGTGAACATCGGGATGTGGTTCGAGCGCTACGTCATCATCGTCGTGTCGCTGGCGGGTGAGCCGTTCACCAAGTGGGCGAACGCGGTCTACAATCCGACCTGGGCTGACTGGGGCATTATGGCCGGCAGTTTCGGCTGGTTCTTCATGTGGTTCCTGCTGTTCGTGAAGAACTTCCCGGCGGTGTCGATCTCCGAGGTGAAGGAAGTACTGCCGCCGCCTCGGAGTAAGCCGTCGAAGGTACATGTATGATGGCGCTTCCGAAGCCGCTGAACGATCTGTTTCGGCCGCCGCCGACACCCGGGGTGCTCGCGGTGTTCTCCCACCTGGACACGACGCTCGCTGCCATCAAGAAGCTGCGGGCGGCGGGGCACACCGATTTCACGGTCTACTCCCCCATCCCGCGCCACGAAATCGAAGACGCACTCGGCCAGCCGGTGAGCCCGGTCCGGGCGTTCACGCTGGTCGGCGGCATTGCCGGATGCGCCATCGGCGCGTGGATCACGCTGTGGATGTCGGCTGACTGGCCGATCGTCGTCGGCGGGAAGCCCGTCGGGTCGATTCCGCCCTACGTCGTCATCATGTTCGAAATGACGATTCTGTTCGGCGCGTTGTCGACGATCCTCGGGATCCTCTTCAATTCGTTGTTTGCCGCGCGGCGGTTGGGGACGATCCTCTACGATCCGCGCTTCACGAACGACCGCTTTGGCATCTTCGTCCCGGCGGGATCGGACAAGGTCGCCAAGGTCGAGTCGCTGCTGCGCGAGGCCGGCGCGGAGGAAGTGCGCCGTGGCTAGACGCTGGCTGCTCGTCGCCGCGCTCGCGCTCCTCGGCGGTGCCTGCGATCCCGACACCGTCGTGCACAAGGTCGGTTGGTTCGCCACGATGCGACATCAGCGCAACATCAAGCCCTACGCCCGGCCGATTCCACCGGTCGCCGGCGCGGTCCCGGTCTCAGGCGCGGAGCTCCCGCTCACGCGCGAGACGGCTGACCGGCTGGCGAATCCGCGCACGCGCACCGCGGAGTCGTTGAACCGCGGGCAGTGGGTGTTTTCGACGTATTGCCAGGTCTGTCACGGCGAGCACGGCCGCGGCGATGGTCCGGTGTCGCTGGCGGGTGGTGGTCCGTTCCCCGGAATTCCCTCGCTCGTCGATCCGTCGCGTCCCAAGATGACCGACGGCGCGATCTACGGCATGATCGTCGAAGCGCAGCGCATGGGCCGCGGCTTGATGCCACGCTACGGAGACAAGATCCACGGCAACGACCGCTGGGATCTCGTCAACTTCGTTCGCAATCTTCAGCTCAACGCTCGAGCCAATCAGTGAGCGTGGCCACGGTCAACCGGTCCGAGCTCGTCCAGAAAGCGCGCCAGGCCCCGCTTGCGCGATTCATGCTGGTCGGAGCGTTCGCCGCTGGTTTGGGCGCCATCGTCCTCCTGCTTGGCCTGCTCAGCGGCCATCCGGAGCGGACGTGGTGGGCGTACCAGACGAACTTCGTGTTCTGGGTCGGCATGGCGCAGGGGATGGTGGTGTTCGCGGCGACCCAGAAGCTCGCCAAGGGCCATTGGTCCGGCGTCATCATTCGCTTCGCCGAGGCGGGGGCGGCATTTACGGCGGTGGGCGTGGTGCTGTTCGTCGGCCTGATCATCGGCCGCCAGTACATCTTCACCTGGATCCACGAGCCGCGGCCCGAGGTCGGCTGGTGGCTGACGAGCAAGTGGTTCTTCGTGCGCAATGGCGCGATCCTGGCCGTGCTCTCGTGGCTGTCGTGGCGCTTCGTCCGGCACGACACCGCTCCCGATGTGCGTGAGGTGACCGGCGGTGAGGTGGTGGCCCGCACGGAGGACGCCGCCCGCATTTCGCGCGACGCCGCGATCCTGATTCTCGCGTTTGCGTTTGGCTACAGCCTGCTCGGTTACGATTTGATCATGTCGCTGGCGACAAAGTGGGTGAGCAATCTGTTCGGCGCGTTCTATTTCATGGGGAGCTTCCTCGCGGGCCTGATGCTACTCGCCGTGCTTGCCATCGTGTTGCGGCGCGCGATGGGCCTGGCCGGCATCTACACGTCTCGCCAGCAGCACGACCTCGGCAAGCTCTGCTTTGGATTCACCGTCTTCTGGGCGTATCTCATGTGGTCGCAATTCCTCGTGATTTGGTACGGGAATCTGCCGGAAGAGACGTACTTCATCTTCTATCGCTTGTACGGTGTGTGGCGCCCCGTCGGCATCGCCGTATTCCTGCTCGTGTTCCTGATCCCGTTCATTGGATTGCTCGGGGTGAAGCCAAAGTTGTTCGCGCCAACCATGGTGGGCTTTGCACTCGTGAGTCTCGTGGGCATCTGGCTCGAGCGCTATCTCGAGGTCGTGCCCGCGATCAACCAGGGCGCCGGGCCGGCGATCGGCCTGCCCGAGATCGGCGTGACCTTGTTCTTCGGTGGTCTCTTCTGCATGTCGTGGGCGTGGTTCGCGAGCCGCTATCCCATCATCTCCCCTCGTCTTGCCGCTGACGCGCTGGAGCGCGAGCAGCACTAGCCTCCCCCCCCACCGTCCCACTCTATTACGTCCGGCCGTTTGCCGGGACCGGGTGTACGACAGCACGTTACGAGAGTCAAATCGTACGACCCTACTTCCCGTATGGAGGGGCTATGCGGATGTCTCGTTGGCTCATGATCGCGTGTCTGGTCGGCGCAGCGGCCTGTGGCAATAGCACGGGGTATGGCGGCAGTCCGCCTCCTCCTCCGCCGCCGCCCGGAGGCGGTCATTCGACCACGGTCACCGTTTCCAACAATAAATTCTCGCCGACGCCCGATACCATTAGCGCCGGCACGATCACGTTTCATTGGGCGGGTGGTCCTACCGTACACAATGTTACCTGGCTGACGGCCCCTGGCTCGCTCCCGGTCGGCTCCGGTGATCGGGTGCAGGGTGATGCGGATTTCCAGCCCACACTCGCGGCGGGTGATTACACATACCATTGCACGCACCACGTCGGCATGAATGGCGCGATTCACGTGAACTAAGGGTGAGCATCATGGCGTACAGCTCCCGGGGCAGATACGGCTCCGGGAGCTTAGTTTTTCCGATATGAATGTCTGGCAAGCCGCCGCTGACCTCGTTCGTCGCTCCGGTTCGGGCGCGCTCGCGACCGTGGCGCGCGTACGCGGCTCGACGCCGGTGCCGGCCGGCACCAAGATGCTCGTCGGCGCCGAAGGCCGATTGATCGGATCGGTCGGGGGCGGGTGCGTGGAAGCCGACGTGATCGGTGCCGCGCTCGATGCGCAGGCCAGCCGTCGTCCTTCGCTCCTCACGCACCATCTGAATGCGGATCTCGCCGGCGACCTCGGCCTCTCCTGCGGCGGCACCGTGGACATCTTCGTGGAGCCACTGCTTGCCGACGAGGCGTACGTGCGCGCCTGTTCCGGCGCCGCCGCGACCCTGACCCGCGACGGGCGCTACATGGAAGAGCGGCTACTCCCGGCGCCGCGCGTGTTCGTGTTCGGGGCAGGGCACGTCGGGACCGCGATCGCCCGCGCCGCTGCGGCAGCCGGTTTCCGTGTCGTCGTCATCGACGATCGCGCCGAGTACGCCGATGCCGCGCGCTTTCCTGGCGGGATCGCAGTGCTCGCAGCGGACGTGGAAACCGCATTCACGCGGTATCCGCTGACGTCGGGTGACGCGGTCGTCATTGCGACACGGGGACATCGTAACGACGCGTTGATTCTGGAGCGCGTCGCGACGTCGCCGGCCGGCTACGTTGGATTGCTCGGGAGCCGTCGCAAGAAGGCGGTGGTCACGAAGGGACTGAAGGCGGCCGGAGTCCCCGCGAAGAGCCTGCAGCGGGTCCGGGTGCCGGTCGGGCTCCCGATCGGCGCCGTTACCCCGGAGGAGATCGCCGTCAGCGTGGTGGCCGAGCTGATCGGGTGGAGACGCGGCGAGCCTTAAGGGAGCGGCGCGACCTGCTCGAGCAGTCGGTTGAGCGAGTCCGCCGAGAGCGGACCCGTGATCTCCACTCGCAGGCCCTTCACGAAGCGCGCGAACAGGCGATTGCCGCGCTCCCGCGCTTGATCTTCGCTCGCATACCCACGCACGCGCAGGCGGCCCTCATTTGCGTAGCCGCTCCCGGTTGAGTCGTAGGGGTAGGCGGGCCGCTGAAAGATCTGAATCACCGTGGATGAGTCGATCGCCTGCTCGACGACGATCGTGCCCTCGGTTCCCGGCACGCGCCGGAAGTGTCGCGCGGCCAAGCCGGGAAGTCCGACCGGCTCTTCGCCGAGAATCGACTTCGCCATCCGCCGGCTGATCACCGGCCAATTCGTCGCCGCCAGCTGTTGCGCAACAATACCGTCGACGACGAGTGTCGGGGCGCCGGCAGCGGGGACGGCGCCGGAGATCACCTTGGCCTCGAGCCTGCTCGAGTCGGCGGTTCTGGGCGCAGGCGCGGCGACGCTGCTGCGCGCGTCCAATTTCGGAGTTTCCGCGGCGGCGACTTCATCCAGACGCCTTTGGGCGTGTGCGCGCGCGGGGGCCGGGGCCGACGACCGGGCCGCGGTTGGTGCCGCTGATTTGTCCGTTTCTTCTTCAGTTGCAGCGACGCGATTCTGAGCGACAGCAACAGGCTGTTCCGTAAGGTCCGCAACAGGGGCCGTTCGGGCACTGGGACTCCGCATGTAGTAGCCAACCCCCAGTGCCAGGGCGAGCGATGCCGCCCAGGCGAACGATCGGCGCACCCGCCAGGGCGAGCGCTTTGGTTCGCGCCGCAGCTGGTCCAACGGCGGCGCCGGCCGCTCGGCGGGCCGAGCAGATCCCAACACCGCACTGGCCCGCTCGCGCAGCGACCGTTCTTCAATGAGGTTCCCGCGACACGTCGCGCAGCCTGCGAGGTGCGCCTCGAGTGCCGCCCGCTCGGCCGAGGGCAGCTCGCCGTCGAGGTATGCGTGCAGCGTTCCCTCATCCACGTGCGACATGCTGTCCTCCTTCCAGTCCTGCATCATAGGCTTCGACCAATCTCCGGCGCGCCCGCGCCAACGTGGTGCCAATCGCGCCGCGCGCCAATCCCGTCTGGGCGGCGATTTCGTCGTATGACATCCCCGCATCCCACAACAGCAGCGCTTCTCTGTCGCGCGGGGTCAGCTCGTCGAGTGCCGCGCGAACGTGCTTGGTGCGCGTCTCGGCGTCGATGTCGTCTTCGGGCGAGCTGTGGACGGCGTCCGGCTCACTCTTTAACAGGGTGAGGTGCCGTTTCTCCCGCGCCGCGCGGCGCGCTTCGTCACGCGCCATGTTTGCCGCCACCACGAATAGCCATCCTCGTGTGTTCTCCGGCCGGTGGACCAGGGCACGCGCAAACGCTTCTTGCGCGAGATCCTCCGCGCGCTCGGCGTCCCAGACCTTGCGGTACAGGAAGCGCACGAGCGCGGGATAGGTGTTCCGATACACTTCTGCGATGTCGTCAGGCACGTGTTTATCCGCGGAAATCCCTCACGAGTCGCTCCAGTTCACCAGGGTTCCACCGTGTCTTCCCACGTGCCTCAATCTTGATGCTCGCGCGCCGCCCGGCCACCAGCACCGCCGGCTCGAGTGCCGCCGGGTCCCGTAGATCCGGGAGCGCTTTCAGCAACTCAAAGTAGGCTTCGCTGTACGGAGCAATGCTGACCACGCGCAGTGAGTCGCCATGGCCGAGGTCGGTCCAGGTGCTGTCGCGCATGATGAAGAGCCGGCCGCCGACGCGCTGGGTCGGATTGATGCCTGAGCGCGCTCGCCGCGCTTCGTCCAGTGCTACGCCGTCTACGGTTACGACGACTTCTTGAAGTTGTGCGGTTTCGGTCATTGCACGATCCCGCGCAGCCTTTCCGACAGAGGCCGCGCCCGCCTGGTCGACCGGTGCGGGAGCCGACGCCTGCAGCGCCCGGTTCTCGGCCTCGCGGCGCAACGCGACACTCGGCTCTTGTACGAGATACGAGGTGTACTCGGTCAGTATCCCGTACCGCAACGCGAGCTGCTTCAACGCGTCCATGAGCTCCTGCGTCTGACCGTGCAGGCGGATCTCGCGCGACAACGTGCCCGCTTTTCGAGCAGCCCACAGCTGCTCGATGTACCGGGCGTCATCGTTGGAGCGATCGGTGAACGTCGTGCGGAATTCTTCCTGACGTCCACTGCGTCGTCCCATTACCGTCACGGACTGCTCTCCGCTCCCCGTTCCCCGGTACCTGCCGAGCACGACCATTTCGTCGCCCGCGAACAGATCCGGGAGGTTGCCGGGCTGCACGTCGTACAGCTCGATACTCGAGCCCGCGGTAATCGTCACATCGGTGAGCACCGGACTGGCGACCTTGGCTGCGAGCGTACCGACCGCCCGCTCGATGTTCTCGCCGGGGCGGATGTACTCCGTGGTGCCTCGGGCACGCTCGGTGAGCCGATCGAGCAGGTACGTATTCACGTCGTCGCCGACGCCGAACGAAAAGACGCGGAACTTGCCGCGGTCCTGTTCGGCGCTCGCGGCGATCGTCTCGGGGTCCTTCTCGCCGGTGCTGGCCTGGCCGTCGGTGAGGAATACGACCACGCCCAACGACTGCTCGGCGGGTGCCTGGGCAAACGCTTCGGTGAGCGCGCCCGCGATGTTCGTCCCGCCTTCCGCCTCAAGGCTACGAATCCATGCCTCCGCCTCGCGGCGGGTATCCCCTGACACGCCGGTCCATCCCTGCGCGAAGCGTCGGACGCCCCCCGAGAACGCGACCAAACGGAATCGGTCGCCCTCGCGCAGCGTGCCGAGGAGCTGAATCAACGCGGACTTCGCCTGTTGAATTTTCTCGCCCGACATCGAGCCCGAGACATCGATCACGGCGACCACGTCGCGCTGCAGCGTCGCCGCATTGGCGGCTGCGCCCGGCGCGAGCAGCAGCATGAAGTAGCCGTCCTCGCCGACGGGGTGATGTGGGACGAGCGAGAGACCAATCAGCCCATGGGCCAGCGGCAGGAACAGCTCGAAGTCGCCGGCGGCCGCGCTTGCCTCGCTGAGCGTCACTTCCAGGCGATCGTCGCGCCGCGTGACCTGGACTTGGTGCGTGGGCGAGTACGGATCGCCGAAGCGCGCCGCGCTGTCGACTTCCAGCTGGAAGCTGCGCGGGGCGGTCTGCCGATTGCGGTCGCCCAGATAGCGGAACCGCCAGGCGTCGCCGGCGCGGTCGAGCAGCTGCGTGTATTTCAGCGTGATCTTACGGGTCTCGCCGGGTCCGATGGGAAACACGCGCGCGCGGATCAACCCCTGCCCGGCGAGCTCGATCAACGCCGGATCGCGTTTCTGGCGGACGATGGCCTCATAGATGGCGCGGGCCTGCGCCGCGTCCATCGCTTCGCCGCGCAGCTCCTGGTCCCCCTGCCAGAGTGAGTAGCTCGAGAAGACCGCCTCGCCGGGGAGCGGGAAGTGATACATCCCCTCGTTCAGTGTCGGCCCGTTATTGCGGAACCACTCTTCTACGGTGACGCGCGCGACGCGCCCGCTGATGCTGACCTGTACCGCACTGCGGAGGCGCTCGACCGGTCCGTTCAGGACTTGCGGGCCGGACGGAGGCCGCACCGGGTCGATCCAGCCTTGCGCGGGCAAGGCCGACGAGATGGTACACAAAAGGGCGGCGGCTTCCAATACCCGCAACGTTCGCATGGACTGCACCTGGTTAGGGACGCCATGAGAGACGCGCGGTTCTGGGGGAGTTGCACAGCCGGAACGAGTGAGACCCGCAACTGCTTTACTGACTGGGAGTTAGAATATCGCGCACTGATTCGGACCGGACTCGAGTATCTCTGCGTCCTCATCCGACAGCTGCACCAAACCCAGGTTGGCTTCTTTGATCGTTCGGTAGGCATCGGGGAACGTCGTGGCATGATCCGCAATCCACTTCAGAAAGACCCGCTCGTCCTGGATTGCGGCAGCGGTATTGGTCGCGCTGATCACATCGAAGCGCGCGGCGACCGCGCGATCGGCGCGGCGTTCGTCTTCGCTGGCGTAATGCGCCGGCAGGACCAACCAGTCACCGGGCCAGCTTTGGC